>Ga0115000_10000964_pt1 | contig 26262 bp, 30 predicted proteins | sample ArcticOcean_MG_C_6_FD_89690 | JGI IMG/M metagenome (GOLD analysis project Ga0115000, IMG submission 89690) | Marine microbial communities from western Arctic Ocean - ArcticOcean_MG_CB8_128 | ecosystem: Environmental > Aquatic > Marine > Oceanic | place: Arctic Ocean: Canada Basin | collected... | reverse complement strand
GTTTTAGTTTCATGGAATTTAAATCTAGATATGAGATTCTTGACGCTATCAAGGGGGTCATTTTAGTTGACTCCGTTAACGATGATGATGGAACAGTATGTAAGGCTATTGAAAGGCACAAACCAACATATTTTGCAAACGGTGGAGATCGCGAACATAATAACACACCTGAAGTATTACTTTGCCAAGAACTTGGGATTAAGCTTTTATGGGGTATTGGCGGAGAAGAAAAAATTGATAGTTCTTCTGATTTAGTTAAAAAAACCCGTGATTTTGAGGTCCCACCGAAAAGAGGTACACCTAAACATTCGGGTAGATAGAGTATATTGTGCATTTAGCTTATATTTATAATATGGTAGAAACAATGAAAACATTAAAGTTGGATTCATCATTTCGTCCAATAGATGTTATAGACGCCATTGAAGCACTAGTATTATGCGTGATTGGAAAAGCATCTGTAGTAGAAAGTTATACCAAAGAGATTAATTCTGTGTCTGAGACTTTTAGACTACCAGCAGTGATAGTACTTAAACGATATGTTAAGTTCCGTTTTACGACCATGGCATGCAATCGTTCAAATGTTTTGTGGCGAGATGATAATCAATGTCAATACTGTGCTAACCATTTTACTGTTGAGAAGCTAACTCTTGACCACATTCTGCCAAAGAGTCGCGGCGGTAGGAACTCCTGGGTGAATTTGGTAGCAGCTTGCAAAAAATGTAATCAAAGAAAAGGCAATAAAACGGCAGAGGAATCAGGGATGTACCCAATAAAAAAACCAAAACTTCCAAATACAAATGTTTTAAGATCAGTAAACAAGAGTCAAATTAGTCCAAAATGGAAGAACTATCTGTGGGATTTTAATGTTTCTTAAAGAGGCCATCCCATGTTACTACTCCGACTACGGCTACCGCGGCTTTTATTATCCTTCAAATATAAAGGGTATAGTTAAACAGAATTCTGAATATGTGAGAATGCCATGGATATCCGGAACAAATGACGGATTAATAGCAATAAAAGTACAAAAAAAGAATATTTTACCCTTGACAATCAACGGAGATAAGGTTAAGATACTATTATCCAAAGAACACGAACAAATAATCGTATGGATTGACAAATAAAATGTGGAAATATTTTTTTAGTAAAAAGGAGAAAAAAATGAACGACACAACGACCACCAAAGCAGTTGAACTACTGCAGGGTAATTTAGCCCTGCAAAACACAGTAATCAAAAACCAAGATAATAGGATCACATCTATGCAGATGAGAATTAGCTCTTTAGCTGATGAAAATAACGATCTTAGAACGCAACTAACAAAATTTAAAGAAAATGTGGCAGAAGACATCAAGTTTCTTTATAACAAGTTAACATAAGTGACATTAATCGACAAACTTAAGAATCTTAATATTCCTGACAGTGAGCTGGTTACATTGAAGTATAGTGACGGCACAGAAGTTTTCGTTCATAATGAAACGGAAATAGAAGATGCTCTGTCTGAAACAGACGTGGTAGCTACCTTTGCCGAATTAATTGCGACACCGGGCCTTCGTGTTTCAACCCAATTTGGAGTTAACGTTATAGAGCGTCTCCGTGAAGACGAGCATCTTAACGACTACAAACGCGATGGAGACTTTGCGACCTTCCTAGCAGATGTAATTAACGAGAACTTCTATGAGTATGATTTTATTGAATCTTCAATTGAAAAATACGATTACAAGCGCGGTTTCTGTACTCTAAGTGCTAATGTAAAAGTGCCACTTTCAGATATCATCAAACACTCACCATATTTGAGTGGCTGGGAAATCTCTGTAAAAACAGATAACGGCGATTTGACTCTCGAAGCTTAACTCAGAGTTAAACTCTTACCTATATATTGAGTCATATCTTGGGGTGTAGTTCAATTGGCAGAACGTCTGGTTGTTACCCAGGAAGTTGGTGGTTCGAGTCCATCCGCCCCAGCCATTTTTATATGTATATATCCAGGTGTAAACTCATTACAAAAGATTCATGAAATCCAAGAAACTACTCAAAGTGGGAAACAGAGTTTTTGTAAAATCCTTTGCTGGACCTGATGTATATGTTACACTAAAAAACCGGTACATCGCATCTGAGTCAAAACTTAAATTAGGTGTTGATGGCTGGGAAGCACAGATAAAAGATAATAAAGAGGTTGAAAAACTCCGTAAAGCAGGAGTGCCCTATGATAAGGGTGAGGCGCCACCAGTCTGGGTTTTTGACTGGCAAATCATTTAGAGAACAAACTTTCATATTATGACTATTTAATTACAGTCACACAGGCGGAACATGTCAGATAAAGATAAGAAAAATTATGTTTTAGACACTAGTGTTTATTTAACAGATGCAAACTCAATATTTAAATTCGGTGAAAACGATATTTATATCCCTCTTAAAGTTTTGGAAGAGGTTGATAAACACAAAACTCGACAAGATTCAGTGGGCGCCAATGCTAGACATTTTATTAGGACGTTAGACACTCTAAGGGCCGCAGGCTCGTTAGAAACTGGTGTTCCTTTAAACGAAAGTGAAAATAGCGGCATCCTAAGAGTAATATCATACTCTTGTTTGAAAGACATAATATTTCCGCCTGACTTAGATATCCGGATACCAGATCACATTATCATAGCTACAGCGTTGGCTGTTCGTACTATGGATAAAAATAAAACAATTATCGTTAGTCGCGACATTAATATGCGTGTCATCTGCGATTCTATTGGTTTAGAAGCACAAGATTACATTTCTGAAGAAGTCGTGAATTCATCAGATGATTTATACACTGGTTTCGTTACACAAATCGTGGATGAAGAAATAATAGATCGTTTTTATGATGGAGAAGACATTATAATTGATCTGGATGCCGATGACACACCCTGGCAACCAAACCAATATGTTTTGATGGTATCTGATACAAATGAAAAAAAATCTGCTCTTGCACGCTTCGATGATTACCGCTTACCACTAAGAAAAATTATTCACAAGGATATTCCAGATTGGAAGATATCTGCCAGGAATAAAGAACAAATATTTGCCATTGACATGTTAATGGACCCCAATATAAAGATTGTGTCTTTAATCGGCCGTGCAGGTAGCGGGAAGACACTTATGTCCATTGCTAGTGGTCTACAGCAGACAATAGGTTTAAGAGCAGAGAACAACCACTACGACCGTCTTATTGTATCAAGACCTATCCAACCACTTGGTAAGGACATCGGTTTCCTGCCGGGTACTATGGAAGAGAAAATGCTTCCATGGTTAATGCCGATTCAAGACAACCTTAAATTTTTGATGGGTGATAAAACATCTTTAGAAATGTATATAGAGAAGGGCAAAATTGAGATTGAGGCGTTAACATACATCCGCGGCCGCTCAATAGCCAACGCCTTCATCATTATTGACGAAGCCCAAAATCTTACAAAGCATGAAATAAAAACTATTATCACACGCATCGGTGAAGGAACAAAAATAATCCTAACAGGTGATGTAGAACAAATAGATAATGTATATGTAAATGAAACATCCAATGGTCTTGTTCACGCAGTTGAAAAATTCAAAGAATATACGATAGCCGGCCATATGACGTTCCGAAAGGGCGAACGTTCTGAGTTAGCCACACTAGCATCAAAAATATTATAGACATTAACGCCAAGATGTGTTATTATACAAAACAAGGGAGAAATATATGTCTGAGAAAATAATTACTGAGGAAGAAATACACACAAACCCTTTTCTGGCCATGGTCGTAGAAAAGGATTCCGAGCTTAAAACATATCTTGTAGAATATGTAGGAAAGAAACTTGACCAGGAAGATGTGACAGTTGACATGATATCAGAAGTATTAGCGTTAGACTTTCCAGAATTCGTGTTTGCGTTCGCAGAAGAAAACTTTTTAAGAGGATATCAATTAGGATTAGATGATGCTACAGGAATACATAAAGAAACAACAAGACAAAAATCAGAAGGGTGACTTTTACACATCTTCTGGTATACACGTATATCATAAAGAACAATTTCATTGTGATGATATTGCGCTAGAACGCGCCGTCGCGAAATATGAATCAATAATGCCTCCCCACCTATTATCTGAAATAGAGATGATAATTGTAGGTTGGTTTAAAGAATTTGATGAACGTTCTCTTAGCGCGCTTTATAAAGACGGCGCCATCTATATTTCTAGTTTTCAAGATGATAATCAAGAATTATATGAAGATCTTATTCATGAGACGTTCCATTCTTTGGAATCGACATATGGGATGTCGTTTTATGGCGACGAAAAGATAAAAGAAGAGTTCCTGAGAAAGAGAAAATATCTACATGATATTATGTGGCAAAAAGGGTTTAAGATACCGCTAACGGTTTTCATGGATGTTGAGTACAATGAAGATCTAGATTTATTTTTATATGAGCAAGTAGGATATGATAAATTATCATCATTGGTAATGGGAGTATTCATTGATCCATACGCGGTTACCTCGTTGTCAGAATACGCAGCCACAGGGTTTACAGAATATTATACAAATTCAGATCACAAGTACCTCCAGAAAGTAAGCCCGGCTTTATATGAAAAACTTATTTTACTTCAAAAAGAAGAAGCCCTTGACAATCAATACTAAAACGGTTATGATATAATATAACTGGAGTGGCAATGTCACATATATCGTACTCGGAACTTAAAGACTGGGCTTTTTGCCCGTTTTACCACAAACTAACACGCGTCGATAAAATCGATGGATTCAAAGGTAACGCATATACAGCCTTTGGAAGCGCCATCCACTCTGTCTGTGAAAAAAAGCTTTTACATGAAGAAGTTGACGATGACTTCTTCGTACAAGAATTTGAAAAGAACATAAAATCTCTTGATGATGATATCGAAATTAATGAAAAGTTAGTAAGTGATATGGTGGGCCAAGGAAAAGAAATCCTCCCCGAGATTGAAGATGCCCTCGCTGACTATTTTGACGAGTTTGAAGTGATGGCAGTTGAAATGCCCCTTATGGAAGCCATTGAAAACGATGACAAACTCTTTAAGGGCTATATTGATGCTGTGGTAGCCACCCCTGATGGAAAAGTCCATATCTTTGATTGGAAGACATGTTCTTGGGGCTGGGATTCAAAGAAAAAGAGTGACAAGCTTGTGACGTATCAGCTTACATTATACAAACACTTCTTTTGTCAGAAGATGGGAGTGGATCCAAAGGACGTTGAAACCCATTTTGCACTACTTAAAAGAACAGCAAAGAAAAATAGAGTTGAGTTTTTTAGAGTAACCAGCGGCACAAAAAAAACTGAAAATGCTCTTAAACTTTTAAGAACCGCGTTGTACAATATTAAAAACGAGCGACATATAAAAAATCGTTTGTCATGCACTGGTGGATATGGGTGTAAATTTTACCGGACAGAGCACTGTCCATGAGGAATAGATGCAAAAAAAGAAGATTCTGGTCTTAAGTGACCATCCGCTTTCTCCTTCAGGGGTTGGCACACAAACAAAATATATGATTGAAGCGCTGCTTAAAACAGGAAGATACCAATTCTTGTGTTTAGGCGGCGCTATTAAGCATCACAACTATGATCCGGTTTTAGTAGAGCCATACGGCGATGATTGGAAAATATTTCCTGTAGATGGTTACGGTTCTCCTGAGATCATTCGTTCTCTATTACAAAATGACCGGCCTGACGCCGTGTGGTTTATGACCGACCCCCGTTTTTATGAATGGTTATGGGAAATAGAAAATGAAGTCCGTGCTAACGTTCCAATGATGTATTATCATGTATGGGACAATTTTCCATACCCAAAATTCAATGCAAAATACTATCGTTCAAACGACATGGTGGTATGTATATCAAAAGTAACACACGAGATCCTACAAAATGTAGCTCCCGATGTGGAATCCTGCTACCTACCACATGCAGTACATTCAGAAATTTTTAAACCACCGTCGTCAGTAGAAGAGATAGCCAGAGTCGATGAGATCCGCGCCACAATTAATTCAAAATCAACTTTTAAGAACAAGAACAAAAAGATTTTCTTTTGGAATAATCGGAATGCGCGCAGAAAGCAAAGTGGAACTCTCATTTGGTGGTTCAAAGAATGGTTAGATAAAGTCGGTCATGAAAAAGCTTGTTTACTAATGCACACTGATGCACGTGACCCGCATGGCCAAGACCTTCCGGCTATTATCGAAAGACTCGGACTTAACAACGGACAAGTTTTGATATCAACTAATAAGCTATCTCAAGAAGACATGTCAAATTTCTATAAGGTTGCTGATTTTACATTAAATATATCAGATGCCGAGGGCTTCGGCCTAGCAACTCTGGAATCGTTATCTTGCGGAACACCAATAATCGTTAACATGACTGGCGGATTACAAGAACAAGTGACGGACGGTGAGAGGTGGTTTGGTTGGGGAATTCAACCCGCTAGCAAATCAGTTATTGGTTCATTACAAGTACCATACATTTATGAAGATAGAATAAATCAACAGGACTTCGAAAAAACATTGACTAAAGCACTTAAACTTACAAAGAAGAGGTATAAAGACATGTCGGCAGAAGGTCGCGACCATGTTCTTAAGAATTATAATTTTGAAAGTTATGAAAGCGGATGGGTTGAAGTAATGGATAAGTTTATAGAAAAGAACGGTTCATGGAAAAACAGAAAAAATTATATTCCATGGAACCTTTCGGAGATATCATGAGACAAAAAGTTATTTTAAAGGGCCCTGTGCTCACCCGTAGTGGTTATGGAGAGCAGGCGAGATTCGCTCTAAGAGCCCTGCAATCACGAGAGGATCTATTTGACATCTACATCCAACCCCTATCATGGGGTGCCACAACTTGGATTAGTGAGCAGACGGAAGAAAGAGCATCCATTGATTCTTTAATTAAAAAAACAATTGGGTTTCTTCAGCAAGGTGGAAAGTTTGATATGTCTTTACAAATCACGATCCCCAACGAATTTGAAAAGATGGCATCTGTCAATATTGGTTATACAGCGGGGATTGAAACAACAGCCTGTTCAGCCGAATGGCTGCAAAAGATTAATTCTATAATTGATCGCGTTATTGTTGTATCAAGCTTTTCTAAGGGCGCCTTCATAGACTCGTCGTATACCGGTGAAGTTGATGGACAACCAATGACATTAAAACTTGATAAGCCAATAGAACATGTTAATTACGCTGTTAAAGAATTTGAGGATCTTCCAGAACTGGAGATAGATCTGGATTATGATTTTAACTTTCTAGTCATGGCCCAATGGGGTCCTAGGAAAAATCTTCCCAATACTGTAAAGTGGTTTATAGAAGAATTTCATGATGAAGAAGTCGGACTAATATTAAAGACAAACCTTACTAAAAATTGTCTGATCGACCGCGAGTTAGTTCATTCTAGACTCAAGGATCAATTTAACACGATGTTCCCTGATAAAGTGTGCAAGATATATTTGTTGCACGGTGATATGACAGAGACAGAAATTCACTCGCTATACAAACATCCGAAGGTAAGTGCCATGGTTGCACTACCTCATGGTGAAGGATTCGGGTTGCCTATCTTTGAAGCAGCTTATAGTGGTATACCCGTCGTAGCGACCGGCTGGTCGGGCCACCTAGACTTCTTGGTGGATGCATCAGGAAAAGACCAATTTTATAATGTTGCGTTTGATATAAATCAAGTACAAGCAGAAGTCGTCTGGGAAAACGTTTTAATCAAAGAATCACGATGGGCATACCCGAGAGAAGGTTCAGCAAAAGAACAAATGCGCAAATGTTATGAAGAAAAGAAAGACAGTTCAGAATATGCATTGGAATTAAAAGAAAGATTCAGTAAAGAAAAAATGTATGCTCGGTTTGTGGAATTAATGGTTGAGTCAGCCCCGAAAGAAACGATTGTGAATGATATGGATGAGATCGAAAGGCTTTTTGCAGAGTCACTTTAATGATAGTATTTGTATCTGATTTATTTGTTAAAGATTATGTGGGCGGCGGAGAGCTTTCCACACAAAGCTTAATTGAAACGTGCTTGTTACCACCGGCCCAAATTAATTCTAGATTTTTAACAATCGAGATGATGGAGCAACAAAAGGACTCCTTTTGGATCTTTGGAAATTTTAGTGAACTTAATATAGCTTGTATGGTCTACGCGATAAAGAATTTAAACTATGCAATATTAGAGTATGATTACAAATATTGTAGATATCGCTCTCCTGAAAAGCATGAAGAAGAGGAAAGCGCCTGTGATTGTGAAAAAGAACAGTTAGCTAAAGCAGTTACAATGTTCATGTCCCATTCCAAAGCAATGTTCTGGATGAGCAAAAAACAACAAGATCGTTATTTAGAAAAATTTGATTTTTTGAAAAAAGCTAATAATATAGTATTAAACTCAATGTTTTCGGAGCAGACCCTAAACTATATCACGAGTCTAGAAATAACTAAAAAGACTAATAAGTACTTAATCCTGAATTCTACTTCGTGGATCAAGGGCACAAATGACGCAATTATATATGCTGAAGAAAATAATCTTGAATACGAGTTGGTTTGGGGATTAGACTATAAAGAAGTACTGCAAAAATTGGCTTTGTCTAAAGGAATCATATTCTTTCCAAAGGGCGGCGATACATGCCCACGCTTTACGATAGAAGCCAAGTTGCTTGGCTGCGAGTTGATTATGAATGACAATGTACAACACCGCGATGAAAAGTGGTTTGAGACCATTGAGAGTACGAAAGAACACATGTATTCTAGAACGGATGTATTCTGGGAACATATTGAAAATGTGTGGAATGTTGAGGTTCCCTCAACACCAGCACAAGAAGCAACTCAAACATTTAGAATTATTGTTCCATTTTATAATGCCGAAGGGTTTATTAGCAGATGTATTTATAGTCTTAAAAGACAGCAAAACAAGAACTTTAAATGTTATTTAATTGATGATATGTCCGACGATAAATCAGGACAGATAGCTGCTTTATACACAGAGAGCGACCCTCGGTTTGAACTAATTCAAAACGAAGATAAGAAATACGCTCTTGGAAATATAGCTGAAACCATTGCTTCAATACATGATATTAATGATAACGACATTATCATACTTTTAGATGGCGATGATTGGTTATCAGCGAACAGTGTTTTAAGCCATCTAGAAAAGGTATACAACGATACCAATTGTTTAATGACCTATGGAAGCTATGTATACGCCCCAACCGGCCAGAAGGGTGTAGAACCCTCCGAATATCCAACTGATGTGATACAAAACAATACATATAGGACGGATCAGTGGAGAGCTAGCCACTTAAGAACATTTAAATACAAGATCTGGAAAGAAATTAATCAAGATGATTTAAAGAATGCCGATGGCTATTACAAAGTAGCTTATGACCAAGCTATAATGCTACCACTGTTAGAAATGTGCGGCCCATCAGCCCACTACATCCCTGAAATCATGCATGTATATAATCGCATAAATCCGCTCAATGTAGATAAAATAAAACAAAGCGAGCAACATCAAACATCTCTTGAAATAAGATCAAAAGAACCATATCAGAGACTATAAATGAATATCGTTTTAGAAAATGTTAATCTAAGTAGCAATTCCGGACCCAACTCATTTGGACAGAAACTCCACAAGTATTTACCGCACGTAGGGGCCACTGTTGATAATAAGGAAACACCAGATGCATACTTGTGTTTTATTGAATCAACAAGAGAAAAGCATAATGCTCCACTCTATCAGCGCCTCGATGGAATATATTTCAACACCGCCGGCGACTACACAGCACAGAACGCAAATATAAAGAGAACTTACGATATGTCTAAGGGGATCATTTTTCAATCTAACTTTAATAAGGATTTGACCTTTAAATATTTCGGTGAGCACAACAACTATGCGATCATTCATAATGGTGCTGATATGAGACTAATAGAAAACACGGAACCGGTTAACATTGATAAATACGAAAATGTATGGTCTTGTGCTTCTTCTTGGAGACCACATAAGAGACTGTCAGAAAACATTAGTTATTTTTTAGAACATTCAAATAAAAATGATGGTTTGATTATAGCCGGGAGTGTTGACAAACGATTCACACATGATAGAGTACATTATGTGGGAGAGCTAACAACGCAGAAGCTTTTTTCGTTGTATAAAGCATCTAAATACTTTTTACATTTAGCATGGTTAGACCATTGTCCTAATGTTGTGGTAGACGCACATGCCCATGACTGTCAAATAATTTGTTCTTCTGCCGGCGGTACCAAAGAGATTGCCGGCCATGATGCGATAATTATACAAGAAGAACCATGGGACTTCAGTCCAATTGACCTATATAATCCTCCACCACTGGACTTCACGAAGAAGGTTAAGAACATCTGGCATAAGAATACAGAACCTGATATGATGCATGTAGCAAAGAAATACTTTGATTTTATTAGTGGAGATATCAATGGAAGTTAAATTGTTAGACTTAACAAGACAATACCGTCACATCAAAAATGAAATTGATCCGGTCGTTCAAGCGATAGTTAACTCACAACAGTTCGTTAATGGACCAGTTGTAGAAGAGTTTGAAAAGAATTTTGCGAAGTTCTGCGATACAAAGTTTGCAGTTGGATGTTCCTCTGGAACTGACGCTTTGCTTATGTCTCTGATAGCTTTGAACATCGGAAAAGGTGATGAGGTTATCACCACCCCATTCACATTTTTTGCGACTGTCGAGGCTATTATTCGTGTCGGCGCCACACCGGTGTTCGTGGACATTAACGAAAGAACATTCAACATAGATGTGTCACAGATAGAAAAAGCGATAACAAGTAAAACAAAAGCAATCCTCCCAGTTCATTTGTTCGGCCAATGCGCTGAAATGGACCAAATCTTATCGCTGGCCAAAAAATACGATCTAAAAGTGATAGAAGATGCCTGCCAAGCCATCGGCGCCACATGGAAGGGCCACAAAGCCGGCTCAATGGGTACTGCAGGCTGTTTCAGCTTCTTCCCGGCCAAGAACCTAGGCGCCTTCGGCGACGGCGGTGCGGTAACCACCAACGACGAAGAACTCTATGAAAAAATGCGTCAAACTAGACAACATGGAATTGATATGAGCAACGTGTATCATTATAAACATGTTGGTGGGAATTTTAGACTGGATGCTCTACAAGCCGGCGTACTAAACATTAAATTGCGTCACATAGAAAAGTGGCAAGCACAAAGAAATGAAAATGCTAAAAAATATAATGAGATGTTGTCTCAAACTAGTGTGACCACTCCAACTTGTCATGAAGAATGCTATCATGTATACAACCAATATGTTGTGAGAACGAGTGGTAGAGATAACATGAAGGCGAAATTACAGAGCGAGAATATTGGATGTGCAGTATACTACCCATATCCAATTCATACACAAGAGTGTATATCACAATATGGATATAAAGAGGGCGACTTCCCGGTCACAGAGCGCGCTTGCAAAGAAGTGCTAGCGCTGCCTATCTATCCAGACCTCAAGGATACAGAACAAAACTTTGTTGCTGATCAAATCAAGCTTATAACAAAACAAATACTTAAAGGAGTATAACCATGGAAAGAAAACATTTGCTTACTACAGGACTAAAAAAATACTTAGTCACCGGTGGTGCGGGCTTCATCGGCTCACATCTATGTAAAAGATTATTAGAAGATGGACACAGTGTGGTGTGTGTTGACAACTTCTATAATGGAAATCTAAACAACATTCGTGGCCTCTTCAATAACAAAAACTTTTGGTTTGTTGAAGAAGACATATTAAATTTTGATAGAATGAAAGAAATAGCCCGAGGCTGTGACCATATCTTCCATCTCGCTGCCCAGATACATGTTGAGAAATCAATTATTAGGCCGGCCGAAACTTTGGAAATTAATTTATACGGTACCAAAAATCTACTTGAGATCTGTACACAGAATAAGAATATTTCCATGACATTAGCATCCTCGGCGGAGGTTTATGGAGAATCGCCCGGCGCCCACTCAGAGAGTTCTCCTTTAAACCCGCAATCACCATATGCTGCTTCTAAGGTCGCGGCAGAATCACTGTGTGTTTCTTATAGCCATACTTACAGTTCCAATGTACGAGTCGTGAGAAATTTTAATACATTTGGGCCCCGACAAAAATCTTCTGGATATGGTTCTGTAATCTCAATATTTTGTCGTAGGGCCCTGGACGGCAAGCCATTAATAATATATGGTGATGGAGAACAAACAAGAGATTATCAATACATTGATGATGCGATAGAAGGATACATTTTATCTGAACATCTCCCAGCCGGCCAGATCATTAATACAGGATTCGGCATAGACCACAAAATAATAGATATTGCAAAGACAATTATTGAGATCTGTAATTCAAAATCTACTATCGTATTTGATGAACCGCGTGTGGGAGAAGTCCACAAACTTAGAAGCAACATAGATAAAATTAAGGGCTTTGGGTTTACTCCACAATATACGCTTAGAGAAGGCTTGGAAGCTTACATTGCATGGCTACAAAAATATGATTTAGATAGTCTTGGAGTTATGAAGTGAATAAATCTAAGGCTTGTATCAATATTCTCTCGTCTAGAAATAAGTGTATCAAACCCTGTATAAAATCACTGTGGGATCATTACAACCATAAGCATGACTATCCGGTGTATGTATACTACTTTGACGATATATATGATTCAGAAGAATTTAGACAAGATATACGTAATGAAACAAGCGAGAATACACACTTTATTTCAATCCCTTATAAAACACCAGAGCATATCCCAGAGCAAGAATTATTCTATAATAGAAGTGATGTATGGTATGCCAAAACACAGTTTTCAATCAATAGAAAAGGGTACCTCCATATGTGTCATTTCATGACGAACTTTTATGGATACCCAGAGACTGAATTTCATAAATATGATTATGTTTTAAGTATTGATGACGAGTCTACCTTTGAAAAAGACGTCCCCTACGATTTCTTTGATATTATGGAAGATAGAACCGAACTGATTGGCGCCATCAAAATAGTAGATCAACATGTCAAAGTACCACATCAAGGAAACTTTGATACAAGAATAAACTTGTGGAACTTTATCCAAGTATATTTGAATCACTATAACATAACCCCTAAATCCCAATGGATGAGAGATCTTTTAGAGGATCCTAATAGCGATCATAACTTTCATTTTTTCCCATCTGGTGATTCGTATGTCTTTAAAATGAAGCTGTTTGAAACCGAAGAGTGGAAGCAGTGGATGCACGCGATCAACACCTTTGGTGGAATATACAAATATCGTTGGGGTGATAACATCCTAAACAGTCTGTTTGTTAAAATCCATTGTGATTACGATATCTACGATTTTAAAACGGTGGATGAGGGATATCATAACCAAGCCGGCTTGAGACACCTACAAGATTATGCACCGGGCGTAAAAGATAACTCAATATGAGAATTCTTTATATTGATTATGGTAATGTCACTGATGACACTCACATATATCAATATTACGGTGATTTATACCGTGAACTAAAAGAATTAGCACAAGTAACTCTTGTTCAGGGTGCACCAAACGATATAAAAGAATTATTAATCAATTTGGGCCATTCGGTTGATTGTATAATTTTTGGTTTAGGATACTTTGCACAAGGCAATGTCGCTTTTTATAATGAAATCAAGAATTTAAGTAAAATAAAGATACCGGTAGTTTGTATGATACACAAGCCACAAACCATGTTGGATGAAAAACTAAACTTTTGTAAGATCAACAACATCAATCTCATTGTAGATTCGCATAGCTCATATAAAGATTTTGAAGAAAAAACAGGAATTAAAGCCATTCGCTCTCCATTCACAGCAACCCCAAAGAATTTCTACCCAAGAGATGTGGAGAAGAAATTTGATATCGGGTTCAGTGGCGCCCTACATGGTAAAGAGAACGATGGTAGTCAAAAGATCTTTGGACCGACTGGCAACCTAAGAGAAAGAGTACATGAGAAATTAGTCGCAAAAAAACGGAACATCTTTTGGAACTCAAGTAATACAATGGAATACAGAATTCGCTCCGTTGAAGAATACGCCACTAAAATAAACGAATGTAAGATATGGCTGGCAACAACAGGCCCCATGTTAGATGTAAGCCCTAGATATTTCGAAGTAATGCTATCAAAAACTCTTCTGTTATGCAACGATATGCCTGAACAATACGAAGATTACTTGACAGATGGTGTAAACTGTGTTACATTTAATAATGATTTAGATAATTTTGATGAGAAGATAGACTATTATTTAAATAACGAAGAGCCAAGACGTAAAATAATTGAAACTGCTTATGAAACAGCGCTTAACAATTATACATGGAAACACATGGCACAACGTCTGCTAACCAATATAAAGGAATTATAACTAAGATGAGTAAGTACAACCCTTGGCCCCTGGGTAAATTACCAGCAAATTTCAGAAGACCAGAAATCAGTATGTTGGAAGAGGCTGGATATGAAATTAATGATCCCCGCGATGCTGTAACAATCTTTGAAAATAAGATTGCAGAATACGCAGGTAGCAAATACGCGGTAGCTGTAGACAGCTGTACTAACTCTATTTTCTTATCATTGAAATATTTAAAAGCAACAGAACAAATTACGTTTCCATCTAGAACTTATGTGTCAGCACCTATGGCCGCAATTCTTGCCGGCTGTGATATCAAGTTCGTTGACTACGAGTGGAGTGGAACCTACCGCCTTGACCCATATCCCATTGTTGATAGCGCAGTACGATTCACAAAGGGGATGTATGAGAAGGGAACTCTTCAATGCCTCTCCTTTCAGATTAAGAAGCGCCTCCCAATTGGTAAAGGTGGCATGATCCTAACTGATGACCCGGAAGCTAACCGTTGGCTCCGGTCGGCACTTTTTGAAGGGCGCCATCTTGAGTCTCCTTACGACGAAGACGAGTTTGAATTCATCGGACACAATATGTATATGACGCCGGAAGATGCTGCTAGAGGCATTTTACTTTTTGAGCAATTAGCAGAAGAACACCCGGATTCCTGTACACATGCTGACTACCATGATTTAACAACTAAACAGATTTTTAAGAATGGTGATTTTTTGAGAGAAAGAGACTCAGAGTATCTGTTATGAGGCTTGAACATGGCAAGTGATAATATATTTTTTGATATTTCAAGGCTTAAACACGTTGGCAAAAACGTGATTATAGGAAAAACAACCCGCATACGACAACCAGAAAAAGTGAGTATCGGTGATAATACAATTATTGATGATTTTACTTATATTTCTTGTGCGGCAGAAATAGGCAATAATTGTCACATTGCTTCCAACGTATCGATATCTGGCGGCAAAGGAACTTTTACCATGGGAAATTACTCAACAATATCAAATGGCTGTTCAATCCATTGTGCTTCAAGCGACTACCGCGAGTGCTCAATGGATCTCCCGTCAGTTCCTGAAGAAGAGCAATTTGGGGGAGTGATAGCAGATATACAGGTTGCAGATTTTGTCACAGTAGGGGCCCATAGCTGCATTCTGCCCGGCGCGACCCTCCCAGAGGGCTCTGCGTTCGGCGCTTATACCATGGTTAAGCCAACAAACAATTTAAAAGCCTATCACCTCTATGTTGGCTCTTCATGTCGCGACTTAGGCTCGCGAACGAAAAGAGAGCTTCTAGAAAAATACAAATACAAGTTTTAAGGAGACAAAATGAATGTACTAATTTTAGGGTCAACCGGTTTCGTTGGCAAAAATCTATTGGCCAGATTACAGAAACAGACGTTTTATAAGGTTGTGGGAGTTTCCAGGGCAACTGGAACAGACATCTTAAACTACGAGCAGATAGCGCAATGTATCAGAAATGTTAAACCAGATATAATTTTTAATGTTGCCAGCCATGGCGGAAGCTTACATTATGTTAAAGAATATGCAGCCCATGTCTTTAGTGATAATCTGCAGATGGCTTTGAATTTATACCGTGCAGTTAAAGAAGAAGCCCCCGACAGTAAAATTATTCAACCATTCTCCAATTGCTCGTATCCCGGCTCAAGTGCTGTACAAAACGAAGAGAACTGGCTAGCCGGCCCGGTCCATCCATCCATCTTTTCTTTTGGAAACTCGAAAAGAGCAATCTACTATTTGTCAAAATGTTATCATGAACAACACGGCCTAAAGACAGTTAACCTACTGCTTCCCAATACATATGGCCCGGGCGATTCTTGTGATCCAAATAAAACACATGCTTTAAATGGAATGGTGATCCGCATGCTGAAAGCAAAGCAAGCTGGAGACAAGGAATTTGTTGTATGGGGTACAGGCTCACCCGTAAGAGAGTGGGCATACATCGATGATTTCGTTGAAGCTCTTGTGCTAGCAATAAAAGTTGAACACATGGAATACCCGCTTAACATCGGTCAAGAGAAAGGGTATTCAATCGCCGAATCTGCAAAACTGATCAAAAAGGTTTGTGGGTTTGAGGGAGATATCGTGTTTGACACTAAATACCCGGATGGAGATGCAGTCAAGATCCTGGGGAACAACAAATTAAGTAAAACATTCCCAGAGTTTGAGTTCTTCGATCACGAGCAGGGAATTTTCAATACAGTAAAATATTATGAAGATAAACTATAAACGAATAGGTTTAAAGACTATTGATAGGGGCGGCAGCAATTTGTTATTAGCCCTGTTTCATTATCATGATGAATTTTATTCCTTGTCTGAGAAGATTGCATTTGATACTAGAGACAATAGTAACTATCCAAAATTTGTTGATCCCTGTTTGGTGGAGGTTAACACGATTATCTCACCGTCCGCCAAAAAACCTCTTGTAAACAATGATAAGTTATTTGTTGAGTGGTTACACCTTCAACATAACTCCGTGTTCGGCAAGAGCGACGGCAACAAAAAAATTGATAAAGTAAGAAATATAGTTTCAAAAATACCTAGAGAGACAGTCTTTAATTATAGCGGAACCCCTTATGATCATTACAGATTTAAGTATGAATATCGCGACTTTGAGTATGATAGAAAGTGTTATATAATAAGAAATCCGTTTAGAGTGGCTATTTCTCATTTACGTCATTTTTATAATATGAGGGGCTCACCGTGGCAAAAATTAGATGGATGGAAAATTAAAGAAAAAGTTCTAGAAAGTGTCATTGACTGGACTTGTGAACAAATAGAAGAACTCAAGAAGGATACAGAGACTCAAATTAATAGCAAGATGATATCTTTAGAATATTTTATTAATAATTTTGAAGATGAATTACCTAAATTAATTAACTGGGCAGACAGTGATGCTTCACCAATCATAGATCGCAACATCGGAGAACATTATTACAATAATGTTCTTTCACCTTGGCACACAGTTAACTGCAAACAAGTGCCTAACGAAGCAGGTTGTTTGAAGAAGGCCACCGAAATAAAGTGGGCCGGCGGCTTCAAGCCCACTGCAAAACCCACGCTTGAGAGGCTGATGCACGAAGATATACACCACTTTTTTGCAGATGTCAATCACAACAGCCAAATGATTAAATATTTAATCAAGTTGGGCCCAGACAAGTTTGATTATTGGTATAATGACAAAGACCATAATTATGCGAATGAGTTAAATTTATTTTGACAACACAGCAATATTGGATTATAATAGGAAACGGGAGATTTTAAAATTATGAAAAAAGTGTTTATAACAGGCGGAGCAGGATACATTGGTACCACATTGGTACCGAAGCTATTAGAAAAGGGATACGAAGTTACAGTATACGATAGCTTATTATATGGTGGTGATGGGCTTATGCATAATTTTGCAAATCCAGGATTCACTTTTGTGCGAGGAGATATATTAAATAAAGATTTATTGCATGCTTCCATGAAAGGCCACGATGTGGTTATTCACTTAGCAGCCATTGTCGGGTATACCGCTTGCCGCCAAGACGAAACGAATTCATATCGTGTTAATCACGAAGGCACAATCAACGTTGTAGAGGGTCTAGACGGCTCGCAATTACTTCTATACGGCTCCACTGGCTCTAACTATGGTAAAGTGGAAGGAATATGCACTGAGACATCCCCATTGACACCTTTAAGCATCTATGGCAAGAGCAAGACAATGGGTGAAGAGGAAGTGATGAAATATGCCAACAGTGTGGCCTTCAGATTTGCAACAGCATTTGGCATTAGCCCTAGATTACGATTAGATCTATTGGTGAATGACTTATCATATCTAGCACATACACAGAAGTACATCGCGATCTATGAGTCTCACTTTATGAGAACCTTTATTCATGTTAGAGACATAGCAGATGTTTTCATCTTTACAATTGAAAACAAAGACAAGATGTCCGGCGAAATTTATAATGTTGGATCAAACTCTATGAATTATTCTAAGGGTGAAATCTGCAAGATGATCAAGGATAGGACAAATTGTTATGTACATTATGCTGATTTTGATGGCGACGCCGACAAGCGTGATTACATTGTATCATATGATAAAATAAACAAGTTAGGGTTTGATACAACAATCGGTGTTGAGGAAGGAATTGATGAGTTACTTACTATCTTCCCAATCGTAAAGATGGAAAACAAAAGATATAAGAATGGATAAAATATTGCTAATTGGGGGCTGCGGATATATTGGCAGTCGCCTGTTCCAAGTATTAAGTGATAAACACGACGTTGATTCAGTCGACGCTGAATGGTATGGAAATCATATCAATAAACTCAATGTTGTTAAGGATTTTGGAACACTTACAAAAGATGAGTTAGCACCATATGATGTGGTGATTCTCCTCGCCGGCCATTCAAGCGTCAAGATGTGTGTTGATAACGCAATTCCTACTCTGAAAAACAATGTTGTGAACTTCGTTAATCTACTTGAGAAACTTGATAAAAAGCAAATGTTTATTTATGCGAGTAGCTCATCGGTCTATGGAGACACCAAAGAGAAGATGGTGACAGAGGAGTACAACCAATTTGAGCCAAACAATTATTATGATTTGTCCAAACATGAGATTGATTCATACGCTAAACTTTCGAGTACAAAATACTTTGGATTGCGTTTTGGAACTGTCTGCGGCGCCTCCCCAAATCTTAGAAATGACATTATGATTAACGCCATGACTTTTAACGCCATAAAGAATAAGAAGGTGTTTTGTTTTAATCCAGAAGTCCACCGACCAATTTTAGGAATTGAAGATTTATGTGCTGCAATAGAAACAATAATTGAAAAGGGCACTTATGAAGATAGCGGTTTTTATAATCTTGCTTCTTTTAATTCAACGGCAGAGAAGATCTCCAGGGTGGTAGCTCATCAAACTGGAGCAGAATTAGAATTTGTTGTTGAGCTACCAGAGACAATCACGAATGTCAAGCTACAGACGAAGGCATATAACTTTCTCATAGATTCTACTTTGTTTGAACAAACATTCAACTTTGAGTTTAAAGAAGACATAAACACAATTGTTAGATCTTTGGTTGACAATTTTGATAACATGAATAAAGGAAACCGGTCGGATGTCAGGATATACTGAATTAAAAGAATGTAGGGTATGTGGAAACGAAAATCTCGTTGAAGTCCTCGACCTCAAAAATCAACCACTTGCTAACAGCTATCACAATGGCAGCAACGAGCAGGAAACTTATCCGTTAAAGATTAACGTTTGTAACGAGTGTTTCCACGTACAGTTAAGTGTGGTTGTTGATCCGGACTTAATGTTTAAAGATTATCTGTATGTAAGCGGAACCAGTAAAACACTCCATGCCTATTTTGAAGATTTTGTTCTGCTATGTGAACAATATAGCCGCGGCCGAAGAGTTGTGTTGGACATCGCTTGCAACGATGGTACACAACTACACAAGTTCAAAGATAGGGGATGGAAAACCTATGGTGTTGACCCAGCCAAGAACCTTCACAAGTTGAGCGGTATAGAACACAATGTAGTATGCGATTACTGGAGTACAGAGATAGCAGAAAGTCTTCATGAAACATTTGATGCTATTGTAGCGCAGAACGTTTTTGCTCATACTAATGATATTCATGAATTTTTGAAAGCATGTGCGATAGTCACTGACGAGAAGAGTAATATATTTATACAGACGTCTCAAGCAGATATGATTGTTAATAATGAATTTGATACAATTTATCATGAACATCTGTCTTTCTTTAATTCTAAATCGATGAAGACTTGCGCTAATTTGAATGGGTTCTCACTAATTGATGTGCTCAAAGCTGATATTCATGGTGGAAGTTATGTCTTCGTCCTGAGAAAAGGCAAGCATAGTGAAGTAAGTGCAGAACAAGAGATAGAGAAAGAATCTAAGCTTGGGTTATATGAACTCAAGACATACAAAAAATATGCCAAAAAGTGTATTCGTGTAACAAAAGAGTTTAGCAAAGAAGTAAATAATTTCAAGAAAGACGGATATAAGGTAGTTGGATACGGCGCGGCCGCCAAGGGGAATACATTTTTAAACTTTGCGGAGGTTGATTTAGACTATATTGTTGATGACAACGAATTAAAGTGGGCCCTGTTAACCCCAGGCCGCAATATTGAGATAAAGTCTCCTTCTATGTTATCTGAAGAAAAAGCAGATAAAACTGTCGTTGTACCTTTGGCTTGGAACTTCTTCAATGAAATAAGCAAAAAGGCAAACGATATAACAAAATCAGATCTGAAATTCATCAGGTATTTTCCAGAGGTTAAAGTAGTATGAGAGTCGCTGTATTAATAACCGGACAATTGAGAGATTATAAAATTAATGCTCTTAACCATGTCAAGCACTTAATAGAACCGAATGACGCGGATGTTTTTGTATATGCATGTAACAAAAACACATTGCACACAAGTGGTGAAAATATAACACAAAAGTATAATATCACTACAACACAAACGACAGAAGAAATCACAGAAGACGTTAACGCGATATATGGCACTTCTCTCAAAGCATTAGAAATAAACGAAAACGAGGTATTGCCAGATAATGATCATGGCACCCTTGGATATTTTAGACAAAGAATGCAGAATCAAATGGATAACATACGAAAAGGTTTTCTGATGGCCCAGAAATATGCGTCAGATAACGGGTTTGAATATGACGTGATTGTGAGATCCCGTCCGGACAATTCTATGTACCCTAATCCAATTGAGCTGTCACAGATGGAAATAATGGATGCCGCTCTATACTCCACACAATATTATACAGGACATAAAGACCCTTGGTTCTTTTCTTTCGCCAATCCATCAACGTTTGACAGATACTGTTCTTTTAAATATCTACCAGATGCAGACCCCAACCGTACTGATAATGATTTCCTGTGCCCAGAATATGCGATGGAACAATATCTTCCAACAATAGGGATAAATATTGTATATTATCTTGATATATGTCTAACTTTTACCGGATATGATAAGACACAACCAGTAGTTGACTTCCCATTCCGGCAGAAAGATGAAAAACTAATTGATTCAGAGGGCAATTTAGTGGAGCAAAGATTGTGATATACACACAACTAACAAACGGATTTGGAAATAATCTGTTTCAATGTGTTGCTAGCCGCCTATTAGCCTCGTTTCTTGACCAAGAAGTAACGTTCATACCACCATTTCCTGGTTATTACGGCGCCACAGAGTTAGAAAAAGTAGGTTTTCCTGTAAAACCAACCCAAGTTCCAGAATGCCAACGTGTTAACGACGTAAATTATACCCATTTTTTTAATAAGAGATACTCAAATTCTGATTTATATGTGTCGGGGTATTTTGAAAACTACAAGTTCTATAAAAATAACATTGATCTTATTAAAACATGGTTTAGGGAAACAAATGATACCACTAAGAATGATTTAGTAATGCATTTTAGGGCCGGAGACCGGTTATTTTATGCAAACGAAACAGATTCTAAGCCGAAAGCAAAGAACTTCGTTAATGCGATAGAGCAGTTTGACTTTGAAAAGTTACACATTGTGACAGATATGCCATATTGGACTCATATCACAGTTGATGAACTTGAAAATATGAAATTTCATGTAGATGTTCCTGTGTCTGTAAGGGCTGACCCCCAAGAATCAGTTGATTACTTCAACTCAATGGTTGATGCCTTCGCAAAATATGACCCTCAAGTTGAAAAAAGAACAGTTTCAGAGGATTTCAATTTTATAAGAGGGTTTGAAAACATATTGTTTCAGCATGGAACGATGGCGTGGTGGGCAGCAGTTGTTAGTGACGCTAAAAAGGTCGGAGTTTATGGCCCATGGCGGCCATGGAAGGGCGATACAAATAAGAATTTAAGCAATATTGGCTTAGAAGGATGGTTTAAGTGGACTTAAAAACATATTATGAATATTATTTGACTTTACATCAAAACGTTGTATGCCGTAGGTTGCATTTTATTGGCCAATGGGTTACAATATTGTATGTTGCGACCATCGTGCACAATTCTATTTGGATAGCTCTGGTTTTAGCACCAGTCATTATATATCCATTTGCTTGGGCTGGACATGTCTTCTACGAGAAGAACAAGCCAGCAGCCTTCTCTGACCCGTTAAAGGCAAAGATTTCTGATTGGCTCATGTTCCGAGATATCTTATTGGGCAAAATAAAAATATGGTAAAAAAAAGAATATTAGTGACCGGCGGAACAGGAATGGTTGGATCCAGATTCAATTATAGCTCGACAGAATATGAATTTATTTTAGTTGGCTCGCGAGACTACGATCTAACAAATCCCACAGACACACAGTCCATGATTAGAGATACCACTCCATCAGCAATCATACATTTAGCTGCTCATGTTGGAGGAGTCAAGGGTAATACAGATTATGTCGCTGACTTTTATAGAGATAATACACTGATTAACACAAATGTATTGACGTCTGCTGCAAAACATAAAGTTGAAAAGGTAGTTTCATTGTTATCAACCTGTGTATATCCTGACAACGCATCATACCCGCTAACACCAGAACAATTTCACACCGGCCCACCACATAAGAGCAACTTTGGATATGCTTATTCAAAAAGGATGCTCGATGTTTATTCCCGTGCACTGCGACAACAATATGGATGTAATTTCATATGCGCTGTTCCAAATAATTTATATGGGATTAGTGACAACTTTGATTTAGAAAATGGTCATGTGATACCAGCGATAATAAGGAAGGTACACGCCGCAATGCGTACACACACAGTTCCCACATTTTGGGGAGATGGAAGTGCGTTAAGAGAGTTTACTTTTGCATCGGATATATCTAAAATCTTATTGTTTCTTGTGGAAAATTATAATTCAGATGCTCCAATCAATATAGGGATGACGGAAGAAAGAAGTATCAAATCGGTTGTAGCTACAATTTGCTCTTACATGGGGTATAATGGAGATGTCAAATGGGACACTTCAAAACCAACCGGTCAACTAAGAAAGCCTAGTTGCAATAAACCATTGCTTGAGCTTGGATGGAAGTCCAAAGATTATACAAGTTTTGAAAGTGGTATCAAACAAACCTGTGTTTGGTATAAAGAGAATTATCCCAAGATAAGAGGTATCAGATGAAAAAAGCATTTATAACAGGAGTCACCGGCCAAGACGGCTCATATTTAGCTGATTTGCTATTGAGTAAAGGATACCATGTTACTGGCATGAAACGCCGAACATCTTTAATCGCAACCGACAGGATCGACCACATTTTAAACGACCCGGCCAAAGCAAATAATTTTAGTTTAGTATATGGTAATTTAAATGATTCCGGCGCCCTCCATCGCTTGTTAATTGAATCAAAGCCAGATGAAATTTATAATCTAGGCGCCCAATCACATGTAAGAGTCTCTTTTGAAACTCCGCAAGAAACGGCTGAGTCTATCGCACTCGGTACTCTAAAACTTCTGGATGCGTGTAGAAACGTTTGCGCTAACGCTAAAATATATCAAGCCTCGTCATCGGAGATGTTTGGAGACAACCCAGACTATCCGTTTAATGAAGAATCACGACTGATGCCGGCCTCACCATATGCATGCTCCAAAGTGTTTGCACACAGCATAGTTAGAAATTATAGAGAGAGTTACAAGCTCCATGCTTCCTGTGGAATACTCTTTAATCATGAATCACCTCGACGAGGCGAAACGTTTGTTACCAGAAAGATTACAATGGCCGCCGCTAAGATTAAGATGGGGCTGCAAGATAAACTAGTTTTAGGGAACTTAGATGCTCAACGAGATTGGGGGTTTGCTGGAGACTATGTAGAGGCAATGTGGCTTATGCTTCAAAAAGAAGTACCTGATGACTATGTCATCGCCACCGGTCAATCCCGTACCGTTAAAGAATTCTTATATGAAGTGTTTGAATACGCTGGACTTGATGTGGATAAACACTTAGAGATCAGTAGTAAATTTTTTAGACCACATGAAGTACCATTTCTCTTAGGTGACGCTTCCAAAGCTAAAGAAAAGCTAGCATGGGAACCAAAAGTTAAATTTAAAGAATTAGCTAGAATGATGTATGATGAAGATATTAAGGGGCTTTTATAATGTCAATAAAAATAGGTGATCTAGTTAAGTGGTCCGAGGTCTATGATGATTTTATATGTGCAGACGCCGGCCCTGGTATCGTAATAGAAAAGATTTTGTATACGCTACCCATGTCCACTCTTAGCCTATCCGCTTACAAGGTCTATAGATTCAAGCACTCAGATATTAAAATGTTTAATGATAAAGACGTAGAGAGAGTATCCGCCCAGGAGCAGACGAAAAATGCGTAGATGTAAAAACATATCAGATAAATGATATTGAAATATTAGAAAAAAAGGAACAAACCAAATGAAAAATCTAACAGAAATTGCAAAAAAATATGGCACCGATAAGGTAGAGCACGGATATACGCAAATTTATGAGCAACTTTTCTCCCCCAACAGGAATAAAAACATAAAAATACTTGAACTTGGAGTTGGAGATTATGGAGCATCTGTTAAAACGTGGAGAGAGTACTTCCCAAATGCAGATGTTTATATGTTTGATCCATTTTTTATTAAATCACAGATTGTAACAGAAGAAGAATTGCAAAACAAAAATATAAAAACGATCAGAGGAAACCAACTGAGTCGCGACGATTTACACGCGGCCGCAGAAAATGGTCCTTTTGATATTATCATAGATGATGCATCGCACATAAATGATGGTATTATGTTAAGTCTGGGGGTTTTGTTTAAAAGCTTGGTGTCTGGAGGTTTATATATTGTTGAGGATCTTGCATGCGCTACTGATAGAAGCTCTAGATTACAAGACGTGAATGAATGGATTGACTCAGACGTTGTTGATAAATCTTCTGATGTTAAAATTATATACCATCAACCAGAATTTCATATTAGGGATGGATGTGTGAGACACTTTATGACCACGGGTAAATGGAAAAGCAGGATATTATCAGAGGAAGAAGGAGACTATATTATCAATAATGTTCGAGCTATTGATTTTCAATCTCATCATAACATGATAATATTTCAAAAAAAAATAAATGATATACAACCACCAGAAAAGGAAGCTTAAATGTCTAGATGTTTAGTAACAGGACATAAGGGATATATTGGTACCAAACTTGTGGCGAAATTAGAAGAGTTAGGCCACGAAGTTATGGGGATAGATCTAAATGAAGACATCCCACATGACATTATAAAAGATCTCCGCGAAGGCACCGACGGTAAGTTCCACCCACATTATTTTAATTTCCAACCAGAGTATATTTTTCACATGGCATGTTGGCCCAGAGTCGGTTACAGCGTAGAACACCCAGTTGAAACAAATGAAAACAATATTCTAGCCGGAACTATATTATTGAACTTCGCCAGAAAAGTTGGTTCAGTCAAGAGAGTAATATATTCCAGCTCTTCTTCAGTCATGGGCAATGGTGATGGCCCTGAGAGCCCCTACGCCCTCCAGAAATATACAACAGAGATTGAAACAACATTATATTCAAGGTTATATGGACTTGACACTGTAAGTTTACGTTACTTCAACGTTTATTCTCATGATCAGTCAGTCAGCGGCCCATACGCCACTGCTATCTCTAATTGGATGCATGCTTTACGCAATGACATCCAACCTTATATTAGCGGCGACGGAGAACAAAGAAGAGATATGATTAATGTAGAAGACGTTGTGGGTGCTAATATCTTTTGTATGCAGCATCAAGAATCCTTTGGTGGAGAAGTGTATGAAATCGGTACCGGAACGAATATCTCCTTGAATCAGATAAAAGAAATAGTTAACAAACACT
>Ga0115000_10000962_pt1 | contig 26274 bp, 21 predicted proteins | sample ArcticOcean_MG_C_6_FD_89690 | JGI IMG/M metagenome (GOLD analysis project Ga0115000, IMG submission 89690) | Marine microbial communities from western Arctic Ocean - ArcticOcean_MG_CB8_128 | ecosystem: Environmental > Aquatic > Marine > Oceanic | place: Arctic Ocean: Canada Basin | collected... | reverse complement strand
TGGCGGCCTCCAGAGGGGGTATCTTGAGGGATGCCCAAGCGAGGATACTAAGGATTATACCAGCGTAGATGTAAGAAGAGCGCGAATACGAACTCCGTTTCGCGCCCTCCCGCATGCTTTCGATGAGGGGAGCATTCGCGGCTTGTCGAGCAGGCCACCAACCGGCTGCCATGCAAGCCACGATGGAAAGGCCCCACGCGATAGCGATTTCGGTGGGATCTAGCGCGAATCCCGCGTTTGAAGTTCGGTGATAGAGTTGATCTACTGTTTCAGTGACGAGGTTTGTCGAAAAACGAGCCATGAGCCCTCCTAAAAAGATGCCTACGCCACCTCCGACTACCCCGATAAAAGCGGCATCGGATAACCACAGAAATCGTGTCAACTTAGCGGATACACCGATGGAGTGCAAGATTGCGATTTCGCCTTGCCGGCGGGCGATGGTGCTGTCCATCGCTTGAAAGACGAGGCATAGCGCAACGAGGAGGGAAAGAGCGGATAGAGCCCGGAGATTCATGCGGAGGGCCTGCGTCATCGTGGCACCTGCGTTTTGTCGCTGGTCTTGAGTCTCAATGACCCAATAGCCGGGGTTTCGTTGCTTCAACTGGTCGACTGCTTTCTCGATTTCCAGGTCGCGGTCACGCTCATCGATAAAGACTATATCGAGCCGATCTACCTGCTGTGGCCGCTTGATTAGATCAGCAAGAGTATCCCAGTCCATGACGAGAACCCGCGATTCGGTTTCCTGCGTTGTCTCGAGCTGCGGTATCGGGTTGGCCCAGTTGAGCTCGACCAGATTATCGCCGAAGACGAAGGTGGCGGTGGGTGATTGATCCCAGCCGAATCGGTTTGCTGTGGTGGTTTCGCTGTAGAACTGAAGAATCCCTTCCTCGCTTGGTTTGCGTTCGGGAAAGCTCTTTATAAAGGTTTCGCTTGCGTCTTGACGTATTAGGAAATTGGAGGCGGCCAAGAGATCGATTCCGATGAACGTAAAGCTCGTATCAGGATTTTGGGTAGCGTCGTCGGGCGATCTGACCAGCTTCCCCGTTGCGAGGAGCTGGGGGACAAGGGTTGCATCGCTGTCTAACAGGGCGATTCTGGCTGAGCGAATGTCTTGGAACGTGAGCGCGCCCGTTGAAGCGGTCACCGTAATTTGGCTACGTCCGGAAACGGTTTGAGCAAAGGTGTCGAAGCTGGACGCGGCGGCTCGGTTTGCGAGACCGATGGCCAAAAAACTGCCGGAACCGAGAGCGACGATCCCGATCAGCAGGGCGAATTTTACCCAGTGCCTCGCCCAGTATCGGAGAACGAATCGCCTGAGCAAGCTTAGCAAAAGGGCGAAGCGATGCGCGGCGGGTTTCATAGGGAAGCGAGCGATCCGTCGCTAAGACGGAGTTTCCGCGAACAGATACGAGCGGCCTCTTCGCTGTGAGTGACCATGAGTAGAGAAGTGTTTTCCTCGGCTGTGATCTCCTCGAGAAGCTGGAGGACGGCCTCGCCGTTCTTGCGGTCTAGGTTTCCGGTAGGTTCGTCTGCAAATAGAATTGTGGGGCGGTGGGCGATTGCCCGAGCGATGGCGACGCGCTGCATTTCTCCTCCGCTTAGTTGGGAGGGGAAGGCTTCGGCCCTGTCGGCAATATCCATGCGGCTGAGAAGAGCGGTGATCCGCTGTTTGCGTTCGGGTTTCGGTTTTTCGGCGAGTTGTAGCGGCAGCTCGATATTTTCGTAAACGGTAAGGGTAGGGAGCAGGTGGAAGAATTGGAAGACGGTACCTACCTGCTCGCGTCGAACGTGAGCGAGCGCGTCGCGATCGAGAACTGAAAGTTCTTGGCCGGTCAGCCATACTCCGCCTTCGTCAACTCCGGTAACGCCGCTGAGGCAGTGCAGTAGGGTAGACTTTCCTTCTCCAGAGGCTCCAATTAGAGCTACGCGCTCGCCTGCTTCAATTTGAAAGTCGAGTTTAGAAAAAAGCGTCCTGCTCCCAAAACGTTTGGCGATACCTTGGCAATAGAGCGGGCATGAGGGAAGCGGGTGCGGCATGGTCGTAAATAACTAATGGCCGAAAAACTAAATTGAAAGCCTTTGATCTCTCTGAACAAGTAAAGGATAAGGTATAAGGCAAAAGGTCGAAGGCTTAGCGATGTGTGATCCAGCAGATGACATTGAGCCAATTGGACTTTTGTTAACCGAATTGAGACCTTCGTACTTCGGTTTCTTAGAGACTGTTTAATAAATCGGAATGAACACCACAATTGAAACCCAATACGGTTAGGTCGTTTTGTAGGTCGTCTCGCTGAGGCGACATTTCATCCTAATAGGCGGGTCAGCGACCCTCCCTACAGTTTATCTGCTCGAAGCAATTCGACTTATTAAACACTCTCTTATATCTCATCGGCCGGAGAGCGGGGTGTCCATCAGTCTTATTTCTCAACTACGTATTCGGACCCAATGCGAAGTGGCATTAGCGCCTTGGCTTTGTTTCATTTCGAAGAGGTCTATTGCGGCGAAAAGTCCGCTCAATTTCGAGAATCCATAGTTTCGGGAATCGAATGAACCTTGGTTTTGGATGTGAGTCCCGACGGGACCTAGTCGCGCCCAGCCATCTTCGCCAGCGGCGGCTTCCACGGCGCTTCGCAACAATTTGATCAGCTTGGTATCACGCTTTAGACTGTTCTCGCCCGCGACTTTGCCTTTTCGATCTGGTTTCCTTTTTTTATCATTGTCATCCAAGTAGAGAAAGCGGGTGCAACTAGCTACAAAGGGAGCCGGGGCTTTTTTAGACCCAAAGCCTATGACCTGTTTCCCATCTGAACGGAGTCGCAATACGAGCGGCGTAAAGTCGCAATCTGAAGAGACTAGGCAAAACGTACCCACATTCTTGGTATAGAGCATGTCCATGGCGTCGATCAGGAGCGCCATGTCGGAGGCATTTTTGCCCTTGACGATATCGAAATGCTGGATCGGCTGGATGGCGTATTCGTGTAGTATTTTTTCCCATCCAGAAAGAGCGCTCTTTTTCCAATTGCCGTAAGCGCGGCGTATGTTGACGACTCCGTAGGTGGCGAGCTCCGCGATAATAAAATCGATCTTGGCCGCCGGAGCATTATCAGAATCGATTAGAAGGGCGATACTTTGTTCTGCTGTATTGTGAATGGTCATCTTTGAGGGGGGCGTCTAATTGGGTGAGTCATTTATCTAGTTGATCTATTTTAAAATTAGCAATCGAAAGTGGATTCGTTGATGGGTACCTTGCGAGCAGTCGTCTTTACAAAATGGGCCCACGACCAGTTTCACGTCTTTCTCACGGCCTACCTCTCAGCCGTTAGAGCACTTTCATCAACCGCTTTCGACAAATCTCTCGAAACGATCAGAGCATTGCTCGGCGGGCATTCCAATTACATCGAGTAGTCCTATTCCAAACTCCCTATTGCTTTGGGAGGGGACTTGGCTCGAACGTTTTCAGGTTTCTATGAGGGGTTTCGTGCTGCAATTCCTGGTAGGCCACTTCTTGAAGAGCTTGCGCTTGTTCTTTAGATACACCTAGTTCAAATGCTGCTCGTTCCTCTTCGCCAAGCGACCGAGGGTCATATCCTGTGACCTCGCCAAATATCATTAGAGCAGCGAGATAATAGCCATAGGTACCTCCGTGGTAGTGGTCATTTGTCCATAGATCTACTTGACCATAGGAAATACCGTCGTAGGGATTCGGATCCGCGACACCCATGACAAAGGCTCGGTTCCAGGCTTCTCCAACAGGAATAACACCAAGGATCGCGGGATTACTTGCCGCCGCCTTGTTGTATCCCGCACGAATATCCTTCGCCATGACGTGGATCGGATTGCCATGCCAATGTCCGTCTTCAGGATAGGTTTGATCCGCTCGTGACCAAGTTGCCTCTAAGTATATGGATACATCAGGATTTTGATCGAACAATAGCTGAGCCATATCCTTTGCCGACCAGATCAAGGTACTGGGATCGCCTGGACTGCTTTTATCCAAGGTACTGTATCCATGCATGTTTACGATGTCCCAGTGCTGAGAAAGAATTTCCTTCTTCTCCGCCAAATGTTTGTCCAAACCGGATCCGGGAATCAAATCATGGAAAACCTCGAATTCTAGCCCAGCTTGTTGGGTAAACGCCTTGAATAATGCGGGTACTCCACCTCTTCCGTCATCATTGAGATCCGTCACCGAATCCGTTCGATAGAACTGAACCGCCGAACCTGCTCCATATGTGAAACTATTTCCAATAAACAGTATCTTGGATGCGTCTGCAGCGCGAACAGTACAGCCGAGCGCCAGTATCGAGATTATGGCCGACAATGAGGAAAAGGAGAGGACTAGGGACAAAGTGGGGGTATATTTCATGCGTGTACGATCATTTTTGATTGTTCAAGTGACAAGCATTTTTTAGCCCATAACCTAAGATTATGACCATTGAGGTGTAGACGCGCCATCGCCAATAAATCTTCATATTACATTCAGTAATCAAACCCTATTGCCGAGCTCAGACCCGTTAGTCGATGAATCAATTAGGCCTTAGTTGTGAACTTTCGGGGACTTGACATGTTGGCGACAATGTGCGACAAGTGAAATCATACTAGTTATGGCAAACACGCAGGGAATTCGGTTGGAAGAAGAGACGCAACGTCGATTGAAGTGGCTCGCGCAGCGAAAGGATCGCAGCATGAACTATTTGATCAAGGATGCGATTGGTCGATTTTTGGATGACGAAGAGCGCTACGAACAGGAGCGTGAGGAAGATCAGGCAAGGTTGCAGCGCTTTTTGGATACTGGAGAGCATGTGACGCGTACCCAGATGAAGCGAAAACTAAAGACGCTTCTGTCTAAAGCTCAAAAAGCGTCCGGATGAAATTGGTATGGGCGAAGGAATCCGAAGACGATATTCAGAGGCTTTTCGATTTTCTATACGAAAAAAATCTATCTGCGGCTGCGAAGGCAATCGAATTGATTTTGGAAAAATCGGAGTTGCTTGTCGAGTTTCCGTATATTGGTTTTCGCATGAACGACGATTCAGGGCGTCGTGAACTGATCATCCCTTTCGGGGCAAGCGCTTATGTGATCAGATATTACCTTTTGAAAGAGTATGTAGTGATTGTACGCGTTTGGCATAACCGAGAGAATAGAGAGTTGGGTCCCGAAAATGATTAATATTTCGTTCGAAACGAGGAGCGGTCGCTCTTAGATTGACGGTAGAGTGGGAGAATTGTCGCCTCAGCGAGACGACCTACATTCAACAGCCTTTAAGTTGACGCCTATGCGCTACGCGGGGCGTCTAAATACGGGGATTTTCATCGACTCTCCATCATTCAGGGCAGATTGGTGAGCGACGATTCCGGGAACCGTGTAGGAAAGCGCTTCATAGATATCGACGGTGGGAGCTCTGCCTTCTTTGAGGGCGCTTACAAACTCGTGGGTTAGGAAAGTGTGCGAGCCCTGGTGGCCGCTGTTGTGCCTCAAGGGGGCTGGGAGCCTATCGGTCATATACCACTCCACTTGCTCATAGGGAATCGAATCGGTTTTGCTGCGCGCGAAACCGGCATCATCCGAATCTTTCGTTTCGGTTCTGTTCACAATCCTGGGCGGCGACGCGTAAGTTCGATTGGGGCCGTAGAAGCTCATTTTATCGCCTATCCATTCCGCTCGCTCGTTTCCTAGATGGGCTCCTTTCCACCAGACTTTGCAATAGAAACTGTTGCCGCGGTCCGTTTTGAACATGGCCGTATTATTCCAGAATGGATTTTTGTATATGTTATCCTGAAGGATTGGATCATTGTCGCCCCATCCATGACAGGAAACTTCAGTCAATCTTTCGCCCGTCACGCCTACTAAATGAGCCGTGCAGTGAGTGGGGTAGTACATTGGCGGAAATCCATGTCTCCACGTTTTGGATCCATCGGCGTTGTAGAAGAGCGATTCCAGTCCATCGTGTTGGTAGAATGATTCGCAGTGATAGAGGTTTCCGAATTTCCCGGCTTCGTAGAACATTCGCGCCGAAATCGCGAATTGCTGGTAGTAGCTCGTCTCGGCCATCATGTAGGTCAGCCCCGTTTTCTCGACGATATCCAAGAGCTCGTACGCTTCTTCCAGAGTGCCGCATGCGGCAGGTACCGCAGAGATAACATGTTTGCCGTGTTCCATCGCCAGTTTCACGTGCTTCACATGATCCGGTGCGGGCGTGAAGATCCCAATGGCATCGATATTTCGATCCTTCACCATTTCCTCGAGCGATGGATAGGATTTCGAACACCCATAGGTTTTCATCAACGCAGTCCTTCTCTCCGGAATAAGATCTGTAACCGCTTCAACGATGCAGTTCGGGTGTTCGTGCCATTGGAACTGTAGGCCAAAACGTCCGCCAGCTATTCCGATGCGCACCTTGTCCGTGCGACCTCGCTTCGGAGAAGCTTGCCCTCGAGCTGATATCAATGCCTGAGAAGCTCCCAACGCGCCAGCAACCGCCAGGCTTCCCTTGTTTATAAATCCCCTTCGAGTAACGTGGTTTTTCATAGTCTTTTCATCCTTAATCCTTAATCCTTAAACCTTAATCCCTCCTCTCGTACTGCGGTATCTTCATTTTCTCGCCGCCGCGTAAAGCCGATTGATGGGCGACTAATCCGGGAAGGGTATAGGCCAGAGCTTCATAGATATCGATGGTCGGTCTCCGTGCCTTCGCGATCGAGTCTACGAATTCATGCACGAGGAAGTTGTGCGATCCGCCATGTCCGCTGGGAAGGCGCAGTTCCGGAGGCAGTAGATCTTCCCGTTTGTACCAAGCCTCTTGCTCGTAGGGTTCTGTTCCATTGGCCGCGTGGGTGTAGCCTACATCGTCATTTCCTTTTTCTCGGGATTGGTGGACGATTTCGGATTTCAGATCTTTCCCGCCAGTCCCGTTCGTTTCAAAGCCTGCCATTGTCCCCAGCCAACGGGTCGGATGCCCAGCCTTTACGGGCGAATTCCAAACGACATCTATTCGAGCAGCATGTCCCTTGTCTGTAGTGAAATGGGCATAGGTATTCCAAAAAGGGTTGTTGTACGGATTGTCTTTCATGATCGGATCGTCATCGCCCCAGCCGGTAGCTGATACCTCCACCAATCGCTCGCCGGTCAATCCTGTTATATAAGAAACATTGTGCGTATAGTAATATCCGGGAGGGAATCCGTAGCGCCAAGTCCGTTGTCCCTTCTTCCATTGGTCTCCATCTTCGCCGTCAGCTCCGGTTTCATAATAGAGCGATTTTAGGCCGGGGTGATGATAAGCGCTTTCGAAGTAATATATATCTCCCAGTAATCCCTTGTTATAGAAATTGCGGGCCGACATCATATAATCGCGATAGTAGCTCGTCTCGGCCATCATGTAAGTTAGTCCGGTAGACTCGACAACATCCAGGAGCTTTTCGCCTTCTTCGATCGATCCGATACAGGCCGGAACCGCCGACAAGACATGTTTCCCATTTCTGAGTATTTTTGCGACATGATCTACATGATCCGGCGCGCCCGTGAAAATCGCGATGGCATCGATGTTCGGATCCTTTACCATCTCTTCGAGAGAAGGGTAGGTATGGGTGCACTCGAAGGTCTTAACCATTCTTGCCAGTCGTTTCGGGCGTAGATCGGTGACTGCAATCACTTCGCAATTCGGATGCAGCTTGAAAGCTCCGAAACTGCACCCAAACCGCCCACCTGCGATTCCAATGCGAACTTTGTTAGACTTCCTCAATCCCGACCCCTGACCCAATAGTGTCGAAGGTATCGATGCGCCTAGAGCGGCGATACCGCTTGCCTTGAGAAAAGTCCTACGTGATTGAGACGGACCGATATCGGAATACTGTATCTTTCGCTTCATAAGCAATTCGCCTTTGGGGTTAGGGGAGTGAACGAAGCCGCTAAGGTAGCGGTTCCATAATAGCGCTACAAGAGATAAGTTCCTTTAAGTGTCGCTTGGTAGGGATGCTTGTCCCTAAGCAGCCTCTCATGGCCATGGTAACTCCGCGGTTCGTTGTCCCGAACCCTACCTCAATGCTATTGCTAAACAAGAGGCTACAGAAAGAAACGGACTCATCAGTGTGAGATACGTTTTTAGTATAAGTAGAAAGGCGTGAAGGGTCTTGTCGATTGCGGATTGATTTTAACATCGCTGGTCCCTCGCGTAACTTACGTCGCAGCACGGCGTGGTTTCAGCCGAGTTTCTCAACCGAATTCTTTAGGCCGTGTTTCAGAGCCTGTTTAATAAGTCAGTGTAGGAGCGGGTTTATCCCGCGATTTTTCATTTTCATTGCATAGACGCGGATTATCGTGGGGTAAACCCGCTCCTACAATTAGGCAGCGGAGAAACATTCGACTTATTAAACAGCCTTTCAGAGCGCCCCGAAGTTTGCTTCACCGGGTTTGGCTTTAATATCGAGAGTCATGATGACTTCTTTGCGGATGATATTGTCGGCCCTGCCTGTGAATTCCATACCGAATGCAGAACGATCCAGATGAAACTCAGCTGTAAGCGTCAACTCCTGGTCGGAGATTGAAACCTCGGCTGGGAAGGTAATCGATTTTGTGACTCCGTGCATGTTGAGATCGCCAGTGATCATTCGCTTGCCGTCTACTTCTTCAATCTTGGTGGCGATCAGGGTGGAGGTAGGATTCTTTTCTACTTCGAAAAAATCGGCATTTTTCAAATGTTTGGTTAAACGAGCGCCTGCTTGGGTCCATATCGAATGCATATCGATTACGATTTTGCTTTCCTCGGCGATAAGTTCCCCATCCGAAACATTGAGCTGGCCAACAAATTTTTCAAATCCACCCGGTTGCTCGCTGCCCACTATCTTAGAGGCCAGGAAATTGATTTTGGAATCGGCGCTTATTATATAGGCCGTCTTTGCTGAAATGGCCGCTTCAGTCATTTCAGAGGCATCTGCCACTTGTTGTGTGCCGGATGCTTCTGCCATCTCTGCCTTAGTGACATTGTCCGCTGGGTTTTTAGAGCATCCGACGATGGCGATTGATATGAGAGCAACCAAAAGAAGTTGGGTAGATTTTTTCATGTGAGTATTGATAGACGTTTGCATTACGATTCGTGAACTAGGTGGATCATTCCTATAACGCTGTCGGCCGCGATGGGTTACATCGATTTTCATTCAGAAGAATCTGAATTTTCGATCCGTCGAAACTACCTCGATGCATCGAGGTGGGAATTCGAAAATATCGCTGGTTATCCTCGGATTACCAGGAAGCTTTTTGGGGAGAGAGCATCTTTAGCTCGCTCACCAGGGCTTTGATTTCGGTTTTCAATTCTGCTTTTTTGCTGAGCGGGACTTTTTTAAGGTCTCGCTTCAAGCTCTGGAGCTTCTCCCGTTTGTCTTCGATCGCTTGCTTGGCTTCCGGCGACGGGAGTTTTTTGTCGGCTCTGTCTGGCTGAAATTGGGTCATGTAGATCGTTAAGCTCGTAAAAAGACTCAAAGTCGAGCCCTTGTTGCCGCAATTGGCTTCAGACTTTGTTTGATTTCGCCTTTGTGGTTAACCGACTGAGAGGTAGGGTTGCTCGTCCCGAGCAACTGCAGCGGTAGATGCGACTTCCACGGCTGCTCGTCCCGAGCAACCCTACCAAGTTACATTTATAATCGCTCGCGTTTCGGAGATCGACTCACTTCGTAGCGCCGCTGATGTTGGTTTCGGGTTCGACGTAAGTCGATACGCCGGCCTTCTCCATTAGTTTTCGAATTTCCTTTTCCGCTTCTGGAGAACTTCGAAGATTCATTCCGCGATGCACGCCGACTGCGATTCGCAAGGGCGTCCAGCCGAGTTTATTCTTGGTATTCCACACGTCCATATTGGCGCCATGGGAAGCCAATAAGGGAATCGTAGAAGCGGCGAATTTGTAAGCTGCCCCATGCATGACGGACTCCCCTTTGCGGTTGACTTTATTGACGTCGCCACCCGCTTCCAGGGCAATCGTCACTGCTTTGTAAACCTCTTCCGGCGACCCCGGGTCTTCTTTGGGGGACTGAACTCCAACGCCTGCTGCAGCCAGCAACGGAGTGGTTCCGCTTGTATTGGGAATCCTTGGATCGGCCCCAAGTTCGAGCAGCAAGCGCATCATAGCAGTATCGGCTGTCCGGGATGCTAACAGGAAGGCAGTGGCGCCATCGAAGTCCATAGCTGTACGGACGCCGGCCCGTCTCTCCGTCATTCGAGCATCGATATCGATTCCCTTTTCTACGAGCAGTCGAACGAAATCCAAGCTCTTCAGGTTTCCCGAGCCGGGAGGAGCGGGGCGGTTGGTCCCTTTTCCAGGACGACGAATCCAGGTAATAGCGTGCAGCGCATTATAGCCTTTATTGAAAACGTTTGGATTGGCTCCCGATTCGAGAAGCTGGGCTGCCAATTCGTAGTGGGCATTGCGAACAGCGAGATACAACGCGTTATCGATCTGGAGCGAATTAATCGGGGAATCCGTCCGGGATTGGAGAAAGGTCCGGACTACATCAATTTTCCCTTGCCGAGTAGCGTATTGAAAGGCGTTTAGACCAGCCTTGGATTTAGAGTTTACGTCGGCGCCCGCATCCAAAAGTCTTCGAGCGACTGGAGCGTGCCCCTCCGCTGCTGCCCACATTAACGCAGTCTGTCCTTCCCAGGATTCCGTGGCATTCGGATCGGCTCCTTGCTCTAGCAAGGATTCGATGCAATCGAGCTTTCCTGCGCGCGCGGCGAGCATGAGCGGCGTTTCTCCTTCCGGAGAGATTTTGTTGGGGTCGGCTCCCGCTTTCAATAGGAGCGACACGAAGGTATTGTCGCCATTTGCGCTGGCTAGCATCAAAGGCGTCACCCCATACCGGTTGGCAATATTAGGGTCGGCTCCAGTATCCAATAAATACTGCGCCCCCGCAAGCTGACCGTGGTAAGTCGCTACGTGCAAAGCGGTCATTGCGTTGGACAATATAGCGTCGATATTTTCCTTCGCGACTCGCTCTTGAACCCATTGAAGTTCCCCTTTTTCGATTGCCGCGACCAACATCTCCGAATCCTGCTGCGACGCATGGGCGCAGAACGCAGTCATGCCCAACGCAATCCATCCTAGTAGCCTGTAAAAACGGGATCTAATCGAATGGTTCTTGGGAAACGTCCAATAACGCTCTTTGTTCGAGTAGATCGATTGTAGGGCGGGTCGCTGACCTGCCAAGCGCGGAAGGAGAATTGTCGCCTCAGTGAGACGACCTACATTGGGAATTGGGGTAGGGCAAACATCCTTCTTTGGTCTCGGCGGCCTATTTGAATCAGAGTTATTATACATTTTCTCTAAATACTCACCGGATCGTAAAGCTCGTCGAGCTTGCCGGTGCTATCCTGAAAGACGTCCAGCGATACGCCCATTTTGTCGAGCATGGTTAGGTGGAGATTTGCCAAGGGGGTGGGCTCCGCGTAGCGAATGTGCCGACCTCCTTTGTGAGTTCCGACACCTCCGCCTGCCAATAATATGGGCAAGTCCACGTGATCATGCACGTCGGGATTGCCCATTCCGCTTCCGCACAGAATCAGCGAATGGTCCAATAAAGTTCCTTCGCCATCGGCAGTGGCTTTCAGCTTTTCAAGGTAATAGCTGAAGAGAGAAACATGATAGGTATTGATCTTTATAAGGTCCGCCACCTTGTCCGCCTTATTCGAGTGATGCGAGGTGGGGTGATGCCCGGAGGTAACTCCAATTTCCGGATACGTTCGGGTGCTGGTTTCGCGGGCCAGCTGAAAGCTTATGATCCGCGTTAGATCGCCTTGCATAGCTAGGATTTGGAGATCGAACATCAGCTTCGCATGATCCGCCCAATCTGTCGGCACCCCCGCTGGACGATCCATGTCTGGCTCGGGAGCATCGGCGACTCGTTTCTCCGCATTTTGAATACGCCGTTCCACTTCGCGAATGGTGTCGATATACTCCGCTACCTTCGATCGATCTTCCGCCCCCAAGTCGCGTTGCAACTTCGAAATGCTTCCCATCACCCAATCCAGAATGCTAGCGTCCTTGCGAAACTCGGATTGACGCTCGGCCGCAGTTGATCCGTCGCCGAACAATCGTTCGAAAACAACCCGCGGATGCGCCTCGGCCGGCAAGGGGGCCGTGGGAGACGCCCACGAAAGGCTGTTTTGGTAGATGCAAGCGAAGCCGTTGTCGCAATTGCCAATCGAGGCCGTCAAATCCATCGCCAATTCCAATGAAGGAAGCGGCGTATCGGCGCCTATTCGTTTGGCGGCGATCTGGTCGATCGTGGTCCCGAGCTCATAGTCGCTGCCTTCGGTCATCTTGGCCTGCGCCGCGCTCAGGAAAGCGGCGTTGGCGGTCGCGTGATTGCCAGCTGAATACGCATTTTTTAGTTCGAGGTTGGATAGGACCGAAACCGATTCCTTGAACGGCGCCAAGGGTTGCAGGATAGTTGGCAACTCACCGAGCGCTCCTTGCGTTTGGGGCGTCCATTCCGGCAAATGAGCCCCCATGGGAATGTAGACGTAACCCAAACGCCGCACAGGCTTCCCAGGGGACTTCGCGGCGGCTGTGAGGGCGGGAGTCATGGCATCCAATACCGGCAAGGCGAGGGCGGCTCCGGTTCCCCGAAGAAAGGTCCTTCGATCGATTGATTTTTTGGCGATTATCATAACGAGGTCCTCATTGGGCGGTTTTCATTGTAAAGGGAGGGCTTTGGGCGATTCCCTGGATAAGGGATGAAAACGTATAATCGTCTTCTCGTCCATCCCGAACGATCTTTCGAATAGCGGGAGCATCGTAGTATTCGACGCCTCGTCCCAGGGCATAGGTCAGAAGCTTTTCGGTCAAAGTGGTGACAAACAGTTCAGGCCGTTTCAAAAGCGCTTGCTGAAGCGAGTCTGCATCATCAAACGGGGTCCCGTCGGCAAGCTCTCCATAAGAGTCGATCGGCAGGCCATTGTCTTCCGTTCTACGACGACCGATCGCGTCAAAGCGCTCCAGGGCAAACCCCAAAGGATCTATAATGTCGTGACAAGCAGCGCAGCTCTTTTGGGAGCGATGGATCGCGAACCGTTCTCTCATCGTCTGCGGTTCTTCAGATCCGTCTCCCTTCAAGGCTTCCACGCCCGGTGGTGGTGGATCCGGAGGCGTTCCAAGGATGTTTTCCAAGATCCACGCCCCACGGACAACGGGCGACGTTCGGTCTGCGTATGAACTCAGCGTCAAAATGCTGGCGTGGCTGAGCAGGCCGCCTCGTTGGCTGTCAGGCATCAGAGATATGCGTCGGAATCGGCTCCCGTAAACGTGAGGAATCTCGTAGTGCTTGGCCAAGCGTTCATCCAAGAACGTGTAGTCCGCTCCTAGGATATCCAACACACTACGATCCTCCCGCAGAATACTGGTCAAAAAAAACTACGTTTCCCTCTGCATGGATTGGCGAAGATTGTCATCGAAATCCATGAACAGCCGAGGATCCGGAGCCAGATTCGACACGTTCCGAAGGTAGAGCCACTGCGAAGCGAAATTAGTGATCAGCGAGTCCGATCGCGGATCCGCCAGCATTCGGGTAACCTGAGCTGCCAGAACCTCGGGCTTGGAAAGCGACTGGTTTTCCGCAGCTCTTAACAAAGCATCATCCGGAATGCTGCTCCAAAGAAAAAAGGACAGCCGGGAAGCGAGTTGAAGATCGCTGACCGAATAGACCTCGCCTTTCGCCAAGCCACTTGGATCCGGCTCGACGCGAAAGAGAAAATCGACGCTCGTCAAAATGGCTCTTAATCCCATTTCGATGCCCGATTCGAATTCCTCTTTTTCTCTCGTGTCCTGATAAAACCGATACGGCATTTCTAGGTCCGACGCTGTGATAGGTCGCCGATAGGCCAATCGCATCAAGCGGGAGAGAATCTGCCGGGCCCGTTGGTCCTCGTCCCGAGTCGCGAGCGCGGAGTCGCCGAATATTTGTTTTCGCGCGAGGGAGTTGCCCGGACCCGTCGACTCGAAGGGTCCCGTCAAAGCGATGGAATAGAGGGCTGGTTGCGATCGCTTGTGTCGTTCCTCATTAAAGCTAGCTAACCACGGCTGAGTATCGGCACCTTTTAGGGCACTCGTTTTTTGGACAAACGCCGCTCCCAAACGATGGTTACCCGCAGTCGCGTGAAAACGGGCGACCAAATGCTGATCCACCTGCCCATGCCCAACTCGTTCTTCTGGCGGATCGATTGTAAAGCGCTCCACCGTTTCGCCATCCAGGAGCAGGTCCAGCTTTTGTACGTCTTTGAGTCCTGGGATTGCTTCATAGCGATCTCGGAACAGCTTGAGACGGACTTCGTACGCGCCATCGACGGGGAAGACGTGGTTTACCAATCCACCGCCGCGCGTGCCCAGAGGCAAGCCATCCAAATGATGTTCCTGGGTGAGGTCCAAGGGCATTCGAAAAACCTCTAGCCTGGGAGTCGGGACAGGACGGCCGATCGCCAAGCGACTAATCTTTTTCGCCGCCGCGAGATACTGTTCCATCAAGGTTGGCGAAAGGCTTCCGACTGTAATGTTGTCGAACCCATGGCTGATTTCATCTTCCGGCAAGAGAGACGAAACATCCAGTTCCAGACCCAATAGGTCTCGGACAGCGTTCCGGTACTCGGTGCGCGTCAAACGTCGAAACGTATCCGTTCGGCCTGGCTTGAGATCGCGAGCGGCTTCGCGATCCATCTGCGATTCCAAAAAGCCCGCCAAGGTCTCGTATTCATCTTCGTTAGGACGTGCCTTGTCCATGGGTGGCATCTGCCGGTGCCGCAGTTTCTTGACGACCTTCTCCCAATGCGCGTGATCAGGCGTCAGATTCGCAAGGTCCAGCAATTCAAGCGAAAGATCCCCCTTCGATTCGCCTTCGTCATGGCAATCCAGGCAATGGTCCTCGAGTATCAGATAGAGTTCCTCGCCGAATGCCTCATCCAATTTCTCGCAAACGCCCCGAAAAGGGAGGCCAATCATTGCACAGCAAAGTAGCAATCCAAGCGGATTGACCGCGCTCGAAGGGGTATTTGGTCGGCGGATCATCAAAGGTTAATGACCATTTTCCAGGCGGAAATGCAAGGCGCTTTTTTATCAGGCCTTTCTATTGTATGTTGTCTCGTTGTCGATTCTGAGCGAGATCGAAGGGCTGAGGCGACATTTCCCTCAATAGCGGGGCGACTGACGATTTTGGATACAATGGAGAGGCGGATCGCACCTCCGTGCACGACCTCCGCGGCCATCTCATCGATGGGGTGTTGGCTTAGGCATACTCGGAATTTGGGTTTTGGTGACAATTGAATATCGGCCGCTACCTTATGTGGGTGTTTGGTTTTTAAAACCACAGAAAGGAAGATACGAAAGGCATAGAAGCTGGGGCCGTTCCGGGGGTGGTTTGGTGAATTAATGCGACTTTTGAGTTGGCTTAGGTGTTGTAGGAGGGCATCAAATTTGAAGCATTTTTTATGAAGAATTTTTGGTTAGGGTTGAAGGACTATAGGAGGGCTCATCGTCTCATTTGGAAAAAGGGGATCTGGAAGCATATGATTATTCCTGGGTTCTTGGGAGTGCTCTATTTTCCGGTTGTTTTCGGCGGAGTGTATTCCGGTTCGGTTTACGGAATGACCGAACTCGGAGGTTACATAGGTGAAAAATGGATACCGAAAGAAGTATTCGAGTGGATGGCTTGGGGCGTGGGCTTTATCGCAGGATTGCTCGGGCTGTATTTGGGTTTTCTTCTGTTTAGGAGCGTTTTGATGATTCTTTACGCACCTTTTATCGGTTTTATTTCCGAGTCGGCGGAGAAAAAAAATTTGGGACGAGTGGGCCCGATTTTTCATTCAAGGGTCTGGTGTACGATATTTATCGTGGTACGATGGTGAGTTTGATCTCACTGGGATATTCGCTTCTGCTAACATTGGTCTGCTGGGCGTTTTTACTGATCCCAGTAGCGGGTGCGGTGGTTTCCCTTATTGGGATGTTAGTCGTGCAGGCGTATTTCGCGGGGGTTGGTTTTGTTGATCCTGTTTTGGAACGGAGACGTTATGGGATTCGTCAGAGTTTAGGATTTTCCTCAGAGCATAAAATGCGAGTTATGGGAAATGGGGCGGGCTTTATGTTGATCGTATTGATACCGATCCTTGGATGGTTTGTGGCACCGACCTATGCCATCGTGGCAGCAGCGATTAGTGGTGTGGAGAGCTTGAAGGAGGATTGACCTTGTTGGGATTTGCGGGGTAATAGTCTTTTACCTCATGAAATTCCGCATCTCTTTCCTTGCCTACATCGTTTTCCCGATACTCGCATCATTGGCGACCGAAGCATCCAACTGGCCCCAGTTTCGAGGCCCTGGCGCTCGAGGGATAGGATCCGATGATTCTCTCCCGGAAAAATGGTCGGCCACCGAAAACGTCGCTTGGAAAGCGGATATCCCGGGCCGCGGTTGGGCGTCCCCGATCGTATGGGGAGGCAAAGTATTCTTTAGTTCCGTAATCAATTCCGGCCAATCGGAGGAGCCGAAGAAAGGCCTTTATTTTGGTGGGAATCGGCCCGACGCGCCCACAACGGTTCACCGTTGGGTAGCCTACTGCATCGATCTCGAATCCGGGGACCTGTTGTGGGAGAAGACGATTCATCAATCCACGCCCGAATCGTCGATCCATTTGAAAAATAGCTATGCATCTGAAACGCCCGTTACGGATGGCGAATTGATTTATTTCTATTTCGGCAATCTGGGCGTTTTCGCTTTCGATTTCGAAGGCGAGCTTCAATGGTCGAAACGTTTCCCCGCTAATAAAACCCGTCACGGTTGGGGCACGGCGGCCTCGCCCGTGCTGCATGAAGGCCGCCTTTATTTAGTCAACGACAACGATGAAGCGTCCTGGCTGATGGCTCTCGAAGCGAAGTCCGGAAAGGAAATCTGGAAAATCGATCGCGAGCCGGAAAGCAATTGGTCGACTCCGTATGTATGGGAAAACGAATTACGGAAAGAAATCATTGTTCCCGCAACCCATAGGGTCATTTCCTATGACTTGGCAGGAAAGGAGCTTTGGTCATTTAAAGGGATGTCTAGCATCACCATCGGTACTCCCTACTCGGCCGATGGTTTGCTATACGTGAGTTCTGGATACGTGGGTAGTCGCCATAAGCCTATCTACGCGATTCGTTCCGGAGCCTCCGGAGATATATCGATCGACGAGACGCTGCGATCGAATGACTATATTGTCTGGTGCGATTGGCGGGCTGCTCCCTACAATCCCACCACACTGGTCTATGACGGATTGCTTTATTCGCTTCTAGATCGGGGTTTACTTTCGGTTATGGACCCAAAGACCGGCGATTTTCATTTCGAACGAGAACGGATAGCCGACAATAAGTCAGGATTTACCGCATCCCCTTGGGCCTACAATGGAAACGTTTTCTGCCTGAATGAAGACGGGGAGACTTACGTATTTAAAGCAGGGAAATCGTTCGATTTGCTCGGCGTCAATCGTCTGGCCGAGGACGATATGGGCATGGCTACACCGGCCATAGCCGACGGTAAGCTGCTTATTCGCACTTCCGCCCGATTGTACTGCATCGCCGAGGCTGCAGTAGAACCTTGATTTTCATTTAGGCTCCGTGGCTGCCTCGGCGATTCCGCCCTACCACTTTCAAACGCGCCCGTAAAGGGGACTCGCGAGTGCCTAACCTACCGCTTCCAAGGCCGCGATTTCCGACTCACCGACGTCCACGGCCACGTAGTTAAAGACATCATCGCGTAAGAGACTGTTTAATAAGTTAGTTTCTTCGAGCAGATCAACTGTAGGATGGGTCTCTGACCCGCCGCTTGAAATTAGATGTCGCCTCAGCGAGACGACCTACAAAATAGAACTATTCAGAATTTACCTTGCGTTGCGGATGCGGGCCGAAGCTCCGCGCACCTATGCATTCGTACCTCCTAGTGACCTGTCACCACGTAACTGCCGTCGAGTCGGCAAGGAGGTACGAGGAACCCCACAATTAAGAAAGGCGCGCTAGCGCTGCATCGCAAAATTGATATAGCCGATGAACATCTCTTCGTCGCTCTGTTCTCCGAAACCCACCGACTGGGCGGGGTCGGGATTCTCTGGATTTTGGAGCGAGTTGTCAAAGGCGCCGCGCACGCGGATTCTTGTTCCGGCGGGCAGCCACTTTGGCTCGGCGAGACGATAGAGTAATTGCCAGTCAAAGATGTAGTGAGGCACCGAGAGAAGTTTTTCGATCTCGCCATTTGGATAGATCGCATCGTATTCCATCCGCGCTCCGCGGAAGTGCATGTGTGGGCTTAGCTCATAGAGGAGAGTGGTTTCTGTGGACGACAGGACCACCGAGGCCTCGCGGGTGTATTCGCGCTCGCCCGGGGCAATATTAATGGAGGTCGTGCTGGCGGCGGTGGTACGATATTCCATGTCCGGAAGAGTGGAGTGAAAGTAAAGACCAAGCTGGGTCGCGTCGGTCTGAGATTTCCCGTTGGTCTGATAATGCATCTGAACGGTGAGGGTGGGATTCGCTTCAAGGAGTTTGCCTGAATTGGAGGGGAACGGTTTCGCCTGAATTCCCGGAACATACCCTGCGAAATAGCCATTCAGCCCGGCACCCTGAATGAAGGCTTCAAAGGTGGATCCAATGAAGGCCAGGCTGTGGTGAACGACCTCGGGGTTGCCCGGCTTGAGAATGGCCGCCCGGAGATAGGTGTTGGCCGGAATGTCCGGACGCAGTTCGATGTAACGATAATCAACCTCGCCATTGGCCGGGATGCTCTGAGAGGGAATGGTGAGAATCATATCCGGCTCGCCCAACTCTGACGGCCAGTTGAAGGGGTATTCACTGGGAGGCGGGGTATTCGCGACAAAGTCCGCCAGGGGATCAGCCCCGTCGCCCTTCAGCGCCCCTTGCTCGATCCAGTCGACGAGCGCTCGGGCAGACGCCCCCGACAGGGACCAATCGTTCTCATAACTCCCAAACTCCGGATCGGCGAACCAGGGAGGCATTTCGCCGGTGAGAATCACTTCGCGGATCTCGTAGGCCCACGATGCCACGCTCTCGTAGCTATCGAGTGAGAAGGGCGCGATGTTGTTCGGGCTGTGGCAACGCACACAGCTTTCGATGATCATGGGAGCAATGACCTCCTTGTAGGAAACAGCCTCTGTTGGGGCCAAGGGAAGGGGATCACCCGTGGCTGGAGTGTGACGGTAAGTCGATGGTTGCCCGGCAAAGAATGCGGTGAGAGCACCGGAAAGATAGGTTTGAGCAGGAGATCCGTCCACGGCAGGACGCTCGATAGCACCCCGGTAGAAGACGGACCACGAGGCGGTATCAATGACAACCGCTTCGGTGCCTCGGTCCACCTGATACGCCCGCGAGACCACTTGAGCGGGGTCGTGAAGAATGGGGACATCCGTTTGCCAAGTTTCGGCAGTCGTCACGAGCTCGGAGCGGTTCTCCGAGACCGGATCGATGACCCAGAATTCGACCGCTTGCGCGCCGAAGGAGTTCTTCAAGGCCGTCAGAGTGGCTCCCAAAGAGGAATCGGTATCCGGATCAGTGAAGAAGAGAACGATGGCCTTTTGGAAGTTGTAGTAATGAAGGTGCTGCGTGCGGCCCTCGTGGTCAATCAGGCGGAAATCGGCGGCCTCTTCGCGCGGTGCGCTTCCGGACCACTGCATGAGACGATAGAACCCCGACTCTCGGTTCGGAGAGAGAGGATCATTCCACTGAAACGGGCTGGACGGGAGACGGAGCGAGAGCAGAGGTTCCCAATTTTGCGCATCGGGAGAAAACTCCAAGACATGATCTTGCGACGGCTCGCCGTGGAGGTCGATCCGGATGGAGTCGTCATCCGCTGGACGCACTTTAATCGACAGCTCCTCTGCCAGCGCCGGACCAAACAACAGCGAGGCCAAGGCCAAGGAGAACACGGACGAGCCAATCCGCCCGAAGAGTCTTCTTAAAATAATCATCTATCATGAAATAAGGGAAATCATTTATATCATACAAGCCGCAAATCGGATCAGATCGTCACAAAAGAAGGGTGAAATTTACGCCCTGATTCTTGTTGATAGGGAATGAATGTGTCTCTTCGTTCGGTACAATGGTTCCGATTTGATTCGGGGAGTAGGAGCCCAAAAGGGCCCTTACTTAAATCTTGATAATTAAAACATAAAAAGCAGTAGAGAAAGCCAAGCAATGCTGTGAGCTTTTCCATGATTGCCGGGGGACAGCCAAAGGGGTCGGAGAAGTGGTCCTGCCTACGTCCGGGGACAGCCAATAGAGACAGTGGTCAATTATCATCTTCGGTCCAAAGGGAGCGACGACGCTTCTTCTCAAACTTTAGCTTCGCGGTGACTGATCGGTTTTCGGGATTATGATAGAGGTTGCTCACTTACTGCGGATCAATTTGCAAATCGTAGAGCTCCCGACCAGTCGGGGTCTGCTTGTCGACGTTTCCGGTAGGGATTAGGCCGTAGTAGAATATCAGCTTGTAGTGCTCGGTTTCAATGTTGCCTATTTTATTTTTGCGCGTGCCAGGGCCTCCTCGTAATACGCTTTGGCGTCTTTCAGGCTTTGTAGGGCGCGCGCTTCATATTCTTTGGAAGACCATATAGCATCGCTGCCGTGCCATTCGATGGTTTCGTTCATGCGACCAATCATATACCGGGCGCTGTTCGAATCGGCAGGTAGGGTGTTCTTGAGGGTAATATAAAAAGGCGAAGTGTGGGCGGCTGTGAGCGACTTGCGTCTACCCCAGTTGTCCCAATAGGGTTCCTTAGATTTGACCCTTACAGCGCACCAGCCGCTTGTTTCGAAGGTCAGATCGATTGAAGACTCAAGCGATTTTCCGTTTGGTGAAACACTCCACGTCTTTTCCACTTTTCCGTTTCGGATTAGCTCAACGACATCCACCGGCTTTTCGCTAATCATCTTAATGTCCAATTTCACGTTCATTGACGCGGCGTCCGATTTCAATTCTGCTCCTATCTCCTGACCGTTTGCGGTTACCATCAGTAGGGGTCCGTTGGTTACAAATGTCCGGCCTTGCTTTAATCCATCCATCATGCCTTCCCAGCTCCAATCATTCACTTTTGCATAGAAGCGATTCTTGCCGCCTACGATCCACGTTTTCCCCATCTTATCGGTTCCGCCCGACAGGGGTAATCGAATACCGCAATTAAGCATGTGATACCAAAGCTCGGCGGAATTGATTTTGCCGAAACCACTCACATCGATCTTTTGACGCGTATTCGTTTGCAGGCTCCAGGAATCGGGTGAAAGCCACTCGATGCCATCTAACTTTCCCAAGGCAGAACTCCATGCTGAGCCGTAACCCGGCCAGATCAAATAATGGGCGTGAAATACAAAGCCGCCCTGGTCATGCACGTAATCGGCGACTTCCCAATTTAAGGGTTCGTTGGGCGCTTCCACCTCCGGACCGGTACCGGTTGCCCTTTTTAAAGGATGAACATGGTCCTTCATCATAAAGGTGCTGAGATGACCCATATTGGCATCGCGCTGTTCTTGTGAAACATCAACGAACCAACCGTCTTTTGAAACCGCGCTCTCGCGGCCATGAACATGATCTTTCACCTGATTATATACATCGCCCATAAACATCAGGTGCACATAATTGACATCGACAATCCGCTGCTGCCAGGCCGCTCCTTTAGGGGTTAAATTATGCACGTGCGAATCGCCTGACATCCATCCCTGTTCCTTCATATGGATAACCCGTTTGAGAGTGTAAGTCTCCGATACCGCTCCCTCCTTATTTTTCAAATTGATTGCAATGGGTTTACGCTCGTATTCAAGACCTCGAACGATGTGCAGTATATAGCCGTCGCGGGCTTCCAGGTTTACGGAAAACGTTCCATCCTCAAGCAATGCCCAGGTCATGTCCCGGTTTTGCAAATCCAATTCCTCGTCGGACAACGTTTCTCCGAAGTGTCTTAGGTAAAAGGATACGGAATGTCCTTCAGGTATCTGATAGTTGCCTTCGTTATCCACCAAATGAATCCTGCAGCCAATGGGCATTCCCGTATCGGCATCCAAAATCTTGGCGGAAAAATTAACGATGTCCTTCGCATGAGCGACCGTAGACAAAGTCAGACTCAAGGTAAGCAGTATCCAGTGGATTTTCATTTTAGAGACTGTTAAAAAAGTCCGTTTCGTTCGTCTTCTCGTTCTTTTTGAGTTCGAAAATCATTACCTCACGTCGCAATACCCTCCGGGTATTACTCGGATCGAAAGCCAATTTTTGATCTTCAAACATAACTTCGTAGTCTCCAAAGGGACTTATTTAACAGCCTCTTAGAGATTGTCTAATAGATCAGGGTCAATTCCACAATCTTGTTTTTGACGGGTCAGCGCCCCTTTCTACAATTTAGAGACGAAGCGCGGCGGATAAAAAATGGATATGAGGTGACTGGGATAATCGCTCTCGGGCGTATTCCGTTATTATTGATAGTAGGACAGGCTTCCAGCCTGTTTTTCACAGGCAAGATGCCTACGCACCTTTAGCCAAGTCGCGCGAAGCGGCCGGCGCAAGGAACGCGAGGTCGCTTCTATGCACGACGTCAGGCCGCGTGTTGTATCCAAGAACAGAAAAGATATCTGGGCTGCGCCTTTCCAGCAGAGCCTGAGCCTCATGGTGATTGAACGCCACGATTCCTCGAGCGACTTCCAACTCGCTCACCATTATGCTCACAACGTCACCGCGCCCAAATTCTCCTGCAACACTCCTTAAATCATCCGGAAGTATACTGCGCCCTTGCCTTAATCCATCTAACGACTCCGCATCGACTTCGAGAAAACCTCTAATATCCAAACTCGTAGCAATCCAAAGATGCCGTGCGCTCTCAGGAGTAATATTGGACTCGATCACAGTATGCTCCCGTTCGCCATCGATCGCGCCCAAAACCGGGTTCACGCAACTTCCGCTGGTAATGTGCGTCCGACACCCCGAAGCCACCGCGATTTCAGCAGCTAAAAGTTTCGTTATCATCCCTCCCGTTCCTGGACCTGATGCGTCTCCGGCCAACGAAAAAATGTCTTCATCTAAAGTCTCGACCCGCTTGACGATCTTACCCTGCTTATCCAGCAGGCCGCCCACATTCGTCAAGATCACGAGCTCATCCGCCTCTACTAGATGGCATACTTTCGCCGCCAATCGATCGTTATCGCCGACTCGCAGATGCTTTGTAGCGACTGTATCGTTTTCATTCACAACCGGCACCGCACCCTGGTTGAGTAGTTCCTCAAACGTATCCTCTGCATTTACAAAACGCTTTCGATCCTCAAAATCGGAAAGCGTGATTAATATCTGAGCGACTCGCAAATTATGCTCGAAAGCGAAATTCTGATAAGCCGCCATCAATGCCGGTTGCCCAAAGGCCGCGGCCGCCTGCTTTTGCGGCAGAGTCAAATCCGCATTCGCGAGCGTCGGGCCATAGCGACGTCCCAAGGCCACCGATCCCGAAGAGACCAACACCACCTTATAGTTTCGCGCCCGCATACTCGCGACGTCATTCATAAGGTGATAAAGAAAATCCATCCGGAGCTTTCCGGTCAGATCATCCACCAGCAAACTCGAACCGATTTTCAGAACGACTGTTTTTCCCCGATCTCCCATCGCTAGATAATTCGCTGAGCGATTGAGTAAAGCGCTTCAGGCAGATACCCGATTGAGCAGGAAAGTACGCTGGCGAAAGAGGATCTAGAGAAGTTTTCGTAGTTCAAATCAAAGGAATTGCGTGTAGTTCGTCAAATTGATGGACCGTCAAGAATGACCGTCCATCGTTCGCTTAGGCAGCACGTACAAAATCGCGAATTTGTCAAAGGGTGGATTGTCTCTCGATTCCCGTAACGTCGCTCTGATACGCGCCTAAAAGCAACAGGCGTCCATCGGTCATGACGAAAGCCGAAACTGAACGACACGGTCGACTTGCTGGCCGACGCCTAACTGTCCATCATCATTCGAACCGACAGTTCGCAACACACCTCTTCCGATTAGATTCGGAAGAGGCAGGCCAAATAAAATCCAAATTAGACCAATTGAGAGAGAAACACCCTGGTAGCCACACATGTGCGGATCGGCTTACGGTCTTACGTTTGTGAGGCAAGGGAAACTCAGGCTATTAAAACAGCCGTATTGGGGCACCCGAGGGAGTCAAAAGCGGTCAGATTGCGCAAATAGGGCGGTACTCAATTTCTGACGGTTGACTCATCGTTGATAGAATACCCATAGGCGGTGGCCGGTTCGTAGAATAATTCATGGCCGGCCAGTTCGTTTACCACTTCCTTCAGGGTCCCATTGAAATCCAAAGTTAACTTTCCAGCCTTAAGCTGGTTGTTGCTAGCGAAGCCGGCAGTATGCGAGAGGCACATCGCCAAAGTGATCGGTTTCGCGGCGCCGTCCTTTCCGCGAACTTTGAGCTCTTTGAATGCGGGAATGTATTTACTGACAGGATCGCTGAAAGATAATTTTCCTTCACCGGCCAGAAGGGCTAGGGTGGTGGCGGTATGCGGTTTAGTGAGCGATGCGATGCGACAAGGGGCATTGGCGGTGAATGGTTCTCCGCTTTCAAGCGATGCCACTCCAAACCCTTCTTGCAGGATCACCTCTCCATTATGGATGATCATGAGCGATCCGCCGGGAATGAACTTTTGGTCGATGCCTTGTTGAAATGTTTGGCGGATGTCGCTGCGCTGGGCGGTGTCGAGGTCGTGGTCGGACCATGATCCGAGAGGGAGGGGGACGGTGTTTCGGCAGCGAATCCTTGTATGGTGAATAGGAGGGTGAGTATTGGGGCGAGGTGTTTCATGGGATGAAGGATGAGCTACTAAATATAGTGGCTTTTTGGTTTTCATCAAGCGACTTAGTGACTTGATTTGAAATGATCTCTTGAATAGCTTTTGCTTTCTGTACGTATGCAGCATTTCCGCGATTTTATCCCGACTCCTAAAGTCTTCTGGTCATTTGAAACCGCGTAGCGGATGAACCAATTCCCCATGGGACACCATTTTTACAAGAAAGCCGTTGCTGAAAAGGCGCGGTTATTTTGCGTAAAAACGTTTCCTGTGATTTGAATCCCTGTAGCGTCTCTCCGACTGGTTAGACGGAGCGAAGGTTCAATTAATTGACTCTGTTGCGGCCCCGGCGGTGCTGCCCTACCTTTTGGAAGTTCTGAAAATCCTTGCATGAAGGGGGACAGTTTCTTCTTTTTGCTCCTTTTTACTAGGTCCCGTTCGTCTAGTCAGGTTTAGGACGCATGGATTTCATCCATGAAACAGAGGTTCGAATCCTTTACGGGACGCCAATTTGGTTGATAGGAAATTGCTCCGCCATCTTCGCTCCGCTACGTCAATTGTTCCGATTTGATTCGGAGGGTTGGTTGTTGAAGGTTGTTTTGGCGGTATCAAGTTAGAATTCCCGTATGGGCTTGATTTGGGATCGATCGATCTGAGCGCGGGTTTCCGCGTTCATCAGGTTGAGCAGGATTGTGACGCGTTCGCCTTGGCTGGTTTCTTCGAGGAAGATCGCCTCGAGTCCTTGCATGGGGCCGTCGGTTATTTTGACGGTATCGCCGGAAGCGATAGAGTCGGGCTCGAGGACGAGGATGCCATTTCCCTCGCCGGCCCCGCTCTTGAGTTTTTGGATGGTGGCATCGCTGACGATGGTCGGTTGGTCGCCGTTGCTGACGATCCCGATGACGTCCTGTCCGTAGCGCACGGCTCTGTAGCTGGTCGCGGGATCGAAGCGGCAAAACAGGTAGCGCTGGAAGAGTGCTTCGGTAACGGTGCGTTTGACGCGCCGTATGGTTTTTTTGCGTTGAATGCGCGGAAAGTACGGCTCCAGCTGAAGCTCATCTCTTAAGTAGCGTTCGACAAGCAGTTCCTTGCCCGGTTTGGTGTGCACGCAGAACCAATTCAAGCGAGTCCATCCTTTCCGAGGCAGAGCGAACCTGGTTTAGAAAATTCAATTATTCCGATTTGATTCGGAGTGGTGGCTAAAGGTTGATTTCGCACTATAAAGTTAGAAATTCCGTGGATTATTAGGATCGCAAGGCTTTATTGGTACCGTTGGTCGATTTCTATGGCTGGCAACCGTTGATTTCGCGAAAATGACCTGTTGCTGCGCGATTCGACCGAAAAAGAGGGTCGCGGCGTTAGCCAAAGCCACCCGACACTCGTGTCGCAAGGATTTCGCCGCCTTGCGCTGCCTCGTTTTAGATTCGAACCAGCAAAATGCTTATTTCAAAACACG
>Ga0115000_10000961_pt1 | contig 26284 bp, 26 predicted proteins | sample ArcticOcean_MG_C_6_FD_89690 | JGI IMG/M metagenome (GOLD analysis project Ga0115000, IMG submission 89690) | Marine microbial communities from western Arctic Ocean - ArcticOcean_MG_CB8_128 | ecosystem: Environmental > Aquatic > Marine > Oceanic | place: Arctic Ocean: Canada Basin | collected... | reverse complement strand
TTCTAGCTCTTCAAATGAAGTACACACCTTTACACCGCTTCGTGCTAGCATCAAGTTAAACTTTGCTCCAGGAGGTAACCCTTGACAAAAATAAACAATCGGGACATCATTCGCGTACGCATAACCCGCCTCCCAGATAGTCCCAATATCCTTGTCCCTGGTATTGACTATTAGCCAGTCAGCTGTCTTGATGTGATGTAAGTTGCCATCGAATGTAGCATCTTGTGTTTCTTTAGGCGCATCAGGTGGACACACAAAGATTCTTCTTGGCGATGCCAAGTCAATCCACTCACGTGTATCACAAATCTCTTCTAGGCGTGTTAACTCTTCCGCCTGAGCTGGATTGAACCAACCGGAGGCTAGATAAATCTTAGCTTGCATTACTTCTTTCTCCTTGCAGATCCCCGCATAAAAGTCTGCTTATATTCTTCTTTCATTTCTTGAAATTCTGTCATTAGTGAATCCCACATCGTTGTGAAAATCTTTTCACCAGTACCGTGAGTTCCGTTTAGTTCTTCACGCTTGCACTGATAAATTGTGTCTTCAGGATGATAGTCAAATGTATCATTTTTAGGTTCGGGCTGATACAGATTTGTCCCACGAGAAATCCACTTTTCACCTTCCTTTACACGGAAAGTCTTGATATAGTGGATATCAGGCTTTTCAAAGTTAAAAACCTGTGTAAGCTCTGGGATTGCTTTGCATGCCTCAACAGCCATCCTTGCAGCGAGAATATTATCTGCAGCTGGTTGGATTTGACGATCTTGTCGCTGATTTACGAAGCCAATTAAGTCCTTGAGATTCAAGCGCATATAATAAAATGAAGTCATACATTTAGGAAGAATCATTCGTGAGTCCATCATTGAAATTACCTTGGAGTCAGTCATGTCTGAATACAACGCCTTTGAATCTTCAACAATTTTCTTATAGCGCTCTAAGAAGTCAGGTGAATTTTCAACTGATTCCGGAATGACTGCAGCATCACCTCGAAGATCTCGATCACCCGTACACTGAGCTGCAAATGATCCTGCGCGGTGCCGAATGATGTGTGTCACTTCTTGAAATGACAACCCTGAAAGTCTGAATGTGAAGCCGAGGCATTCCATAGGAGTAGGAAGTGCCCTAAATTGCAGTACGTCTAAGAGATTCTTGCTCTTAATGTCTTCAGCAGCTTTATCTGGATTGATTTCATCAGGCTGATCAGCCCATGTAGCCTTGACATAGTGCCACGCAACATTTCGTGCTTGATCAGTTGTAGGTGCATCAATTAGTTCAATTTTTAACGCATCCAGATTGTTGTAAAAGCGTGTATTAGGCCGCTGGCCGAACTTCAGGTCCATAGGAAGTTCAATAGGTGGTAGTTCTTCATTAATTGGCATAGATTGTCTCCTCGATTTTTTAGATGATGCCGGGTGAATTAAATGTAACACTCATGAGCAAACTGTTCATTTTTTAATTAGGTATTTTTCAATTAAATTAATTGCCTCATGATATCCTTCTCTGGCGTATGCTGTGTCACCTTTTTCTAAGAATAGACACAAAATGACTTCATCCCACACACTGCTTATAATGTGCTCCGGGACTCCTTTCTGTACTTTCTGCAAATCGCTAGATGGACACGGTTGACCTGCAACCATTTGATCAACTATGTTTCTTAGATAAGATTGCATCTACATAATCCTTTGTAGTCTTTACAATATCTGCATGGTCATCAATGTACAGAACATTTTTTCGACCGCGGACTTCTTTGTTGTAAGATGTTGAGGGAACGATAACATCGATTCCGTGCTTGGCATACTCACTAGCATGTTTAGCAGAGTCATCGATTGCAAAGACATTTGTCTTTCCGTAAAACTCTTGATCAGATAGCCACCTAAATTTCTCTGCAGAAAATGCAACAGAATCTGCTTCGATCCCGTGCCTTGCCAACCAATCAAACGTATCATAGTAGCAAAACAAGCTGTCTGCCGGTCGAGCTGTCAAGATTTGCATCCAGAAGCCTTTTGACTTGAGGTCATTAAAAACATCAACGAAACTTTTGTTAGGCTTTAGAGAAGCAAACAAGCGGCTTCTAACAAACTCTCGAAATACTTCTTCACTGTCAATATTATTTTCGCGGAATGCTGTCGTATTATAGTATTCTGGTGTGTTGGGATCAATAACAATCCCTGTATGAATCGTAGCAAATTCACAGAATGCTGATCTGAATTCAGCCAAGACGTCATCCATGTCAAACAGTACAACGTCTTGGCCTTCCCACTTATTATTCTCTAGGGTATGTCTATAGTGCAGGAAGTCATCTTTCTGGGTCAGAGCACGTGTAAATTCTTCGCCTGAAATCTCCCACAGATTGAGAATTGCTAGCAAGTATCTATAGGCGTCAACTGTCTTGAATAGAATTGCCTCATGATTTACAGGTTTTTCGGTGAGCCTGTGATCTTTGTAGTTAATCGCAGAGCCTAAATCACTAACCTCACCGTGTAGTGAAACAACAAATGTCTTCATCATCTGCTGCTTCTCTTCAGAAGTCATATTTTTAGGCTGAAAAAACAAGTCAGAAAACTTCTTTTGCAAAGCAGCTGCACTCGTTGTATTGTTCCAATCATTCATATCACAGCCTCCAAGCTGTCAGGGTAAACATTAAAGCAGACTTCTCCATCCAACAAAACCTCATACGTTCCATTATGAGAATAGAAGCACAAAATGATTCCATACGTAGTGTCATTTTCAATAGATAGTGGCATCGAACCCATATCAGTTGAATAATTGCACTGCGTGCTTTGTTTTAGTTTTACTAGTTTGCCATTACACATCACAATAAAAATATAGACATCTTTCCTCAAAAGTACAAAATGCCAAAAACACAATATCTACGTGACAATGCTGAAGAATTTCTTAATTCACTCACACACGCTGTGACCCTGGGCATTGCAATTATGTGTACATTTATTTTGACAGAAAAGAGTCATTCAGCCGGTTCTGCTGTCTGGCCGTACTACCTGTTCGGAATATCGATGTGCACAACATTTTTAGGCTCTGTACTATATCACGGTGCACTAGACCCTATTATAAAATCTAAGTTTAGAATGTTCGATCTGGTATCTATATTCATAGCAATTGGCGGCGGGTTTATTTCATTCTTCAGGATCATGTTGCCTACGAATGAATTTATTCTATATTCTAGTTTGTCAATTCTTTTGACACTTTTTTGTGTATTTGTCAAGTTTAAAGTCTTCAAAAACTCTAACAACTTTCTTCCGTCACTAGGTGTTTATTTGCTAGCTGGATGGTCTAATATCTTGTTCTTGTTCGACTCTTCATGTCTTGCATGCCCAAAGACTTCGGCATTAATATTGTCAGGTGGGGTCGTTTACACGGTGGGGTCAGTTTTCTATCTGTACGACTACAAAAGATACTTCCACACAATATGGCACTTGTGTGCATCATGTGGGTTTATCCTGCACATCAGTGCTCTGATGTTAATGTTGCCTTAGAATTTTGTCTGTATAGAAATCAACATGCTGTTGTGTTGACTGATCGATGTCGACGTTGTCCATCTTGTTTCTTTTGCAATACTCATAGATATAAGCACTCATCTTTGATCTAAATGCTTCTAAGTCAGTCTCTTCTATTCCACATAGAACTTCCTCAATTCTAGCATCAATCTCTCTAAAGTCATTTAAGTGATCCTCAGGGGTGTCATGTAGCTGTGCCATGTCAATGTCTTCATAGCATCGCTGTACTACATGTTGCATCTCATGGGAAAGTATACTCTGAATTGATTTCTTAAAATGCTCTGCTTTTGACTGTTTAACATACTGACTGTTTATGCACGCAACAATCTCAACTAATCCGTCGTCGTCGCGCAAATCTAAAGTATGATAATAATAGCCGTCAACATCTAGTGCTGGTGACTTTACAATCTTTATCTCAATTTCAATACCTGGGAATGTATCAAAAAACTCTCCTGAAAGCCTGTCGCCCATTACCACAACTTCCTTTCCGACTACTGTTTCAATACAGTCACCGTCATATGAGTAAATAGTCTCAACGATGTTGTCCGGGGTTTGAAATACTCTATGTGCTACTAAGTCAGCAATTTGACCAGCACAAGAATGAATATCAAAACGTCTTGCGTGGACTAATTTTTGTCTAATAGAATGACTCATCTTACACCTCTCTAAGCGTTTTCAGCCATTCATAAATATGTTAGTATCCGGATTGAAGTCTTTTGTGAATGATGTTATCCTTCTTGACGTACGTGCTATAAAGTTCATCTGACGTCACGCCAGTTAGCACTAATATTGAGAAAAAATAGTTAAAAGCATCTACTATCTCTTCTAGGAATTCATCGTGGTCGAACTCTGTGATCTCGGTTGATCGGTGTGGCTTCCAGTTTTTCAAGTGACCTAGGGCCTCAAACATCTCTTCCACACCCTTAAGTGCAGTATCTCGCAAGAGCTGCTGATTTTTCTTTTCACATATGTCAACAGGCCACTCTGGATAGATTTCCGGCTTGGCATTTTTCATTGCTATCATAAAGTCATGACGCAACCGAAACATTTCGTCTAGCTTGTCCATTTACTTCTCCGAAGCTAAGCTCTGTGCTCTCTTAAGCATAGATGCAATTTCTTCTTCAATTTTCTCTGCGTAGTCAGGCGACGTACAAAGTTCATTTTCTCTAGTTACACACTGAATTGTCCTCAAATGATCGTAGATATCAGTGCCAGTTAGGATGGCAACCTGGATTAGTTTTGCCATTGTCGCTACTAAATCATCTGAAAATACGTACGTCTTGTTAAGATCAGTCATTTTTGTCTCTCCTTCTTTAAATTAAATCTGTACTGACGGTACCCAGTGGGTAGTTCTTCCGTCTTCTGTTTTTTCCTTGACAACATCGTTACCGTCTGGATCTTGCTTTTTATCGTATACAGCAAATCTGGAGCTGTAATCACCAGTAGTCCCGTCGAAATTCTTATAAGTCCTTAGAGTAGCACCGCCACTATGAAAGCTTTCTTTTAGTACTGTCTGAATTGAGCGGTTTAATACTAACAAGTCGCTGTCGGATAAGCTTTCGACCTTTCTATGCGGTGAAAGCTTAGATAGCCACAACGACTCGGCTTTTACATAGTTGCCGACACCTGATATCACACTCTGATCCATCAGAGCCTTAGCTAGTGACCATTTCTTTTTTCTGGTAATAGACTCAATAAACTGGTCGTCTGTAACGTCTGAGAGCATGTCCGGGCCTAGTGATTCTAACTTCTTAATGAGCGTTTTTTTACCTGCTGTGAATTTAAGTGTTCCAAAATTTCGCTGGTCGCTGTAATAAACGTTGCCGCGTGATGTCTTAAATACAACTCTTGTATGCTTCGTCTCTGTATCTGACCAGTGACCTGTCATGCCTAGTGTACTATGAATGTATGTATCGTTAGAAAGAATCCAATATAGAAACTTGCCATGAACACCGACCCCTATAATTTTTCCAGGAAGCTGCCCCATAAAGAAATCGATACCGTCAGGTTGTTTTTTAGTATATCTACCTGACAGTATTTTAATTTCTTCTAGTGACGATCCACTTACCTTCTTAGCTAATGACTCGCCATATTTTCTAACTTCTGCGCCTTCAGGCATTATTATTCCCTCTTGTTAGTAGTCAATACTGTCGTCTAAGTCAACACATATGTCTAGGGTCAAGGTATCATGATTTAATACAGCTTGAGGCCTGGTTACCTTTAATAAGATCGGCTCAAAAGATGCATCAATTTCTAGTGCTAGCTTCTTAGCAATCATTTCTCTAGCAGAGTACGACCCAAGATTAGTCTGGTCTTTTGCATATCTATCCAGCACTTTTAGAATTTTTGCTTCAAGAATACTCACTGTTTCTCCCTCGCTAATACATGTGTCAATAATAGACTGTTTAGCACAAATGAACAACTAGCGGATTAACTTTTTAGGTCTAGTCCCAGGTTTTCTCTTGGAGCGACGGCTGGATCCATCTTCAGGAGTTTGCGGATCTTCGTGGTGTAAGACAATGTCTCTTAGCAGTGTAGCAGATACTGGTGGGTGTCCTGTCTGGCGCAGGTATGCATCTAGAAGTCTTACTCTCATTTCAACATCTCCGACAGATGTTCCCCACATCCACACAAAAGATTCTGACATTCCTTTAACTTCAGACTGTATTTTTTGAATTGCTTTTGAGGCGTATGAAAGTATCTCATCTTCAGCTAGTCCCAGATCTTGAATGTCTATATCTAATGACAATGCTAAACGAAGCATTTCAGGTATATCATCAGCCTCATATGCCTCAGAAGCGCGCTTAAAGATATTATGGAGCTCTTCTCTCTCATCCTCCGGGACTGCCATGTGATCATGTCGATCGGGGTGTGATTCCATAGCTATTTTTCTATACAGCTTTTTTTGTGGCACATCCGGGGCAGCATCATCATTAACTTGCTCTTCTAACGCTTTTTCAGACTTTTTTTGTTCACAATATTCTGCAGCATCATCAATATTTTTCTGGAGACGCTGTTTGTCCTGCTGAACTTTTATGTTTCCTCGCGCGATTCGAACTACGCGCATAAAGTCTTTTTCATAGTCAGAAAATATTACTTTTCTGTCGTCCAAGTCTTCGCCTAAAAACTTAAGCTTTCTGTAAGCAGACCTGAGAACATACTGTTGCATCTCTAATCTTCTTCGGCTAGCGGATCATGAACTAGTAGTTGCGGAGTACTTTTGTCAGGGCTGTATAGATCAGCTAGTACTTTTTTCGCTTGTCGCATATTTTTCAAGCTCTCTGGGCGTTCGCCAATTTTTCTAGGTTTTTCTGGGTTAATTGATCCACTCTGAATTCTTTGTGCTATATCATCTACTCTAATCTTTTGCGCATGTGCCCTAGATTCTTCAGCAGCGCTAGACAGCTCAGGGAGTATAGTCATTAAGGCATGTTTTTTGCCGACTGTAGTCATTAGAAGATTGCTGGCAGTTTGCTTTTCCATTGCTACCTTTTCATGAATAGCCCTGAGCTTATCTATAACCAGTCTATAAGCAGCTTCATAATCTGGCGCACTTGAAGATGCCACTACAACCTCATTAATAATGGGTACAAGCCTTTCATATAAGTGAATAGAAAGCTTTGCGTCTGCAGTGAGCTTGTCAATATCTATTCCTTGTATTTCTTTTTTTACTTTGTCTTCTAGGTCTATAATGCTAGACATTTTTTGCTCTCCTGCAGACGTCTACTAGATCTAAGCCCGCGCAGTCTATCTTTCGCTTGGTTAGATGATAATGACTTACAAACCCAGCAAATCTTCCGGATGCTGCATCTGGTGATATGGTCTCCACATGACGCCCCATTGAATCTGTTGGACTCTCTAGTGGTATGCCTAGTTTTCTATTGATTGCTTCATATAATGCTGCTAGAGCATCAATCTGGACATCGTAGAAGCCTAGAAAGTCCTTCATCTTTGAGCCGTGACATTTTACGCCGGACATTACTGGTCTTTCACCTAGTCCTTGCTTAACATACCACTCCTGATATTTTGGGTAGTATGCGTTAGATATCTCGACACCTATAGAGTCATGATTCCAAGATCTAGAGCCGGCTTGCCACGCAGCATGCTGAGTGTCTAGCGTCTGAAATATTGTGCCGTCGTTATCAATGCAGAAATGAACTGAGAGGCCTCTCTTTTTCATGATTTTGGCGCAAGAAGACGATGACAATGCTGCATCCCAATGAGTCACAAAGAAGTGTGGATCTCTGTCTGATCTGCCTGCGTAAGAAGAATAAGTACCCTCACTGCAGCTAAATCCATCAGGCTCATCCCACAAAACAACCTTGTCCCACTTTATTTCATAAAAGTTTCCATTGTGAACTAGATGATTTGTGTCCGCTAAAGAAGGTCTAGGCTCAAATGTACTAATCTTGCTTTCGCGTTCAGTCCACACTCTTCGAAATGTTTGTGGGCCCACTAGACCATCTGACTTGATACCTAGTTTGCGTTGCCACTTTTTTACCGCGTCGACCAACATTTCATCAAATCCTGATGCGCCAAACCACTCTGGCTGCCACCCTAATTTTTCCGAAGAGCACTGATTATAAAAGTCTTTGTCCATTTTAGTCTAAGTCGATATCAATTTTTAAGTTAACTCTTAGAGACGGTACTCTTAGCTGATTAGCTAGTCCATACTTCTTAGCTTCATCTGCATCCAGAAACCAATCTGCATGCTTTTTCTTATCGACTAGCTTCATGAAGTAGTCATCCTTTTTGCCACAATTTCTTGCCATCATGGTATAGATAATTGTGTTAAGACGATCTGCTTCTTTGGCACCCGCCTTAAGCTCTTCTACTTTACCAAAGTCCATACTAGAGACATCGTGAATCATGACTGTTGCGTTTGGGTCCATAAACCTCAAGCCTTCTTCACCACAAGAAAATAGAATAGCTCCGCAACTCATAGCCTTACCTTCCACAATTGTGGCTACAGGTAAATCTGAGTGCTTGATTGCTGATACCATTGCCATCAGGCTGTACACCTGTCCGCCGTATGAATCGATTACTACTGGTATTACTTTTTGACCTGTGTTGTGCGCTCTTGCAATGTCTTGATCAAACTTCTTAGCTGCTTCTTCATCAAACTTATTAACCCTTACGATAACTGGATTGTAACGTAACTCAAGTTCTTTAATTTTTGGATCGTATTGTGTTGTCCACTTCATTATAACTCCTAACTACACTTTGAATGACCACAATTAGCACATGTGACACAACCCTCTTGATAAATTAGAGAGTTCTCTGTATCACATGCTTCACATACTTTACTTCCTGATTTTGTTCCATCTGCAATATATTTCTTAAGGCATCTTGCAATTACTTTAGAGAAACTAAAAAGATCAGCGTCTTTGTCTTTTTGTAGCTGCTCAACAAGATACTGAATTGGCGCTCCATGGCGTAATGCCAAAGAAATCGTTCTAGTATAGCCCGCATAGTTTGGATTGTCAAATACCTTCACGATATCTTTAACAACCAGCAGATCATCGCCTTCTCCAACAGTAAGGTCGTAGATTGATGCTGTAGTTTTGCGTAACTTCTTTGCGATAGTGCCTGTCTTATACTTCCTGGGGATCTCTACATAATGAGATAGACCACCCATAACTTCATAAGGGCGCCCATTCATAATTCCAACTAGGATTGTCCATCTTTCGCCTTTAATTGTGGCAATGTGGATATCACATTCTAGAGTTTCGGTTCGCTTAGGAGAGGACCTTTCTTCAAAAGAACCCTCTGTCCTGCTGGTTTCTCCCACCAAAACTCCTGATCTGCAGCCATCTCGATAGACTGTCACACCCTTACAGCCTAGCTGCCAGCCGGTCATATAAACATCTTTGACAGTTTCAATGGATGTATCCTCAGGTAGATTCGTAGTATTTGAAATAGCATGACAAATCCAGTTTTGTGCTGCAGCTTGCATTTTGACTTTTTGTGTCCAGACAATTTCGTTGGCTGTTGCTTTCCAGTATGGTGACATCTTTTCGTCTTGGAGGCCGGTTGTTTCCATCCATTCACGATATGCGTGATGGTACACAGGATACTCTTGCCAGGCATCGCCAATATCATCAACAAAATCAATGCGAGCATTAGGTTCGGCTTCTGCATTAATCTTTTTGCGACGCATGTACTTCAACAAAAAAGCAGGCTCGATACCACTAGTAGTCTGTGTAAGTACAGAAACTGAGCCAGCTGGTGCTGTAGTTGTCAACGCGATGTTTCTGCGTCCTGACTTTGCGTGCAAAGCTGCCAGCTCTTCATCAGCAGCAAATAATCGAGAAAGATATGGATGACCCTCCTCCTTGTCTTTGTTGTAGACAGGAAAAGAACCACGCTCTTCTGCCAGAATACATGATGATTTGTATGAATTAAGTGACAGACACTTGTAAATTGTTTCTACAGTTCTGATCGACTCTTCACTTCCGTATCTGATTCCTAATGCGGCTACTGCATCTCCGACTGCGGTTACGCCTAGACCTGTGCGTCTGCCTCTTAAGGCTTGTGACTTTATTGATTCCCACATTTCCCTTTCTGTCCGCTTTACAGAGTCAGGCTCAGGATCATCGATAATTTTTTGAAGAATTTTATCAACTTGCTCAATCTCTAGATCAATCATATCGTCCATAAGCCTTTGAGCTTTTTGGACTACTTCGCCCATCTTCTCATAGTCAAATGTTGCAGATGGTGTAAAGGGACTCAAGACAAAGCTCTTGAGATTGACTAGCATAAGCCTGCAGCTATCATATGGGCTCAAAATAATTTCACCACATGGATTAGTACTAACAGACCCAAAACCTTCATCTTCATAAATGTCAGACGGTGTCATTGTTTTTGCATTATCCCAAAAAAGCAAACCGGGCTCGGCGCATGCGTGGGCACTTTCAATAATTTCGTGCCATAAATCTTTAGCGTCGATAGTACTAGTAACTACAGGTTCAGAAGAGTCAACAGGCCACTGGAGCTTAAACTCTGTCTCATCACGAACTGCATGCATAAAGCTATCTGTGAGCCTAACTGAGAGGTTTGCACCAGTAATTCGTGTTAAGTTACGCTTAATACGAATAAAGTCTCTTACTTGTGGGTGAAGCACTGATATCGTAATCATTAGTGCACCCCGTCTGCCGCCTTGAGCAACTTCACGGCAAGAATTACTATACCTATCCATAAAGACTTCAATACCATCAGTTGTTCGAGCACAATTACCTGTGTTTTCGCCTTTAGGTCTAATGCTAGAAATATCAAAGCCTACGCCGCCGCGGCGCTTGGCAATCTGTACTAACTCTTGATCTGTCTTGAGGATGCCGCCATAGGAGTCATGAGGAGAGTCGATAACAAAGCAGTTTGATATTGATTGTATCTGATGGGGGTTGCCAATGCCAGACATGGGTGAGCCTTGTGGTACCACATATTTGAAGTTTGCAAATAGATTGTAGATATCATCTTCACTCATTGAGTTCGGATATTTTTGTTCAATCCTGAAAAACTCAGACGCTAAACGTCGATGCATGTCATCGGGCGTCTTCTCTTGAATGTTCCCATCCTTATCAGTTAGTGCATATTTTGTCAAAAATACGTTAGCAGCTAAATCGTCGCCACCAAAGTATTCTACACACTGTCTGAATGCTTCATTGTACTCATTGTTGTTGCTCATGCTCCGCTCACTTCTGACCACTTTTGTTTTAATAATGTTTTCATGCTAGTTTCATCCTGCTTGACTGCTTCGTTGAGCGTCATGTGGCTCTCGTCTAATATCTCAATGGTAGACTTAGCAGTGTCAATGTGTACCGGAAAAACTAAACCATCACGTCCTGCGCGATTTTTTGCTACAAATAGTCGGCCACCGCCTGTAGCTTTTTCCATAGGTTTTCTGGATATCGAGATAACTAGATCAGCCACCATTGCTTTCCCGTATGCCTCGGCCATGTTTTCTAAGCCTACGATATCAGACTTAGCTGAGTCTCTGTTAGCTTGAGATGCTGTCCAGACAGGCACGTTCATGTCCATAGATAGATTTCTTAGTTCTTCATAGATCAACTTGAGCTCATGCCTTAAAGAATCATATGCCCTCGTCGACCTCATAACATCTGCATAGTCAATCACAACTAGACTGGGCACAAAACCCTTAAGTGCTAGTTTCTCAAGGTGATTTCTAATAGTAATTACAGATGCTGACCCTGTAGGATACTCTTTGATAATAAGGCGCCCGAGATCCAGGTGTTCGTATTTCTTTATGACAAAGTCTTTATTGTCGGGTACCTCATTACTAGGGATATCACAGAAATTGGAATCATAACGAAGCCCTACAGAAAGCTCTGAGAGCTCAAATGTATAGTGTACAACATTCTTTCCAGCTCTCAATGCATTAGCTCCCATTGCTACTAACCAGTGAGACTTTCCTACACCAGTGTTAGCAGTGACTACACCAATTTCTCCTCGCCCAAGGCCTCCCTGTAAAATATCTTTTGCGTCTAAACGCTTGAGACCTGTTGGACATACTTGTCGTCTAGACTTGACAAACCTTGCCTCTAAGTCTTCAAAAAAGTCATGTCCTACTGATGAGGGCATACCCACTGCAACTGCATTCTTCATTAAGGTCACAACACTGTCAAACTTATCAGTCGAGACCAATTCTACAGCCTGCTCTAAAGCATCTTTAAAAGCTTGCCGCTTGCAAAAATCTAGTGACTTTTCTTTAACATACTGTAAATCTGAAACGTTGGGACTTGCTTTTGTCCTGTGCAAAAAGTCTACAACTTGATCACGTAATACTGTGTCATTTGTTGCTGTAAGCTCTTCTTTGATAATAGACACCAACAAGCCTAGCGTGGGAAAACACTTATATTTTCTGTGATATGCAAAATATTTTTCAGCTAGATAGCTCAAGGCTTTTATCTCAAAGTAGTCTGGGCTCATGACTTCAGTCATTTGTGAAGCCCAGCCGTGATCAGATATTAATCCTTGAAATATTGTTTCCTGAAATTGTTTGCCATACTGCGAAAAGAGTCCGGAGTGGTCTGCGTTATTTTCGGGCATATTATTCATCAAGTCTCACTTGCAGTTTTTGATTGCGACATAATAGGAATCAACGTCAAAGTTATTAACGCCCTCTCTCATTAACATTCTCATTAGAGCTATCTTATTACGCTTAGCTTCAAAAGAATCAATTGTGTATTTAATTTTTTCAATTTGTTGCCCAGACAAGTTTGTAATGTCTAGGTACATTAGTTTCCAGTTTCTTAGTGCAACATCAGAATTTTCGACTATAGAGTCTAATACTTTAAGCTTTTTTGTCTCTAAGAGTTTTTCAGCCATCGTGACTACATCTCTAACAGATACATGCTCATCGCTTAAGAGTTCTGGAAATCTTTTTGCCAATGATTTAAACCCTGCATGAGGAACACCTTTGAGACCGTCTGAAGGATCGCCTATAAACGCTCTTGCTGTAACAATATTAGATACAGATACACCGAATTTCTCTTTAACTTTTTCTGATGTTATATACGTTTTTTGGCCTGGTGACCACTGTGTTACTCTATCATCGATAAGCTGATATAAATCTTTATCAGATGAAACAATCACACATTTGTGATCTCTATACTGATATTTCGTCATATATGCTATGGCATCATCAGCCTCACATTCGGTAACATATACTTGTCTTACAGGTACGTGTCTTAAAGCTTCGACCAGTAATGCAACTTGTCTATTTCTGTTACCGAATGTGTCAGGTATATCTTCATAGTATCGATTTAGCTTTTGAGGCCTTCGACCTTGTTTGTAGTCAGAGAATATTGCTCTTCGACGTGAAGAACCGCCGCCTTCCCAGACAACAACAATTTGTGCAGGAGAACATCTTTCACTCAAAAGGCGTAAACCCTTAAGAAAACCTACAAAGCCGCCCAGATGATGACCGTTCTGGCTCATTGTAGGATTAACGACAAAATGTCGTGTAAAGAAATTCAACCCGTCAATTATTAAGACAGGCTTATCAATCATTTTAACCCTCAGGAGAAATCAGCTGATCCTCAAGTTCAAGTGCTGCTGATCTAACTTCCTCGTATGACTCTAAGTCAATGCTCTGCTGGGACCTTCTTACTAGAGCATCTTCTAGCATTAATTCAATATAAGAACTGTACTCAGGATCATCAATGACTTCACCAAAATCAGCCTTATAAAACTTCTTCTCTGCTATTACTTCGCCTGTTTTTTGACTACAAACGATTAGCTTTTTCCACGCGCCGGTCCCTGTCATCTCAATAATTTTGCCATCTTGTTCTGTTTTTCCATGCTTCCTTAGAAGATCAAACATTTGCTCGTGTTCTACGATGCCTCTGCCAAAATGAATTTCAAAATTAACAGTACGAAATGGTGGGGCGACCTTATTTTTAATTGTCTTAGCTGAGACATTGATGCCAATTACTTCTTTTTCTTTGTTGGTAATTGGTTGTCCCGCGCCAAGCTTAATGCGTACAGATGAGTGGAAAGGAATAGCTTTTCCGCCGGGTGTAGTAGTTGGATCACCGTACATGACACCAATCTTAGTTCGAATCTGATTCAAGCAGATCATTAGTACATTTTGATTTGCAATAATGCCTGTGATCTTTCGCATTCCCTTTGAAATAGCTCTTGCCTGAAGACCTATTGATTCTTTGTCATAGTCGCCTACCAACTCTGCCTTTGGAGAAGTTGCTGCAACAGAATCCCAAATAATAGTAATGGGTACACCCTTGTCCATAGCTTTTGCTCTCATAATTGTAGCCTCAGAAATGGACAAAACCTCTTCTGTGCAGTGTGTATCAACATAGACGAATCTATTAGAGATATTAACACCCAACAAAGAAAGATTTTCAACAGATGTTGCATTTTCTGTATCGATATAGACTACAATTCCACCCATGTCTTGTGTTGACTTTGCAATTTGAATTGCAATGTGCGACTTTCCAATGGAAGGAGGGCCGAATATTTCTACAATTCGGCCTTCGGGCAAGCCACCACCAGCTCGATTAGCAATAATGTAATCGAGCTGGCGTGAACCTGTGGATATCCATCGGTTGACATGCGTCGGAGAGTCGTCGTAGGCAAGATTATAAGCTACCTTGTTACCGTGCTCTTTGTTAAGTGATGCAATAAGCTCACTAGTAAAACCATCCTGTTCGGGATACTTTCGTTGTGCCATTTTTGACCCTCTTTAAAATCTTACAGGTCTTCTAGATCAGCAAAAGCTTCGTCTAGAGACTTATACTTTTGACCATCAGACTTTGTAGTGGTTGTTTCAGTTGATGTAGGTGTGGATCCACCAAAGTTGCGAGAAGTGCCGTCGTCGTCGCTCGACTCATCGTCGTTGAGCCAGTCGTTGACAATTTTTTCTAATTCTTCATAAGTCTTGCACGTAAACATTTCGTCTAGACTAGGAATAGAAGCAATGTACTCTTTAATCTGGTCCTTGCTTTCACTTAAGGGTGATTGCTTTCCACGAGGACGAACTTCAGTAGTAGCCCACTGTCGACCGGGTGCCTTAGTACAGACAACCTTAACATCACGGCCCTCATCTGAGTCTGTGATATCACCGTAGTCTTCATCAAGCATGATGTTTAGAAGTGATTGATATACTGTCTTGCCAAAGGCCCAGATACGTACGCCCTTATCCTCTTCACCTCGAACAATAACAGGTGCATAGCATCGCATCTTCGGATATAGCTTTTTAGCTAGCTCGTAAGATTCCTTAGCACCGTCATCTCGAAGCTTAGTAATAAGCTCTTGAATTGGATCAGCATTGCTAAACTGATATGGTGCTAGCAAGCCAGGGTTGTTGCCGATATTATAATAAAACCAACGCTCCTTAAAAGGCTGGCCATCGTTATCGGGAAAAGACAGAAGCCGGACAGTGTGCTCCTCACCTTCTTGTGGTCGCCACATAGTGTTCTGTCGTGAGTTTGTACCTGAAAGCTTATTCAGCTTTCGACGAATTGCGTCAAAATCAATTGCCATTTTTATCTCCTTAATGTGCAATGGTTAATTTTTTATTGCCTGTTATAGTCTAGGCATGACTGATCAATTGTTCAATAATTAGTGTTTATTTGCGGTTTTTCTTGGACTGCTTCTTTTTAAGCCTTTCATATCCAGGATGCTTGGGGCCGGCTCCTACTGGAGTCGTTACACCACCTATAGCTCCTACTCCTGAGAATTCGTCAACTTCTGAATCGTCTCTTTCTTCGATGTCATCAGGTTCTGTCAAAAGATCATCTTTTACTTCTTCTGAGTCTTCTAAAAGACGGCGAATATATTCTCTTAGTAGCTGTAAATTACGCATAAACATAAATATATCTTCTAAAACTTCTTTGCCACTTGTAGGCAATTTGCCAAAGCCGGGGTACTATTTGAGTAGAACCTATTTTCATCGTGCTGTGCACCTTGTGACAGTCTGATTGCGTAAAACTCATCAGGAGTCAGTATTACACCAAAGTGCTGCAACAAGAAAAGAGTTCTATCAGGAACTGTGGCCTTGACAACATCTTCATTATACTTGTAACACTGGCCTAGCTTTTCTCTATGCCAATCAGAGTCTTGCTCAACAAAAAGATTATTCTCTAGCGTGCCTACTTTTCCAATTTCATGAAGGAGGCCAACTTTTAAGATCGATGATATTGGGATATCTAGATCAAACGTACTAGAAATTTTTCTCATATTTGAGGTCACTTCTAGACTCATTTGAATGAGGCCGCCTGCATAGCAGCCTGTGTCGCTATCATGGGTACTATTAGGCGTAGTAATTAAACGCTCGCCTAAATGTTCTAATAGAGAAGTTATATTGTGATCCGACAGACGACCACAAAGCTTTTCATATGTTTCCCAGTTATTCTTTACTGTGTCGAAATCAGGTTGTGACATAAATCCTCCAATGTTTCTATGTTATATTATAGACATCAGAGGGTAGATGTATTGCTATTGTTTTTCAAATAGTACTGTTATCATACCGTTTAGAACACTCACTTCGAGCTCAGATTTTAGCCCGGGCAATAATCCGGCGTTGTAAGCACCTGTTAGTGTGTGTAAGACATAGAGCGCGCCGTCTCGTTCACTAATTTTTCTAGTCGAAACAATAACAACTTGTTGCTCTTCGTCTTCACTAGTCTTGATCTTAGTAATCTTTGCGCCACCGTATGCGGCAGTCATTGTTTCATTTCCAAATATTGCTGATCGTATTAGATTGGAAACTTTGTCAAAATCATTTGCGCCTCCAGGCGCACCTTGGACTCCTAGCCGCTTCATGAGCTCTTGTGGCTTATCATTTGCTAGTGCACCAGCCTCTTTAATTTTTTTCTTGATGCCGCCGCGGCCGATCTTGCCCTTTTTGATCTTTTCTTGCAAAATTACTTTTTTGACTTCTTTTTGCAAGAAACTCTTGAGTTCTTTCATTATAATGCCTCCTCCGTACCTTTAATTATTATTCACCGACGTCATTTTTGTCTCATAAGTGCCAATACCTTCAAGTATTAGCTCTTTGGACATGTTTTCTATTTTATTTTTAAGGCTACAAGATATTTCACAAACTAGCGCGTCGTGAATCATATAGAAGGGCTTAAAATTAGTATCATGATGTTTTAAAGTTTCACATAAGCTGCTAAACATACATATCGCGGCGTCTGACGTTGTAGATTGCATAAAGTGACTATATAGCTTTTGAAGCTCATCTCTTCTAGTCATCAACTTTCTGCCGAATATATTTGTTATGTATCCATCTTTTTTCATGTCTGCAGTTAGTTGTGATTCTATTCTATGCACACCGAAATGCTCTCTTAGTCGACTAATCACCCGCTTGGCTTGTGATTTACTTCCTAGGGTAGATGCTAAACTAGCAGAGCCGGCGCCATAAAGTGCTGAAAGACTTGCAATTTTTACAACTTTTCTTGGAACATCTAAGTTCAAGCTCTTCGCAATATTACTGTATACATCACCCGTGGCTTCTTTTCCTGCAACATACAGCGCTGTTCTTGGCTCAGCAGATACTAAGTCGATTTGAACAATTTCGCATCCGGGTGAGGGTTTGATGATATCACGATATCTAGCAGGCAAAGTAAGAATTCTTGGTCCTTTTTTTACTGTTAATCTACCAGTTGCTGTGCCTGCTTGATCGTATGTTATATAGGGTGCGTGGTGCTTTTCAGGTAAAAACGATCTTAGTGATGCTTCGACTGTCATACCCTTTTCGTTATTACGTATGTAGTTCTGTATCTTGGCTTTATCAATTAGTGGCGGTTGTAACTCTAGAAGAAACTTTCTAATCGTTTTGTATGTTTGATCATACTTGCTAGTTTCTAAAGCACAGACGTTAACTCTGACCCTTTCTAGGACACTGTGTAGCCTAGCCATAAAGTCTTTGTCACCCAGGACCCATCTCCACGGAATATTTGAGTTAATTCCGTCTGGACATAGCTCTTCAAATGCTTTTAAGTGAGAATTAGGGAACATATCGATAGGATCTTCGCCTAAAACTGCTAACAGTGTTTCAACTGAATTCACATGGTTTTTGTCACCCAGTACCCACACGTTACTCGGCACTTTTGTACACCAGTGAACCGAAGCTTTCACACTGTCGGTTAAAAGATGTTGGTCTGTTCCTAGTACTGTATTTTGTATGAGTAATTGCACATACAACTATAAACACATGTGATTAAATGTACAGAGGTAGACTAAGATTCTTCCTCGTCTTTCGATTTGCCCTCGTCGGCTATCACTAGCATTGCTTCCTCGACTTTGTCAGTCATTGCTGTGAACTTACCGAATGTATTGAGTTGAACAAACTTGACGTTTGACTTAAACTCACCTGAAGCTATTGAGTGGTCTATTCCAGTAACAGCATAAACATTATCTGCTGTTGTGCCTGTTCCAAAATCAATAAATATTTGTTGACCAAATCTCCATAATGGGCAACCCATAGTTTCGACCTGCAGCTCCATTGGCGCAACCCTCAGAGGAACACCTGCGTCTCTGTGACCTTGCGGGTCTGTTGATCCACCCTGTCCAGCTCGAAGCATATTGATTGTAGCTAGCTGAGGATTTTGCATACTTGAAAGCTGAGCTGTTATTATGCCTGAATTGATTGCACCGTATCGTACAGAAGGCATATTAGAGGCGACAAAGTTTTTAAGTGCAGGAAATCCGCCCTTTATTCTAAAGCGTGTTTTTGCAAATTCTTCAACATTAATCGAACCTTCAGCGCCGTCTAGAGACGCACCTGCAGTTTTCGGAATTGTTTCAAGCATGTTTGAGTCTAGAGCTTTTTTTATAAGCGCAGCAAACTCTTCGTGAGCTTTATCACGCATAGATTCTTTAGTTTCACCGGCTTTTGCTTCGTTTATAGAAGGTTCTCCGGTGTTGCCGTGCTTAATTTTACCGGCTAGACCTGTTAATTGGCCTGTAGCATTTCCCTGCATGGCTTCGAGCATTTTTCCAATTGCTGCATACTTTGACGATTGACTATCATACAAGTGAATCCTTAAAATATTCTTAGCTTTAGGAGCTTCACCGGATGATGCCCCAGTAGTTTCACCTGGTTCAGCACCCGGGACACATTCAATTTGCATTTTTATGCTTGGCATTTTAAACACAAGATCAGAGGCCTCGCCGGCGCCGTATGCGTGCTTGAGAACTTCTTGCTGAACCATCGCAATTTCTTGGGCGGATGCGTCTTTGAACTTTGCGTTGACTTTTCTCTTTTTAAGGTCTTCTTTATCTCTCTCGCCGTAGACCTTTGTCATACCGTAAGCTGGATTACCTTGATCAGCCAAGAAATTGCCGTTAATGAAGCCCATAAACCTGCCTAGCGACAAGTTTGGATCATTTTTTGTTTCTTCTTTGAACATGAGCTCAAAGTCATCGGCGTCTATCGGAAAAGAAGCTAAATTAAGACCATGCAAGTAGCTAGCTTTGTCATTTATCGAGTAAAATATGAACTGGATATCGTCATATTGTTTTGTTGCAGCGATAGGCAAGCCTAAAAACGTAGATATGACTTTGCCTAGTGAGACAAAAGACTTAGATGTCAGGGCCTTGTCTTTTGTGTCTATCTTAGTGAACCAAGGATCCGGTGTCTTCTTTAGCATGCCTACTTTTCGTTTGATCTCTGAAGCGACTGTATCTTGCGCTTTTTTGACTGCGCCTCCTTTACCATTTTTTCCATAAAGGTCAGTCATCTTGTCAGCAAGATCTTTCATAGGGCTTCCGGCGCCGGCTTTGGAGTTTCTAGAAATAAATTTTGCAATTTTTTCTTGAGTCTCTTTTTTCATTGACATGGCGCCACTCGTTGAAGAAGATGCAGAAAGAAAGTCTTCTCCGCCGGCGTCGGCTGACATGGCTGAGCCTGATTTTTTAATAATCTCTGAGATAGCTTTTGTTAGCTTTTCCATGACTTCAACTGAAGATGTTACTTTGCCTCCCATCCCAATCTTAACCTGGTGAATGGAATTTGCGCCGAACATTGAAAGCTTGATATCAATCTCTACTTGTCCTACCTCGTCGAAGCTGTATGAGGTGTTGACTACTCTATACTTTTCTTTGCATCTTAGTGCACCTAGAAAATGTCCCATTACAAACTTTGTTCTATCAGCCATTGTTTCATGAGCTTTATACTCGGGATGTGCCCAACCGTACTCAATTAGTAGATGTGAGTTTCCAAATGCATCAGGCTTTATAAAGGGTTGAATCTCTGCTAAGCGTGACCTGTCATGAAGTACCAGTTTTAAACTTGCTGTTTTAAATGCAAACATTCCTCCACCAGGTGCTACATTAAAGCTGAGACTGGTCAAGCTCATAAAAGGTCGAAATCTATCTATGATCGGAGCAGCGCGCTTTCCGCCTGGGTTTTCTGCTTCGTCTTCTGTTTGACCTGTTAGCAAATTCTGTTTCAAAAAGCCTTCAGAGTCTGCTTCATAGTGTACTTCATTTGCATTGACCAATGTTTGAGGTGCTGTGAACATTTCCATGCCTGCAGTTGCCAGCGGCGGAATGTTAGGGGGCGGTAACTCTTCACCCTCTGCTGGATCACCTTCTGTTTCATTCTTTTTAAACTCAGTAAAGACGTCTGCATCAATAGAGCTTGCAATTATTCCGCTAGCCTCACCAAACTTTACTCTATCAGCGCCTACCAGAAATTGTGATAACCCCATTGTAGATATTCTGCCTCCGTCGGAGTCGACATGTGACATGGGAGGTGAGTTTGTTATGGCAACAAGATCAATGAACGGAATGCATCGACTAAACTCAATTGTAGGGATTGCATTTAAGAATAAAGAAAGTGCTGACGTATCTTGTGTACCAGGGCCGAATGCAACTGGAAATATCTGTATTAGTGATAGATTAGGGGATATTGAACGATCAGGATCATTGGCCTTACCGTTAATTGTTGTTCCTTCTCCTTCCCCTGATATTCCTAACACTTCTTTCATTGACCAGGTGCCTTTTGCGCCACCTTTTGTGTGTCCTTGTCCAGAAGAAAAGTTTTTGCAACCGTTTAAGTGCCAATTCTCATCATCAGTAACTACACCTGGTTCAAATGTAACACAAAATGTTGTCGCTACATTTTGTTTTGTAGTTTCAAGCGATGTGTCTGAATCTGAAGTTTTGAGTGTTCCTTCGAGGCCGGCTAAAAACTCATAAATAGTTTGGCCGCCTTCTGTTAGATCCAACAATGCATTTGCTGCTTTATCTGCTGGGTCCGGAGTTGGAGGCTGGAAAAAGTCTGAGGCGGGATCATATGTGGGATCTAGCATTTCTGCAACAAACGCTGCCTTGGTCATTGTCCCAAAGTAAGACGCCATCTGGTTTGTAATCTTATCCAGCTTGCGATCTTTCATCCAACGTATGCCATTACTTGAGTCATCTTGGTTGGAATTCTAAGAACTGTACCAGGTGGTACTTGTAACCACCAGCCAATTCTAGATGCAGCAGCAATGACCCACCAGAGCTGAGAATCACCCAATTCTTTACCTGCTATATGATCCAATCTATCACCCTCTTCTGTTACAACAGTCTTGTAATCTATTGTACCATTTTCAATTCCTAAGTGAATAACTGAATGAGCGCGTGAAGTGCCTAACTGGCTGCCACCCAATATTCTACTGGTTCTAGTATATCTACTTACAGACATTGTTTACCTCCTAAAAGGGAAAGGGATTTGCCAACTTCTTAGCTGCGTTTAGAGAAGGATCTTTCGACTTGGCAGCCGGTTTAGACTTACCGTCTGCAGCTGCCTTGACCTTAGCACCTGAAGCCTTATCAGAAGATGGTGCAAACTTCTCATCATATGGATCTCCTCCAATTGCATTTGAAAGCTCGCCCACATTGAAGGGCACAGACGTCATCATTCCGTCATGGTCTAGACCCATGTGAAGATCATGAACAGGAGCAAACGACACTGATAGTTTTATCATCTTGGGGGCTCTTCGACCTGGTTCTATTTCCCATGTAGATTCTGCCCAGTCAAAGTTTAGTCCTGTAATAAATCCTGCTAGGCCGCGACCTCTTGAGCTCTCAAAGGACCTAACAATAAAGTTCTTTTTGCTGTCAAAAAACGCGTTTAGTCTATCGATACCAGCTACATCAGGTGGCACTGCTCCCATTTCATCGAGCTTCTTTTTTAGAAGTGCATCTAATATTCTTTGCTCCCCTTTTTCAGAGAGACCTATGATCTCAGAATGTTCTGCACGATGGTGAAGAAAAGATTCATCAATAGGTTTGATGTGATCATGAGCAGCGTCTCCAACTGCCAGCTTTACGAGATAAGCTAGTTCTCCAGTACCAGGATCTATTGAAGGATTATCTTCAGCTTCTTGAAGTGCGCTGTCAAAACCGGAAGGGCTATTTTTTTGCCCTGGAACACGCTTAACAATCTCAACTTCTACAGGTGTTGAATATTTGTGTAGTCGACCTTCTTTTGCCTCAGGTCCCACTGAAGGGTTTTGTTCTTTACCCATTTTGCCATCAGATGTTCGAGGCCAATACTTTGTAGGTGTAGGATCAAGCTTAACAAAATCGCCTACTGCATAGCCAAACTCAGGCTCTGGGCTGGGCGTCGTGCCACCTTGTAATGAAGATATCATGTCACCGTCACCAGTACCGGAGACAGATGGGTCAATAACACCAATAACTTGTTTGGACCAAAATATTTTCTCTGCTAATTTTGATATGGCGGCCCTGGCAGATGCAACGTCCTTTTTTCTTTTAGCTTCCTCATCCGTTTTTTGATCAATATTGAACTCAGATGCTGAGTTGCCTAGACCGAAAGCGCGTTGCAAGCCAAACTTAGAATAGTTTGATTTCATCATGTCGCCTAGCCTAACACGAATCATAGGGGAGGCTGTAGGTATCTGTGAAAACGGCTGGATAAACTTGTCGCCGTCGCCGTTTGTCATCTTTCGTCCTCTAGACCACTGAGGATAACACATTGATACAAGCTTATTTACATTCCAGTACATTACATCTAAGTCTTCAGCTGATGTTGCAGCAATTGTAAAGTCAAAGCTAATTGTTCGTGTAGTCTTGTTAAAGATCTTGACCTCGTCTGGTCTACCGTATCCCGCAGTCGATGTATAGTCTGTACTGAAACCGTCTGTATAGCTGCCTAAAAATGCATGAAATGATATTATCTCATTTGTTCTAAGATCATGAAAGTAGAACGGCATGTACTCGGCTTCTAATGAGTTTTCAACATACTCAACATACTCACCTGAAAGTCTACTTTTGATGCCCTCACTCTTTGGTGCAGTGCTAGTAAATGTTCTTCCGTCGCCTAAATTAGACAAGCTGCCTTCTTTGTCTCTTACATAAGGCTCACCGTCAATAGCCATGGCCAAGCCTTTTGTAAGCTTATTAGAATTGTTTCTTTCTGAGTTTGCTGATGCTCTTATAAAAGACATGGGGAGGATGTATCTAGAGGGAGAAGCACTATGCCTCCATGCCAATCGGCTGCCTTTTTGAGATCCTGGGTACATCGGACCGCCGAATGAAGGATTTGCCCTGCTCATAGATACTCGACTTGCAGCATTTTCTCTATAACGGTCTGGATCATCGGCGTCGAGCCTGGGATGATCTTCAATTCCCATTCTAACCTGATTGCCTAGTTTTGCCATTTGCATTAAAAAACGCCATGTTGAAGAGTTGGTTAGTGCCTCAACAATGTTAAAAATTTGTATTACAGCATCCGGACCCATGGGTATGCCTGAAACGGCTTCAGCTATCTGGTCAGCATCTCTTATTACGTTTCTGGTTATTACCCCATAGTAACCCGGTGAGCCGGCTACGACCTTTGCACTATCGATTAGTTTTGAAAGATCAAAGTCGCCTACAGGCAATTTTGTAATACCATAGAACGTCAATATGCCCAAATACATGCACTCATCAAAAGGATACTCAACCGTGGGTACATTTAGCAAGTCCCAAAGCATTCCGCCTGGTGAACCTTTTTTTAATGCATGACGTCCTTTTTTTAGTTTGTGAGGCTCTGATGGCTTTATGCCTGATCCTGTAGCACCGTCAGGCTTAAAAAGCATAAGAATTTCGCTTAATACACCAGCCGAAAGTATTACAGTTGCCATTCCTGCAATAGTATTTACCAACATACCTACTGGCATTGCCTGTGCAAAAGGTTCTAGCGGAGATGTTAGTTGACCATGAGACTTATTATTGCTTTCGCCTAAAACTAACTCTCCTTTATTTTCAGTTATCTTTGCAGACGCCGGCATTGATCTTGGTCTTAGATCTTGACTATCTATGATTTGCAAACCTGTAATCTGCTCAACTGTTGGTAATATTCCAGCAATGACCATGCTCTCTAGATCTGGTTCGTGTCCGGTGGCGGCGACCACCATTTGATGACCTACCTTTTTAAGCTCACCAAACGGCACCATCTCCTGATTCGGGATATACTTTCCCATCTCTGTCTGTTTAGTAAAGCCCATTTCATTTGGAGCATTTTCTTGCATGAAGGGTGTATTAGGTGTAGGGTTGAATCTATTTGATGTTAGTACAGCTGATATCTTCTTTTGAACATCTGATCCTTTTGGTGCATATACTGGCGGTGCACCTAGACGATTTGATGGTGCCTTGACAGATTCGATATCAGAATATACTGTATGGCCGAATTTTTGGCCATTCTTATCCTCTTTAGATGCCAACCCAGGAACGCCTTCAGCGTTATTGAAATCGCCGGCACTTAAGTTATCAAACTTTGCGCGTGCATCACTGTCTACCGTGTTTAAAAAACTTCCGACTGTTGTACCGGTAGATTTGATACTGTCGGAACTTCCTTGATTGCCCTGCTGGTTGCCATGAGGTGCAGGCAGTCCTGTGGACGGGTCTGTGAGCGCCATGTCTTGAAGATTGTGGTCTACAGCGTAGGCGTTAGGCTTTCCTGCTGAGCCGGCTTTGCCCTTTGTTACCCTGGATAAGAAATCACCGATTGTCTGTTTAGCATCTTTTGATATGTCATGTATTCCAATTTCAACTAGGTCAGGGCCCTTGGAGCCATCTTTTTCAAACCCTGGTGTGAATAGTTTTTCAGGCTGATCGTCTATATCAGAATTAGTATCACTCGTCTTCTTGGACATCTTGCTCCTCCTCATCTAATTGTTCGAGAAGCATCTTAAGTCTGTCTACTACACTGGCCAAGCCCTTGACACGTGTCAAGGTCTCATCCTTCTTCTCACTGGAAAAATCTTCTATTAAGCGTGAAGCTAAATAAGGTATGCTACCCTTGTGCATCGAATCCTTAATGATGTTTTCAAATGTTTCACCTTCGTACTTGTTCTTCTTCTGATCAGACATTATTTCGTTCCATCGCCTGCTGCTGCAACTTTGCCTGTAGCAGCGATCACATCAGCGATCTTTTGGCTGTCAATTATGACATTGAATGTTGCATTAATAGTAATTGGATCGCCCATTGTAACTGTAAGATTGTTCTTGCCGGGCTTGGCAAGTACCCTCGCAAGATCAACAACACCCGACATCTCAGAATCACCTATAGTGTTAATAAGGCCCTGGACTTCTAGCATTACGTCGTTAATACTCGAGACCTGTTCTGCGGTAACCATTGACATGTCCTCTAGCACTGTGAATGCAGGTGCAACACTCTTTGTCATCATTGTAGAAAACTTCTTCATTCTCGTCGCGCCTTTGGAGAGCATTTTGTTATCTAAGCCACCCAGGGTGCCGATCATGTCACCAAGCTCTTTTTTGTTATTAGTAATTGATCCTGCAATGCTTCCAATTACTGAAGACACGTCGCCTGTAGCACTTAGCTTGCTGAGTGATGATAGACCTTCTGCGAAGAGTGCTATTCCCGTAAAGAAGCTATTAAGCTTTTTGATACTGGAAGTCTTTATGCCTGATGACTGGACTAGTTTAGCCAAGCCTATCATGCCTTTTTCTCCGTCACCAAGAACCATCGCGATGCCTTCGGTTGCAGCTGCAGCAACTTTGCCGATGATAACGAGGCCTTCTCCGAGCTTCTTAGGATCAGCGTTCTCTGCAGGTGCTGGCATGATAGACATAATGTCCTTCATCGCAGATGCAAATTTTCCAACACCCTCTAAAAGCAGAGAAACTTTTTTGACGTCTGAAGTTCTTATCTTTGCCGCCTGGACTAGCTTTACAGCTTTACCTAATGATCCAATCAGAATGGGAAGGTATACAGAAATTGCAATAGTAACTGCGCCTACTATTTTAAGCACATCCTTGAGTCG
>Ga0115000_10000960_pt1 | contig 26291 bp, 26 predicted proteins | sample ArcticOcean_MG_C_6_FD_89690 | JGI IMG/M metagenome (GOLD analysis project Ga0115000, IMG submission 89690) | Marine microbial communities from western Arctic Ocean - ArcticOcean_MG_CB8_128 | ecosystem: Environmental > Aquatic > Marine > Oceanic | place: Arctic Ocean: Canada Basin | collected... | reverse complement strand
CTATTTACTTCAAACACTGGAAGGTATAACGTGTAAGACTGCGTTAGTCTACCAGTACAAGAAGATTAAAGAGTTAGGTATCGAAGGTACGTACCCTATCTTGTTCTATCATGACGAGACTGCTTGGGTTACGCCTACTAAACATGCTAAGACTGTACTAGAAATATCTATAGCTGGATTCCGTGAGGGTCCTAAGTCTGTAGGTGTAACTTGTATGGATGGAGATGGGAAGATAGGTATTAATTATGCAGAGATCCATTAACAAAGAGTAATAAATATGTTCAACAATAACGATGCAGTATACGAGATGTTTAACAAGAGCTGTATGACAGAAGAGATGGAGTACGATAAGTGTTTCATAGATGCTGACTCAATCATCTTCCGTATAGCAGTGACAACAGACTCAGTCACACAAGCAAAGAGTTCCTTTGACAAAGCACTTGATGCCATCATGCGTGACACAGGTAGTATCAAAGGTTACGTAGCTGTCAAAGGTAAAGGTAACTTCCGATACGGTATCTCTGAAGACTACAAAGGTAACAGAGGTAAGACAGAAATAGATCCTAAGGTTAAGGAAAGACGAGAGGCAGTAACAGAGTACGCATGGGAAACAGGATGCTTCAAGTCTGATAACTGTGAGGCAGATGACATTGTATCTATCTGGGCACAAGAAGCCTATGAAGCTGGTGAACATTATGTCATAGCACATATAGATAAAGACATAGACATGGTTCCCGGATGGCATTACAACTTCAATAAGAAGACACAGTACTTCATTGACGGTGACGAGGGTCACTATAAGATGTGTATTCAAATGCTTACAGGTGACAGTACAGATAACATTCATGGACTCAAAGGTATAGGCCCTAAGAAAGCTGAGAAGATTTTAAAAGGGGTACCGACAAAAGATATGATTGAAACTGTTGCGGACACATGGCGTGACCATCATCCACGTGATTGGAAACCTAAACTTGAGACCTGTTTCAACTTACTATACATGCGCAGGAATTGGGATGGGTTTCGTAGGTTAACTATTGAAGAGGTGTTTAAAAATGAAGATAGTTGAATCAGGATCATCTAACAATAAAGACTTCTATCAAATTACCTATGATAGACATTGGATAGATTGGGAAGACCCACATAAAGAACATCTTGCATCAATGGGGTCTAAAGAATTTACACATACTGTGTCCAGAAACTTAGGTGAAGCAATCATAGATTTATTACGTGAAAATGGAGACCTTACAGTTGATGAACTAACCTACAGAGATTTTGATACATGCCATGAATATCCAAGTAGTATTAGGGGAGCTAATAGATGGCTAATCTAGGACACTGGGACTACAAAGGAGATCCATTTGTTGTTGACGATTACTTTGGTTTCATATATCTTATAACTGTATCTGTACCAGACGGTAACCCAATCAGATACGTAGGTAAGAAACAGTTCCACTCTTACAAGAAAACTAAGAGAGACAAGGAGTCTAACTGGAAGTCGTACACAAGTTCCTCCAAACATATTAATGACCTAAAGGAAGATGGGTCAGAGTTATCATATGAAATGATACAATTGTTTGAGACAAGGGGAGGACTCTCAGCAGCAGAATGTAAAGTTCAATGGTACTTAGATGTTCTTACAGAGAAATGCCCTGAGGGTGTACCTCTGTACCTTAACAGACAAATAGGTGCAGTTAAATTCATTCCAAAAGAAGCAATAACAAATGAAACAAAAACAAGACTTGACGAAATCTACAGAAGCGGAAGATTACTTATTAAAACCAAAGGAGAAAAAGCAACAACGGATTGACACTAAAACTAAAGCAACTGTCAGACGTATAGATACTAAATCCCTTAAAGAAAACAGGTGGAACTAATGGGTGCAACCTTTACTAAACACTATCCATGTGTACATTGTGGATCATCAGATGCAGTAGCACTATGGTCCAATGGAAGAGGTAAGTGCTTTGCATGTAACAAGCCAGCTTTCCTAGATCAATATGACGACACCGTAGTGTCAAAGTTTAAACCGAATACCAAACGAGAGTACGATATGAGTGGAGATTCACTTCAAGATATACACAACTACGACAGTGCGGGAGTACGTGACCGTAACCTAACTAAGACTGCATGTGATGAGTATGATATGAAAATATCTTATGACTCTAACGGAACAGTTAATGCACACTACTACCCATACACAGTCAAAGGTAAGACAGTTGCATATAAGAAGAGGACTTTACCTAAGGAGTTCCGAGTTGTAGGTGACCTTAAGAACGCCAAGCTTGAACTGTTTGGTCAATCTAAGTTCCAACCCGGTGGATTAAAAGTAATCATAACTGAAGGTGAGTTAGATGCTATCGCAGTACAACAAGCTATGCTTATCAAGTATAAGAAAGTATATCCTGTGGTATCCCTACCATCCTCATCTAACATGAAGATACTTGTGGCTAACCGAGATTGGTTACGATCATTCAAAGAAGTAATCTTAATGTTTGATCAAGATGATGCTGGAGAAAAAGCAGTAGCAGAAGCAGCCAAGATAATTGGTTGGGATAAAACTAAAGTAGCATCACTGCCTGATAATGATCCATGTGACACACTTATGTCTAACCCCAGTGCTATCATAACTGCTGTGTTTAACGCACGAAGGTACACACCAGCAGCTATTGTACGTGGTGAAGCTATCTGGGAAGCATATGTTGAACGTAAGTCTGTTAAGTCTGTACCATACCCTCAGTGTCTTGAAGGTCTTAACAATAAGCTAGATGGTATGCGTAAGGGTGAGATTGTACTGTTCACATCTGGTACAGGGTCAGGTAAATCTACCATGATCAAAGAAATAATATTAGAATTGGAGGATAATACAGATGAAGTCATTGGCCTTGTATCTCTTGAAGAAAGCATTGGGGATTCTGCAGAGAAGTTTATCAAGATGTTTACTCCTACAGACCCGACTGTTGAGCAAGAACGTAAAGCATTTGAAAGAGTATTTGGGAATGAAAGACTCATCCTACTTGACCATAACGGTGCGGTTTCGGATTCTAGTCTCATTGATCAAATTGAAAACCTATGCTTACTTGGGTGCCAGTATATCATTCTTGATCATATCACCATTGCAGTATCTGAAGGGGCTGATGGAAAGACAGGTAACGAAGCTATAGATTCAGTCATGTCTGACCTTCTAAAGATAGTCAAGAAGCATAACGTATGGCTAGGTTTGATAAGCCACCTTAGGAAGTCACAAGGTAAGTCCTTTGAAGAAGGACACCTATCGTCTATCGATGACATCAAAGGTTCTGGTTCGATTAAACAGATCAGCTTTGATATAATAACATTCTCTCGTAACTTAGTGGCAGAAGATGAAGATGAACGAAACACAATTAAACTCCGAGTACTTAAGTCACGATTCACAGGACGCACTGGAGACTGCGGATCAGCATACTACGATACCAAAACCAACAGACTCAGAGGACAAGAGGACTTCCTCGAGTACACTGGATAACTCTGCTGGTGTAGAGCGTATAACAGAGTACATAAAGGAAAGATGTGAGGGTAATTCATTTCGTGGGAGGCCCCCGGAAGGGGCCAGATTAATATCTTCAATGATACCCTACGGATACACGTACGAGAAGCTCACTGTAAGGGCCGTAGCAGGTGCTGTGGCAGCTTATCAGAAGTCCCGGAGGTCATCATCAAACCCCTTTAAACTAACCGTTACATCGTCTGTGATAGGCTTACAGGTGCTGTCTGCTTTAGGTGTACTAAACACTAACCATCAGGAGATCCTTGCAGTAGGTGACCTATACCTAGAAGCTTTCTTTCAACTTGGTTATATACATATTGAAAGGGAGTACGAAGGGTTCCGTGCACCGTACATTATAAAGTTACTAAGTACATGGGCTACCCTTGGTGACCTACCCCCTGAGTATATAAAGAGTACGCTTATAGGTACGTCATTCACCCCTCCAAAAGACATAGTGTCACTGCGTAATGAGTTCACCAAGAGGCCATACATTAAACGTATGAGTTCAGAGGAAGACTTTAAGCAGCTTATAGGAGCACCTTTTATTACTGCTCTTAACAAGCTGCAGCAGACACCTTGGAGGCTTAACAGTACAGTAGCCAAGGCTTTAGAGACTAACCTAGGGTTGTTCATAGATCTTGAGGATCAGTCTATAAAAGCTAAGTCAAAAGCTATAGAGATGAAGTTCGTAATTGCTAAGGTACATGCCATAGGACTACGTGACTTCTATCAAATGGTAGAGTGTGACTATCGTGGGCGTGTGTACTACACAGAACCATTCTTAAACTACCAAGGTTCTGATGTATCCAAGGGACTCTTTGAGTTTGCTTATGCAAAAGCTATGGATACCGAGGGGTACAGATGGCTATGCATACACACAGCTTGTTCTTATAATCAATCTTATGATATAGAGGAACTACCAACATGGGTAACAGCGGACTACCGAACCTATCTTCAAGACGAAGGATTATACACAATTTCAGTAGACAAGATGACGCTAAAGGACAGAGAGTTGTGGACCCTAAACAACCTGACTTGGATAAACCAATTAGCGGATGGACAGAGCTTCAGAACAGAAGCAGAAAAACCAGTTAGCTTTCTTGCATGTTGCTTAGATGTTCAGGGGTACGGCACTTCCGTACTTGAAGGTGCTGTACATATGAGTAGACTACCTATCCCTGTTGATGGGAGTAACAATGGATGGCAACATCTGGCAGCTATCTCTAAAGACAAGCAAGCTGGCGAACTAGTATCCCTAGTACCTAGTAAGATACAGAAGGACTTCTATGTCCAAGTAGCCAAGCGTCTTACAGAGAGAATGCCTGAGTGGTTTGAAGGTCGTAACATGCCAATGAAAGCTATACGAAAAGGTATAGCAAAGCGTGGGTCAATGACAAGGGCTTACTCAGCTGGTCAAAAGAAGATTGCAGCTAACATGTATTATGATTGTAAGGTTGAAGGGTATGACACGGAGTATAATATTACAGAAGATGACTGTACCTCTCTGTCAAAACAACTTATACTTTCAATCAATGATACTTGTGTGGGTCCCTTGAAAACTATGAAGTTTATACAGAAGATGACTGACCACATACTGTCATCAGGTAACACATGTACACGTTGGACAACTCCTTCAGGATTCCCAGTGTTGTACGAAGTGTGGAGACAGAAGAACATCACTGTACGCAGTACCATACGTGGTCTTGGTCAGATAGGTCATAGCATTAAGATACCTTACATCACTTCCAATGGTAACTTGTTACCGTGTAGGAGATCGTTTGCATCTGGATGCTCACCTAATTTTATCCATTCAATGGACGCAGCTCACATGGCTAAAGTTGTTCAGAGTTTCTCTGGAGACTTTGGAGCTATACATGATTCCTTTTCAACTCATGCATGTGATATAAATAAATTGATAGACCACACCAAGTGGCAATTTGCTATGATGTATAACAGTGATAACTTCTTTACTGCTATAGAGCAGATGCTATTAGAGACCCGAGAGGGTTATAAACTTAAACAACCAGAGCTAGGGTCATTAGATATATCTGAGATCATCTCCTCTGATTATTTCTTTTGTTAGAGGATAACTATATGAGTAACGTAACACAATTCCCAGATAAGTATGTAGCTGAAAACGATATGCTAAATGACGTTGGTGACATTGTTAATAAATATAACGGCAGAGTAACCAATGTAGCAATGCTAGGTGTACTACAGTCAACAGCAAACTTTGTCTTCCTGTCTATTGCAGAGCAAGCCTTAGAAGCAGATGGTGATGATGATGTATAAGATATTTGAGGAGATTGAACTTAAGGTTATTGATTGGGGTCACATCAAGGGTATCCTTGGTGACCTACATACAGATGCCGACAGGCACAAACGTATTCAAAAACAACTAAGTAAGTTTGAAGAAGAGTCAGTTGAAATGATTGATGCTATCTCTTCTGGAAATGTGGATAAGATACGAGATGAGATGGGGGATGTCCTTGTCACTCTGGTAATACAATCAAACCTATGGGGCCTTGACTTAACAGATTGTTTAGATGAAGCCTATAATAAAATATCTGTGCGAACTGGTCGTATGGTCGATGGAGTATTTGTAAAAGATGAGTAATGAAAAGAAGTCCTACAATATAGTTCCGGGCATTGACGATATGGAATACGTTGAGATGTACAATCTTGACCCAGCCCTTGCGTACACACCCGATATCAATGAGGCAATCCTTAGTAAAGTATGGGATGATAACTACGCAGGTGCACTGGCTGAAGGTCTGTCTGATGAGGAAGCCAAAGCCTATGCTGAAGATGGTAGGAAAGCTGGTCGGATGACAATAGAAAATGCCCTTTCAAAACAATACGAATAAAATAACCCCCAAGTATACGTAATGTATACCTGAGGGTAAGGCCCTTTGGGTTCCTTAACTGGAACTTAGAGGGCTTTTTTATTATTATCTATTGTTATTATTAGTTAAAGTTAAAACGTTTAATTGCATCAACATGGTATTGAAACACAGGGTTAGGTCCAAGTGCTTTCAAAATAGCAGACCTACCTTTCTTTGCAGTAGCTGCAGAAGTGTACATGCTTTGTAAGACATTGCCCAAACCTTGAGAAGTTATTCTAAACAGATCGTAAGCTTGTTGATTTGTAAGCATACTAGCTCTGGAAGAAAACAATTTCCTTTCTTTATCAGACAGAACATCAAACCTTGCAGTCGTATCTTGTTGAATACTCCTTATGTGTTCCATACCATCTGTTAAAGGACCTTGTTTACCCTTAGCATTCTTTGGCCGATACCTTATCATATCATAGCCCTTATCAAGCAAGTAAGCAGAGTGAGCATCGTTCTCTCTCAATCCCTTAGGATTGTTAAGAGCTTCAGCCTTAAGCTTCTCACCACCACGACTTAACGCTTCATTAGCCCCGTCAGCTAGTTCCTTTATTAAATCATACTCAAAGGTTACTTTCTTCCAAGACCTATTAACTAACTCTGTTAGTGGTTTAAAAGAACCAAGGTCACCTATAACAGCATCGTATATAGTAGTAACATAAGGAGTGTCAACCCCAGAAGCATGTTGTAACTGTCGATAGTTAGAATCAGAAAGAGCAACAGCAAGTGTAGCCCCGTCTAGTCCAATGATAACTTGGGGTAGTATACTCTGTTCCACTTTCCAACCACCATCAGGGGTTAGTCCAAGAGAGTTCTGCTCTGAACTAGTAGGTTGATACTTATTCCTTGTAAGACGAGTGCTTCCAAGAACAGATGGGTACTCTTTACTAGGGTCCCCATACACGTAATCGCCTTTAGGTTTAACATACTTCTCTTTTATTTCAGAGATAACAGGTGCACCTTTTCGTGGTACATAATCTACTGTGTTGATTGAAGTGTAGATACCTGTTGCTTTTTTGTAGCGTATAGGTTCATCAACTAACATACCTAACTCGGTTAGCTGTTTAACTCTATGGGTAAAAGCAATCATCTCTGGGTTCAAAGTTTCCATAAGATTCTTTTCAAGAATAAAATGAAGAATTTGAGACAACTCTGGCACACCCCCTTTCCTTCTAGAAGCAATCTCAGTAAGCGAAGGGTCCTTGGTAACCACATCCATCATCATAGAGATCATACTCTTGATCGCTTGACCATAAGGTAAAGTCATCAAAGGGTATTTTAAGAAGTCATCAGTATTGTTAAAAGCTAATGCAAGTATGTTCTCAAGCTCAGGTAAGTACTCAATATCAAGACCTTTAAACTTCTCCCTAAACTGTATACTATTAAGAACATCAGGTAACGTGCTGCGCATATTCTTTGAAAGGACTTCACGTAAGTTACCCTCAACCCCCTCGTACTCTGCAAGAACTTTAGTTGGGTTCTCACGTAATACTCCAACACGATACATCATCTCTCCAATACCCAACTGAGCACCCATACTTGCAAGGCCATTAGTGATTCCGTCAACTTCAACAGGGCGCATAGACGAAGAGAAGCTACCGCCACGTTCAACTGTATCCATATACCTGCCAAGCTCGATAGCTTCTTCAACTAAGTTAATAGCCTCATTAGGATGTTCAAATATTTCATCCATAAAACGAACAACTTCACTGTCAGCATTGAACTCAGCTTTTGTTTTAAGAACATTACCTACACCTTGAATTTGATTCTCCACTTGCTGCATCGCAAGGATAGCATTACTGGTTGAGTCCGAATCATAATTATTAAGGATCTCTTTAAGTTTTTTACCAACACTTGCAATAGACATAAGCTTGTCATCTTTCATAGCAATACGCTTTCGCATGTTAGCCATCATCTGCTCAGGTACAACATTAGACTCTTCAAAGAAATGTGCACCCCAAGTTACAAGCATGGCAAACTCAGCATTGGAATTACTTCCGGGCTTTATTTGATATGAATTTCCACTGCCATATAATTGTCGTGCAAGTTTATGTGTTTGCATGTTCATTGACTGTGGGCTGTACCCAAGACGAGATGTTCCCTTTTGAATATAGTTAGCAAAACTAATAGGATCATCCTTAAACTCTGCAATATCTTGCAACATCGTAAGAACCTGACCTGATCTAAAATCGTACATTCTAATCTTAAATTCATCGGTAGAAGACTCAGCAGCAAAAGCCCTTAAGATTTCAATCTTACGGTTCAACTGTGCAACCTTAGGGTGGTTTAGGTTTTTAAAAGTTGACAGTTCAACTAACATACTATCAACACGATACAGAGCATCCCGCGACATATTGCTAATACTATCTGCAGTCTTTTGACCTATACCAAGAATCTCAGCAGCGTTACCTACAACAACCAACATACCGTTGACTATCTTTCTATCTGCAGCGGCAGCTAAACCCATAAGACTTAACAGCATACCAGACTTAAACCGTACTGGTGTGATAACATGACGAACCTTAGATGTGTTAACCCTAATCTGTGCTTCAGGTGATTTTGGTTTTCTTTTATCCTGTGCACTTTGTTTAGGGTCTTCGTAATGATTACCAGTTTTCTCTTTAACATTTGAATACTGGTTTGTTACCTGAGGTTTGTCACTTACTTGAGGCCTAGACCTCACTTTAGGTGGCATGAGCTGTCTCTTGTTTTCCCCTAAAATCCTACGACCAAGAGGTGTAACAAGGTAGTCCCCACGGGTTCTACCATTACCAGTTTTAACTTGAACAGCTTGATACATAATTGGATTACCTAAGGAATAAAGTTGTTTAGCCCATAAGCCAAGCTTCTCATAAGCCTCCTTGGTCATCTCGTTTTGTGGATCAAGATGAGCGTCAGGTACAGTGTCCATCCCTAGTTCCTGAACTTGTTGGAATTTAAGCCACTCTTCTGAAAGAGTACGCCCTATCTGTTCTTCTGAAATACCAGAAGATGTTTCTTCAGAAGTAAGACCTACTATGTCTTTAATCTCATCTCTAGAAAAGTTGTCAATCATTTCCTGAGAAATCATAGACTCTTGTTCTGTTTGCTTACTAAGCACAGATTCCATAAGTGTTAAAGATAATACCTGTAAATCTGGTAGAACTTCCATAACTCTAGAGTCAAATGAAAACCTAACTCCATTCATGTGGCCAAATAGTTCGGCTGAAGTTAAAGGTATTGTATTATCCTTGTCTACCCAAGTCTTATCATCTGCTGGTTCATATATTGTAGATGGATCAGAAACCCCAGTTTCAGGTTCAGGTTCAGACCTAAGACCTAACATACCTTTGACAGACTTCATTTTCCTAGCTTCATCAAGAGGTATGAACAAAGAGTCTGTCTCTTGAAGTCTCTTAATAGAGTTTATAATGAAAGGTGCTGCGATAGGTCCAGCAATCTTAGTGATATCGTCAGGACTATAATCACCAAGGCTGGTCCCATGTAGCTGCTGCAAAGACTGATCAGCTTCTAAGTCTCTCTGACGAGACTCAAGTTCCAAAGCTTCAGATTCGGTAACCTTCTCAGGTTCCATCACTATACCTTTAGTGTAAGGCATAGCTTCAGTCAACTGCGTGTTATAAAATCTACTACCATCTGGTGTAGCTGGTTGCTCTTGGTCATTAATAACGTTATCGTCAATGACGCTATCACCTTCATTAGCTAAACTTAACTGGTTCCTAATCTTTGCTTTAAGGGATACGTTGTCAGACAACGCAACTCCCTTTTCAGCAGTGTTACTAATTGCTTGTGTAAATTTAGCCATCGGCTACTCCTCTTTTCCCCACTGATATTGCATAAGCCTATGCTTGTAAGGTGCAAGAAATGGTAAACTTCCATAGAAGTTCTTCATAAACTTGTCACCGTCACTCTGTATTGCTGAGTCTAGCATACCATAGACACGACCAACTGTACCTGTGGCAGCTGCTTCACCTGCAATGTTATCCCATACAAACTCTCCCGGACCGTAGCTGCTATTTCCGTATAGAGGAAAGATAAAGTTACTCCCAATTACACGCTCTGTAGTTCCTAATAACCCGCTTGAATAGATAGCTCGTTGTATCTTTTGGTTATCAGTTAAGTACGGTGAAGTCTCCCCATACTTAAGTTCATCTTTAATTCCTTGAGATATAAATGCAAGAGCAAGCATACTTCCCATAGTTGCAAAAGTACCATACGTTAAACCTTTACTTCCTTTACCTTTAAGTTGATCCCATAACATCGGCAACTGGTTAGCTGTAAATGTAGAAGTGAAACCATTAAACTGAGTAAGTAATGCAAAACGTGGGTCACTATAGAACAGTGGTCTGTTGAATGCGTTTGGTAAAGGTACAGCTTGGTTAACAAAGTTAGCAGCTCCGTTAAGAAACTCACGCTTATACTTTGAAGCATCATTTGCTGATAACTCCTTACCTTCCTTTAACATATTAGCAATAGGCGCTATAGTGTGCAAGGATATTCCTAGCTCCCTTAACATGTGCTTAGCTTCGGACACACCAACAGTATCTTCTTCACCTTTCTTAGACTCAATTAAGTCTAGCTTTTCAATAAGGAAATCATTGAATAATGAAAGCCTCACCATACGGTGCATGTCTTGCTGGTCATGTAAAAAGTTAGCCTTAAAGTATGCATCAGTGAGACCTTTAGTCATCTCATTAGTTTCTTGAACACCTGTGGTAGTTGCGGCACCTGTTTCTTGTGCTTTAAACCCAGTCTCTCTTAACAATTGTTTCATGTTTGTATAGAAAATGTAACGTGGATCCGCTTCACCTTTAGATCTAACCTCAGCTATCTTTCTGTCAAGATAAGTTGTAGGGTCTTCTCGAGGTTGTGCAATCCTTAACATAACAGCGTTGTTACGTATCCATGAACCAACAGCCTCACCAAACAAATAACCCTGTGTGGCTGCATTCTTGACAAGAACATCTCGAGATACACCTAGTGGTAGCATAGCCATCTCTGGCATAGAGGAGAACGCAGCGTTAGATAAACCCTGAAGAGTTGCTACAAGCGTAAGGTATTTCTGACCTTGCTTTATAGATTCATTCTCTATACGATTATAGTTACCAGACTCGGCATTCAACATGTTACGAAGCTTGTATGCAATCTTATATAAAAGTCTGTTAGCATCCTCAGGCTTCATTGTTTTATCAAGATCTTTGCGAACGTTAGCTAGCATCCTATTAATATATATGGAATCCTTTCCAACAAACTTACGGTGAACTTGAAACCTTGCAGACTCTCTTGAAGCATCATCCATGTTCTTAAATATATTCTGCTCTAAGAACTGATCAAACTCAGGCCTATCTGATATGTGCATCGTACGTCTTTTCTGTGAAGAAGGAGACACACCACCCCTTGTCATATCAAATGCATCGCCAAGAGTAGATACTTGATTTTCATTAATAATAGCATTAGTTAATTCAGTTGCATCAGCATGTGACATTCCATAAGAAGATGTCAAGGTGTTTATAAATAAATCCTTATGACTAGCAATGTATTCTTTTCTAAAACCTTTATGCCTGTAACCCCAATCAGGTAGAAATTTGATAGGTTCTTCACCAGTGTACTTCTTAGCTTTGTTATTACCATTACGTAAAGCCTCAGCATTTTTACGGATACCGCTATCAAGCTTAATGATAGCATCCTTTCTAGCTAAAACATCAGGTGATGCCTTACTCCAATCCCAACTAGAGTTAGCTTTAGTAGCTGGTTCCACAACCTCTCTGTAAAACTTATACATAATAGTGCTAACATAATCAGTACGGCCTTTAGAACTCATACCTTTAGGTACATCAAAAGATGCTTCAACTGTTTCTGTTTCACCAATATATTTTCTATACTCAGCCATCATAAGTTGTTGTTGTTGAATATAACCAGCACCACTATAAACTTTATTACGAACAGATCCCATGATATCTTGAATCTGAGAAACAGTTTTAGATTTACCCATTGCTTCTGCAAACGTATCACGAACAGCTGCTCTTACTGCTACTAAAGGATTGTGTATAAAAGCTTTAATGTGCTCAATTGTAGTTCCGGGAAGTTTATGCTTATCCGCAAGGTCATTTATATGGTCATCACCTTTGACACCTTTGTTATCAGTATAGTTTTTGTCATACTCCGCACGTACTTTCTCAGAAACTTCTTCTACAGATCTTACGTATCCAAACTCAGACTCTTCTTCCTTACGGTACTTAGTGTTAATATTATCAAACCTACCATCATCAACCCCTTCAAAATCTACAATAGATTTCCAATCACCTACTTGAACTGCAACTCCGGGCGTAGCAAAACCAGCACCCATAAGACCACCTGCAACAATAGCATTAGTCATACGGTTCTCTATCTCATCGTAGTCCCATTCTTTTTCAGAACCAATAACAGCAGCAGTGTACTCTGTTAATTCCTGAAGTGCTTCCGTAGCCCCTTCACCCAAAGTTGATTTAGTAAGACTCTTAACACCTTCCCTAAACAGATTACCTTTAAGTATTTGATTAGCTCCAAAAGCTTTAGCGTCATCAATGTAAGTTAACATCTCTTTCTTAGAGAAGTTAAGGAGAAGTTTAGATGCTTCACCCTCACTAATAGATTTACTTTTAGCAATAGCTTTTATGGCTTGATCCCTACCTTCTTTTGTAATCATCATCGAAGGAGATACAAAACCCTTGATACCTAACCTGTCTAAGAACGTCATAGCAGCGCCAGCCACTATCGCTATGCCAAGATTCTTATCTTCAACCTTACCTTCCATAGTGTCAAGAACCATACCTGTGTACATTGATACAGGTAAGGCTAAAGAAGTCCCCGAAGTTGCAGGGGCTGCTACCATACCTAACATTGTTGCCCCCATAAAAGGCAGAGATGTACCCAGCATACCTGACATACCTGTTGTTATCTCATCAAAAGAAGTCCAATCAATTTCGGTAACATCCATTTTAACAGTAGGTAATGCATTAATATAATCTTGATTAACAGAAGCATCAGCAGCAAAACTAGCTTCTGTTTCCTCCGCACCTACTCTGTTTGCAAGAGCTTCTCCAAGCCTGTTAAGAGACTTGTATAGTGTTGCAAAACCAGTGTCATAGCCAGTACCAAAGGGAGTACGAGACCTACCCTTATAGTCAGCACCTTTGTTTATTTGCTTCATCCCCATATATAATTCTGGGTTTGCTTGGTACTCAGCAGCATCAAATGCCATTAACTTCTGTATAGGTAAGCCGCCATACTGATCGGTCTCTGCCTCATATATTGCTTGCCTTGCATTTTCGTAAGAATCCGTAGGTTCATTTGGTTTTCCAGCTTCAGCTGCAATACCCCAACTAGACAATGAAACATCAGAGTCATCTGAAAAATGCCAAGGGCTGGCAACACCTGTCCTAAGTAGGGTATCTACAAAAGAGTTTCCATCCTTATCCACAAGATCCCCCATAGCTCTACCATGATGACCTTTTTCTCCTGATTTTATAACAGTAGTGAAGCCATGTTTCTGTGCGAGATCCCAGATGTAAGCAGTCGCTGCATCACCACCAAGTTCTCCCTGTTTAAAACTAGAGTCCTCAAGAAACTTAGAAGTTTCTCTTGTGTTAATACCACGTAGTCTGACAGACTCCCCTGTTACAGAGTCTTTAATTGTATCACCATCTAAGAAACGCCATGAGGTGTCTCCAATAGTATACTGTTGTGGGGAAGCGTAGTCATAAAAGTCTTCTTGGGCTACGGGGTTAGGGCCTTGAGTAGCCTCTTCTTGTTGTGAGAGTGCAGAACTTAGATCTACTACAAGACCATTTGCCATAGTGTTTCTCCTGTTATTTTTTAAACTGCTTGTCATAGAGTTTTTCTACTTGAGACATTATCGATTCTTGATTAAGACCATTATACTTACTAGGGGCTTGAGCATCATCCATACTTGAACTTTGAAGCCAAGAACTAAAAGCATTTGAATCAGTCTTATCTGCAATCTGTTGCCAATGTTTAGCTGCAGCTTTATTAGTCATAACCTCGTTCTTAAAGATCATAGCTAACTTTTGTATTGTTTTAGTTTGAGTTATGATGCTATGGTTTTTAGCTATCTGCTTTGGATATTTTTCATCAGCAGTCAAAAGAAAAGCTTCGTTAATACCTGAAGCTGTTTTAAACAACTTTGAAGTATCTACAGAAGATAACTCAAAGTCACTGTCATACTTCATACCTTTACCGTCTTTACCCCAATCTGTGTACTTACCTAATACAAACTTAGGCACAGCACCTTGCTTCAATAGATTAGACTTAAGCCAGTTAGCTTCAACAGCACCGATAAGATCCTTCATCATAGATTCGTTAGTATCTGTACCGCCATTCTTTGCAATCTTTTCTATTTCAGTTTTAAGAGTACCTGAAAGTGCTGCCCTAAATGCAGTTGTACCATAGTCTACACCTTGCTCTTTTAACCTACGAGAAGCGTGAAGAACCATAGAGTCGACTGCTTGACCATCACTAAACAAACGTTTTACTTGGTCAATATAAGGGAAAGACTCTTCATCAAGAAGTGAAATTGCATCTACAACAGCATCGTTAGAGTACGTAATCATATCGTTATCTATTTCTTCAAAGGTTCTATGATCTTTAAGTCCAGACTTATATGTGACAAGTCCAGCTTTAGCTGCGTTAAAGGCTATGTCAGATCCCGGAAGATAAAAGTCTCCATTAGGTGCCATATTACCGCTAACTATTTTCTTAGAGTTACGGTCAAACATTTCAACAGTCTTTGACATGTCAGGTTGAGCAGCTTTCTTAGCAGCTATAGCAGCATCCTTGTCAGCTTTAGCGTTAACCACATCAATCTTATTCTGTTGTTCAACACCCTTAACATATACTTCACCAGCAGCCATACCTGAACCACTTGCAGAGTAACCCATAAGACGAGAACCTACATAGTAAGTTAACGCACTCTTAACAGCAGGGTCAGCCCATATGTCACCTAAGAAGTCACCAGCTGCAGACATCATCTTACTAAGATCGACACCGTCAAACCAACCTTTAGTAACTACCTTGGAAACTTTTTCAATCTTGATCTGCGCTTCAGCCCCTAAGTTAGGGTCAATGGGATCCTCTGGACCTAGTTTCTCCATCTCTGCTATGAGATCTTGTACCTCTGTATCTTCTGATACCTTAGTCTGTAGATCTTCTGTTGTTTTACGCATGGCTTGTATCTTATCTAAGTCTGCTAATGCTTGTGCGTTGTTAGTCATTTGTTGACGAACACTAACACCAAAGGTTCCGCTATTGTCTAGTATCTTATTCATATCTTCAGCGTTAGGGGCATCCATAATACCTAACTGAGTAAACATATTACCCTTTGATAGTTCTAAAACTTTAGCATCTATATCTTTCTTTTCAGAAAGTAGTTCCTGCCTACGTTTCTCTAGTTGAGTAGAGTTAGAAGTAAGACCACCACCTGATGCTGACTTTATTTGAGAATCTAAAAGATTAATTTCTTTCTGAACAGAATCAAGAACATCTTGACTTGCACCAGCTTCTGCCAGCACAGCAAGTTTACCCACTGCAGCGTCATACTTACTGGTAAGATCTTCAGAGACAGAACCTTCATCTTTAGTTAATTCTTTTTCTAAACGTACAGTTGATAAGGTATATCCCTCAGGATAAACACCTCGTTCAACTTGAGATGCAACCCACTCTTCATTATCTTCAGGGTTACCAAGCATAGGCGAGTGGAGTAAACCTGTAACACCTAAGGCTGCTGCACTTGCAGGGTTAACAGCTTTAGTCTTAACATTAGCGTTATTATCCCACCAAGTCATTGCTGGACTATTAGCACCCCTGCTACTTCCGGGGACCCAGTTAGGTTTGTTAGTGGGTACAGGTAGTTTATTATTAACAGGTACTTTAACAGATGGCTTAGTCGAATTAAAATCAAGATCCATTTGAGGTGAAGGTGGCACAGATGGTCCTTGGAATGGTGGCTTAAACTGAGAAGCACCTGATTGACCACCTCCAAGAGGTAGGTTCATTTGTTGAGGTCCTGTAGCCTTCGGGATAGATGACTGACTAGGTACACCCTTTGCCTGACGTGCTTGCTGTAGCCGCTCTTTCTGATCACTAAGAATAGCTTGTCGTGTTGTATCTGAGTGTGGGTAGTTAACACCTGTCCTTGAATCGATACTCTTTTGCATTACGCTTTTCTGAGGGGGTAGTCCCAGCTTATCTCGTAAGGAAGCGTTAGCATTTGCTTTATTACCCCATAGTTCATCGAATAAATCTTGTAACATTACTTACCTCCAAATCCTTTGATACCCGTTAGCTGATCTATAGCTGACTGAGGTGTTGCGTTAGCGCCTTTACCACCAGCAGGGGCTGCGTAAGCTGCGTTCTGTGTTGGGAGACCAATAACATTATTGTTACCAGACCTGACAGGTTTTCCAGACTGATCTACAACTGTACCATTTTGTAATGGGTATATAGCGTTTGGATTTACCCCACGTTGTGCAAGAGTTAAAGCAGGTTGTTCAACAGCTACTCCCGCTGGTTCTCTACCTGCAGGTGCTACATAAGCCTGACTAAACTCAGAGGCATGTGGTGGTATAGTATTATCAATATAACTATATGCATCCGTACGTCCGCTGGCAGGTACATATGTTCTTGGTTCATTAAATAATGTTTCAATATCAGCAAACTGTGCTGGACCCGTATCAAGTGGTTCTTGAGTTAATCCACCAGCAAGTGGATACATTGGTTTAGGGTTTTCATTCATATCTACGCCCGGACTATAGCTGTTTACAGGTATTACTTTTTCCTCAACCAGTTGTTGCATAGGTGCCATTAGACGACTGTCCATACTTGGTAATGAATCTAAGGTCTTAAAATCTTGAAAGTAAGCCTGAGCTTCTTGTGTTGCCATTTTCTTTATCTCCGATACAGGTTTTGTCTCTTCAGTGTTTTTATCACTGAACATTTCAACAATCTTATCAAAAGAAAAACTAGGAAGTCCAGCTGTAACTCTTGGTATATTATCTATTGGTTTAACAGATTCTTGTGCAATCTGTATTCCTCCTTTTTCAGAAGGAGACCACCCAAACTGGGAAAACTTACCTACATAATTTGAAGTTTCATCAGGCATAGTTATATCAGTGTCTAATCCTGAATTGGAAAGGTACTTCTTCATGTTACCCGGACCCCAGTTGTAAGCCTGTAAGGTTTGCTCAGGTGTCCAGCCATGATGCTCTTGCATACCGCTTAAGTATTGGGCTGCAGCTTTACGTGCTTCTTCGGGATTCTTGGGGTCAAACTTATCTACACCATACCCCATATCATGTACATTTTCAGGCATGAATTGGTACTCACCTACAGCACCAGCTGAGGATACAGCTTTATTATTTCCACTAGATTCTACCATACGGAGAGCATCGAGTAACTCTGGAGTTATCCAACTCATATATAATACCTCTTATTTACCTGAGTTAGCGGCTAGCATCATGCCACCGATTACCAATGGGGCAAATGGACCTGCCATTAATGCCAGTGGGGCTGCACCTGCCACGGTACCTGCTGCTACTGTAGGGGCTACTGTTGATGCAACTGTTGTAGCTACTGGGGCTGCAAACGCACCTGCACCTGCGGCTATCTCTGCAGCGGTAGCCCCTGTGGCTGCTAAGGTTGGAGCTGCGGCAGTAACGCCAGTGCCAATAAGCCCATTAGCTGATAGCTCACCTAGTGTTTGTGCCACAGGTGCTGCGGCTGATGCGTTAGACAGTGCGGATACTGGTGCAGTTCCAGCAGGATACTGTGATGGACCTGTAAGCGCACTCCATGCATCCATAGCACCTTGCTTACCTAAGTCTACTGCACCCTTAGCAATAGAACCTGCTGCGTCTGAACTCATAGCTTGCTGCATAACTGTAGGTGCAATCGTTTCCATAAGTCCGGGTTTTGATTGCATAGCTACATTGGGTGACTGAAACCCTTGCACCTGTGGTTGTTGTTGTTGTGACATCTGTGGAGCAAAGGGGTTAAAGCCTTGTTGAGCCATGACTACTTACCCCCAGTTTTATTAGTTGTTTGTTCCTTAGGCGCAATGCCAGAGAACAAACCTATCTGTTGAGCAAGAGCTGTGTAAGCAGAATCCTTTTGAGCTTGGTTCTGTGCTTGTTGAGCCTGACCAACCATACCCATTGTCTGTGCACCTTGACCTTGCATCTGCATAGCAGAGTTAAGGTTAGCCATTTGATTCTGTTGTGCTTGCTGGTCTATACCTGCAAAGGAAGCAGCAAGGTTGTTCTCAATGCCAGCTTGGTTGAGGCTCTGACGTGAACCCCCAAGGCTGTTATATCCACCTGCTGCCTGTGAGTTAGTACCCAGTGCGCCTTGTGCTTGCTGAAGTGAAGCTGCCCTCTGACCTGAGAGATCCACAGGTTGATTGGCAATGTTCATCATGTTGTTAGCCATACCTGTCTGGTTATTAGCTGCTGCGATACCTGCCTGTTGTGCGTCTAAGCCTGTCTGCGTGAACCCTGCGACCTGACCCAGCTGACCTGCATCGTACATACCTTTAGCGTCTGCCATCATACCTGCGATCTGAGGCTTATACTCTTTAGCAAACCCAGAGGTTGATACCTGAGTTGATGGGCCACCACCACCGCATTGTGTAATATCTTTTTCAGCATGGTAGGTAACGTCACCATGAGAAAGTACTTCTCCTGTGGCAAGGCTGAATGTCATGCCATCATAAATCTTTACTAGTTTAGACATCAAAGGTCTCCTTTAAACTTAATCTCATTGTTGTGTATCGTTCCTTCCACCCAGCTTTCTCAAGTGGTTTAAGAAGACCTCTTCGGCCTGTGAACTCTAAGCAATCTATCTCGGGGAACTGACTAATCTTATCAGTAAACTCTTGAGTCCACTCAGGGAACTTGTCATTTGTTTTACCACCAAGGGTGATTATGTGAAGTGATACAAAGTTGTTGTACTGTACTACTCTCGTAGTCCCAATGGCAACAAGGGTTCCGTTATCAAACACTTCCCATACATGAAAGATTGAGGGGTGTGATATTGCGCTTTGTATAATTTGTTCTGTAGTCCATTCACCTGAGCTGTGAGCTAACGCAGACTCAATGTATGGCTTTAGATCGTTGTACTTTATAAGTATGTCTTCACCCACTACTTGTGTGATTTCAATTGACATGTTTAGGTTGTCCTCTCTTATGATTACTCTTGAACAGAGTATTGTGTGGTGCGATAGATTGTCCCATCTGCATTATACGTAGTACCTGCATAAGGTGTATCGATTGTAATAGTATTTATCTCAGGCATCTCAGATCCATCTACAGAGTGGTACAAAGTATACTTATCTTCATCTGTGTAAACACCTGTGGCTACGATAGTAAAGTCTTCAACCTTATTTAAAGTGTTACCAAAGTCGTAGGCTTTACCTGACATAGCTCCAGTGCTTTTAACCACACGTAAACTATACACTTCATGGTCTTCACTGAAGATACTAGGTCGGTCTTGTCTTGCATAAACAAATCGATAGATATCTTCACTTTCCTTAGCTGCAGTTAACGGTAGCCCTACATCCACACCTACTTCAGAAATTAACTCTGAGTATTCTAAAGGATGTTTAAACCTATGGTACTCCGCACGTCTTACCTCACCATTAGTTGTAGCAAGGATAGTACCTACTTCAAAAGTCATAAGTCATACCCCTCTGCTTGTATAGCATTTACAAGATCTAAAGTACTGTAACCTGAAGGTAAAGACGCAACTACTTTATTTACTGTAGTGTTCTTATAACCCTCGTTAACTCCTATAACTTCGTCAACTACAATTACTTTAAGTGTAACTATAGCACCCTCGGGACTCCCCACTTCTTGCATAACTTCATAAGTTGTACTAATCATAATAAGATGCCTTGCTTATAAGAACACTGTTAGCTTCACCCTGATTACGTGCAGCATCACTATAGGGGTAATGTTGTGTTGCCCCAACAACAGGGATTCCATTTAAATAACCTAGTCCAAGGAATGAACCACTAACTTGAGCTTTCCATATGTGACCTGCCATATATACAGACCAATTAGATTGGAAAGTATTATTAGCAGATATACGAAAGGCAGACCTGTAGAAGCACCACCAGATATCGTAACGACTCCATGTGTAGTACGACCAGTTACTGAAACCGCTTTCCTCTCTGCCGAGTTCGTGCTCATTACAAGCAGAAGCTAAAGAAGGGCAATAGTAAATCTGATCACTTGCAGTTGTGTTTGCACCAGTTGTGTACGAGTTTGGTGTAGCATTCACATTAAGATACGGTGTAGTACCTGACCCTAAGGATCCAGAATTAGGACTTGAAGGTGGTGTTGCATTAGCAGCACCAATGATACGTAATGGTTTACGTCTTGAATCAAAAGTAACTTGTCCTGAACTGTTAAATGTTTGCAACCCGTACGTATCACTTACTGTACTGTTTGTCTGATCCATAGTCGAGAACGCATATAGCATTGGACCCGTGGTATGGTTTGAAGACTGTAAGACCCAGACCTTCCAAGTGTTAGTGTCATATTTCCATACACGAATTACACTGGAGTACCTAGCACTAGTTCCTGTGTTTGTAGGTTTAATGAAACACATCGGAGGTTTAGTTGAGGATGGTAATGTTATAGAATAAACAAAGACACGTCCGGGGGTTTGATTAGAATCTATTGTGTTAGGTGAATCCCAGTAGTCCTCACCACCTAAATCGCTTAGGTAAGTATGGTTATGGCTAGAAGCTGAGCTGTACTTACCAATAAAATGATAACTAAATAAATCAGAATCTATCAATACTTGACCACTATCATTAGTTACTTTTAATCCGTAGGCCATAGGTTATCTCCCAAAGACTTGAAATGTAGTGGCTTGTGTCTGTGTAGAAGACGGTCTTGTTGCAGTAAGAGTTGTACCAGATAGTACGTAAGTGTGTACGTATGCCCTGTCAGTATCGTTATCGTCACTCACCATCTGCCGTATGACTATCCTTTCGCTCATAGATGTAACACCCGTAAAGGTTGCATTACCATTCTGGGGTGCAGTGTACACACCTATAAGATTCCATGTGACAGACGTTGAGTCATATATGATATTACTTGAGCTGTCTAAAAGCTTTATACCATGTGCCATTACAGAAGACCTATGTTAACTCGTAGAGTCCCACTGTTATAAACCTTGATGTTTGTGTTACTTATCTCAATCCTGTCATTACCAGTACCTGTAGTAACCATGTTGGCAGTGATAGCACCTGTGGCTATCTGACTTGCAGTGATAGAGTTAGCTTGTATCCTGTCTGCAGCAAGAGTCCCTGTGACCACCAAAGAACCATCTATAAGTTCACCAGCGGATACCCAAGTGCTTACGCCACTGCTCAAAGTAAACTTACCTGACAGTGTAGCGTCATCATACTTGATCACACACACAGTGCCATATCCTAGTTCTTTTTGATTAGAGTATGGTCTGCCTGTAAAAGATTGAGCTGCAGTTACAACATCAGCAATCCATACGGAGTCATTAAGAGTAGGTGCATTATAACCTGTCTTAACATATCTGATTAACGTAACACCATTGTCCATTGCCTGAACTGGGTATACTTCCCAAGGACCTACCTTAGAATCTATAGTGAACCTGTCAGCAAGCCATGTAGTGTTTGTTGTTGCACCACCAAGAACCCAAGTTACACCTGCAACAGGATGACTTGGTGTCCCTATGTCTGCACGAAGCCCTGAGGACTCTGTATAGTACCTTGTAAGGGCTGATGGGGATGTAGAGGTGTCATGCCATTCATAAGCAATAGAGCTTGTAGAGGCTGTTAGGTTGCCCCACCATAGACCTCTCCAGTTCTTAATAGAACCATTAGGGTTTAGTGGGTCAGAGCTAAAGCCAGTTACTTGTGATTGAACTGTAGGTGGGTTAGTTGAGACAGCATCTGCATACCTCACATGAAGAACAGATGTATCTATTGCCCATGTGCCACTTGAGAAAAGCCACAAGTTGTTTGTGACTGCATTGTAGTGTGTATCGTTATCTGTAAAATACCCTGCAACTGGGTCTATGTTTGAAACATAATTATTCTCAGTGATAGTAGGTTTACGTTCCAGAGCTTTCAGTCTCCGCTGTAATTCTGTTTCAGAAATAGTACTCATAGTTACTCCCTATCTATCGCCAACCAGTGGGCTTTAAGCTAAATTGAATTGAAGTTAGCTTTGGATTTGTAGTTCCAGACATAGTGATACGTATGTTCATGTACCTACCAGATTGCCTTACATCTATCTTGTGACTGCTTGATGGGTCAAAAGACCTAGTTGTACTGTTAAACCCTGTGGTTAATGCACTGTCAGATGTCTTTGATGAAGTACCAAACACAGCAATGTTAACAGTTCCATCAGACTGAGGGTACATGATATTTAAATCTTTATACGTAGCCCTTGAACCCAGATCATCTTCAGATCTGATTAACCAACCATTGGATATCAAGACTGAACTTGAAAGTTCTTTGACAGTATAAGTGTCAGGGGATGCTGCAAAGATACGTAGCTGGCCATCAATCTCAGTCTCATACATATCTGTAATATTAGGAAGAGTCCTTATGTGTACCTTTTGATCTGAATAGTTAAATACAAATGCTTTGTTACACCCAGAACCTGATGTTCCAGTTTCTCTGAAACAAAACCATACTTCTTTGTCTCTGGTCTGGTGGAACATGAAAGACTTATCTTTGTCAGTACCTTTTACAAGATCAAACATAGTGTCTTGGAATAGCCCTTTGGCTATGTCTTGTTTCTGAGACTGACCATCATGTAAGTATACGCCATAGTTACCCACAACTAAGTGCTGTGCGTCCCCTATGTTTGCCACACATCTTGTTGAGTAGATACCATCATCCTCAAAGATAGAGTCAAAGCCTAGTACAAAACTATCACCAGTTTCGTATACACGAACAGCTGAATCTGTCTTGTACGCTATAAAGTTATCACCAAGTTGTTGACCATCAAGTATCCTGCCCGGAGTCTGGGATAAGAATGAGTCACCTGCTGTGTTAACAAAAGAAGCTTGCCATGTTACAGCAGCTAATGAATCTAATGCTGTGATATGAGAAGACCATACAAAGTCTATGGGGTACGCTACATCGTCTGATGTACTGGCTGTGTCTTTGTCATCAAAGAAACTCATAGCCACAAGACGATTGTTAAAGGGTCTCATGATCCTTGCGTATTGTGTGCCAGCCATAGCTGCCCAGTTAGGTAAGTCTACAAGGTTACCTGCAGTTGTAGCATCAGCTGTGATGTACTGTGGGTTACCTGTTCCCGGATTACATATGAGAACCCCGTTGAACACAAATAGTTGTGGTGGGTAGGTATCACTAATCTCAAAGTTAGCACCTGCAGTAGCATTTGTTATCTCTACATTCTGAGCTGTTGAAGAGTTGTATACAAACACTCGACCCTTAGTACCTGTGGAAGACCCAACATCTTTAATGATATAAGCAATGTTAAGGAATGAGGAACCTGCTGGAGTCCATTGTGTTACTGCTACAGGTTCTCCTGTGGAATACGAAGAGTTAACAGAAAAGCCAGTTACAAAGTCATTGACACCCTGAACTGAACCATCTTTTACTCGTATGTTAAGGCAGTCACTCCAAGCCCCTTGGGGTAAAGCATGTGCAGGTACGTCTGTGATAAGACCCACAGATGAGAAGTCAATCTCTGGGGATATTTGAAATGGCATAGTGCCTCCTGTTTATTATACATCTCTAAACATTAATGCTGCGCCTGTGACAAGACAAGCTATAAGTAGTCTTACGAACCACTCGTTCGCTCCACTAGACTTAGAGACTACAGCTAGTTTAACAGCATGAGTATCTATGGCTTCACTATGTTTATTTAAACGATTATCTTGTGTGTTGTTATGGAAGAGAAGGCCATCAATCTTTGTGTCTATCTCTACGAGTTTTACCATAGCTTCTGCCAGCCTGTCTAACTTAGCCTCAAGCCTGTCAAATCTTGCATCATGATCCATATTATGAATATCCCTTTTATTGAAAGTTACCTGAGTCTTATTTTATTGAACTGACCTGATATTAATTTAGTGAGTAACCCACGCATACCAAACTTAACCACGTAAACACCTAGCACTAAGTACTGGTACCACTCTGGCATAGAAGCAAAGGATTCAAAGGCTGCAGTTACTTCTGCTTGATAGCCTACAAATGAAGCTGCTATAGGGACTAGTAGTAATGCAATCATAATCTCATCGAGGAAAGACTTATCCATCTGCTGCATAGCCACAAGATCTAAGTTGAAGTCTTGGGATTGACCATTTTCTGCCAGCTTGTGTGCTGCTTTAGCACCAGCTACCTTAACGTCTGCATCTGCTTCAATAGCTATAATAGCTGCTGCTGATTTAGCTTTGGCTACTTGGTTCTTACCTTCTAAATAAGTTGTGCCTATACTTGCTATAGGGCTGAGTAATCCTGAAAGCCAGTTCATAACTAATCCCTCAACTCAAAGTGAGGCATGTCTTGCCATGATTTCCAGAGGCCACCCCACTTTAGTTCATAGCCTAACTGAGCAGATGCCTGTAACATTGCTGCTGCTATCAGTGCTAGGTGTAGTTTATCCCATGAAGCTTTACCGTCTACGTAAGCGTACACATCGAGAGCTTTTCCTGATTGGTGATATGATTTGTTGCTGACACCATCTGCTTTTGAGAAACCATCCTCAAACAACTTGGCTTGTACTTCTTCGGTGCGCAACCCACCAGTAGCAGGGATACCGAAATCAATATTAGTAAGTTTAATCGCAAGGTCTGCGATATCAATAAGTCGTCCATCTACACCTGCTAAATTATTTATACTGTTTGTTCCTAATTGAAAGCTCATAGATTACCTCAAATACTTTGTATGTTCTTTACACAGAATGCTGTAGTAGTTTTCTCATCTTCTACTTTGACCACTGCGTATCCCACCATAGGGTTATTTACAAGTTCAAAACCTCTTGACTTACCTATTCGTATCAATTCAAACCTACAGTTATTAAGAGTACTGTAGCTGGATACTATTACAGGTATTTGAGGCTCACCATTAGCTAACATTGTTGCTAGTATTATTGACCACATTGTTTATTCCTTTTCTTTCGGCTGCATTGTCTGCAAACCTTATGACCTGCCTCAACATCGTACGACCCGCAGATTTTACAGGGAGTCATGTTATACCTTTATGTATACAGCAACGCCAAATGCAGCTGCCATAATTACGAGTACAATGCCCATTGCCTTAAGGGCAACTGTAATGTTCTCTTCAATTGCTTGCTGTTGCCTGTACTTCTTACGTGCTTTTTCTTTCTCAGCTTCTCGCAAATCCCTTGTATACTGCTGCTTGAATGCAAGAAAATCTTGATAGCCCTGTAGACGTTGCTTGTTTAGCATGTACTTCAGTTCTTCTTCTTGAATCCTTAGCTGCTCTTTAGCTTGAAAGGCCTCAAGTACATTACCTGTCCCGGCTTCAACCTGTTTGGCTATTGCCTTTTCAGCTCCAAAGTATTCACCTACTGCCTTACCTGCAGACAGTAGTTCCCCACCGTTAGACAGGGTTTGCTTGATGACTTGAAAGGCTGCATTAGCAATTGCTAGTTCTGCTAACATATCCATAACCTCCTTGTGTATTCTTGGGGAATCCCGTAAGGCTCCCTAGAAGGTTGCACTACAAGGTACGGCACATCTACTTTATGTGTTGTTGGTTCAACTAATAACCTTTGTCCTTGCGGTGCAATGTCAGGAGAGACATGAACTGGGTATAGCTCAAGTGGGCTAGACCACAT
>Ga0115000_10000959_pt1 | contig 26303 bp, 19 predicted proteins | sample ArcticOcean_MG_C_6_FD_89690 | JGI IMG/M metagenome (GOLD analysis project Ga0115000, IMG submission 89690) | Marine microbial communities from western Arctic Ocean - ArcticOcean_MG_CB8_128 | ecosystem: Environmental > Aquatic > Marine > Oceanic | place: Arctic Ocean: Canada Basin | collected... | reverse complement strand
GATAGTGCCACCGTAGATAAATATAGAAGGGCGGTTCAGGCGTGACATTCCCATCAAGAGGCCGGGCATATTCTTGTCGCAGCCGCCGATGGTGATAATGCCATCGTGACCCATGCAGCCAGAGACAGTCTCCACGGAGTCGGCAATGACTTCACGGGAGACGAGGGAGTACTTCATGCCCTCTGTTCCCATGGATATGCCATCGGATATGGTTATGCAGCTGTAGATGATTCCTTTGCCGCCGGCACTATCGGTGCCTTTGTTCACGTCCTCAGCAAGCTTATTAATATGCATGTTGCACGGGGTGACCATGCTCCAGGTTGAGGCGATGCCGATCTGCGGTTTCTTGAAATCTGCATCGTCGAAGCCAACGGCTCGCAACATAGCGCGGCTCGGGGACTGCGCAACACCATCAACTACAATCTTAGAATACTTCCGTAAGTCTTTATTACTCATGAATAATCCAGCTAAATATCACTTTGATTTATAAGTTCTGTTTAATCGTCTATAGGCATGCTCAGTCGAGGAATATTAGCCTCTCCAATGCCCAAGAGGCGGATAATATACACCAGCAGAGGGCTCATCGCATTCCTCTTTGGTAGGCTGTGGACCTAATCACTAGTGGCCCTGTTCAAATAAAGGCATGCACCCAGGCGTGACATACCTAAGCGACACGGCCTATGCGGCTATTTTAGATCAATTCCCACACAGAAGCGCCCCCGCGCTGTCGAGGCTGGACAGCAGGTATTTTAGCGCTGAATAGTATGCGCTTTCGCTAAAACAGGAAACAAGTGTCCAGGCGTTGAAATGAAGATGGGTAGGAAATTCTAAGCGGCCTAGCGATTGAGGCAGTTGCGCCTGCTTTCTCTTGAAGCTAGGCGGTTTTTAACTTGGAGTGCAGGGTTTACGAATGGCTAATGGATATTTTATAAAATGCTAAAGTTTGCTTTAAAAACAAAATTTTAAAGATTTTTCATAGAATTAACATTTTTTTTGTACTATTTTTTATAAATGATGGTGTCCGAAAACGGCCAGTATTCGCAGGGGAAAGGAGTATGCTGCAGTCATTGTTTAACTCTTTTAGTTTTTTGCCTGGAGCGCTGAGCCGCACCTAAATGACAGCTTTAGTCAATACTGATGAATATGAGAATGCGCGTCGCTGTAGAGACCCTCGCTTCGATGGGCGCTTCTTCATTGGCGTACTAACCACGGGTATCTACTGCCGTCCAATTTGTCCTGTTCGAATTCCTAAAAAAGAGAATGTACAGCTCTATCGCAGCGCTGCCAGTGCGTTTGAGGCTGGTTTTCGCCCCTGTTTGCGCTGCCGTCCAGAATCTTCGCCGGGTACGCCTGCGTGGATAGGCTCTCCTTACAAGGTCTCCAAAGCCCTTCACCTAATTGCGAGAGGGAACCTCGACCGGTCTTCGGTGGATGAGCTTGCAGAACAGCTTAGTATAGGCCCGCGCCAGCTGAGCAGACTGTTTCAGCAATATGTGGGGGCATCACCGATAGCGGTTGCGCAGACGCAGCGGCTACATTTCGCGAAGAAGCTTCTCGATGAAACGAATTTGCCTTTATCGCAGGTTTGTTTTGCAGCAGGTTTTGGAAGCGTGCGTCGCTTCAATGCCGTTTTTCAGTCCACCTACGCTAGATCGCCTAAGGAGTTACGCAAAGGTGTGCGACGCGCGAAGCAAGCAAGGGGTGAGGGTATAGGTGTTCGGCTTTCCTATCGCCCGCCTTTGGACTGGAAATCTATGCTTGCCTATCTCGAGTATAGAAAAATCCCTGGAGTCGAATACATTGATCTTGATCAGAATGCCTACTATAGAACAATTGCGATCGATGAATGTGTTGGCGATATCTGCGCACAATTTTCTGAGACTGAGCATAGTGTGATGCTACAGATAAATTTTCCTGATACGCGTCACTTGTACCATATAGTTGAGAAGGTGCGTCTGCTATTCGACCTGAAGGCGGACAGCGAGGAGATTGAGCGTTTTTTGGGGAATGATCCACTATTAAAGACGGTTGTTAAGAAAAACCCAGGCACGCGCGTAACTGGTTGCTGGGATGGCTTGGAGGTGACGGTGCGTGCGATTCTCGGTCAACAAGTCACGGTGAAGGCGGCGACGACTCTTGCAGGAAGAGTGGCAGAGCGCTATGGCGAAAACTACAAAGGCCCCTCTGCTCATTTAACACGCGTTTTCCCTAGCGCAGAAAAACTCGCCAATGCAGAGCTGAGTGGAATGGGAATAGTGGGAGCGCGTATTGCAGCAATTAAGGCTGTCGCTGCGAAGATAGCGTCGAGTGAGATTGTCTTTGATGGCGTGCTTGAAACAGAAGAATTTGTTCGTCGGCTGTGCGAAATAAAAGGAATCGGTGATTGGACCGCGCATTACGTAGCGCTGCGCGGTTTAAGCGACCCTGATGCTTTTCCTTACTCGGACCTGATACTACGACGCGCGGCAACCAATAATCAGGAAACACTGACGCCGAAAGCACTCCTAAAACTAGCACAGGTATGGCGACCTTGGCGCGCCTACGCCGTAATTTTTTTGTGGAAGCACTATCAACAAATCGTTCGTAATAAGTGAGCTTGCTAGCCAGCTCGTACTAATAGCAAAGTAAGGAACCTAACATGACTACGTTCTATCACTATCACACTACAGCCATAGGCAAGTTACTCTTAGCTGGCAATGGAGGTTATCTATCCTTGCTTGGTTTTCCGAGTGGAAAAATGCAGCGGCGACACGAATCTGATTGGACGAAAGATGGGGCCCCCTTCGTTGAGGCCTGTGTTCAATTGGATGCTTATTTAGCAGGAGAGTTGAAAGAGTTCGATCTAGCGCTACTGCCTAAAGGCACGCCCTTTCAAGAATCGGTGTGGCAGGCCCTGACTGAAATTCCGTACGGTGAAACGTGGAGTTATGGCCAACTTGCCGCAAACATTGGAAAACCCAAGGCCTCGCGGGCGGTAGGAGCAGCCAATGGAGTGAATCCCATTCCTGTTATTATTCCCTGCCATAGAGTTATAGGCGACTCTGGCAAACTCACCGGCTTTGGTGGAGGGATACAGACCAAGCAATTCTTGCTTGGGCTCGAGTCTGGGCAGATTACGTCACGCCTCAACTTCGCGTAGGTCTAGAGTAACTTACCTGAAGAGGAACTTTAAGGTTAAACCTTTGTCGAGATAACTCAGGAAGCAGGCGACTCTCAGCGCTTACCCAATTCATTAATCCGGTCTTTTTTCTGGCTAGACTATTCTTGTGGTAGCCGGTATTGGAGCAACTGATTATTGCAGTTAGCAGGTCTGCCGTTCGGCTGTCCTACCTTCTTTACATTAAATATTTTTGCTGTACCGAACAATTAGTTTCGTGGAATAGAAATGACATTACAAAAAATTCAAAACGGATGGACTCTATTTAAGCAAGCCGTTGCAGGTGATGGTGAAATAGACTACACCCAGGGTTCCATAGGCCGGGTCACAATAATGCTCGCGATTCCTATGATCCTAGAGATGGCAATGGAGTCCGTCTTTGCTGTGGTTGATATTTTTTTCGTTGCCGGCTTGGGAACCGCGGCAGTGGCGACGGTCGGCCTTACAGAGGCGATGATTACATTGCTCTATGCTATAGCTATAGGTTTGAGCATGGGTACCACTGCGCTGATCGCACGTCGTATTGGAGAGAAAGATACCGATGCAGCTTCAGTCGCTGCAGGGCAGGCTATATGGATTGGAGCGGTCGTGTCTGTTGTAGTGGGTCTAGTCGGTATTTTTTACGCGAAGGACATTCTCATGTTAATGGGTGCCGATGAAGCGGTGCTCGAAGCGGGTGAATCTTATACACGGATCATGTTCGGCAGTTGCTTCACTATCGTATTCCTGTTCCTGATCAATGCAATATTTCGAGGAGCGGGTGATGCGACTTTAGCTATGCGTGCGCTTACACTTGCGAACTGTATCAACATCGTGCTCGACCCCTGTCTAATTTATGGCTATGGACTGTTCCCGGAGCTGGGGTTAGAAGGTGCGGCTATTGCTACGAATATTGGGCGCGGCGTTGGCGTTCTTTATGGGCTGTACTACCTGTGCGGTGGCGGGGGGAAAATTCGCCTGCATAGTGTGAACCTTGTTTTGCAGATGCCGGTAATTGCTGCATTGCTACGCATCTCTATCGGCGGTGTGTCTCAATTTTTGGTGTCTACCGCTAGCTGGGTCTTTTTGATGCAAATAGTTTCTGGTTTTGGGAGCGCGGCAGTAGCTGGCTACACCATTGCGGTTCGTATTGTGATGTTCAGCATTCTCCCAGCTTGGGGGTTGAGCAATGCTGCAGCAACTCTGGTGGGGCAGAATTTAGGGGCGGGACAGCCGGATCGAGCAGAGGCCTCGGTATGGCATATAGTGAAATACAACGCGATGTATATGGGCTTCGCATCAGTAATGATGTTGCTGTTTACTCGCTCTATCGTTGGGTTGTTTACAGATGAGCCGGCAGTAGTCGAATACGCAGTTCAGTGCCTGACGATATTTGCTTTGGCGTTTGTCGCCTGGGGGGCCGGCATGGCCCTCATTCAGGCCTTCAATGGCGCGGGCGATACATTGACGCCTACCTGGATCAATGTGTTTTGCTTCTGGGTTGTTCAGGTGCCGCTTGCTTATTTTCTGGCTCTTGGTTTGGGTCTTGGGCCGGTTGGGGTCTTTTGGGCAGTATTTGCGTCGGATATCCTCACTGGTATAGTAGGCTTCCTTGTTTTCCGACGTGGGAAATGGAAAGGGAGAATTGTGTAATGAGCTCAAATCTTAAGAGCGCACGCAATCTTCGGCCCCATCCCTCGTCTTTACCGAATAGAGACTATGCAAAGTAGCCAGCAACAAATAATTTCTCATGTCAATTCGTGGCTTAGCAGTCAGCGGTCGGTTTGGCTGTGCACAATCTTGAAGACCTGGGGCTCTTCGCCAAGGCCCATCGGCGCAATGATGGCCTGTACCATGGACGGCGAGTTGGTAGGTTCAATTTCTGGCGGTTGTATCGAAGAAGACTTCTTAGAACAACTTCGCGATGGAAGCCTCAAGACACAGTATGACAAGGAGTCGAAGCCCTTCATCGTTAAGTACGGAGTGACGGTGGAAGAGCAGGCCAGATTAAAACTTCCCTGCGGTGGTCAGCTCCATGTCCTGCTGGAATACATAGATAGTAGCGAGCAGACTTGCGAGGTGTTTCAACGCCTAGCAGGAGATTTGGAAAACCACACTAAAGTTAGTCGCCTAGTAGACCTAAACAATGGGGCTATTTCAGCTGAAGCTCAAAGTAGTGAAGATGCGGTAGTCATTGATGGCGCTGTGATGACCCACAGCCTCAGCCCCATGTATCGATTGTTAATACTTGGGGCCGGAGATGTGGCAAAATTTGTTGCCGAAATGGCGATTGCCTTGGAATATGACGTTATGCTGTGTGATCCGCGGCCGAATTATTTGGATAATTGGACTGTGCCTGGGGTGGAAACAACGGCGCAACTACCTGACGATGTTGTGCGAGAGCGTTTCAGCAACCCCTATAGCGGCATCATTGCGCTTGCTCACGATCCTAGAGTAGATGATATGGCCCTGATGGAAGCTTTAAAGACTAATGCATTCTATATCGGGGCAATGGGCTCGGTTAGAACTTCAGCGGCAAGGCGCGAGAGATTGCCGGAACTAGGGCTAAGTAGCGACGAGATCGATCGCTTGCATGCCCCAATCGGGTTTCAGATTAATAGCAAAACACCAGCGGAGATCGCTATCTCCGTAATGGCGCAGATAACGTCCGTTCGGTATCAGCAGCAGTGAGAAGTTTGTAGCTAGTACTTTGTAAGTATTAAAAAAGGTAGCACAGGCTACCTTTTTTGTTTGTGGCTTTTGGGGAGTTACTGCGCGATATCGAGCTCAATTCCTTCTCTGGCCATCGCTTCCAGTCTTCTGGCTCCAGCGAGTATGCCGATGATGCCGTAATTGCCCTCGTGACAGGCGTATTCGTAGACCGGCTCATCCATGCGCGATAAAGGGTAAGCCCCTGACCACTGCGCGCTATAGACAGTAGGGTCATCCACGGTGAAACCGTAAACGATTTTGTTATTAGCGTCGCGTTTAAACGTTTCAATTACTGTTAGATTTTCCGTTGGCGCGCCGCGGTAGCTGATCCAGGGGTTGTAGTTTTTGGTCTCTACAACGAGTGTGTCGCCTTCCCAGCGGCCGATGGAATCACCCATCCATTTTTGATGCACTTCACCCACAGGGCTTCTCTGATCGGCAATCTTGATGATCCTGGAGTCGTGTGCCATCTCAACAATAATGTTGACATAGCCGGGCGATTGCACGATTTGCATGTGGCTGTTGTACATCACTGGAGTCATAACAGGCCCGGAGGAATAGCCAAAAGCTACTAGGCAACGCTCACCTAAGCCTCTGCCTTCTGGACCTGAATTTCTATCCGGCCGATTCGCGCGCAGTTCCTGCATGCTCTCTCGGAAACCGGCTACTCTTTCTGGGATTCGGCCGTTAGGCGGGTCGATGATCGCGGAAGTGCGAAATTCGCCGTCGATAGTTGGGAGGAACATGCCGCGATCGGTCCAAAAAAGGTCATAATTTCCAACCGGAGGCAGGGCTTCGAGCTTGGGAGCGGGGCGGTTTGGGTCTAGCGGCTCATTGTCTTGCTCAACCGCTTGCTGTGCGTTCTGCTCGAGTTGTTTTGCTTCTTTTTCTGTATAGGCCTGCTTAGTGCCTAGCTCTGGAGGTCGCTCGAAGGGCATCACCGTGGCGTTCTTCCAGTTTCCCTGCAGATCTGGCACACCCCATTCAGTGTAAGTAGTTTGGTAATCCTGCCCAAGGCTCGCGCTTGATAGGGTGAGTGTAATGGCGGTTGATAATATCGAAAGTCGCAGCTTCATGTCGGGTCTCCAAATTTAAGTTATTTAGTAGATATATTCTGTAAATTATTGTTATTTAGTCTTAATTAATCTTCTCAATTATATTGAGAAGCTTGATTATAAAACAGCTAGTAGGAAGCTTTCGTCATGAATTGTGACAAGCTTCCCCTGTGTGCATTCGTTTTCTCTTGACGGCGAACTCGAGTCAACAGCTCGCTAAATGCCATCTGCCAATAGCTGCCAGGGCGCAGCGTTTTCTAATTGTGCGGCGAGCTGTAATAGTGTCGCGTCGTCTCCCCAGGCGGCAGTGAACAGCGCGCCTACCGGCAAATTCGATTCAGCTAGGTGCATAGGGACTGACATTGAGGGCTGGCCTGTCCCGTTAGCAAGGGAAGTAAAACCGCTGTAGGCCGTGAACCTGCTGCCATACTCTTTTAGGTCCTCGCTGTTCATATCTAGCCAACCAAGTTTGGCCGGGACCTTGCTCAGTACTGGCTGGATAATGACGTCATATTGTTGATAAAAATTCTGCAATTGCTGCTCTGCCATTATTAGGGAGTTCCTAGCATCCACGTAGTTGGTGGCGCTCACAGTTTGTCCACGTTTGGCCATAGCCAGGGTTGATGCTTCGATAGGGCAATCCTCTAGCGGGAGATTAAGCTCTTCGGCTCTTTTTCCTACTGACTGATATATATAGGTATTAATCATGCGCGACATGGCCCTGCCAGCGAGGCCGTGGTCGATTGGATGCGCCACCTCGTCCACTTGATGACCAAGGGATTCGCAGACCTCGACCGCCCTGTGCACGGCTAGGAGACAATCCTGATCGATAGTAGCGCCAAGAGGGTGATCAAACTGAACGGCTATGCGCAGTTTCCTGCGAGTAATGCCCGATTGATGAATCGAGTCGTAAAAAGAATCGGGGCTAGGAGGTAATGGATAGAGATGAGATTGATCAAGTCTAATTACATCTAAGAATGCGGCGCTGTCACGGACGCTGCGGCTCAACACATGGCCTACACTCATGCCTCCCCAGGACTCATTTAGTGTATCCCCGGTTGTTGTTAGTCCGCGACTGGGCTTCATTCCAAATAGGCCGCAGCAGGAGGCAGGTATGCGAATAGATCCGCCGCCATCGCTAGCGTGAGCAACTGGTACTATGCCGGCGGCAACGGCGGCGGCTGCACCGCCACTGGAACCTCCTGTAGAGTAATCTAGGTTCCATGGGTTGCGGCAGGGACCGTTAGCGCGAGGCTCGGTGGTGAGCGTGAGCCCAAATTCTGGTGTGTTCGTTTTACCCAGTATCGTTAGGCCTGCCTGAATATACTTCGCTACGATGTTGGCGTGTTGAGGCGAAACATGGTTCTCATAAAGGGTGCTGCCGTACGCCGTAGTAAGCCCTTTTACTTCGGCGAGATCTTTAATTAGAAAAGGTAGGCCGGCCACTCTGCTTTGCTTTAGAAGTTCAGGCTGTTTGTCGACGTACTTCGCCTGCTCGTGGGCGAGATCAAAGCTCTCATGCACGATGGCATTTATGCTGGGATTAATTTGCTTAGCGCGATCGATTGCGCAGGCAGTTAGTTCTGCGCTGGTGAATTCCTTATTGCGAATTCCTTCAGCAGCGGCGATTCCATCTAGTTTTATATAATCAGAGTATTTAAGCATAATTATTGATGAGGCTCAGTTTAGAATACATTGTCTTGGTCGTCGGTCTGAACCAGTGATAGGCCGCCCGAATCCTCTTGGTCATCGATATCCATTTCACCCGCGCCTTTTCCTTCAGATAGCTGAACTTTTAGACGTAGATTGTTTTTCGAATCGGCATTCTTAAGTGCCTCTTCGTAGCTAATTTTACCACTTTTGAAGAGCTCGAAGAGTGCAGAGTCAAATGTTTTCATTCCCTGTTCTTCGCCCTTTTCCATGACCTCCTTGATTTCCATAATCTTGCCTTGTTTAATTAGATCACAGACGCGGGGAGTACCGAGCAAAATTTCTATGGCAGCGGCCCGTTTACCATCGACGGTCGGAATCAGTCGCTGTGATACAAAGCCTTGCAAATTTAAGGATAGATCTAGGAATAGTTGCTTGTGGCGCTCCTCAGGGAAGAAGTTAATAATGCGGTCCAAGGCCTGATTCGCATTGTTCGCGTGCAGTGTTGATAAGCATAGATGGCCTGTTTCCGCGAATGCGAGAGCATGTTCCATCGTTTCCCGGCTCCGAATCTCTCCGATAAGAATTACGTCTGGCGCTTGTCGTAAAGTATTCTGAAGCGCTTCCTCGTAGCTGTTCGTATCAACGCCAATTTCGCGTTGATTGACGATCGACTTCTGGTGAGGATGGATGAATTCTACTGGGTCTTCGATAGTGATGATGTGACCGTCGCTGTTTTTATTGCGGTGATCAATAAGAGCCGCCAGCGAGGTGGATTTTCCTGAGCCGGTGCCGCCGACAAGTAAAATGATCCCGTTCTTCTTCATGATTAGATCATTCAAGATAGGAGGTAGACCTAGCGATGCGGCGCTGGGAATTTCCGTCTTGATGTTACGTGCTACAATTGCCACCTCACCGCGCTGCTTAAAGATGTTTACACGAAAGCGGCCGATGTCGGGGTCCGCGATGGTAAGGTTCATTTCGGGGCTCTTTTCAAAGTCTTTTATCTGATCTTCATTCATTATCTGATAGGCGATCTTCTTGACCATGCCTTCGGGCATCTTTTTATCGACCAGGGGAGAGAGTCTTCCGAATGCCTTCATGCTCGGAGGCGCGCCGGTTGTTAGAAATAAATCCGAGCCTTCGTTTTCGATCAACATTTTTAGTAAGTCGTTAAAACCCATAGTTTTATTCCTGCATATTGTAGATGCTTATTTTTCTTGTCGATGGCGATGCTGATTTGAATAAGCTCAACTGCTAGAACCTACCTTGTGTGTACCAGCCAACATCAGTTGCGGAATCATCGATCTTATCTGCCACATTAAGAACCAGTGCGAATAAGGCCATGCGGACTACTACACCATTGTCTGTTTGTCGGAAAATAGCGAGACTTGGATGCTGATTGAGATCGTTGTCGAGTTCGTTGGCTTCTTCGCGCGAGTCTCGCGGCAGTGGATGCATAATAATGGTATTCGGCTGACAGTAGCGCGTATAGATAGATTGATTCAGCCTGAAGCGTCCGCGGTAGATGTCTGCCTCCAGTTTTGTCGTAAAACGCTCTTCCTGTATGCGTGTTAGGTATACCGTATCGTTGTCATTCAGGCCGGCTTCCATGTCCTCAGTTTCTATTATTTTGTGTCCCCCAGCCGTTAGCTCGGAGACAATTTCTGCAGGCATTCTAAGTTCTATGGGTGATATCAGGGTGAATGTAATGTTGTCATACAGCAGCAATAATTGTGAGAGCGAGTGCACAGTTCGGCCATGCTTGAGGTCGCCTATCATCGCTATGTTCATGCCATCTATCTGCCGATCGTTAGATAGCAATTCCTTCTTGATAGTATAGAGATCGAGAAGGGCTTGAGAGGGGTGTTCATTTGGTCCGTCACCGCCGTTAATGACTGGCACGCGGCTGGCCTTGGCAAATTCGCTAACTGAGCCCATCTGGGGATGGCGCATAACTATTATATCGCTATATCCGCTGATGACCCGGGCGGTGTCGTAGAGTGACTCGCCTTTTGAAATAGAGGAGGTCTTTACGTCGGATGTTTCGCGGACCTGACCACCCAAAAGATTGAATGCGCATCCGAAGCTGACCCTTGTCCGCGTGCTCGGTTCGAAGAACATATTGCCCAGAATCGCCCCTTCGAGGACTCTGGTGATGCGCTCTCTACGTGCATAAGGGGCCATGTTATCAGCGACTTCGAAGACCCGATCAACATCTGATCTTTCAAACTGCTTCACGCTAAGTATGTGGGTGCCGCAAAATTCCATGGTTTGTTAAGCTCGGTGTAGGTTATGGGTCTATCTATTCTATTTAGTCGGGAGTCAGTGTTTTAGCAAGAGTCAGCTATTTCATCTTTATCGGTTGTTTCTGCTGGATGCTACTAAACCTGATGGATACTACTACAAATGGGCGAATAGAAGGAATTGCTAAGTGGATATTGAGGGGGCGCTAAGCCAAGAAACTCTTGCCGTACGAAGGCGACAGAAGTCGCTATAATTGATTTTTCTTGGGCCTAATGGGCCTGCCTCGGCGGAGGGTAGTCGCCAGCATAGAGTAATCAGATGTCAGATAAATCAATTTACTGGTACGACTTCGAAACCTTTGGCAAGGATCCTCGTAGAAATAGAGCCTCCCAATTTGCTGGTATTCGCACTGATGAAGACCTGAACATCATTTCCGAGCCCCTAGTGTTCTACTGCACGCCGGCTGACGATTTTTTGCCCGACCCAATGGCCTGTCTTATAACAGGGATTTCTCCACAAAAGGCGTTAGCCGATGGTGTCTGCGAAATGGAGTTCATTAAGCGTATTCATGAGGAATTCTCACAGCCAGGGACCTGCGTCGCGGGCTATAACAGCATTCGTTTTGATGATGAACTTACCAGACAGCTCCTTTATAGAAATTTCTACGACCCCTATGAGCGGGAGTGGAAGAACGGCAACTCCCGCTGGGATATAATCGATATGGCTAGGCTGTGCGCGGCGACTCGCCCGGAAGGCATCGTGTGGCCACGGCGCGAAGATAGCAGTACTAGTTTTAGGTTGGAGCAGCTAACGGCAGCAAACGGTATCGAACACGCTGATGCTCATGACGCGCTTTCTGATGTGATCGCGACCATAGAATTTGCAAAATTAATCAGGCAGAAGCAGCCGAAGCTATACGACTACGTCTATAAGCTGCGTAATAAGCGTGCAGTGCAGTCCGAGATAGACATGGTGACTCGAAAGCCGGTGCTGCATGTTTCTATGATGTATCCTGCCACACAAGGTGCTCTAGCTTTGGTAATGCCACTGTGTCCGCACCCCACGAATAACAATGGAATCATCGTTTACGATTTGCGCGAAGATCCAGAAAGTTGGGCAAGGCTCAGTGTGGAAGAGATTAGGCGGAGGATTTTTACGGCGCGCGATAGTATGGAAGAAGGTGTAGAACGAATCGGGCTGAAGACCATTCATATCAATAAATGCCCAGTCGTTGCCTCGCCAGCGGTGTTGTCGGCGCAGAGTGCTGAGCAGTTTGGCGTCGATCTTGGTAAATGTAAAAGTCATTGGAATTACCTACAAGGCAACAAGGACATCGTGAGTAAGGTGGCTGAGGTGTTTTCCGAGGAGTCGTGGCACGAAGAAACGGATCCTGATTATATGATCTACAGTGGTGGGTTCTTTTCGGATTCTGACAAGAATTTGATGTCGATGATTCGCTCGACCTCAGCTCCAGACTTGGCGCGCCTAGACTTACCCTTTCGCGACGCTAGATTAGGCGTAATGTTGCAGCGCTATAGGGCGCGTAATTTTAGAGATACCCTTAATAATCAAGAGCTTACCGAATGGAATCAGTTCAGGCGTGATAGATTGTTTTCAAGTGAGGCGCTTGCGTCATATGAGCAGAGCTATGCCCAGGCGAAAGCAAAAGCGGGGGATTCGAAGCAAGATCTGTTTAAGAGCTTGGATGACTATGTGGCTGCCATTACAGCTGTCGACGCCGTCGCTAAATAGCTTGTGCTACACATGTGTGAGTAAAGCAGATAGAATCCTACTCCCACAAGTAGGGCAGTAAATAACAATTCCTGAAAATTCTTAACTAATTGATAATTAAAGAATAAATGGATAAATTTAAAGAGATACGGCCCTATCACGATCATGAGGTTCGACCTGTCTTAGATCGTCTAGTCACCAACCCAGAATTTCTCTCCAGTATCGCTAGTTTCTATGCTCCGAGGGTGTCGCGCCTTCTTCCGAGCGTGATGCGATTAATTGCTCGTAAAAAGCTGAAGGGCCAAGTTACCTCTGTTCACGATGTGGCAAGCATGCAGGATGTTATTGCGGGCTACATGTACAAGATGATAGAGGGTACGACAACGAGCCTGACACACTCAGGGCTAGAGCAGCTCGACAGTGAGAGGAGCTATCTTTTTTTGAGTAACCATCGTGACATTACGATGGATCCCGCCTTTGTGAACTACATGTTGTATAGAGCCGGGAACAGGACGGTGCAAATAGCCACAGGCGATAACCTGCTGAAAAAGCCGTTTGTATCAGATCTTATGCGCCTGAATAAGAGTTTCATCGTGCAGCGCTCGCTGAAAGGTAGAGAGTTGCTGCAAGGTTTAACCTTGCTTTCCGAATACATGCATCACTGCATAGAACAAGGCAGCCATGTATGGATAGCGCAGAGAGAAGGGCGAGCGAAAGATGGCGTCGATAAGACAGAGGCTGCGCTATTAAAAATGTTAGCCATGTATCAGCGTAAACAGCCACTCAGTGAGAGCCTGCAGAAGCTACACATCGTGCCGGTGTCAATCTCCTACGAGTATGACGCCTGTGATGTTCTTAAGGCCGAAGAGCTGCATGCGATTGAAGCCACGGGCTCGTTTACTAAGAATGAAAAAAGCGATATTCAGAGCATAGTAGCAGGAATGACCGGTTTTAAAGGGGCGGTTCACGTTGCTTTCGGTAGAGAAATGCAATATGAAAGCGATAATTCTGATGTTATCGCAGCTAGTATTGATTCGCAGATACTCGAGAACTATAAACTACGGGATAGTAATTATATCGCTTTCGAATTATTGCAGGAAAAAGGCTTACTGCCCGAGATTGCGGTAGGTTTGGATATTGGTAGTCCTGAAATACAAAGAGAGTCGCGCGATTTCTTCTCGAATAGGTTGAGGCAAGTTGATCCGAAGTTGCATCGCCACTACTTGTTGAGTTATGCAAACCCAGTAATAAGTCGAATCCGTGATCAATCTTTAGCGTAACTTCTGTAATACCTCATTTAAGCGAGCAGTAAAAGTTTCTCGCGTAGATTCGTCAAGTGGGCCCAGTGCAATCGAGTGCATCTGTGTGCTCATAGCATATTTCAAGTTCTGTTTTGGTTCTGGCTTGGCCTGACCGAAACCACTCTGCAGTTGTTCCAGTTGAAATTTCATTCTAAGTGCTTTGTCTTCTGCGGGAGAATCGACGTTCGCTCGAACCTCTGCCTGTATGCAGAGTTGCCTAAACGTGTCTGCGCACAGCTTGCATTGCTTTACTAAATCAGAATTAGACTTCGCGGAGAGTACTGTAGCCTGTCTCGCACTGAGAAGGTCATCTACTTCAGCATTCCCACTGTTATCCGCCTTTTTGCAGACGTCAGCGTCAAAAGCCTGTTGCAGGGAGGCAAATTTTTCGGCATCGCTCTCCCCTAGCAGGGCCTTCTCTATATTTAGCAGCGTGGATGCTTTCTCGAGAATATTCTGCATCAACTGCTGCTGCCGTTTATCAGGCAATGCTCGAAACCTGGAGTCGATCTGGCGCTTTACGGAGTTAAAACGGTCAAGTAAACGTTTGCGCTGTGACTTGATTCGCGGGTCTAGTGAGTTTGAGAATTCTTGAGCTAAATCCTGATAAGGCGCTCGGGATTCGCGCAAAGCAGTATCATCCTTCTTAGCTATGGCATCTAGAGCAGCGAGTATCTCGTTAAGTCGAGCCTCGATCTTTTGGAGGTCCTCACGTAATTCGTTCGAAGCCCCATTGCGTTTATTGAAAATGGTGTCGCAGGCAGCGCGAAAGTCTTGCCAATACGTCTGATCTTCACGGTAAGAAGTAGGGCCTATTTTTTTCCATTCTTGCTGCAAGCGCTTCGCTTCGTTCATGGCGTGTTTGTTGTCTTCAATCTTGCTCAGCTCAACCGCTTGGCTTACTAGTTCCTGTTTTTGTTTGGCGCTGACTGATAGTTTGCTTTTACGTAATTTGCGTAACTGATTAACAGTCTCATAGAAGCGTTTCTGTAAGCTTTTAATTTTGCTCTGTTCTATAGGGGCGTATGTTTTCCAATTCTTCTCGGAATCGCTAAGAAGTTTGTTTAACATAGAAATATCTGGATCGTCGTCAGACTCATGCAGCAGCTTATATTCAGCTTCAAGGGATTCGCATATCTCGCGACGCTTTAGCAAATTTTCAACCATTTGCTGTTTTCGTTCTTTGAAATATTCCTTGCAAGGCTCGTATGCCTGATCTGATAGCTTTTTAAACTCCTTCCAGAGCTGCTCATTTTGACTCGAGCGACCGAGGGCCTTCCATTCTTTATGCATTTTGCTAATATTTTTTGAGCGATCTGAAGCATGCATCTTTGATTCGATCAGATGCTGCATCTGCGCTATCAGTTCTTTCTTCTTCTCAGTTGAGGCAAATATCTTCCAATCGCGAAGTTCTATGAGCCTCTCTTTGTGCACATTTGATTGTTTTAGAAGCTCGGCCCGCACTTGATTAGCTGTATTGCTTATGTTCCCCTGGATCTTGTCCCAGCATTGAGTCGCGCTCTCTGAGTTTCCTGCCTTAAGAGCCTCGGCGAGAGAGGTGAGTAGATCCTCGGTTTTCACCTTCAGTTGTTCCTGATATTGATTGTTCTTGGTGATTTTTTCCGCGATGTTCGCCTGCAGACCTTTAATTTTTGCAATAAGCTCCGTTTCAGTATCGGCTAGTCTGGCTTGTAATTTTCTTAGTTGTGAACGAATTTCAAAGAGTCGGGCAGTGTTCTTGTAGCTAAGTTTTAGGGCCTCTTTTTCAGCGGCCTCGAATTCAATGCTGGGCTCTACGAGTGGGATCTCAACTTTATCAAGCTTCTCATTTTTTACTGTCTTGTTGTCTGCAGATTTTTCAGTTGTTTTCGAAGCGGTTTTATCTTTCTTCGGTTCAGGTGTAACCGTAGTATCGGCACTGTTTTTTTCACTCGCCTCGCTAGAGTCTTTAGCTAACCGGCTGGCGATTGTTTTGCTGACAGTTTTATCTTTCCCTGTAACCTTGACTAGAATCTCTTTGAGCAGTTGAGTGTCAGTGATTTTGGTTGCAGCAGATTTTCGTGCATGAACACTGCCAGCGAATAGGCAAATATCAGCGAGATCTTCGTTCTGTGCTACAGCACCGACGGCTAGGTTCCCAAAAGTCTTCAGCTTTGTTATCAGAGCTACTTGCTTAGCTCCTTTACTGGGCAGTTGCGCTAACTTTTCGATACGTTCGATTTCGCTGTGATTGCTTTCCAGTGTGCCAGCAACAATTCGGTAGATTTGCTGCTGAGCACTCTTTTGTACCTTGCCGGCTACGCTTTGGAGTAACTCGAGCGCATCTAATTCAATTATGCGTGCAATGGCAGAGCAACGAACAGCTTCATACTCATCTTCTTGCGCTACTTTAAGAAAAAACTCAGCAGTGCCAGGCTCTTTAAGGTCTAGTTTCTCAATAGTAACAAGACGCTGTGTAGAGTCCTGATTCAACCAAGTGTTGTCTAGCAGGGGAAATGCAGGATTTGAGGCAGTTGTCATGTACTACGAACCGAAGGTTTTAACTGGATTATTATGACTTCTTTACTCATTTGTAAGTCTAATGAGCGCGCAAACTAACTATGCCACAAGTGTAGCAGATGTTGTTTCAATCAAAACAGAAAAGAACTCTGTTGACGGCGAATTCCGATAAATTCACAGGAAACTGGCATACAAATGCTATAATTCGCTGATCAATTAGCCATATCAGAAAGAAACTCAAGGACACAGCTCGATGTTGGCGGACGACGTAAAGAAGGATATTCAGTCCACCTATCGCCAGTTGCTTGAATCTCGTGACCTGACTCCCCGTTACGGTCAGCGTTTGATGATCGCTGAGATCGCAAAGACCTTGTCCACCCTTACCGACGACGAATCCGAGCCACCGATCTGCGTGGTCGAAGCAGGTACAGGCACGGGTAAAACGATGGCCTATGTGCTTGCTGTGTTGCCGCTGGCTAAGGCGCTTAATTACAAAGTGGTGATCGCTACAGCAACCGTCGCGCTTCAAGAACAGGTAGTGCTCAAGGATCTCCCAGAAATATTAGAAGGCTCTGACCTTAGTTTTAGTTATTCCCTGGCCAAGGGCAGAGGGCGGTATTTGTGCCTAGCCAAACTGGATATGCTGCTTAAAGGTAATGACAGCATGCAGGCGATGATGGACTTGTATGGGGAAGAATTAGATGATCCAGCCGGCGGAGACCATGCGCTCTACGAGAAGATGTTGGAGCAGTTGAGTACAGGTAACTGGAAAGGGGACAGGGACGACTGGGAAACCTCGCTGAGCGATACTAACTGGAAGCCGGTAACAGTGGACAATGCACAATGTATGGGGCCCAAGTGCAGTCACTTCAGAAACTGTTGTTTTTACCAAGCTCGCGATTCCATGGACAAGGCAGACTGCATCGTGAGTAATCATGATTTAGTCTTGTCGGATCTGGCGTTGGGTGGAGGAATCATTCTCCCTGAACCCGAGAAATGCATTTACATATTCGATGAGGCGCATCATCTGCCACTCAAGAGTAATAACCATTTCTCTGCCTACACACGAATCAAGGCGACCATCACCTGGTTAGAGCGCACTGATACTGTGTTGCTGCGATTGCAAAAGGATGACTTCATCGATGGAACAACTCAGAAATCACTGCAGAAACTTCTCGTCGACACTAGGGGACAGCTCGACCATGCGTGGTTGATATTGGAGCAGATCCTTGAGTCGGTAGATCAAGCCGATAGCTATGATAATCGTATCCAGCACGCATTCGCGTTAGGCGTTGTGCCAGAGGAGGTGAAAAATTTGGCGGCTAATTTAGCCAATCTTTTTGCACGACTAGGGGCTGCGTTTCAAAGCATAAGTGATGACCTGAAAGACGCGATGGAAGATTCAGGCGATGTAAAGCGCAGACAGCTCGCTGAACAGTGGTTTCCGCTGGTAGGGTCGCAGCAGAAACGGGCAGAGTCGAATCTGGGGCTTTGGTTAAGTTATGCCTGTGTAGATCCTGAGGGTAAGGCGCCTATAGCCAGGTGGCTAAGTTATAATACGAATGAGAATTTCGCGGATATCGGTTTGTCCTCGAGCCCTGTCTTGGCCGCAGATAATCTACAGCAACGACTCTGGGAAAATTGTGCCGGCGCGGTGCTTACTTCCGCTACACTCTCATCTTTGGGGAATTTCGATATGTTGCAGATGCGAGCAGGTTTGCCGGAGCACACGCATTACTTAAGTATCCTAAGTCCATTCGATTTTGCGAATTCTGCAAGTCTTGTTATTCCTAAAATGCATTGTGAACCATCGAACTCAGAAAAACACACTGATTTCATCGTGAAAGCAATTCCTAGAATAGTGGATAAGTCTGGTGCTTCGCTTATGCTTTTTTCTAGTCGGCGACAGATGCAGGATGTTATGCAGTTACTGCCGCCAGTGTGGCGCGATCTGGTGTTATGCCAAGATGATTATCAGAAGTCGCAGCTACTAAAATATCATCGGCAACGAATAGATAAGGGCGAGGGCAGCCTGATCTTTGGCTTGTCTAGCTTTGCAGAGGGAGTTGATTTACCTGGGAAATATTGTACCCATGTATTGATAGCTAAGATTCCTTTTGCTGTGCCGAATGATCCGATTGAAATGACTCTGTCGGAGTGGATCGAGCAGCAAGGGCTGAATTCTTTTATGACCTTGGCAGTACCCGACGCGGCTTTTCGACTCGTTCAAGCAAGTGGGCGATTGCTACGCAGTGAATCAGACACAGGAACCATAACGCTCTTCGACGAACGCATAATTAGCAAGCGTTATGGAAAGACGATCCTAGAATCTATGCCGCCCTATAAGCGAGAGATATTTATGGAAGAGGCTGACCAAGCCACTGCAGAGTAGCGAGTGAGCTAACGGTGTTGAAATATTAGCCTTTGCGGCCCGACTTGCGGTTATTGATTAAATAGCCGACACCGCCGCCCGTTAACACCCCGATTGCGCTGGATGCCAGTAAGTTGCCGAGAAACGGGGCAAGCCCCAAGCCGACTACAATGAGCCCGGTCGTGATACACAGGGCATAGGTACCTTGTTCGGAGTTCTTTTTGGCTTTCTTCTTCGACATAACAGCTCCAACATTAGCGGGTTTTCTTACTAGTTTGCCTTTCGCACTGAGTATATCAAAGTGCTAAGGCTCGAGAATTGATCTGGCTCGATAGCGGTGTTGCCGATTCTATCCATCACCTCTTGGCCCTCGACGACTTCCCCTATAACCGTGTATTTTCCGGAAAGCGATGCGGCGGCGGTAAGGCTAATGAAAAATTCGGGTCCATTACTATCCGGGCCTGAATTCGCCAGAGCCACAGTGCCGCGCTCAATAGGTCGACTCTTTCGAGAATCATCGTAACGATAGCCTTGATTCTCGTAGACTGCTTTTATACTCAAATTCTGAAGCGCTTTGAGTACCTGAAACTGACTGTCCACTGCCGCCTCGACATCTGTGATATTTCGCTGTGCATAGAGAGGCGCCAGGATATCTTCATGGAAATCCGATCTCGACTCAATATTGAGCACATCCGCGAAGCTGCCGTCCGGATTCAGTGCCGATATCTGATCCAAGCCTAGCGCATCCGCGTTTATCTCGTCGTTCAAGAGAGTAACCTGTACTCCTAATGGATTATATACTGGGCTACCTGCTTGAATGACGAAGCCCGGCACGACACGATGAAAGCGCATGCCGTTGTAGTACCTAGCCTGGATTAACTCGCCAGTGTCCGGGTTTGTAAATTCTTTCTCTGCCTCGGCCAGCGCAATAAAATTCTCGACATTACTAGGCGCTTCAAAGGGGAAGAGTTCAAGGTATATTTCACCCTGCGATGTGCTTATTCGTATCAAAGGGTTCTGTGGATCCTCCATGGCAAGTAATGCCGAAGAAGTGTCGGCGATTGCCGTGTTCAGCGCTGCAAGTAGGCTAAAAATTAGCAAGAGAAGGCTGGGAATAGTGGATTGACGCATGGCAGTCTACTGCAGCAGGTGATGTTCGGCGGGAAGATTTTTGGAAATCCAAATGGCTAACTTGTGACGCATATTAAGGATGCTCTCATTAGGCGTCGCTAGGGGCTGTATAACGCCATCTTTAACCAGTAACAAGTAGATCGCGCGTACCTTGATATCGGCATGATCGGTGGTCTCGAATTTGCCAGCGCCACGGGCCTCGAAATAGCGTGTGCCAACTCGGATCGCTTCTTTTAGGAGCTCGCTCTCGTTTTTTATTTTCTTCATGGAGTACTTCTCCTATTGACGTAAAGATTGTAGGGCGAAAGCGACTCCGCATGCAATGCGGCTCTACTTAAGCCGCTGGATTTATCGTACAAGCAGTGCAGCAGAAAAATCCGCTAGGAATCTTGATAAAGGGCCAGTTCTTCTTGAGTATCGATATCTTGCAGTATACCGGGATCAGACACTTGCAGCTCTCGAACAGCCTGCGGATAAATGCTAGTGAGCTTTCGGCCTCCGCTATCGCCCGTTAGCGCTCCTAGGTCGGTAAAAAAGTTTTTGCCAAAGGCCGCTGGGTTTCCCATTTTAGAGTTAAACGTTGGAGTAACAATGGAATCTGCGGTGATGTTATCGGCAATACGCCTATAGGTTGAGGCCTCGATAAAGGGCATATCGCCGAGGCAAACCAGGCAGCCATCCCAATCGCCAATTTGCTGTGCGGCAAAAGCGAGCGTTGCCCCCATTCCTTGCTCGGCATGTTCGAAACTAAGGATGGATGTTCCCTGCGCTAGTACTTGTAGTTGTGCCGCCATCTCAGGGCGTGTAACGACGAGTCGGTCTGGAAATACCTCAGCAATTCGCTCCACAGTCTGTTGAAAAATCGATTTTCCGTTCGATAGATGGGCGAGTAATTTGCTACTGCCAAAGCGGTTGCTGAAACCTGCTGCTAATACGATGGCACCTATGGGTTTAGTCATGTGTGGTGGTGCGTGGCCGCTTTACTCTTTCGCAAGACAGAAAGCTTAATGGAGGGTCTTTGTAGGCTTGCGAGTGGGCTCCACTTCTTGCTGGCTTATTTCTACTACGAAACTCTCTTTTTGCCGTTCTCGTGCGCGGTCTTGCTCGCTACTGACTTGCTGTGACTCAGTAGTTGTCGCCTCGGTATCAGGCTTACTTGTGGCTGTGTGTCCCGAAGCTTCGATCGGCACAGCGGCAAGCGCTGCTAATTCTTCTTGCGCCTTAATCTGGTACTTGATTTGATCGCTTAAATGACGGCGCAGTCTATTCACCACGCTAGTCATCACCTCAATGGTTTGACTAAGTTGATCTAGCGTAACCAAGGTGCGTTCCGAATCGTCGTCAGCGTACTTTTTTTCGCTCATGTGTGCTCCATTTGGTAGCGACTCTTGCGAGCCGGTACTAAATCTTAATGCTTGACCTTAATCCCAGGTCAAAGCACCGCCAGTTTGATATTCGATGACTCGAGTTTCGAAGAAGTTCTTTTCCTTGCGTAGATCCATGATTTCAGACATCCAAGGAAACGGATTTTCAACTCCAGCGAACTGCTCGGGCAGACCTATTTGGATGAGCCTCCGATTCGCGATGAATTGTAGATATTCTTCCATCATTGCGGCGTTCATGCCCAGTACGCCGCGTGGCATAGTGTCTCGCGCGTATTCGATTTCTAGAGCTGTAGCTTGCAATATCATCTGCGTGGCTTGCTCCTTCATCTCGTCAGTCCACAGTTGTGGATTTTCCAACTTGATCTGATTGATCATGTCGATGCCGAAATTTAGGTGCATAGATTCGTCGCGAAGAATGTATTGAAACTGCTCTGAGGTGCCCGTCATCTTATTGCGTCTGCCCATGGATAGGATCTGGGTGAAACCGCAGTAGAAAAATATACCCTCCAGGCAGCAGTAAAACGCGATCAGGTTTTTGAGTAGAGCCTGATCGTTTTCAATAGTCCCTGTGTTGAATTTAGGATCGCTCAATTCTTGCGTGTATTTAAGACCCCAAGATGCCTTCTTCGCTACCGAAGGTACCTCGTGGTACATATTGAAAATTTCGCCCTCGTCCATGGAAAGGGACTCGATGCAATATTGATAGGCGTGAGTGTGAATAGCTTCCTCGAAAGCTTGGCGTAAGATGTACTGCCGACATTCAGGGTTTGTGATTAAACGATAGACCGCTAGCACCAAGTTGTTGGCAACTAACGAATCAGCTGTAGAGAAAAACCCAAGATTGCGCTTCACTATGAGGCGTTCGTCATCGGTTAGCCCGTTCGGCGTTTTCCATAATCCAATATCAGCCGTCATATTAACTTCTTGCGGCATCCAGTGGTTCGCACAACCGTCCAGATATTTCTGCCAAGCCCAGTCATATTTGAAAGGTACGAGCTGATTTAAATCGGCGCGACAATTAATCATGCGCTTGTCATCGACCGCGACTCGAGTAGCGGAACCTTCAAGCTCCTCCAGCCCAACTTCGACATTGAGTTCCTCTAAATCGACGATAGCCTTCTGCAGGGCGTCAGCATTTTTCTTCTCTTCCGAAGCATCAAGATTCGATTGGAAGTTTGCGACCTGCTCTCGCGGGCTAACAACTGGAGCGGATAGCGTTTCGGCAACAGGTGCGATTGGCTCTGGGTTAACCGTTTCAGTTTTGACAGGCTCTAGCGCGGTAGCTTTGACTAGCTGTGCGGCCCCGTCCTCTTGCTCGAATTCATCCCATGACAGCATAATTTTCCTTAACCTCTTTTCTTGCTTCTATTATTTTATGCTAGAAAAATTCCTAGCACAGTGCTTTGCGCAGGCTGGGCCTGCGCTCGCTATCGTTCTTAATGCTGTTACTGACAGGCTTCGCATTCTGGATCATCCAGAGAACATGCCAGGGGCACCGCCGCCGCTCCGCTAGATACCTTATTAAGACTGTTATCAGACACCGTAGACTTCTCAGTCGTGGTTGCTGCAAGTGCGCGTAAATAATAGGTAGTCTTTAGGCCTCTTAACCATGCCATACGGTAGGTGACATCTAGTTTCTTGCCGCTTGCGCCAGCCACGTAAAGATTGAGAGATTGCGCCTGATCGATCCACTTCTGCCGACGACTTGCAGCATCGACGAGCCAGCGAGGTTCTACCTCAAAGGCCGTAGCATAGATGTGCTTGATGTCAGCAGGAACTCTATCAATCTTTTGCACGCTACCTTCGTAGTATTTAAGGTCGTTTACCATGACGCTGTCCCAAAGGTTTGCCTGTTTCAAGTCGCGAACTAGAAACGGGTTTACTACGGTGAATTCACCGGACAGATTCGATTTCACATATAAGTTTTGATAGGTGGGTTCGATGGATTGTGAAACGCCGATGATGTTTGCGATCGTGGCGGTCGGTGCAATTGCCAATACATTCGAATTACGCATCCCTGTTTGTTGGATGCGTGCTCGTAGGCTATCCCAATCGAGGCGTTGGTCCATGTTGACGTCTAGATATTCTTCGCCACGTTCTTCTTGAAGAATCTTGAGAGAGTCGATTGGTAGTTTGCCCTGATCCCAAAGAGAGCCCTCATAAGATTCATAACGGCCGCGTTCTTCGGCGAGGTCGGTAGACGCCTGAATAGCGTGATAGCTGATTATCTCCATAGAAATATCTGCAAACTCTACAGCCTGATCGGAGGAGTAGGGGATGCGTTGCATGTACAAGGCATCTTGAAAGCCCATGATGCCCATGCCGATTGGTCTGTGCTTCAGGTTCGAGTTCTTCGCCTGCGGTACGGAGTAATAATTGATGTCGATGACGTTATCCAGCATGCGTACCGCTGTCTTAATTGTCGACTTCAATTTCTCCTGATCTAACCCAGTTTCAGTAACATGGTTCATTAAGTTCACTGAGCCGAGATTACAAACGGCGATCTCTTCCTTGTTCGTATTCAGAGTAATCTCTGTGCAAAGATTCGAGGAATGAATCGTGCCGATGTGCTGCTGCGGAGAGCGCACGTTACAGGTATCTTTAAAAGTGATCCAAGGATGTCCGGTCTCGAATAACATTGAAATCATCTTGCGCCATAAGTCGCTAGCCTTAATCGTTTTGTAGACTTCAACTTCACCAGCTATCGCCTTGCGCTCATATTCAACGTAGGCTTCTTCAAATGCCCTGCCGTGAAGGTCGTGCAAATCGGGAACATTATTCGGTGAGAAAAGTGTCCAATTCTGATCGTTGAATACCCGCTTCATGAATAAATCAGGTATCCAGTTTGCTGTGTTCATGTCATGAGCGCGACGTCTTTCATCACCGGTGTTCTTGCGTAGCTCAAGAAATTCCTCGATATCAAGGTGCCAAGTTTCTAAGTATGCGCATACGGCACCCTTGCGCTTGCCGCCCTGATTTACCGCTACGGCTGTGTCGTTAACGACCTTTAGAAAAGGAACGATGCCCTGTGACTTACCGTTAGTACCCTTGATGTGGGCACCTAGCGCGCGCACAGGTGTCCAATCGTTACCTAGCCCGCCAGCCCATTTGGACAGCATGGCATTGTCTCTAATCGCCGAGTAAATACCGTGTAGATCATCTGGCACCGTAGTAAGGAAGCAAGAAGAGAGCTGCGGGCGCAACGTGCCGGAATTAAATAGCTGTGGAGTCGAGACCATATAATCAAAGCTGGAAAGTAGGTTGTAAAACTCTATCGCGCGCGCTTCGCGATTCTCTTCATTGCTCGCCAGGCCCATCGCTACGCGCATAAAGAATACCTGTGGTAGCTCAAAGCGCGTGTCATTGCTGTGAATGAAGTAGCGGTCGTAAAGTGTCTGTAAGCCGAGATAGGTGAATTGCATATCACGATCTGCCTGGAGAGCCTCACCAAGAATGCTTAGGTCATACTCCAAAAGATGAGGTGAGACTAGGCCAAGTTCTACGCCTTTCTCTATATAGGGCTTCAGGGTTGCAGCGTAGCGGTAGTGCATCTCTGATTGAGTGGCTGATTCTGCGATACCTAGAAAGCCAAGAGCCTCGGCACGGATCGTGTCCATTAGCAGTCTGGCGGTAACAAAAGAGTAGTTCGGGTCCTTTTCAACCATGGTGCGAGCAGTCATTACGAGCGAGGTGCGAACGTCTTCCATTTTCACGCCAGGGTATAAATTTTTGAGAGTCTCTTCGTAAATTGCATTGGCAGAGACATCTTCGAGCCCTTCGCAGGCTTCGGTAATGACAGTCCGGAGACGCTGTGTGTCTAACGGGCCTTTTTCGCCATTGTCTAAAGTGATGATTATTGCGCCCGGGCTGGGTTTCTCCTCTTCGGTCTTCTGATCGCGAATGCGCGCGTGTTCAGCGCGATAGATAACATAACTTCGTGCGATCTTATGCTCACCAGTGCGCATTAGAGCGAGCTCAACCTGATCCTGAATGTCTTCAATATGAATCGTGCCGCCGGAAGGCATGCGGCGACGAAAAATTCCAGTAATCTGCAGGCCTAACTGCTGTACCGATTCGTGGATGCGCGAAGACGCGGCAGCGTTCCCACCCTCAACGGCCAAATAGGCCTTGGTAATAGCAACCGAGATCTTGGATTCAGAGTAGCTAACCACGGCGCCGTTACGTTTAATAACGCGGAGCTGTCCGGGGGCTGTCGCTGAAAGAGTTGCTGTTTCGTTGCTTGCTGAGGTGGCGGGGGAGGCAGGATTAACTGCTGTTTGTACATCTGTCTGCATTATTGGCTCCGAATTTGCTGTCTACTGCTAAATAGTCTTAAGTAACTGTCTTGTTGTTGGCTCAAACTAGCTATGCGCCTTTGGTTAAAACCCAGATAGGGGTTAAAACCTTCTGCTCAGATCCCGCCACCTTAAATAGTGCGGCGAAACAGAACTCGTCTGGCCAAATTTGGCAGCGAAATCGATACAAACAGATTTCGTGACCGAAAATCGGTAAGCCATACACTATATATTGTGTTTTTGCGGCAGGACTTTAATTATATTTTGAATTTTTTTGAGAACTCAAAAGATAAGCCCGGAATTAGAACTAAAAAGTCCTTTGCGATCAAGTGCTTCTATTATTATTAGGAGGTAAAACATCGCTAACCACCCAGTATTGCAATAATTCTTATTAGTATCTCTAAGAGATGCAAGCTCTTGATTTTCGCTCAACTAATACAATATGTAGACAATCTATAAATCGAATACACAAGATAATGCGCTTGGCAGGCTAATGCAAGTATTTTCTGTGTGGGTAATGTGTGGGTAAATTGTGAGTAGGCTGTTGTTGTTATTGGGAAAAACAGGGATGAGCTGGAAAGCAATCGCAGGCTGAGCTAGCGGCTCAAAAAAGTGCTAAAAAAGATTAAAATTCGTGCTAAATCAGGCGATTGTCTTAATATTTCGCACCACTACATATAGTAATGCGTAATTCGATGACAATCTGCTAGATCACTGAGAAAGAAGGAACTCGATAAGCGCTTTCTGTGAATGCATGCGGTTCGCTGCCTCATCCCACACTACGCTGTGT
>Ga0115000_10000956_pt1 | contig 26348 bp, 27 predicted proteins | sample ArcticOcean_MG_C_6_FD_89690 | JGI IMG/M metagenome (GOLD analysis project Ga0115000, IMG submission 89690) | Marine microbial communities from western Arctic Ocean - ArcticOcean_MG_CB8_128 | ecosystem: Environmental > Aquatic > Marine > Oceanic | place: Arctic Ocean: Canada Basin | collected... | reverse complement strand
TAAATTGGCGTCCCCAGCGGGATTCGAACCCGCGTCGCCGGCGTGAAAGGCCGGTGTCCTGGGCCAGGCTAGACGATGGGGACATTCAATTTATTGAAAAAAGTTAAGAAGTGAGCCGCGAAGGGATCGAACCTTCGACCACTTGATTAAAAGTCAAGTGCTCTACCAACTGAGCTAGCGGCCCCTTCTTAAATAACAAATGCAAAGGGTGGAAAATATCAAACCTATAATAGCATGTCAACGCATTTATTTGCCTTGATTTTCGGCCTAATGGCCAATAATATCTAACTTTACACTATTTAGGCTAAATAACACCATCTCTATCAAATAAGAGGCACCTTTGGAAAAATCAGAAAAAATCTGGATGGATGGGAAATTAGTTCCCTGGCACGAGGCCAACGTCCATGTACTCACTCATACCCTGCATTATGGCTTGGGAGTTTTTGAAGGAATTCGTTGTTACAGTTCCAAAGAAAATGGTTCCGCCATTTTTCGGCTTCAGGAGCATGTCGATCGTTTGTTTCAGTCTGCCGTCATCCTTGGAATCAAAGTCCCCTTTTCTAACAAAGAAATCCATGATGCCATTCTTCAGGTTGTTCGCGAAAACAAGCTAGAGGAATGCTACATCCGCCCCATTGTTTTTCTCGGGGATAATAAAATGGGACTGAACCCGAAAGGCGTTGATGTTCGTTGTGCCATTGCGGCATGGCCGTGGGGAACTTATCTTGGCGAAGACGGACTCGAGAAAGGAATCCGTGTACGCATTTCTTCTTTCACTCGACATCACGTAAACATCAGTATGACCAAAGCCAAAGCCTGTGGATATTATATCAACTCCATTCTAGCCAAGGCCGAGGCCCACAGCGATGGATATGATGAAGGCATATTACTCGACCCTAGTGGTTTTGTATCTGAAGGCTCTGGAGAAAATATTTTTATTTATTCCAAAGGCAAACTGCATACTCCATCTCTTTCATGCTCAAACTTGGATGGAATCACACGAGACGCGGTCATTCAAATTTGCCATGAGCTCGGTATCGGAGTAGAAGAAAGAAACATCACTCGTGACGAGTTGTATATCGCGGAAGAATTTTTTCTTAGCGGAACTGCGGCAGAGATAACCCCTGTCCGCGAAATTGATAATCGCGTCATTGGTTCCGGTAAGAAAGGACCCATTACAGATAAGATTCAGCAAACCTTTTTCGAGATAGCCCGCGGCTCCAATGTAGATTTCCGCAAATGGCTCACCCCGGTTTAAAGCAGATTTTCTGCAAAGTTCAATAATCGACCCTAAATCTTTCTGGAGAGTATGATTCATGCCCATTTATGAGTACGAATGTGATAAGTGCGGAGTTACCTTTGAGGCCATGCAGGCCATCTCGGCAAAACCCTTTAAAACCTGCAATGGCTTAGGCTGCGATGATAAAGCTAATGGCAAAGTGCGCCGAATCGTTTCCGCATCCGGGTTCATCCTCAAAGGTTCCGGGTGGTACACTTCCGAATATCCATCAGAAGCTCGCAAAAAAGGCTGGGAACAAGAAGGTAAACAGTCCAAAAGCAGTGACGATGCCGCCCCTGCTCCGGCTGCTGACGCAAAAGCCCCAGTAGCAGATAAAAAAGCAAAAGCCGAACCCGCCCCTGCTCCAGTAAAAAAGTCAACGGCCAAAAGTCCTTATTCCGGTGGAAAATCGAAAAAGGCCAAGGCTTCCAAATAGCCCAGACATATGAAAGAACCCGACCGCATTCACCAAAATATTTTCTTCTCCGTCATTGATGGATTAATTCTGGTATCGCCTTCGCTTTCGATTTTACATAGCAACCTGGCCATTGAAGATATGTTCCACAAATCCAGGGATGCCATTGCCAACCGGCCCTTGGAAGAACTTTTCCCAAGACAGCCACAGATCCTCGATAAGGTTCGTAAGGTACTTGTAACAGGGGCCTCCTATCACGATGTAGAGGCAAATGGGGCACGAAAAACTGCCGCAATACAATTCCCTGTCAACCTGACTATATCCCCTTATCTTGAATCTGACGACTCCATTCAGGGTGTAATAATACTGATAAAAAATATGAGTCTGATCCGGGAGCTGGAAGAGCAACAACGACCCGCAGATCATCTAAATAACCTAGGTGCCTTGGCAATGGGCCTTGCACATGAAATCAGAAATCCACTGGGAGGCATCCGCGGCTCAGCACAATTGCTACGCCAGGACATCCGCAAAACAGAGCACCGCGAATATCTTGATGTGGTCATAACCGAAGTCGACCGCATTAACCTGCTGGTCAAGCGCATGATGGATCTGGCCCGACCTGTTGAGCTTAAACTCAAAGATACGAATATCCATAAAGTCCTCGAAGATATCCTAATACTGGAAAAAGAAACCTTCGAACGCAAAAAGGGTCGGTTTCAGCAAGTCTACGATCCCAGCCTGCCCCTCATTGAAGCCGATGAGGATCAGCTTAAGCAGGTCTTTCTGAATCTGATCAAAAATGCTATCGAAGCCTCGCGAGAAGGTGGAACCCTGCAAATTATCACCCGAGTTAGTTCAGGCTTTGCCGTGAAAACTCCAATCGCAAGTGTTCCCCGGAATAATATAGCCGTAGAAATCATAGATTCGGGAGAAGGCATGGACGAAGAAACACAGAAAAAACTGTTCACTCCCTTTCACACCACTAAAAGTAAAGGTAGTGGGCTGGGTTTGCCCATCTCCTTAAAAATCGTCGAAGACCATCACGGGAAAATCAAGATCACTTCCGAAAAAGGACTGGGAACCACCGTACAAGTTTTTCTTCCGACCCGACAGAGATGATAAACTAATAAAATGAAGCCACATAAAATTCTCATTGTCGATGATGAAGAAAATATTCTCTGGGTCCTGAAAAAAGGTCTAGAGAAAAATAAATACATCGTCGACACAGCAACCAGCGGCGAAAAAGCCCTAGAACAACTCCATAAAAATAAATATCTCATGATGTTTTCAGATATTTTCATGGAAGGTATCAATGGCCTCGAGTTGATGGAGCAGTCCCGACAAATATGCCCAGAACTTAAAATCGTAATGATGACCGCTCAAGACTCCATGAACAATACCATCGAAGCAATGCGTCTGGGAGCCTACGACTACCTTTCCAAACCCTTTGACTTTGACGATGTTTACAAGCTAATAGAAAAAGCGGAGGCAGCAAACGCCCATACTCAGCCTGAAAAAGTGAAAACTTCAGAAAGTCTGCCTACTTCAGCAGAAAACGATGCCATCATCGGCAAAAGCAAAAGCATGCAGGAAATCTTCAAGACCATCGGCAAATCTGCAGGTTCGGATCTATCCATCCTGGTTACAGGTGAAAGTGGGACTGGCAAAGAAATGATCGCCAGCACTCTGCACCACTATTCAAAAAGAAAAGACAAACCTTTTATATGTATCAACTGCGCCGCCATTGCCAGAGAACTTTTGGAATCAGAATTGTTTGGTCACGAACGTGGCGCGTTCACCGGTGCAGTCGAAACAAAAATTGGTAAATTTCAGCAGGCCGATGGCGGCACTCTGTTTCTCGATGAAATTGGGGATATGGAACTGCAACTGCAAGCCAAGATACTGCGCATCCTGCAAGACAATGAATACTATCGAGTCGGAGGCAAAGAACCACTTCGCGCAAATGTGCGCATCATCGCCGCGACCAACCAGAACCTCCTCGATATGATGAACCTGAAAAAGTTTCGCGAAGATTTATACCATCGCATCAATGTCATCCATATCGATATGCCGCCATTGCGGGAAAGACTCGAAGACGTGCCTCTACTGGCAAATCATTTTATCCGCCGCTACTCAAAGACATTGGCCCGTGGCACGGTATACCTGTCTGACGATGTAGTACGCATTCTGAGTGGCTATCACTGGCAAGGAAACATCCGCGAATTGGAAAACGTTATCAAACGTGCGGTGATGCTGGCCCTTTCCGGCCCTATCTTGCCGGAACATTTACCGCCACATTTTCAGGAAAAAGGCGATTCCCTCAGTCAATGGGATGACCGGTTGAAACAGCTCATCCGCGACTTTCTTCAAAATAACAACGAAGAAGGAATGTTGTATGACACACTCATACAAAAGATAGAAAAACATCTTTTTGAAATTATTCTCGGAACTTTTTCCGGCAAACAAATCGCCGCCGCCAAGTCTCTAGGCATCAATCGCAATACACTGAAACGAAAAATCGATACCATGAAAATCGAAATAAAAAAAGGTCGCATTCAGTAAACCAGAAAGATATGCCCGTGAAAACTCAATCTATCCTTTCCGTTAAAAGTCCGCTCGGCCCACCGATTGAAATTCTTAAGCATGTTTTTCCCGCGCAATCCAACAAACCGCGAGTCTCATTTATAACAGGACTCCACGGCGATGAGCTGGAAGGCCTCTATATTTGCCATAGGCTGACGCAATATCTGAAAGAATTAGAAACCACCAATCCAAACGCTATTCAAGGTGAAATAAATATTTACCCGGCGGTGAACTCGCAGGCATTAGAAAGTTCCACGCGGCTCTGGCCTTTTTTTTCTTTAGATATCAACCGCACTTTCGGCCCAGGACAAAGCCCCTCTCTTGCTGTTGAAACATCACAAACTCTGTTCGACGATTTACAATCGTCCTCTGACATCGTCATCGATTTCCATTCCAGTAACCTTCACCTGATGGAGTTGCCACAAATACGAATCATCAAAGATTTTGAAAAGAAGCTGCTGCCGATGGCAAAAAAATCCAATGTGGATTTGATATGGGTTCACCCCAACGCAGATATATTCGAATCGACTCTGGGGTTTAATCTGAACCGTGCAAAAATTCCTGCTCTGGTTATAGAAACTGGAATTTGCCATCGCATCCACCAAAACACAGGCGATCAAATTTTTAATGGGATGTTGAACCTCCTGCATTACACCGGAACCCTCAACATCGCCCCGCCACCTGAAAAAATTAAAGAACCCAAACAGGTGCAACCCGATCAAGTCGCAATGGTGCAGGCATCCCATTCAGGATTATTCATCAAACAGGTAGAAGTGGGACAAGTCCTTAAAAAAGGCGACAACCTTGGCAAACTCATCGACCCAATAACAGGCAACGTGCTGGAAGAAATTGTGACCCACTGCTCCGGCTTACTATTCACGCTTCGCGAACACCCCTTGGCGCAGAAGGGTTCACCCCTCGTCCGCATTGCCAAGAGTTTGAGCGAACAATGAAAGAAAAAATACTGACATTGCCAAATCCGTTCGGGGGTGATCTTGAACTTTATAAAAATACTTGGGGAAAATCCGGCGAACCCTTATCCATCGTCAGTGGATTACAAGGGGATCATTTGAATGGGTTGTTCCTGAATTCTCATCTCACTCAATTTCTCGACAGTATTATGGAGGGCCTTCACCCTCACTACACTTTAACCGGGCAAGTACAAACGTTTCCCGTGGTCAATGCCAACGCCGTGCGATCTGGCTCGCGACTTTCGCCCTTGGATGGGATGGATATGGACCTCGCTTTTCCTGGCAATCCTGATGGCGAAACCGCCGAAGCCATCGCCTCAACTATTTGGCAGCATACAAAGGATTCTTTCTGGGGAATTATTTTGCAATCCGCGCCACCGCATTATGAAGATGCACCTCATATCCAGACCTATAAGCCAGATGGTAGAACAAAAAAAATGTGCAAGGATTTACAAATAGAAACCGTGCGCCGACAAAAAGAATCATCAACCCAAAAAGTCAACCTGTTCCACCAATTGCAGGACATGTCTTCGGTGATAGTGTCGACCGGGTCGCCAAGAACCATCAATCCACAACAATGCGAAACCTTGTTTCAAGGCATCCTGAACTTTATGAAAGCCGAAGGAATATTAAAAGACCACCGCAACAAAAAACCGAAGCATAAAACCAATACTCGAATTTATCAATCCGATGAAGAAATATCTGTGCGAACCACAACCGCAGGAATGTTTCTAAAAGAAGTAAAAGTCGGTAGCCACTTAAAACAGGGACAAAAAATCGGCGAAGTCCGCGACATATATAGCGGCAAAAGACTGGAAGAGATCACGGTGCCAGAAGACGGCTTACTCATAACCCTACGACAATACCCTATCGTTTATGAGAAAGAACCAATGGCTATTATCCTAACAACAAAAAAATCATGGCGGGAATACCTACCATGGCCAGCCCACTAGAGTGGGAGGCAATATTATGGGGTATGGATTTTAAAACTCCCCCAGCCATCAAACGATCGGGTTTGAGTCTTTATAAAAGAGGGGATCATAGAAACATATCCAGAAGCTTTAATGTGATGGGTCGCTATACGGGAATCGAGCTATTGGCCCCACGCCGAGTGGCTAGACGTGCATCACGAAAAGAATCATGTCGCCTAAGCAAAGGCCTGTACCTTTTAAAGTAATAAGGGTACCACGAAGCGTTTTGGGTTTGACCATATCCGATTTTCGTTTGCCATAGCGGTTGCGCGGATCTTTAAGAAACTCTTGCTCTTTTCTCTCCAGACGACTACAGATATTGAGTACAAAGGCTCCCAGCAAAAACAAAACAATTGCCCAAACCTGCTCGACCACAAGAATATCCATCAGTCACTCCAAGCCTTTTAAGTCTATTACATGGAAGTGCCAGTATAGCAATTAACTCTTAATAAAAAAATAGTTCTAATACGCAAAAGGTTGATGCTCAACATAGGGTGCGCTAAACTTTGAGACGAAAGACATTGTAAAATCGCCTTTTCCCCCATGAACGCAACTAATACGATTAAAGATCCAATCATCATTCAGAATGACTTCGGTTACCGTTACTCTATCGAACCTTTTTTGTTGGCCGATTTTGCCCAATTGCTCCCCGATCAGAAAGTTCTCGATATCGGTACCGGTTGCGGCATTATTCCCATTCTCATAGTTTTTCGTGAACCGACACTCAAAGTAACGGGCATAGAAATTCAGGATGCCTCCGCTGAAAGCGCAGAGAAAAATATTTCTACAAATAAGATGGAAATAAAAATCGTCCATGACGATTTTCTAGATTGGGCACAGCGAGTAGATATCGAGCAGTTTGATTTGATCGTGTCTAACCCGCCCTATCGAAAAATAAATTCAGGCCGAACGAATCCAGACCCAGGAAAAGCCATTGCCCGACACGAGCTAAAGCTCAGCTTGCCATCGATGCTCGACAAAGCCCAACCCATTTTAAAAAAGGGCGGCCATATCACTCTGGCTTATCCCCCCATTCGATTACAAGAAACATTAGCCGAGCTTGAATCCCGGAAATTAATCCCCAGTCGCATTCGTTTCATTCACGGAAACCAAAATGCGGAAGCTAAAATTTTTATCGTGGATGCTATCAAAGAAAAGAAAAGCGATTTAATAGTCGATTCGCCACTCTACGTTTATAATAACGACGGAAGCTATTCTAAGGAGATGCAGGAAATTTATGATTCCTTTAATTATATTGACGGGACCAACCACATCGGGGAAAAGTGAGACGGCTTTGGAACTGGCACGCAAACTGAACACAGAAATTATCAGTGCCGATTCCATGCAGGTCTACAAGCATTTCGATATCGGCACCGCCAAACATCCAGCTAGCGCAAGGCAGGACACTCCGCATCATCTGATCGACATTCTAGAACCCGATGAAGAATTTAACGCCTTCGATTTTAAAACGCAGGCATCAGCAGTCATACACGACCTGATGAGTCGTAATAAAATCCCCATCATTGTTGGCGGCACTGCACTCTACCTGAAAGTACTGATTCAGGACTACGACTGCGCAGTCGAAATTTCTAAAGAAACCCAAAAAAAAATACAACAGGAAATTCTGCGGCAAGGAGTTGAGCAAATTTATAAAGAGTTACAAGTAATAGATCCAGATTTTGCTGAAAAAATTTCGGAAACCGATTCTTTGAGAATCGAAAGAGCTTTAGGAGTTTACAAAGAAACCGGGAAGCCATTTTCAGAGTTTCACAAAGAAGACTCGTCTACAGACACCGGCTTTCCTATCCACACATTCATCCTTGAGTGGAACCGAGCAGAGCTTTATGAAAAAATTAACCAGCGTGTGGATGATATGATCGAAGCCGGACTCGAAAGTGAAGTCAAAAACATTCTGGATCGCGGATTTTCGCCTGACCTGAAACCTCTAAAAAGCATCGGCTATTCTCAAATGACTCGATACCACCAAGGTGACTTAACGTTGGAAAGAGCGATTTATGAAATAAAACGGGAAACCCGTCACTATGCCAAACGCCAACTCACCTGGTTTCGAAAAATGCCAGAAGCGCAAATCATCGCTGTAGACAAAAAAGACACTCCCGAATCTCTCAGCAAAAAACTACTCTCCCGCCTGCCGAATATAGCAGCCTGCCTTTTAGCTATTTTTCTTTCTTTCAGTTTCGGCACTGAAACAGAGGCTAAAAACATAACTGAGGATTTTGAACAAGCCAAAAAGCTTTTCCTTAAAAAGGAATGGGCCAAAGCTAAAAACCAATTTCTCGCTATTCAAAATACCGCGCCGAATTCCATAGAAAACAAACGCTCGCGGTTTTTGCTCGGTCTCATTCATATCCAGAACAACAAACATGAAAAGGCCATTGGAGTTTTAACGCCTCTACTGAAATCATATCCAGAGATTGAAGATTACATCCTGCTAAACCTCGCCAAGGCAGAATTTGAGGGCGAAAAGTATGAGCAGGCAAAAACACATGTACTGCAACTCCTTAAAGATTTCCCTAAAACACAACTCTACCCAGAAGCACAAATTATTATCTCTGATATCTACATACAAACCAAATCCCACACTCAAGCCACTGACGTATTAAAAAAATTGATTGCAGACTTAAAAACTTCTTTCCGTCATAAAGGATTTCGCTCATATCTACCCGATCTCATTTTCAAGTTAGCCGAGCACCAGAATACACTTGAAAAAAAAACCGAAGCCTATTTGAATTACCGGCAACTCCATATCAAGTACCCCAATCACGACTTGACCGCGGGTGCCGAAGCCTCAATAAAAAAACTCACTGCATTGCCAGAAGTAAAAGAGCTTCCGTTGACTTTACGCGAACACACCGAACGAATCGAACAATTGTTCAAAGGAGTTCGCTACAAAGAAATCATTGCTGAGATTGGCGAGATTAAAAAATCCAACAATCTCATGCCGGGAAGGTTTTACTTCTTCCTCTCCAATGCCCATCGCGGATTGCGTGACAGAATAACGGCTAACATTGCATTGCAAGACTTTTCAAAACTCTACCCACATCACGCAAAAATTCAGAAGGCCAAATTTAACATTGGTCGCAACCTTTGGAACCTTGGAAAGCCACTCGCCGGAGCAAAATATTTTAAGGAAGTTGCCAATGAAGATCCCTCTTCGGAGCGAGCTGTTAAATCGTTATTTTTTCTGGGGAAAATTTATGAAGAGCAGAAAAACTATCCCGAATCTTTAAAACTATACCAAGCGGCGCTAAATAAATATCCTGACGTTTTTTACGGCCAATGGGCGGGCTGGCGACTTGGGTGGGTAAATTATATCGATGGGAAATTCGACAAAGCTTTTGACCGGTTTCAGGATGTTGCTAAACGTTTTCCAAACGGACCTTTCATCGAATACAATTTGTATTGGAGCGCTAAATCAGCAGAAAAAATCGGCAACAAGGAAAAAGCCAAGGAATTTTTGAATAACGTTGCCACTCTTTACCCTTACACCTTTCACGGAATCCGTGCCAAAGAACAACTACAAGGAGTATCTTTCCCAGGAAGTAACTCAGAAAAAATGGAACCCGAAAAACCTGTCAAGCTGGGGCGAGACCTCGATAACCGGGAAAAATTTTATCATATCCGGGCACAGGAATTGTCTGCAATCGGGCTGATCGGGGAAGCAAGGAAGGAAATACAGCGGCTTGAAAAATCCATTCGAAAAAACTTGACCGGCGTATTATGGCTTTCGAATCTCTATCATAAAGCCGGCGGCTATCCCGAATCGCTCAAGTTATTACAATTGTATAAAGACTTTGCCACCAAATCGGGCGAGCGTACTCTATCCCCCCGTTTCTGGAAATACTTTTTCCCCCTTGCTTACAAGGAGGCCGTGGCTTCCAACTCAAAGTATCGAAAAGTTGATCCTTTTTTTGTGAATGCTATTATAAGGCAGGAAAGCCTGTTTGACAGCAAGGCCCTTTCCCCTGCTGGGGCACGTGGACTCATGCAGATCATGCCTGCTACCGGCAAAAAGCTTTATCCAAAGACCAAGTTAAAAAAACCGTTTAAAGCAGATGTACTATTCGAACCCGACTTGAACATCCGGCTCGGCGTGAAATATGTCAGTCAGTTAAATAAACGCTTTGGTGGGAATGGAACGCATATCTTAATCTCCTACAATGCCGGTCCGCATGTCCTTAAAAAATGGCTGAAACGATTTGGCCATTTAAATGATCTTGATGTGTTCATTGAATCCATCCCCTACCCCGAAACAAGGCGTTATGTGAAACATGTGCTGAGAAACCAAGGCATATATAACACCCTTTACTCACCCTCCTAATCCCGCCACTACCAATATCATTTATCCTTAAAATATTTCACTGAAATAGCTATAATAGATTGCATGAAATCCAAGGTCCATTTACAGAAAATTAATACCTACTCCCTCGACAAAGTCGAATCTTTTGTCCGAGATGCGTTATCGGTAATAGATGAAAAAGGCTCCCTGTTTGCTAGCGGGCAAAAGGTTTTACTCAAACCCAATCTTCTCAGAGGATTCAGTCCGAAAAACTGCGTAACCACCCACCCGGTCGTTGTTGAGTCTATTTGCCGGGTACTCAAGGATTATTCTGTTGGACAAATCACTATCAGTGATAGTCCTGCTCTGGGGAGTCTCGAGGCGGTTGCGAGTAAAGCAGGCTATGATCCTCTAAAGAAAAAGTATGGCGTTAAAATCGTTCCTTTAACCGATCCGGTTCCGTTTGAAAGTGAAGAGGGCGTTCCGCATTTGAAAATTGCTGGTTGTCTGCAGGAATTTGATCGAATCATCAATCTGCCAAAAGTAAAATCTCATTGCCAAATGACAATGACCTTGGCAATCAAGAATCTATTTGGACTCGTCATCGGCAAACGTAAACCTATGTTGCATTGTCTTGTCAAAAATGATAAAGTTAAATTTGGCAAAATGCTAATCGACATAGCCCGTTATGTTAACCCCTGCCTGACTCTGGCAGACGGCATTGAAGCCATGCAAGGTCAAGGGCCCATTAATGGCACCCCTTATCCTTTGGGAGTACTTCTCGCATCTACAGATATGACAGCGCTGGATCGCGTAGCCGCCGAGATTCTTAAAATTTCCATAGACAATGTATACGCACTTGAAGCGGCACGATTGAAAGGTTATGGAAATTATGATCTGGATAAAATAGAAATTTCTGGTGTGGCAGATCTTTCGAGCCTGATGGTTTCAGATTTCGAACCTGCCCGAGTAATCGATATTTCTTTTAACCCATACCGGATTATGAAATCATTTCTCAAACAAATTTACGAAGTCGGAATCAAAGAAAAACGGGATACTTTTAACTAGAGGACTTGTCGAAATTTACTGAGCAACAGCCCAAATCGAGGCCAGTTTCTTTCTTGCTCAAAAAATACTTTTCAGGATGGATAAAATTGATCACTTTATTTCCTTCTCTTCTTGTTCCGACCAGACCAGATGACCTTAGAATTGATAGATGGTGGGAAGCTTGAGGCTGGCCCATTTTCAAACTCTTTGCTATATCAGACACGCTCTTTTCACCTTTGAGCAACAGCTGGACGATTTTTAATCGGGTTTCATCACCCAGAGCTTTTAAAATGCGGGCGCATTCTCCAGAATCTGTAGTTGTGTTACTCATAAATTCCAGTATATTAACTCCTTCAAGAACCTTCAAGTCTAAACCCAATATAAGAATTATCGACTTATGAGCGAAGAAACGCTGGAGCCAGAAAAATGGGTTGAAAACTATGCCGATATGCTCTATCGCTATACGCTTGTTCTTGTCAAAGGCCCGGATGTAGCTGACGAATTAGTTCAAGTTACATTCTTCGCTGCATTGAAATCGCAACACACCTTTGCAGGTAAATCGACCGAAAAAACATGGTTATTTGGAATTTTCAAACATAAAACCATGGATCGTTTCCGAAGCTCGAAAAAAAATCTCAACCTCGATATTACCGATGCTGATGCAGACCGCATCCAGTTTGACACAACGGGGCATATGACTCCCTCCCCCAACAACTGGAACGTCGATTCGGAAAAAGCCACAGAAAATAAAGAACTCGCACAGGTTCTCGCAAAATGCATGAATGGGTTATCAGAAAAATTTCATCACATATTCGTTTTAAAAGAAATAGAAGGGTTGAGTTCAGAGAAAATATGTAAGGAGTTTAATCTGAAACCGACCAATTTGTGGGTCATGTTGCATCGTGCGAGAAATCAACTCAAACTATGCATGGAGTCCAACTGGTTAACTAAAGAATAACCTCCAAGAGATAATTATGAGTTTACTAATGGCCATTTTTAAAATGACTTGCAAGGATGTCTATCCATTGATTTCCGAAGAGATGGATCATACTATCTCCTTTAGCAGGCGGGTTCGTTTAAAGATGCCTCTCGCAATCTGCAACTTATGCCAAGCTTACATTAGACAGCTGCAAACATTACGAAATCTGGCACGAAACCTGGGCAAAGAAAATTCTCAAGCCATAGAAAAGAAAACTCTTAGTCCCGATACAAAAGAAAAAATTCAGAAGTATATTAAAGAAAAAAACTAACCGGAAAGGTACTCGTTTTGACAGATAAAATTCAAAAATCTGACAGTGAATGGCAAGAGAAGCTGACGAAGGAACAGTTCAAAGTATGCCGTCAAAAAGGAACAGAGCAGGCCTTTTCAGGGAAATATTGGGATTGTCATGATCGCGGAACCTATCACTGTGCTTGTTGCGACGAACCCCTTTTTTCTTCCATCACAAAATTTGACTCCGGCACCGGTTGGCCAAGTTTTTACCAATCAACCGATCCAAAATCGGTCGCCACTGAAGACGACTCCACTTTTTTTATGCGCAGGGTCGAGGCTCTATGCAGTAAATGCGATGCACACCTCGGTCATGTGTTCGAAGACGGGCCTCAACCTACCGGCCTTCGGTATTGCATTAATTCCGCTTCTCTAGATTTTAAAAAATCTGAAACAACCTAGTCAGTCATATCTTTTTATGATTGGAGTTATCTCCCTCATTATTGTTTCTGTTCCGCAATAAAGACTTTTGTTGTTGGGTGAAACGCGTACCACGCAAGCCAAAACCCTACCACCGAAGGCAGCTCGGTATTTTTGCTGTCCCTAATAACTGCCATTTGAGTTTTTCGATCGTAATGGATTTGTATTGGAACTTTGTTAAAAACATTTTTTACTGGCGAACCAGTTCTACTCAATTCTGAAAAAGCATAGACTTTGGCCTTTCCGTCGAGTTCAATGCCAATAACTTTTTCCTTGGGATGATATTTTGAATCCTTAAGATTGACATCAAACATCAATCGCGAACTCGACTCGTAGCCCTGATAAGGGGTCACGATCATATGAACGTTGAAATCCGGTTTGGTCGGAAAGTACCATTGTCTGAGGGTGCTTTTTCTTCCAGGTTTCCCAATTCGCATGAGTCGATGCAAGCAATTTCGATCGGGTTCCTGTCATCGGCCCTGTCACCGCCTCCGATTTAATTTGCGCTCATAAAATTTCTGTTTGGTGATCGTAAGAAGCATATCACTTTGATAGAGCAACCCCGAAACACCAAACTTCAGGTTACGGTTCTCCACATGCGCATCGAAGACCATACCGGTGCCACACAAAGGACAAAAACTTATTACGACCGGGTTTCCGCCCACGCGATCATTTACAATTTCATGCCAGTTTAAAATTTTGATGGGGTACTCACGGGCCTGGTCGTTAAAAACGAATCCAGTAACACGGTCTTCATTTTGCATCAGAGATTGATCCGCTTCTCCAACTGTCAGGAAATGTGGATTATCTATGGAAGGAATCCCATCCTTACCCGGTCCACCATCGGAAATATCATCCAACGGAATGCTGTGTCTGGAATAATCAAATCCGGAGAGAGTGAAAAAAAACCACACTCGCCAGCACCAAAGCAAAAATCGACGCCCCTACTTTTCTTGTCTTCATAGATCTACTCCTCAATCAACTTTAGATTAGTCGATAGAGCCTTCCTCACCTTAAATTGGCCACCCAAGGAATGGAGAAAATCTAAAGCCAAAAGAACGCTATTAATCATTTACTCAAAAAGGTTCTGACTTTACGGCAGCAGGAACTGCTCCGCAGTTCATTTTTTGGGTTAATTCTTGGAGGGCTTCGGAAAACACAGCATGCAGTTCGCTACGGATTTTTTTGGAGTCATATTCCACCATTGAACCACCACTTTTGAGGAAATTGATTTGTTGCTGAACTTTTAAGCAGTTGCTGTTGTCCTGTTTTTTCGACAACATCAGATCACAGAACTTGATCCCCGCTTCAACAGAACTTATCAACTGAGGGTTGATTTCAAATCCTCTTTTTTTCAAGTGCTGACTGATTGTAAGAACTTTTTCAAACTCGATTCCAGCCTTTGTGTAATCTTTATCCAGAACATATTGCAAGGCTTTCATCATTGCAATTTCTTTGTTTCCTTTGAAATGAGGATGCGGGGTCGAACCTTTAAAATAACGATTTTCCAATTCGATCAATAATGCCCAGGCATTTTGGCGGGATTTGTATTGCGATAGCGGGTGTTCAGAAGGAAGGTCTTTATTTTTCGGGTTAATCTGTTCCGATATATAAAACCATGCCAGCGTTTTTAAGGCTAACGGCAAAGACGATGCTTTTTTAAGAATTGCATGTTCAATATGATTAAGCCCGACTTGTCTCAGATCCTTACCGCCTTGCATCATAAAATTACTGATGCCGCCCAACCGACTGTTTCCATACCGGTACATTCCCAATCCAAAATATCCATCCACTAAATTGGGATTGAGAAGCAAAGCTCTTTCGAGATGGTTATCTGCCTGAAAACCATTTATAAGAGCCTGGAAAAGGTTTCCCTGACCGTATTCAAAAATTCCAATATAGCCTTCTGCAGCGCCCAAAAAAAGATCAGCCTCGGCTTCCTGTACTATCGTTTTAGAGTCATCATCTAGGACTTCATGCGCCAGGTCTTTTACTCGATGGCTGTAGAGTATAAAATTAGCAGCAATCTTGGCATCCTGATACTTACTGGTGAAAGCCAGCGCATGAGTCAATTCGCCCAACAAACCCGTATAATTAAAATAATACTTCATCAGTTCAACGCGATTTTCTGTAGAAGGAGTTGCGGACTCTAGCCGATTGATTTCCCCCTGAAAACGTGCGAACCATTCGTCAAAATTGTAGTACATGGAATCTTCTAAAGCCAGAGGCGCCATTTCATCGGCAGTCAGCTTATCGATATCAGAAGACAAAGGCCGACCCGAAACCTCGGCACTCACCAGCAAGACGAAGGCGATACAAAAAATTATGAAGTGGGTTTTCATATTTACAGTCTTATAAAGTTGTAGCAGAACGAGACAAAAGTTGGCGGATATAACCGACCCGTTGAAAATCTTCCATTTTCATAAATAACTTCTCCGCTCTTTTTAGATGATAAACGGACTTATCGGATTCTGGAATATTTTCACGATACAAATTACCCAGCATCATATGTCCATCCGCAAAATCGGGTTTTATTCTTATCACATCACGAAAAGCAGAGCAGGCTTCCTCATATAACTTAGCATCAAGGAGAGACAATCCTAGATAAAATTGCACCTGAACCGAATCGGGTTTCAAAGCCACGGCATTTTTCAAATAAACCACAGCTTCTTCAAACTGGGAATTGATGCGGCTGGCAATTCCCAAATAAAAATAGACATTCGAGTCTTTAGGACAAACCTTCTCAGCCCGATTCAGCAATTCAATGGCTTCTTTAGTATCACCTTGTTTAATATAAGATGCGCCCAAAGCCGTATAAGCATGAATAAATTCAGGATTCAGGTCTATGGATTTTTTAAAAACCCAAACTGCTTTATGCAAAGCGTCAATACCATTTTCTTCCATGCAACCATAAGCGACACCCATATTGTAGTATGCATCGAGAAAATCTGGCTTGAACCCCCGTGCCATCTGATAAGCGTCGACAGCAGCTTGATACCATGTAAGATTTTGCAACCGCAATCCCTCCTTCAACCACTCCTCTGCGGCTTTGTTTTTGTCCTGAACCTCTTCCTTCGGACGATAAAGCTGATGCACCAGCGCGGCCCTTTGAAAATTGTTCTGACGAATATAAAGCTGTTCAGCCATTTCCAAATATTTCACCGCCCGCTTGGGGTTGCGCAATTTTTTAATATGCAATACACCCAGCAGATAATTCCCATCAGCATATTCTGGCCAGACCCGCACCGCTCTTTTAAATGCCTGTCGGGCGGCAGCATGACAACCAAACTCTAAATAAGCTTGCCCAATCAAACCGCTTATACTCGCATAAACCTGAAGAGGAGCCTCCAGGTTTTCTTTACTCATCTCATAAACATCTCGATTTCGACCCAACCGATCAAAAATAAAAGTTAGCCAATAATCCGCAACGGAAAAGTCCGGTGCCATAGGAACAATTTTTTTAAAAGCCGCATAGGATTTTTTTTCCTTCCCCTGCATCCAGTAAGCAGTTCCAAGGTCAATATATATTTGCGGATAATTAGGTTTAAGACGCGCCGCTTTGCGGTAGTTTTCAATTTCTTCTTTACGATTCCCCAAAGCCATGTAGACATGGCCCATCAAATGATATGCTGGATAAGCATTGGGACTGATACGTAAGACATCGCGAAATACAGCAATAGCCTCGTTATAAAACCCTTGCGCAGTAAGTTTGATGCCCTCTTCAAACAATTCCGGGTCTTCCCAGGGGTAAGGTAAAAGGTCTTCAATAACCTGCACCAGACGAGGGACAGAGAGTTCCATATTCTTAATGGATTCAAAATGCTCAGCCATATCTGGGTTACTGGTTTTCAGCTTTTCTCCCAGTGTTGAAAGAGCAACACTTGCCTTACCCTGCTTATTTTTCGCCTTATTCTTTGTCAAACCCAACCTCAAAGGTTTTTTTGAAATACGCTTTATCTAATTATATTGCAAAATATCAAATTATCAGAAACCTTTTCGGCCTGCTCGTGTAAGTGCGTTACCAGAAGAATGGTATGCTGGGTTTTCAGCGATTCAATGAGGGACTCAATATCCGCTGCAGACTCAGGGTCTAGCGAAGAGGTAGGCTCATCCATCAATAAAATTTCTGGCCTTACAGCAAGCGTTCGAGCTATGGCTAAACGCTGCTGTTGTCCTACAGAAAGTGTTGTCGCCAAGCTCTTCAATCGGTCTTTTACTTCTTTCCAGAGGTTCACTTCCGTCAACACACGTTCTACAAGAGGATTGCAATCTTTTTTATCAATCCGGTGTTTTACGCCAAACAAAACATTTTCAAAAATGCTTTTAGGGAAAACACAAGGTTTTTGGAAAATCATTCCGACTCTTCTTCTTAACTCATAAACATCCACCTCAGGGTGATAAATATTTTCACCCTGCACCAAAACCTGTCCCGTGAGATTAAAACCTTCGATGCGGTCATTCATCCGACACAAGCTTCGAAGTAAAGTTGATTTTCCACACCCTGACGGACCGATGATAGCGGTTACCGAATTTTCTTTTACTTCACAGCTAAAATCATCAATCACTTTTATCGAACCATAAGTAACCGTTAGGTTTTTGATTTGGATAGCAGGGCTCATAGTTCCGCTTCCATTTTCAATCGGCTTCTTAGTATCCACGCCATCACTGTCAGAAAAAACACCAGCGATAAAAGAACCAGTCCTGCACTCCAGGCCTGAGCAAGAGCTTCCGGGTTCGCAGCTTCCTGAGTCAGCACCAGCATATGAGTTTGCAAAGTTGGAACCGGGTCAGAAAAAGATTCGGGCAAGTGGATACCCGAAAAGGTAGTGGCGGCAAACATGATCGCCGCCGTCTCCCCCGCTGCACGCGCAAGACCCAAAAAAACCCCGGTGATGATGCCATAATAACATTGCGGAATAATAATTGTCTTGATTTGCGACCATGGCGATAGGCCGAGAGCCATCCCTGCATCTTTATACTGATCGGGCAAAGCTTCTATAGCTTCGCGAATGCTGACTTGCAGTGTGGGCAAAATCATCACAGCAAGTATCAACGATCCCGTCACCCAGGAAACTCCCGTTTCCAGATACACGCCAAAGAACAAATATCCCACGAGACCAAATAATATCGTTGGCGTTGCGTTTAGCATCTGCGCAAACTGTCGACAAATCTCTTTGCCCGTTTCCGATTTTAAATATTGTGTCTGGTAAATTACTGACCCCAATGCCACCGGCAAGCTAATCAGAACAGCTCCCGTCATTAAAATCAGCGTCCCCATCAATTGATAAATAATCCCACCTTCACGACCAAAATTCTCGGATGCTTCAATTAAAAAACCCGAATGCAACGCTGGCAACCCTTTAGCGAATACGGTTGCAAGAATAATCAGGAGCAAACTGGAAACCAATAAGGTTAGGATCGTAAGGAAAAAGACCATGCCTTTTTCGAAAGTTGCAGGGTTCATGAAATACTCCGTCGCTTAAGAAAACGGTTTCCAATGAAGTTAATCAAAAGAACCATTATAAATAGCGTTAATCCCAAAGCCATCAAAGCACTCCAATGCGTCCCTTCGCCAATAGCTTCTGCTGCCTCGCGACCTAGCTTGGAAGGAATCGTTTGCGCCGAAGAAAAAATATTAAACCAAGGATCGGGGATACGGTCAAGACTGCCCACAACCAGCATCACGGCAATGGTTTCCCCCATCGCGCGACCAATGCCAAGTAAAACCGCACCCATAATACCGGGCAACGCTTGCGGTAAAACCACGGCGGTTGCTGTTTGCCATTTGCTCAACCCCAACCCTAAAGCATTATCGCGATACTCCGCAGGAACAGAGCGCATTGCATCTTCTGATAAAGTTAAAACCGTAGGTAAAATCATTATCGCAAGCAGACAGCTTGCGGTTGCCAGAGTATTGCCATCCAGCAATCCAAATACATCTTTTATCCAAAGAGAAAGGAATGAAACACCCAAAAGTCCGTAAACGATTCCGGGAACTCCGGCAAGGAGTTCCAGAATCGCTTTGACACATCGCCTGCTTGTTGGGGTTAAAAACTCGGAGATGAAAATGGCGACAGCCAATGCAAGTGGTAAAACCAGAAGGCAAGCTAAAGCAGTCACCAGGGTAGAACCGTAAAGCATCGGCAATGCTCCGTAAGCTTCTCCCACCCACCAATCCTGACCCAGCCAGAAATCAAAACCGTGCAGTTTAAAAATCGGATAAGATTCAAAGATCAAAAATAAGAACAGACCACCTGCACAACACAAAAAAATCAGATTCAGACCCGCAAAAACCCACATTATACCGTGCGACTCGTTTTCCATAGACTTGGGTTTGTTATGTGAAGGGAATGTAGCCACTTTCTTCAACCAATTGTTGGCCTTCCGGACTTTTTAAATACTCCAGAAATGCTTTAACTTCCCCATTGGGCTCTCCCGCTGTAATGAAACTCAAATTCCTTACAATGGGATAATTACCTTTTCGAATGGTTTCTCGAGTAAGATTAACAATACTTTTATTATCGCGAATCCCAATCGCCCTCACTTCATCGTTGATCCAGGCATAAGAAAGCATGCCTATGGCAGAATCACTTTGCGCTATTTTTGTCTGCTCTTCGTTGTTAGATCCAGTGACCAGAATCGTCCCAGGAGTTTTTGCTGTAGGGTTACCAAAAATGTAATTCATAAAAACATGGCGGGTTCCCCTATGCCTTTCTTTATCGACCACTACAATTTTTCGATCGGGACCTCCCACCTCTTTCCAATTTCTTATTTTTCCCAGATAAATATCGCGAATTTCCTGACGTGTAAGATCGCGGATTCCCGCTTCATAAATTTCTGAAGAAATCACGCAGGCCACCGCATCTACAGCCACCGTATGAACCTTGAGATGAGAACCTTCAAACCGTTTTCTCTCAGATGGAGAAATTTCGCGAGAAGCCATTCCGATGTCTGACCGTCCTTTGGCAACGGAGTGAATGCCAACCCCGGAGCCTCCCGCATTAACCAAAATCCGCAAACGATGCGATGACTTAAACTTTTCGATCTTTTGGAGCTTCTCGAATCTCTCCGCCGCCCGGGAAGCAATGGGCAAAACCGTTGTCGAGCCAACAATCTCAATTTTTGGTGAATGATCCGCACTAACAGGAAAGGGAATCACCCCAATTGCCACCAAAAAAAACAACAGCATTCGAAACATTAATTTTATTCTCCCAGGAAAGGACTAACAAACACATTTTAATACATATATATATCGGAATATATAGATAACTATATATATAAACCCGCAAAAAAATCTCCACATTAAGTCGGGCAAGAAACTCTATCCTTAAAAAATATTTGATAGAAGTTTTAAAACTGAATATTAAATGAGTGTTGTCAGCTGTAGAAGGAGGATTTCTTGTATTGCAAAAGGCCGTGCGAAACCAGGACGTTCAACACCGCCACAATAGGAACACCGAGGATCATGCCAACTAGGCCAAACAGCTCGCCACCAAGAAGAACAGCAAAGATCACCGCAACCGGATGCAGACCAATATTTTCACCGACCACACGTGGGGTAATAACCATGCCCTCCATCGCCTGAACAAACGCAAAAACGCCCGCAACGCCGACCACAGGCATCCACTCCTGAGTATGCATAAAAGTTAAGACTGCCGCCGGGACAAAACCCAATACCAACCCAAGATAGGGAACCAAGTTGACCAAGCCAGCCATAAGGCCTAATGAAAGGCTCATAGGCGTGTCGCACAGAAAAAGACCGATGGCATACATAACACCCATCAACCCCACCACCATCAATTGTCCGCGCACAAAGCTAGACAGGACTTGATCGATCTCCACAACCCTTTCTTTGGATTTTATCTGGAAACGGGGAGGAACCAGAGCCAAAAGCCTTTCAGTTATAGAATCAAAATCTCTTAACAGATAAAACATCACCACAGGAATGATCACCAGGTTGGCGACCATCAAAATAATATTGAACAAGTTGGATATCGAGCCCCACAGCAGTTTCCCGGAAAACTGTATAGCTTTCATGGGCAACTCACCAAAGCGGGACAAACCTTCGTTGAGAATTTCTTCGACTTTTACCGGATCCAGTCCTCTTACGATATCTAGCAGAGGGCGCAACCAGTCCTGAACAATCCCAATATAGACAGGAATATTTTGCACCAGATTTTCCGTCTGCATGCTCAATATGGGGACAAGAAAAATACCGGCGAATACCAGCAGCGCAAAAAATGCCACCATCAAAAATAGTACCGATGCGGTTCTCGAAACTCTCTTTGACGATGACATCCTGTCCACCAAAGGATCCAATAGATAAGCTAGAGCAAAGGCAATTAGAAAAGGGGCTATCACACGACGGGAAAAATAAAGCAGACAGCAGGCAACGAAAAATAGAATTAAAGAAATCAGAAGCAGGTTTTTATTTTTTTCCTGACTCATAATTTACATATCCGTCATAGCCATAGGGGGGGCATCGGGTGCCCTTTCGGCTGGGGCTTGCACGCCATTTTTCCAGTAACGATGAAAAGAAGGTAGTAGAAAATCTGCAAGTTTTTGGCTGGTCACATCAAAAGCTTCAAGTTCTGCCGACAATTCATATTCATTTTCTACGGTAGCAAAATCGCTTTTGGCGGCAATTAAGGAAGAGTCCATCGCTGAAATGGCTTTGGCACTGATATTTACCTGAACCATTTTCATGTCCTTATCTTTATTTTTTTTCAATTTTGAAAAAGCCGTTCCCACGATAACGATATCTGCCCCAGCTTTCAAGCCGATATTCCTAGCATCTTCAACGTTTCCTTTGATAGCACTTAAAACGATAGTTTCAGGAATTATATCGCGAACCCGTTCCCGGTCTATCACTTCCACTCCTGACTCCAAAAAAAATTTTGCAAGCTGCGTTTCTGAAATGGGAATAACATCCCAAAAAGATGAGAGAGGCGCAGAAGTAAAACTGCTCTCTTTCATCAAAACGATAACTTTATGCTCACTCACAGGGCCTGCGATAATTCCCATGTCCGCTAAAGCCTGGTTCACCGCACCAGGGAAAAATCGAACCTCCAAAACCACCTCACAGACCTTGCCTTCCAGATCATCCAATGCCTGCAAATATCTATAGCTTTTCACATAACGACTGGCTCTCCGGATGATGTTTTTAAGATCTCTCTGATTAGCCGCAAACTCTTCTTCACCGATTAAATCTTTAAACGCTAGAGACATAGCATCTTTCATGGCTAAAGACACAGCCTTCTTTCGAGCAACGACATAGTTCTCGTCTTTTGCGGCGACCCGGGCGACACCTTCATAAGAATCTTTTAATATAGGTTGCGCCAACGCGAAACGACCGTCGAATTGCGCCATCACAAGAAAACCTATGATCCAAAAATATCTTTTAAAAAACCGCTTCCTCATCGTTTTTTCTTTGTCGGCCGGGTGAGAACAGGCTCATCAGCCACAAGTTTTTTAAGGGCCCTTACTTCCTTTGGACTCAAAAATCGACACGCACCCAAGGGAAGTCCGGTCAGGTTCAATCCTCCAAATTGGATACGTTGCAATTTGATGACAGGGTGGCCAATATGCTCGCAAACTTTTTTAATATGCCTGTTTTTACCTTCAACAAGTGTCATTATGAGAAAACAGTTTTTGCCACTGGTTTTTTGAATTCTGGCTTCAATAGGCTTGAATTTCTCGGCATCGATATGAACCCCACGTGTTAACCGTTTCATCGTTTTTTCGTTTGGCATCCCCGAGACTTTTACTTTATAGGTGCGCTCAACCTTATACTTTGGCAATAACAGTTTCTTTGCCAATTCACCGTCGTTGGTAAAAAGCAACACCCCCTGGGTATTGAAATCAAGGCGCCCTACCGGAAAAACTCGGACCTTGGTGACTCGCACATATTCCATGACCGTGGTTCTACCACGCTTATCTTCCGCCATGGTGGTGAGGCAACCGGTAGGTTTATTTAAAACCACATAAACCTCTTCTTGCTTTCTAGGGATGGGTTTTCCAAAAACTGTAATGGAGTCTGCACTGGGGTCTGCCAGCGAACCCAGTTGCTTTAAAACTTTGCCATTCACTTTTACACTTCCCTGTTCGATCCATCTTTCCGCTTCCCTTCGGGAAGCGAGACCAGCGTCAGCTATAATTTTTTGTAAACGAATTTCCATAATTTAAGAATAGATGTGAAAATAAAGGGTGGTTAAACAAATGGGGCTACTCGGGTGAGGTATTTTCCTCATCTTCCACAGCTACAGAGTCTGAAGAGTCTGCATTTGCGAATTCTATCTGTGACTGAAGAGGCGGATCATCGCCTTCTAATTCTTCTTTTAAATCTTCAAGCGTTGGCAGATCGCTCAAATCTTTCAAACCAAAATATTCCAGGAATTTTTGTGTCGTACGATACATGATAGGCCGTCCCGGAACTTTTTTTCGACCTGCCGGTCCGATCACTTTTTTCTCTAACAGAGTTTTGACAACCCCACTCGAATCGACGCCACGAATATCATCTACCTCCTGACGCGTCAGAGGTTGTTTATACGCAATTATCGAAAGCGTATCCAAACTGGGTTGCGACAACCGTGACGACCTGTCCAGCTTCAAGAATTTACGAATCCAGTCATTGAACTCATGCCGGGTACACAACTGGTAACCATCGGCCACTTCCAATATCTGAAGATTTCGAGATTGATACTCTTCCTTCAACTCTTCAAGAATCACCTGCAATTCATTTTTTTCTGCCGTGTTGAGAAAAATTTTTTCAAGCTCACCCGCATTCACAGGCTGGTCAGCCGCCAACAAAACATTCTCAACAATAGATTTTAATTCATCTCGTTCCATACTTGTCTCAACACCATTTACCCCCACGCTAGTGGGACTCAAAATATTTACTCAAGGCCAACCCTTGAGAGTGATAATTAGAATTCAGTTCAACTCCATAAACCCGATTGGGTCTTTCCACCACCCGTTCAAACTTGAGCCGACAAAATGTCTGTCCATGCTCTACCATAAATGGCACATCGTGCGGGCGAACTTCCATCACCGCTCGGGTTCCTTGATTCATCAATTCATCTGTTCCATTCCATCCAAAACCGGAATCGAAAAAACCAGCATAATGGGTGCGTAATTCGCCACTATTGGGTTCGTAGGCAATCATTTCAGCAAGCCAGTCGGGCCAGATACATATCTTCTCTTTCGACATCATAATATAGAAGCTTTCTGGCTCCAGGATCAACCTGTTCTTTTTGGGCCTGTAAATAGGCTCCCAAAACTCTTCTATCTTGTAATGCCCTATTTTGGAAAGGTCTATCACATTGGAATTCGTCTTGGCCTTATAAGCTACAATAGATTCGGGTTGGTCTCCATACACATCGACGCCGACATAGACACCTTCCTCTAACTTCACTTCATCGACAGGAATGTGGAATCCGCTTTGGTCAAATAAAACCGGGTTTTTCTTAAACTTGTTCACCAGTTTCTTTTTGTCCAGAGATTGCGAGGTACGGTGCGCCACCCGCAATTGGTTCAGCGAAAGCCCTGCATGCACCTTTACCGGAAAAGACCGAGGTATGACTTCCAGATAAAGCTTGCCTCGATACCCTAACGGAATCTCATCGAAACGGTGACCTCCATCCACAATCACCCGGGTAAACATATCTAATCGACCCGTAGAACTTTTCGGATTGGCAAGTCCGTAAAACTCAGGAGGCAAATTCAATTCTTCCATCAGAGGAATCAAATAAATCGCATTCTTTTCCAGGATACCGCCTTTGGAGAGATCAAATTCATAAAGCGTTACATCTTTTAAGCGAGTTTCTACCGGATCGTTCTCTGGCAGAAAACTGCACTGGATTCGATAGGCCTTTTGTCCCAATCGCAAATCGAGGCTCACCGGTTGAATATGCGATGCCTCGATAGGAACCTGGGAATGGATCATCCCCTCCTTCAAAGCCATTTCTATAAACTGGCAGGGAAGATAACCCGACTTGCCTTTCAGACAGGCTACCAGGCCTTCTATTTCTGTTTTGGAATTCATTTATTATTTAAATCTGTGAGTTTCAGCCGGGCTAAAACCATCGTCGAAATAAGCAGAAAACTCTATTGGCAAGAAATAATCCCAACCTGTTGAGTTGACAGGCCGTTCGCGGCTATGATTTAATCGCATTAATCGAAGAAATTCAACCTGATTATTCCTAAAATTAAGCAAAAATCAGCTGAGGCCGGCAATGGTGGTTTTTTTTCGTGCTATTGACAAAAAATAATGGAATAAATATTCGTATGCAGCGATCTAAAGCAAACGGGTTATTAACACTGATATCAGGATTGTAAAAACAAGTTATGGAATCAAAACACAAAAAAACCGAATCAACAAATTTATTAAAAAACTCCATTCTTACGATTACCGGGCTTGCAGTTCTCGGAGCCGGACTTTGGGCCTTGATGCATTATTCGTCCCCTACCAGTAATCTCCAATCCTATACCAGTTATCAGGAATCAAATAAAAATCCCGAAATCGAAAATAAAAATCCTGAAAAACCCACATTTCAGGACATCCAGAAAACCGTATCTGCCCCTGAAACCAATTTAGGCAATCTGATAAAAACAGCTACACCCATTCCATCAACAAGAACTACTTTGCCTCGGCAAGCACTGGAACATATCCAAAAAGGTATGGAGCTGACCGAAAAAGGCGAATTCAACGCTGGTAGCATGGAATTTGAAAAAGCCTCCGTTATCAGTCCCGATTCGCCGGAACTTTACTCCATCTGGGGTGCCGCAATGCGGATGGCGAAAAAATTTGAAGGTGCCAACAAACGATTTGCCAGAGCCCATGAATTATCCCCAAACGACAGCGAAATCACTTTTAACTGGGCCATGTCCCAATTGGAAGGCGACATCCCCGAAGACGCGATCCGCCTTTTCCAGAAAACCATCGATCTCGCACCCAATAACCTCATGGCCTACAACTTGCTGGGAAAATCTTATGGCCGGAAAAAAATGTACGAACAGGAAGTCAGCACTTATAAACAAGCACTTGAAATCGATCCTGATTTTGCTTTGATTCATTTCAACCTCGGCATCGTT
>Ga0115000_10000955_pt1 | contig 26354 bp, 25 predicted proteins | sample ArcticOcean_MG_C_6_FD_89690 | JGI IMG/M metagenome (GOLD analysis project Ga0115000, IMG submission 89690) | Marine microbial communities from western Arctic Ocean - ArcticOcean_MG_CB8_128 | ecosystem: Environmental > Aquatic > Marine > Oceanic | place: Arctic Ocean: Canada Basin | collected... | reverse complement strand
TATATTTGCAGCCTCTGGTCCGATGGCCGAGTGGCTAGGCTCAGCTCTGCAAAAGCTGCTACAGCGGTTCGAATCCGCTTCGGACCTCCAGAAAAATCAACCCCCAAGCAACTTTTTTGCTTGGGGGTTTTTTGATGAGAAAACGCAACCAGCACGCGCGTAGCAAGTGATGGGAGTTGATTTCTGGAGCAGCCCCCCTCCCGGAACACCGACCGAAAGGAGGTACTCCGCTTCAACCACTCAACAAATTTTACCCACGCCTATATTAAAACTCTATACTTATAACTGTAACTTTAGTCCCGCTTTAACTAGCGACTTTCAAAATCGGCAAAAAGGAATATTTACTCACTAGTTAAGAATATTAAAATGAACTTAAGATTACTTTTTTCAGCTGGTCTATCCCTTGTCTTTTTACAGGCTACCGCCCAAACCAACACCGTAGGTACCATTGTACATAATCCGGAGTTGACTGAAGGTGGATACAATTTAATCTATCCTCATAATCAATCAAATGCTTACCTAATTGATATGTGCGGCAACGTTGTTCACACTTGGGAGCATGCTGATTCATTACGTCCTGCTAATGTTCTTTACCTCTTAGATGATAGCGACGTTATTACTACTTACAGGCCAGCAGAATATACTTCAGACCCTATTTGGGCCGGTGGTGGCGGAGCCTCCGTTGCTCGTCGTACTTGGGATAATACAGAGCTGTGGTCTTTCACTAGGAATGATGCCGATTATAGGCTTCACCACGATGTTGAACCATTGCCTAACGGTAATGTATTAGTCACGGCTTGGGAGCAACGCGATTCTCTAGCATGCATTCAAGCTGGTAGAAACCCCGCTAATTTAACTGGAGTTGGTATGTGGTCTGAGGTTGTCTGGGAATTAAAGCCTAATGACGAAATGGGAGCCGATATCATTTGGGAGTGGGCTGTATGGGATCATATGATACAGGACTTTGATGAGACTAAGGATAATTTCGGTGTCGTTTCTGAACATCCCGAATTAATAAACATAAACTTTGGAATGGCTCAGAGTGCTCCGGCTGACTGGCTGCACATTAACGCTATCGCTTATGATGCTTTTAGTGGCCACGTTATGCTTAGCGTACCTACATTTAATGAGATTTGGGTAGTTGATAAGGATAACACTACTCCCGGTGAATTGAAATGGCGATGGGGCAATCCTATGGCATACGATAGAGGAGATAGTTCTGATACTAAGTTAGGTTTTCAGCATCATACACATTGGCTTGATATGGGGCTCTCTTCAGGGAATCCTGACTTAGGAAAAGTAGGTGTCTTTAATAACAGAGTTCAAGGAGAAACTAGTGAATACAGTTCAGTCCACACTCTCATCCCTCATTACGATGAATACGATAATGAGTATATTATGGATATCGCAACGGGAACTTTTCTCCCTCTAGACTATGAATGGACTTTTGAGTCTGAAGACCCAAATACTATCTATAGTAACATCGTTTCTTCATTCCAAAGGCTAGAGAACGGAAATAATCTTATTTGTTCTGGCAAAAGCGGTGATACTAGAGAGTACACTCCTGAGGGCGAGCTTGTTTGGCATTATAAAACACCATTATTAAACGCAGGAGGAGTGGCTTCGCCTGTGAGTCAGGGTACAGTTTTACTGCCGTTCCAAAACCTAACATTCAGGGCTCATCGATACGCAGCAGACCACCCCGCTTTTAACGGTATTGACTTCGCTGTCGGAGAACCTATTGAACTCGACCCTACTCCACTAGCGGCATGTTTCGGTTGCGACTTCACGTTAATTCTAGATTCCATCACTATAGAATCAACAACCGCAGATATAGCTGTTTCTTACACTGGGTCTTATGATCTGGGCAGTCTTACATGGTACGATAGTGACTTTATTCTTCTAGATACGCTAACTCTAAACCTAGGCGGTGTGTCTCAAGGCGGCTATACTTTAATTGCAACAGACGTTATGGGTTGTTCTGACACACTAGTTGTAACGATAATCGTTGATGGAATTAACACTCCTGAACCTCTTGTCTTCGGGGTTTACCCTAACCCCTCAAATGGCAGAGTCAATCTAGTCAGCACATCACATCTTTCTAACGCCTCAGTATCAGTGTACGATATTCAGGGAAGGATGGTGTTCTCACAAAACGACCTAAGCAATACCGCTCTAGATCTTCAGGGATTAAATAATGGCACCTATCAATTAGTCGTAAGAACGGGCACCAGTGTCGGTACTACAAGAATCGTAATTCAGCACTAACAAGCCGTACCAAACTCTGCCAATACTAACAGCAGGTCTTCAACGTTTACGAACAGTTGAGTCCAGAACAGCTATCATCACTAGACCCCCATCTTATCCAGTATTGTACTCCGCCCTCTAACAGAACGGTTTGGCTCGCTTCATAACCACATCCACCTTCGTAATCGTCAAAATATATAGTGCCTTCGTTAGTATTGTCGAAGTTATTCATGTTGCAATACTCGTAGATAAAGAGAGTGCTGTTACACCCTGATCCGCAAGAATTGAACTCATACATTCCATTTATTTCTGGGGTAAAAGTGTACCAAAAATTACCCGTAGCCTGAGCAACCGCTCCATAGTCGACCGCAGATAATGCAACCGCATCATTGCAAGTCATTCCTGGAGCACAGTCAAACTGGATTGAGTCTTGTGAGCCGTAGTTACCTCCGCTTGCAATCTCAACCCCATCAATTAACAAATAATACGCCCCTGTCCCGTATCCACAGCAAATCCCATCGCCATAACTGTCGTTTATAACGAACTGTAGACATGAGGGTTCTCCATTATCTGAAATACAAACCGAGGATTCATAAGTGGTTGACTGATTCGAATATGGCCCCCCACTTAATAAAGTTCCGCTCTCCTCGGTAAGTATCCACGTAATCTCTCCGGGATAATTATCAGTTAAAATTGAAACCGTTATTTCAATTTCTCCCTCTGAGCATTGAGAAAAAAGGGGAATCGGAGTGGTTAATAAAAGGGTGATAAGGAGAAGTCTGAATTGTTTCATACAACTCTAACACACTCTTAATCAATTTCGTTGCACGTGTGAACAATAAAGAAGAGCATAACTTGTTTACTTTAGTGTCACCTCAAGAGTTTCGTGAGGCACCTAAAACTCTCTCGACCATGAAACAACTAGCCCTAATTTTTTTAATACTACCAATGTCTTTTGGCTTTCAGCTAGAAGAAAAATTGAATGGTGAAATAACCACATATCCAACGCTTTCTACAGATCAAACCAACTCCCTTAACGTGCATAACAGAGCGCGAGCACAGGTGGGCGTAAAACCCGTTCAGTGGTCTAATAAACTCGAACGAGAGGCTCAGGAATATGCAAATTTTCTTGCAAGGACTAACCAATTTAAACATTCATCTCAAACGTCTAGAAAGGGTGCCGGAGAAAATCTGTATTGGTACAGCTCAACCACGGAAGCGCCGCTGACAGATGCGAGTCAGTCGTGGTATGAGGAAATTGAAATCTATCGCTACCGAGCTTGTTGTGGGAATAACTTCCAAAACACAGGGCATTATACTCAGATGGTTTGGAGCAAAACAAATAAAATAGGTATTGCCTCAGCCGTCAGCGCTAGAGGGGAAACGTATGTGGTCGCGAGGTATAACCCGTCGGGCAATGTCAGGGGACGCTATCCATATTAGCCGACACTAAGATTATTCGTGCCTTAAACCCATGCGCCATATATTATTCATTCTCCTTTTGTCCACGACTGCGGGAGCTCAGACAGTAGCTCAATGTTTAATGCCAGAATCATCTGAATTAGAAATATTCTTTGAAGATGTATCCGATGAGGTTTTGTGTTTCGTAGGATGTGCAATGCAGTTGAACACCATGGGTGTAGATGTTGGTATGTACTGTTCTGATTGGAATTTCGGAAATGGAGGCATGGCTTCAACGACATCAGGAGAATACGCCATCACTTGCTACAACGAACCCGGAATTTACACCGCTACTTTAACATTGTACTGTTGTGAAAATCCATCTGAATTCATTATGGTCTCGCAAGTTATAGATGTTACCTGTGGGTGGGAAGATGAGGAAATTCTGGGTTGTACATACGAGCAGGCTATCAACTTCAGCCCTAACGCAAATCTAGACGACGGGTCCTGTGAGTACTTTTGCCCTAACGATTGTTTGGGAGATGTAACAGGGGATGCAAGTGTTACTATCGAGGATATACTTGTGATTTTATCTCAATTTGGGCTAATTTGCGAATAAGCTATTACATTCATTAAAAAAATTCCATATTAGCAATTGTAAAAGCAACTTGAAAACCTAACTCATGAACATTAGCCCTAAACACTCACTCATAGCCATAGCTGTACTTTTTGTAATCTGCGCCTTTCTAGGTGTCAAGCTGTACGTGAACTCGAATAATTATGACACGCTGTACGGCGACTTTGGAGTCGTGACATTGGAGAAGGACCAGGTGGTTTTGGACTTAGAAAAAATGCGTTTCTCTTATGATACTCTTAAGACAGACAACGCTATGATGATTGCTGAGATTGCAGCCCAAAGAGATCGTGTCGACGGCCTTTTAACTAAAGTTAAGAACGGAAATTGGTCTCTCGCGCGTGCTAAGAAAGAGTCTGAAACCCTCCGTGTTATTATGAAGGGGTATATTGTCACTATTGACTCTATAAACCAACTGAACATGGCGCTTAATGTTGAGAATATGGTTATGAAAGAGCGCGTCGAAGAAGTACAAGGCCGCAACGCAAACTTAGAAAAGCGGCAGGAAAATATGGCAGACATCATAGAGGCCGGTCAAGTTCTGCAGTGTTCGGAGATCACGGCTTCGGGCGTAAGAATCGTCTCGTCTGGTCGACAGCGAACTACCACAAGGGCTAGCAAAACTGATATGATTAAGGTGTGTTTTACTATTCTAGAAAATCGAATTGCCGAATCGGGGAACAAGGATCTGCACCTTAGAATTACAGCATCTGATGGTTCCGTCCTTGCTTCTGAAGGAAATGAATACAGTGCAACTCGATCCATAGACTATGCTAACGATAGATTAGTAACCTGCATATTTTACACCTCTGAAAATGATGAGTTAATGCTCTCTTCAGGCACCTATGAGATTGAAATTCTAGAGGGTGATTTCACAATCGGCACCACTAGCTTAGAGTTAAGGTAGAGCTTACGCAAGTAAACTAATTCCCGCCAACAGTAAACTATTTCACTTATAGCAGCCCCTAGCAAGTAGGTTGCGTGCATGATAAGTACAACTATAGAAACTGGACGCAAGGGTGAAGATTTGGCATGCACGTATCTACAGAATCTTGGGTATCGAATCCTAACTAGAAACTTTAGGAATAGGCGATATGAAATTGATATTGTAGCCTCTTACGATGATGTACTGGTGTTTGTCGAAGTGAAAACTCGCTCGTTGAAAGCACTAGATATAGGGGGCGAGTTAAGGCCAGCCCAAATGAGAAGAATTGTTTATGCAGCGAACTCTTACGTTTACACAGAAAGACCTAGGTGTAAGGAAACTAGATTCGATCTGATAAAGATTCGTGGGATAGGTAAGCTCCGATCAATTGAACACATAATCGACGCGTTCGATCCCGCAACCGCTACACTCTAGCGTATCTTTGCCTCTCAATCCTTAAGTAAGATGAAAAATCAAACAGGTTCAGGCCGCCGAGGAGGCGCCCGAAGAACCAAACCAGAAGCGAAATCCTTCATTCCTAAACGCAAAAGCGAAGGAACAGAGAGTACCGCGAAAGGTTCAGGAAAAGGCGGTAAGAAATACGGCCCTTCAAAACCAAATAAAACTAGAACCGGCGGGCACAAACCTAGCTACTCGAGTCGAAGAAAACAGGAGGTGAAAATTCAGCCCCTAGCCGACTCTAACGCTCCAATGAGGCTTAATAGATATGTCGCTCAAGCGGGGATTTGTTCTAGAAGAGATGCCGATGTGTTAATCGCAGCTGGAGTGGTAAGCGTGAACGAGAAGGTGATCACAGAGATGGGGCACAGAGTCTCACCAACCGACAAAGTTAAGGTTGAAGGCGAAACTATAAAGGCAGAAACTAAGCGGTACATCCTTTTAAATAAACCTAAGAATTTCCTGGCTACATCTGAAGATTTACAGGGCCGAAGAACAGTAATGCAGTTAATCAAAGGTGCGTGTAAAGAAAGGGTGTTTCCTGTAGGAAGGCTAGATAGAGACACCACTGGATTGCTGCTACTCACGAATGACGGGGAGATGGCGAAGAGACTCACTCACCCAAAAGTTGGAGTGAGGAATCTGTATCATGCATCCATTGCTGAAAAAGTAAATAAAGAGCATCTCACGGCTATGCTGGAAGGCTTCCTTTTAGACGATAAATTCATTAAGGTCGATAAGGCTAATTTCGTGAAGGACGACCCACGACAGATAGGCCTAGAAATACATTCTGGACGAAATAGAATTGTAAAGAGAATTTTTGAGCACTTTGGTTACAAGGTCACGAAATTAGATCGGGTTGTGTTTGCGTGTTTAACTAAGAAAGATGTTCCTAGAGGCGAGTGGAAGCACGTTACTGAGCAGGAATTGAGCATCCTTAGAATGACCACATAAAAGCATGAGTGATTGCTTAGTTATTATCCCTACTTACAACGAGAAGGAAAACGTTGTTAGCATGCTCGAGGCTGTTATGTCGCTTGAGTATCCTTTCGATGTCTTGGTGGTTGATGACGGGTCACCTGACGGAACAGGGGAGCTAGTAAAAGTTGTTGCAGAGAGGTATCCAGAGAGGATCTTTTTACTTGAGAGAGAGGGAAAGCTAGGTTTGGGAGCTGCATATATCGCCGGATTTAAATGGGCACTCGAGAGGTCTTACGAGATTATATTTGAGATGGATTGTGATTTCTCACACGACCCTAACGATTTAGTTCGATTGAGAGTTCCTTGTGCTGAAGGTGGTGCTGGAGTGACTGTAGGCTCGAGATATGTAAAAGGTGGAGGTGTTGTAAATTGGCCATGGATTAGACAATTTATCAGCCGTGGAGCATCGCTATATGTGAATCTGGTTCTGTGGTTAGGGGTTCAGGACAGCACAGCTGGGTTTGTCGCATATAAGAGAGAGGTACTCGAGGCAATAGATTTAGATGATGTCCAGTTTATAGGGTATGCCTTCCAAATTGAAATGAAGTTCCGAGCAAAAAAGAAAGGATATACAATTGTTGAAGTTCCGATAAGTTTTTGTGATAGAGTTTTAGGGGTTTCTAAAATGAGCATGGATATTTTTAACGAAGCATTTTTAGGTGTCTTGAAGATGAGGTTTTTCTTTAATATTTCTAAGTAGTTTTTACTATGATTAAATCAACATTATTTCGCCAGGCACACATTGTAAACGAGGGTCAGGTAATTGTAGGGGACGTACTCGTAGTAGGAGATAAAATCGAAAAGATTGGTCAGAATCTTGTGAGCGATTGCGCAGACGTGGTAGAGGCAAGGGGTTTCTGGTTAATGCCGGGCTGCATAGACGACCAAGTACACTTTCGTGAACCTGGATTGACTCATAAAGCTGAGATTGCAACGGAATCTGCAGCTTCAGCTGCAGGGGGAGTTACTTCCTTCATGGAGATGCCTAACACCGTTCCTCAGGCACTCACTCAAAGGCTTCTCGAGGATAAGTATGAGAGAGCAGACGAAGTGAGTGTGGTTAACTATAGCTTCTTTATGGGAGCTAGTAATAACAATCTTGAGGAGGTTTTGAAAACTGATGCTAAGCGTATTTGTGGGGTTAAGGTCTTTATGGGCTCATCAACGGGAGACATGCTTGTTGATGAGGAGAAAATATTAGAGGGGATTTTTAAAGAAAGCCCTACCCTTGTAGCAACTCACTGTGAGGAGGAGTCCGTTATAAGAGCCAATATGGCGGCCGCTAAGCAGAGGTGGGGAGAAAACGTCCCTATGGACCAGCACCATCTAATTAGGTCTGAAGAGGCTTGTTACAGGAGCTCTTCTAAAGCTGCAGAGCTTGCAGATAGAGTAGGAACTAGATTGCACATCTTACATATTTCTACAGCCAAAGAACTCGATCTATTCGATGGAAATAAACCATTGTCTGAAAAGATGCTGACAGCAGAAGCGTGTATTCATCACTTGTGGTTTACCGATGCGGATTACGCAACTAAAGGAACTGATATCAAATGGAATCCGGCCGTTAAAACCGTAAAGGATAGGGAGGCTATCAGAGCAGCCTTATTAGATGGACGTATTGACGTCATCGCCACTGATCATGCTCCTCATACTAGTGAAGAAAAAAATAACTCATATTTCCAGGCACCGTCTGGAGGGCCCTTAGTTCAGCACGGGTTACCGGCGATGTTAGAAATGGTGCACGAAGGCGTCTTATCTGTGGAAAAAGTAGTAGACCTTATGTCTCACAGGGTGGCGGAGTGTTTTAAGCTCGAAGACAGGGGGTATATCAGGGAAGGATATAAAGCAGATCTCGTCCTCGTAAACCCCGACGCAGAGTGGACCGTTACGGGCGAGAATATTCTGTACAAATGTAGTTGGTCACCTTTTACAGGCACGAAATTTAAATCTCGAGTAATAGGAACTTGGGTGAATGGAGTTATGGTTTGGGACGGTCAGAAAGTTTTAACGCAGCACGGTAATCACGCTGGAGAGCGATTAACTTTTGACAGATAAAATCTAATGAGAACATCAGTCCAAATACTTTTTGTGCTATGCACAAATCTAGCTATCCTATCTAGCTGCAACAACGATCCTCGCGATAATTCAAGGGCCACTCCCCCAAGCGAACTCCTACAAAAGGATTTATTCATTAAAGTGATGGCAGACATTCAGCTTTTAGAGGCCGCGAGTAAGGGTAAGGTGTTTAGAAACGACAATGCAAGTAAAAAAGTGAGTGAGGGATATGCTGAGATTTTCAATAAACACGGTATTACTAGAGAGCTTTTCGAAAAGAGCCATACTTGGTGGTGGGAGCATCCTGTCGCTATGAAATCTGTACTTATAGAAGTAACTCAGAAACTTACCCTGATGGAAGAAGAGTTGCGTCAGGACCCTGCCTTCTCTGATAAGTAAACCTTTGACGTGCTGGATATCGCTTCGTTAACGGAGCTGTAATTCCATTCTACTCCCTTTTCTAATAGAGCTTTGCGAATTTTAGATCCATCGTACTCTGTGGGAAGGTGGACCATCTTGAGGCTTTCCTTAGTTACTAGCGCTTTCTTTCCCGTTAGTTTTTCTATAATCCAAAACCCTCTCCAAACCACTCCCGCCATCCAGTTCTGTACTGGCCTACTGGGTGCTTTCACACTTAGTTCAGTCGCTATAGTTGAAAAGAAGTCTTTATAGCTTCTGTTCTCTGCATTGAGAAGGAAGCGTTGACCGCGTATTCCTGTGTCTGCTAAAAGAATACACGCGCGTGCCACATCTACAACAGAAACGAACCCATTTGTGCCCGTAGGGTAGAACGGAATGCCATTGTCGACCTGTGAAAATAGCTCGCCGGAACTTTTTGTAAAATCTCCAGGGCCTACAATTATAGAGGGGTTAACCATTACCACATTCAATCCCTCTTCCTGCCCACGCCAGACCTCTAGTTCGGAACTGTTTTTGCTTCGAGAATAACCTGTTGTGAGGGGGCCGTCTTCGAAGACTGTCTGCTCAGTAATGGGTTCTGTAGGGGTGTAACCTAATGCAGCAACAGAGCTAACGTATATGAGGTCCGTTACTCCCTGGTCGAGCATTGTGTTAACGACATTAGCTGTCCCCCCTACATTCACTTCCATCATCAATGCTTCATCAGATGGATGAAAAGACACCACGGCCGCCACATGAAATACCGTTTTACATCCGCGTATTCCACCTTCTAGGCTGTGTAAGTCGGTTACGTCACCCTCAGCCCAACACAGTTCGGATTCCACGGGGTTGAGCCCTCTTTGCTTTAGGAAATTCATGACGCTTTCAACGTCTGATCCCTCACGCCTTAGGGCTTTTACAGATTTACCCGACTCTAGGAGTTGGGCTAATACTTCACGTCCTACAATTCCTGTTGCTCCTGTTATAAAATCCATGACCCAAAGGTAATTATCTTTGAGAGCGATGAAACCCTCAGAACATCTTTCTAATTTACTCTCTAGACTACCTAGCGAGCCAGGTGTGTATAAGCATTTCAACGATGATGGACAGATAATTTATGTGGGTAAGGCGAAAAACCTGAAGAAGAGAGTCAGTAGTTATTTCAACCGCAAGAAGTACGAAAATCGCAAAACCAGAATTCTCGTTGGAAAAATCCGGGACATAGAGTGGATGGTTACCCCAACGGAACAAGACGCACTGCTTCTTGAAAGCACTTTGATTAAAGAGCACAAGCCTATTTACAATATCCTGTTGAAGGATGATAAAACATTTCCGTTTTTGGTCTTGAAAAAAGAACCATTCCCACGGGTGTTTCCTACGAGGCAAACCAAAGCGGGAGACGGTGAATATTTTGGGCCCTTCACCAGTATTCGAAGTATGTACACGGTTCTCGATTTATGTAAAGAGCTATACCCCATCAGGACCTGTTCGTTGAATTTGTCTAAGAAAAATATCGACTCGGGGAAATTCAGGGTGTGTTTAGAGTATCACGTTGGAAATTGTCTAGGGCCGTGTGTGGGCAAGCAGTCGGAGGAGAGTTACGAGGAGAGTATAAGCTCGATACGCCACGTATTGAAGGGCAATCTTGGCGATGTCAAAGAGGCTTTGAAAAAGAGCATGAAGGAGGCCGTTGCGGATCTTGCTTTCGAAAAGGCAGAAGGGCTAAAGTCAAAGCTTAAAAGCCTTGAAAAATACCAAGCGAAAAGTACCGTAGTGCATCCATTAATTGATAATGTAGATGTCTTCACCATATCCTCCGATTCAAGTTGCGGATATATCAACTGCATGCATATTGTTTCCGGAGCAGTCGTTAAGGGTCGAACATTCGAAGTGAAAAAACGACTTGACGAGTCAGACGTAGCATTAATGCATGCCGCAATTCCATTCATTCGGGATGAAATAGGCTCTTCAAGCCCAGACATCTATACTTCTATGAAAGTAGCGATTAAGATGGAAGGTGTGAGGTTTTATATGCCGATAAAGGGCGATAAAAAACGACTCGTGGATATGTCCCAGAAGAATGCATTTTTATTCATGAAGGATAGGCAGAAGAAACAAGAACAGTTAGATCCTGAAGCTGCAACTTCACGACTAATGCAAACAATGAAGGCTGACTTAAAGATGAGGCACGAGCCTAGGCATATTGAGTGTTTCGACAACTCGAACATACAGGGAACGAGCCCTACATCAGCGTGTGTGGTGTTCAGAAACGGAAAGCCGGCAAAGCGGGATTACAGAAATTTCAATGTGAGAACCGTGGAGGGGCCAGATGATTTCGAGAGCATGAAAGAAGCCGTTTACAGACGTTATCGACGACTTCTTGAAGACGGGGATGCCCTGCCTCAGTTATTGGTAATTGATGGGGGCAAAGGACAGGTAAGTCACGCTATGGAGGCCTTAGAGGAATTAGATATCGCTAGAGATATTAAGGTGGTGGGAATAGCGAAGCGACTCGAGGAGCTTTTTTTTGCTGGAGATTCCACGCCGTACTATTTAGATAAAAGATCCCAGACCTTAAAGGTCATTCAGCAAATGAGAAATGAGGCACATCGATTTTCTTTAGCACATCACAGGAAAAGGCGCAGCAAGAAGTCACTTCACTCTGTATTAGATGAAATTAAGGGAGTGGGGTCTGCGTCTAAGGAAAAGTTATTGACGCATTTCGGCTCGGTAGATGGGGTTAAAAAGGCAAGTACTCAAGAGCTCGTTAATATTGTGGGAGAGGGGTTGGCTAAAGTAATCCGGACGTTTTTCGATCTACCAATTGAACCTACGGCCTAGGGAAGGGCCTCCTGCTTCTCGATAAGAACATACGATTTCGTCAACAATTTCAGCGGCTGGTTTTATATCGGAGAGCAGTGATGCGATTTGGCCTATCTCTAACTCACCCTCATCTAAATCTCCTTCAAACATCCCTTTTTTCGCTCTTCCTCTACCTAAAATGTCCGAAAGCTCTTCTGGCGTAGCACCCGATTGAGATGCCTCCACGAGCTTCTTATAAAGCGGGTTATGCATCATCCTAACGGGTGTGAGCTCCTTTAGCGTTAGGGTTGTGGCTCCTTCCCCTGCGGCAACTACAGCATCTTTAAAGGCAATATGAGCAGACGATTCTTCCGTGGTTACGAAACGAGAGCCTAGTTGGGCGCCTTCCGCACCTAGTATCATGGCCGCTAGTACCGATTTCCCGTCGTGAAGGCCTCCTGCGGCTATTACTGGAATGTTACAAACAGAGGCCACTGAAGGTATGAGGCACATAGTGGTGGTTTCCTCTCTACCATTATGTCCTCCTGCTTCAAATCCTTCTGCTACTACAGCATCAACGCCTGCTAGTTCGGACTTGAGCGCGAAAGTTGCGCTAGATATAACATGTACGACTTTAATGCCGTGAGATTGAAGGTGAGAAGTCCATTTTTTAGGGCTGCCTGCGCTCGTAAATACTATTGTCACACCAAGCTCAACTATCGAGGCCATGTGCTCCTCTACGGCTGGGTATAGTAGCGGAATGTTGACTGCAAAGGGCTTTGAGGTGGCGGCTTTGCACTTCTTGATTTGGTCTCTAAGAACCTCTGGATACATACTTCCGGCGCCTATAATCCCTAGTCCTCCAGCGTTACTCACGGCTGATGCTAGCTCCCACCCCGCACACCAAACCATCCCTCCCTGAATAATGGGGTATTGTATTCCGAAAAGCTCGGTGATACGGTTCGTTTGGTTCTTATCGGCTGCCATCTGTGATGTGTTACTATTCGCCTTTAAGTGCGTCCCAGCCTTGGGCTTTGAGCTCAACGTCGAGTCCGTTTTTTGTTACCATTATCTTCTCTTCAGGATTGTCTGTCATATGACCGATAACGCTGAGTTTTGGGTGGTTTCTCATCTTCTCGAAGTCTTCTTGAGAGACTGTGAAAAGCAGTTCGTAATCCTCACCTCCACTGAGCATACAAACCGTAGGGTCGAGGTTAAAAGCGAGTGCTGTATCGTAGGTTTTAGCATCGATGGGAAGTTTATCTTCGTAAAGGCGAATACCCAGGCCACTTGCTGCCATAAGATGGAAGCATTCTGAGGCCAAACCGTCCGACACGTCTATCATGCTCGTGGGTTTAATCTTTAAATCTTTCAGCTCCCTAATAATATCTGTCCTCGCCTCTGGCTTTAGCTGACGCTCTATAATGTATGCGTGATCTTCAAGCTCTGGCTGTGCCGTAGGGGCTTCTTTAAATACCGTCTTTTCTCGCTCTAGAACCTGTAGCCCCATGTATGCAGACCCTAGCTCGCCGGTCACGACAACTAAATCTCCTGCGCTAGCTCCCGCCCTTGTGACTATATCCTCTGATGCTGCAAGGCCCATAGCGGTGATGCTCAACGTAAGCCCAGAAGGGCTAGATGTCGTATCGCCACCCACGAGATCCACTTCGTAAAGCTCACAAGCCATCTTTATCCCAGCGTATAGCTCCTCTAAAGCTTCTACAGAGAAGCGGTTTGAAATGCCTAGGCCTATCACGATTTGGGTCGGCAGAGCGTTCATTGCGCACACGTCGGAGAGGTTAGCGATTACGGCTTTGTAGCCTAGGTGTTTTAGCGGAACGTAGCTCAAATCGAAATGAACTCCTTCTACGAGCATGTCAGTTGTCACAAGAACTCTTTTTCCAAGAGGGTCTATTACAGCAGCGTCATCCCCTACACCTAGAAGTGTGGAGAGTTGAGTTTTTTTAAGGTCTTTTGTAAGCCTACTGATAAGCCCGAACTCCCCTAGATCTTTTATCTCTGTTCTTTCCATTTTATTCTTCGTCTCTTACGTCACAAATCGTTCCTTCGAAGTGAAGGTCAAGGTCGGCAAATGGATGATTAAAGTCCATCTCTACCTCCTCGTCAAATACCTCTAAAATCAATCCTAACACCTCATTGCCGTCTTCGTCGCCCATTGGAACCACTTCCCCAGCTCGAACAGATTCACTATCAAATTTCCCGTTCACTTCAAACACGCTTCTAGGTATCATCACTATCGCGTCATCTGTCATCTTCCCATAGGCTTCATCACATGGAATCACGAAATCAAACGGCTCGCCTGGCTTCAGTCCTTCTAGCGCTTTTTCAAAGGCATCAAGCACCTCTCCTGCGCCTACGGTAAACCCGAAAGCTTGTTCCGCAGGACAATCCTCTATTACCTCTCCACCATCAATGGCTTCACTCAATACATACTCGATTTCCACAAAACGCCCTTGTGCTACAGATTGATTTTTCATAGTGCAAAGGTCAGTCGTACTTTGCGCTTATGCAACGAATTAAGACTGGATTATGGTTTTTAATGTTTTGTGGCCTCATCGCTAGCTCTTCAGCCCAAACCACATCAACCCACAATGTCCCTAACCTAAAGGAATACACATCATCCAAGCGCACTTTTACGCCCATAGGGTGTCGGGGAATAGACCTCCCCTGCTTCGAACACGTTCCACTTATAACTAATCAACGAGTCGTTCAAGCTAATTACGATATGACCGCATCTATCGCTCGAGGAGACACCTTCGATATCGTCCACTACGATATGGACCTTGATTTAACGGAGTACAACCTTCAACAAATGACCGCTCATGCTGGCATAAACCTTACTGTACTTCAGAACGGGGCTAGTAATGTGAGTTTTGACTTGGTGGAGCTTAATGTTGATTCCGTATTCATGGACGGCGTGGCGGTAGATTTTTCTCATGAAGAGGAATTACTGGTAGTACCTGCAGCTGAGGGAGCGTTTTTCGAGGGGGATTCCCACGTAATCGACGTGTACTATCACGGGCACCCCGGTTCAGACCCGTATTGGGGTGGTGTCTATTTCGCAAGTAATTACATTTATCACATGGGTATAGGTCTCACGAGTATCCCTCCTAACTACGGTAGGGTTTGGCACCCATGCTTCGACAACTTCGTAGAAAGAGCAACCTACACCTGGAATGTGAAGAGCGCGGGAGGCAGGAAGGCACACCTTCAAGGCACTTTTCTAGGCGAAACCTTCGAAGACGGAGACACGCTATCAAGGAGTTTCACGCTACAACATCCCATTACCACGCACCAAGCCGCTTTTGCCGTTTCTAATTACGTCGACAGTAATTATATTCACGTTGGGGCATACGGTGACGTGCCTGTACGCCTAACCGCAAAGCCCGAGGACATTAGTCAGATGGTGAATAAATTCGCAAACCTCGGATACGCAATCGATGCGCTAGAATACTGGTGGGGGCCATATGCGTGGGAGCGAGTGGGGTATATTCTAACAACTCAAGGCGCCCTTGAGATTCCCACCAATACTGCCTATCCTAGGTCTATGATAGAGGAAAGTCTGTACGCAAATAGCGACCTTCTTTCTCATGAACTGGGACATCAATGGTGGGGAAATATAGTTGCACCATTCATTCATAATCATATGTGGATTAAGGAGGGTGCAGCTGAGTATTCAAGCCATCTCTATATTGAGTGGAAAGACGGGCATGAAGATTTTGTGAGCCTTGTCAAGGATAATCAGCAATTTGTGCTGGAGGAATGTCATGTGCAGGACGAGGGATTTCATCCTATGTCTCCAATGCCGGACGATCATATCTACGGAAGGCATACCTACTACAAAGGGGCGTCTATTCATCATAATTTGAGGGCCTATTTAGGTGACGATCTTTATCGAGAAGCCTGTCAAGCAGCTATATCAACGAATTTCGACAGTCACATGGACCCCGAAGGGTTTATCGAAGTGCTCGAACAGTTTACTGGGGTTGACCTAGACCCATATTTCGACGCTCAAATTTTCCAACCTGGATTCTCAACTTGGCTCATCGACTCAACTACGACTATAGGTAATTCTACGAGTGGCTTTGAAACTCATCTTTACTTGAACCAAAAGCTCCGCGCCTGCTCATCCTTTCATGAAAACGAACCTCTAGACGTTTCACTGTGGGGTGCTGAATGGGGCACTACAATTCACCCCATACGGGTGGGTGGTGAGTGGGATGAGGCTACTATCTACCACGAAGAGCCTTTCGTGCTTATAGCCCTAAATGCAGACGGAAAACTTAACCAAGGTCGACTAGATCACACTGTTGCCATTACAGAAACAACGGGGCTTTCATCACTTCCGTGGGTTGAATTACGATTGGGTTGTGATGAAATTACCGATAGTGTCTTGGTTCGTGTTGAGCACCATTGGGCGGCACCTGATGCCGAGCCATTAGCTTTCTATTTTGATGAGATCAGCGCGTCTCATTTTTGGACTATTGACGGAACATGGGAGGATGGTATTGAAGGTACAGATGACCTGGTGCTAGACGCCCGATTCAGTTATGTCGGAAGTAATAACGAGGGGCTGGATTACGATCTTTACAACGGCGGCGAGCTGGGCGCTTTCCTCGCGTGGCGACCTAGCTCTGATGCTACATGGGAGCAATACCCTGACTATACCTGGCAGGCAGGCTCTCTAGAAAACGGCAACGGTGTGTTCAAGGTCAGTGTTCTTAGAAAAGGCCAGTACGCTTTCGCGCTTGGCGATGTGTTGCTAAATATTTCTGATGCCGAGTTAACTGATGAGATCTCTGGAATGCTCACATACCCCTCTCCCACCGATTCAGAATTAAACATCGTTAACCCTTCAACTGAAGGCAAATGCACTGTTAATATCTACGACATCAATGGACGGTTAGTTATGGCTAAGACTCTCTTTTCCGAGAGTGCAGCAATAGACGTTAGCTCTTGGAAAGCCGGGGTGTATTCAGCTGTCTTCTCGACTAATGAAGCCGAAGTAATCGTATCACGATTTACAGTAAAGTAGAAGCCTTCGTGTTAATTCTTGCTGACTTGACTATACCCGCAACTTCTCGCATATAATCTCGTTTATCAAAATACGGCGCGTAAGTATAGCCCTCGACAGTGATTAACATCGACGACTCGGGATCGTGAATGGTAATGCTGTAAAAGGGCCCTCCCATCCAGTCATTTTCCATTCTCCAAAGCCCTCGAATCTCAGCTGCGAATTTCCCCTGATAAGGAATTTCATCGTAGGACGGAATCATGCCCCTCTCAATCACCATATAGCTACCCTCAGTTGGGCCGCTAACAAATTCCGCCGTCAACTTATCCCTCCTTTCTAATAAATAATCTAGAGAAAACTGATGAGGGCCTAAGTACGGCTCCATGTGAATAAAAAACCCTTGTTGAACGTCGTGATTGTTGCTGCCCTTAAGCCTAGTCATCTGCCTGTCTATCCAAGTGAAAGTTGAATCAACTCTTACAGGATAGCAACCTTTGGGGATATTCATCTCGACGCCTAGCTCCTCTAGAACCCGTTCTTCTAATGCTTCATCTACGGAAAGAGATGATATATAACCCGACCTTTTCACCTCCATATCATCAAGTAGGCTGACCATCTCTAGCTGCCTCTCAGCAAGCTTTTTCGCTAGTCCGCTAAAAGTTCTAGCCTTGCCTTCGATGAAGATTTGACCCATGGAATATCTGTTCTTATAAAACTTTACGCTAGGCTCCTGCGTATCAATTCTATCAGCTATTTCAAGAAAAATAATGTTGCGGTGAGGCTTCCAAAACTTATTGAAATCCACTTTCGTTTTTTGGACCAAATCAAACATCGGCTCAAAAGTTTCCATATGCATTTGGGGTAACACATGGTAGGGCTTCATCAACGCGTCGCGCAAGGTATCACCCACTTCGCTGTTCCAAATAGCATCAGTACAGACGATCAGAATCTCTCCGCGCGGCCCTACAATACTCGGTAAAGGCGCCCTCGCTCCTTCCTGGCTACCACAGCTTTCAACTAGCAACAGGCCACAAATAACTATCATAAAAACTCCGACCTTCTTCATCAGAGTTTACTTGGGTCTCCGTGAATAATGAGGCGTTGTCCTATCCTTATTGTGGTGCCCGTCAGCGCGTTCCACTCCTGCAAGTGTTTTACTGAAACGCCGTGTGTCTCTGCAATAATGCCTAACACGTCCCCCGATTTTACTTTATAGTAAATCGCTTCCGGCGCGTATTTAATTACAGGTGTCAAATCTGGATTAATCGTTTTCATGCTATCCTCCATTACTAAAAAGAGGGGGATCTTTGTCTTAGGTATTGTTAAAGCCCAAACCTCTCCCGGCCCGGGAACTATTTTCTTCCTAAACATAGGATTTAAGATTGTTACCTGCTCAACCGACATGTCTGTAAGTGCTGCTATTTGATCGAATCTCAGCGGTCCTTCTACGTGTACTGTATCGTTTTCAGCATATCCTGGCATTATCCTCCTTGGAGTTATCCCATACTCTGCGTGGTACTCCATCAAGTACACTACGGCAAGGAAATTAGGCACGTAATTTCTGGTTTCTTTCGGTAAGAAAGGTCTCACTTCCCAGTAGTTTTTCTTCCCACTTCGTCGAATCGCTTTATTCACATTCCCTGACCCTGCGTTGTATGCCGCTAAAGCCAAATACCAATCTCCGTAACGCTTATAGAGTCTGTTCAAGTGATTACACGCCGCCTCTGTACAACGCCTCGGGTCTTTTCGTTCGTCTATATAACTGTCAATCCTAAGACCTTCCGCTTTTGCCGTATAGTACATAAATTGCCAAAGACCTCTCGCTCCAGCAGGTGATCTAGCCTCGGGGTTAAGCCCGCTTTCTACAACGGTGAGATATTTCAGCTCTAAGGGCAGACCCTCTCTATCAAGTATTTCTTCAAATAAAGGAAAGAACTGAGGAGCTCTTCCTAGCATTGTTCCCAGCCCTACTTTTCTTCTGCTTATATAAAGAGCGATGCGGCTATGCGCAACTGGGTTCCATCTTAAGTCTAGACCGGAAGTCCTGTCAAGTATAGCTAAGCGTGATTTTATTATCGCGGTATCAAGCTCAGTATCTGGTTCTCCTAGTAGATTCCAAAGCGACGTGTCAGAACTAACACAGCTTGATTGTTCACACCACTGCAACCACTCTTCTTCCCAGGAAAATAAGTTAGTTGTGGAGTCGATAAAAATGTCCGTAACAGAATCGATAACAGCATCTGCAACTAATAAATCAATAGGTAAGACTATCTCTTTCGTGTCAGATAGAGTGTCCACATTTAGGGAGTCTGATTGCGCAAGGATAACACTCCCTGAAAGAAAGCTGATTAATACAAGTAGTAGCCCTCGGCTCACTTGTCTTCTTTCTCTTTAGTCTTATCTTCTTTAGTCGCATCTTTGAACTCCTTCATGCCCTGGCCTAGACCACGCATAAGTTCGGGGACTTTTTTTCCTCCAAATAGAAGAAGGACAACAAGGGCAATCAATACAAGTCCTCCGACGCCGATGTTTGGGAGGAATAGAATATGTTTTGAAATGAAAATCTCTAATAACATGACTTCTTTGTTTGATGCGAAGTTCCGAAATCAAAGTCAAACATCAACACTAAACCCTAAAGTTTCTATAATCTCGAGTTATCAATAAGCCTCACACCCTCAATTTCAGCCGCAACAATTATATGGGTCCAGCTTGCAGGGCTGTCACTTGGGCTAAAAGTATTCTCGTTAACCCCGTTAATGTACTCGAGCTTCACGTGTGTGGAGTCAGAAAGGATTTTTCGTGCCTCATTTAATGATTCTTCTGTAGATAAACCCGCATTAATCTTTGTCGATGCTTGAAATAATGACTGAGATAATAGCAATGCGGTTTTAATGCCCTTTTTTGAGAGCCTAGAGTTTCTAGAGCTCAGGGCAAGACCGTTCTCATCTCTAATGATCTCACAAGAAACAATATCCGCTTTATAGAGTCCCTCATCGACAACTCGTCTTACGACGGCAATTTGTTGAAGGTCTTTCTCTCCGAAATACGCTTTATCGGGGTCAACTATTTGAAAAAGCCGGTCAACTACTGCTATAACCCCGTCGAAGTGTCCAGGCCTAAAGTCTCCCTCGAAGGCGTTTGTAAGTGCTCCCCAGTTTTTCGAGTCCGCCTTCGGGTCTCCTTCGTAAACTTCCTCGGCTGTCGGCGCGAATATCAAGTCTGCTCCAGCTTCATTTGCAATCACAGCGTCTTCTTCTAAAGTGTTGGGGTAATTAATAAAATCTGTTGAGTCCCCGAACTGTGTCGGATTTACCAATATGCTAATCACAACAAAATCACAGTCTTTAGCCGCTTTTTTAATTAATGAAGCATGACCATCATGCAGCGCTCCCATGGTGGGGATAAAAGCCACTAGACCTTTTTTTGTCTCTTGTTTTTCTTTTATCCAACATCTAAGGCCGGCTTTCGTGCTGATTATTTTCATTTATTGGCTACTCTAGCGGTCGCAAACGCTTGGTGGGCTTGGATTTGGGTGTAAAATTAACTATATTTGTCGTTCGACCAACCTGAACAAAGAAAGTTTATGAGCAAAGCTAGAATCCTGTACGTTTCCCAACACTTAGTTCCTTTTCTTCCTGAAACTCCTATGAGTTCTATCTCTCGACACCTCCCACAAGGGGCGTACGACAAGGGTAGAGAGATCAGAGTGTTTATGCCCCGCTTTGGAAAAATCAATGAACGCCGCCATCAGCTTCACGAGGTCATTCGCCTTTCCGGGATGAACTTAAATATCGATGATGACGATCACCCATTAATTATTAAAGTTGCCTCTATCCCTACGGCTAGGATGCAGGTGTACTTCATAGATAACGACGACTTATTCAAGCGCAAGGCTGTTTTATATGACGCTAATGATGAGCTGTTCGAGGATAGTGACGTAAGAGCCATATTCTTCGTAAGAGGTGTTCTTGAAACCGTCAGAAAGCTAGGATGGGCACCAGATGTAATTCATTGTCATGGATGGATGGCTAACCTGCTACCCTTATATCTCAAAGAAAATTATGCCGACGATCCTTATTTTTCAAATAGCAAAGTGGTTTGTAGCATCTACGATGAAGGCTTTGATGGGTCTTTAGACGAGCGTATGTCTGAGAAGATCGTTTTAGACGGAATCGACTCTGCTAAGGCGTCTGTGCTTAAAGACCCTACATTCAACAACATGAACGCCATTGCTATTGAGAATGCTGACGCTTTAATTGTAGCGTCAGATGAGCTTGAGGATGAGACTCTCGAAAAGATTAAGTCGGCAGGCGTCCCTACGTTAAACTTCCCAGGCGAGACTGGATACTTAGCAAGCATTAACTCTTTTTACGACGAAGTTCTAGGCATAGAAGAGAGTTCTGAGGCAGAATAAAGATAACTTTGCCACTCATGACGCACTCATCTAAAGGCCTTGCTTCCCTTGTTGTTTTTTTCCTTGTCGTTGTCGCGGCTTTGTCCGGTTGTAAGAAGCCCGATTCGTCTATAGGCCTAGGTCTACAACCAGAGTCAGACATGCTTGCATTATTCACTGACGATTCCGACTCACCACTCGTGACAGTTAGGCTCGTGACAGTTAGAGAGGATAGTTTAGCTACTGATGAATTAAGCACCGGTGTTTTAGGACGTGTTTACCACCCGAGGTTTGGGCTCATGACGGCTAGCTTCGTGACTCAACTTAGATTGAACGCTCCGAACATCAACTTTGGCGAAAACGCCGTCGCTGATAGTATGTACTTGACTTTAAAAATGACTGGTGATGCGTATGGCTCCCTTACGCCGCATAGCATTATGGTAACTCAACTGACTGACACGCTGGTTCTAGACTCAACTTATTACTCCAACTACATTCCGGAAACGGCTCACATAAACCTTTTAGACCCTTCACAGCCGCAAGTTTCTTTGAACCCCGCAGCAGACGTTATTATTGGAGAAGACACTGTTACTTCTCAGGTAAGGTTAAAGATGTCTAATGATTTTGCCCAAACCTTACTTAATCAAGACACCACCACATTCTCCAGCAACGAAGATTGGTTAAAGTATTTTCCTGGCGTTCACATCTCATCAATGTCTGGCCAAGGGGCAACTGGGATAGATATATCCTCTGGACTAAGCACCATGAGGCTGCATTACCATAACGATACTGACACGTCTTTTTATGACTTTGTTATCAGCCCGCTAAGCGCTAGGGTTAATCTGTTCTCCCAAGAATTCGATGGCGCTTTATCTGAATTAAACAGCCCAGAAACTGACACTTCATTTGTAGCCGGTGATGAGTTGCTATACGTTATGTCCGGATCTGGGGTAAAAATGGAAATGTATATCGATGGGCTTGATGCATTAAATGATTCCTTAGGGCCAGAAAGAGCCGTTCTGAAAGCAGAACTAATTCTTCATGTCGATGAGCACTTCTACAGCAAAAGATACCCTGCGCCCGAACAACTCTTTATCTTGACAGAAGATGAAGATGGGGAGCCCGTCTCAACACCAGATCAGTATGTATCGAGTAATCATATTGGTGGCGTTTTCAATCCCGAAACCATGGAATACCGGTTTAATATTAGTAGAACCGTTCAACACCTTCTTAATAGAGAAAGCGATTACGACTACGGTTACGGCAATTTTTCTCCCGACAGAGACGTACCTCCGTTGCACATCGTTTCAACCAGAGCGGGCATTTCTATCCAAGGTGTAGTTATTAGGGGTAGCGGTGTTGATGAGAATCACGCTAGACTTGTGGTGACGTGCAGTCACTAATCTAACTTCGCAATATGTGTGGAATTGTAGCATATGTGGGACCCAAACCCGCCTTCCCTATCGTAATTGATGGGCTTAAGCGCCTAGAATACAGGGGCTACGACAGTGCGGGAATTGCAACTATTGAACGCGATGGAGAGCTTGTTGTTAAAAAGCGCAAGGGAAAAGTTACAGACTTGCTTGCACATCTTGGTGATGAAAAGCTAAAGGGAACGATAGCGATAGGTCACACTCGCTGGGCTACTCACGGGCCACCTAACGACATAAATGCCCACCCTCATCGCGGCAGCTCAAGTCGGCTAGCTCTAATTCATAACGGAATTATTGAAAACTACATGGCCCTCAAAGAGGCATTAAATCATAGGGGGCATAGTTTATTAAGCGACACAGATTCCGAGGTTCTCGCTCATTTAATTGAAGAGGTTATGGTTACCTCTGACTTAGGTCTTTTTGACGCCGTAAGAGCGGCTCTGAGCCAGGTAGTGGGTGCTTATGCTATAGTCGTAATCGACAAAGAAAACCCTACCCGCCTAATTGCAGCTCGTAAATCAAGTCCTCTTGTCATAGGTGTTGGAGCAGACGGAGCTTTCTATATCGCATCTGACGCCACCCCTATTATCAGCTTCACGAAAAACGTTGTATACCTCGAGGATGAAGAGGTTGCATGCCTAGACCTAGACTCGGGTCTCAGAATTAGAACTATCTCAAACGATAGCATTACGCCCGAGGTACACGCGCTAGAAATGGAGCTCGAATCCATAGAGAAGGCTGGTTACGATCACTTCATGCTCAAAGAAATCTTCGAGCAACCTAAATCCATTAGAGATTCTATTCGTGGCCGAATAAACCCCCAGCTCGGCGAGGTGAAAATGGCAGGGATAGATGACCACTGGGAGCACTGGGAAAATGCATCTCGTATTATCATCTTGGCGTGCGGAACCTCTTGGCATGCCGGGTTAGTTGCAGAATATCTCCTTGAAGAATATACCCGAATCCCGGTTGAAGTAGAGTACGCCTCAGAGTTCCGATACAGAAACCCCATCATTAGATCAGACGATGTAATAATAGCAATCTCTCAAAGTGGAGAAACCGCTGACACTCTCGCGGCTATTAAAACCGCCAAAGAAGCTGGTGCCCACGTATTCGGGGTTTGTAATGTCGTGGGGTCGAGCATCGCCCGCGAAACGGACAGTGGCGCTTACACTCATGCTGGACCTGAAATCGGTGTCGCTTCGACAAAGGCTTTCACATCACAGCTTGCAGTTCTTACGATGATGGCTTTGCATATAGGGCATAAAAAAGGGGGCCTTAAAACTGATCGATTTAACCGATTATTAGCCGAGCTGAGTAACATACCCGAGCTTGTAGAAAAAGTTCTTCAGCAGTCAGAATTAATTTATTCTATTGCAGAAAAATTTGCGAAAGCAGAAAACGCACTTTATCTCGGAAGAGGATACCAATTCCCTGTAGCACTAGAGGGAGCCTTAAAGCTGAAAGAAATCAGCTATATCCATGCCGAAGGATACCCAGCAGCGGAGATGAAGCATGGCCCTATCGCTCTAATCGACGACAACCTTCCGGTTATTTTCATAGCCCCAATGGATGAGGTGTATGAAAAGGTCGTAAGCAACATTCAAGAGGTGAAGGCTCGTGGCGGGAGGTTAATTGCTATCGTTACAGAGGGTGATAAGGAAGTGGCTCGTCTTGCTGACCATGTAATTGAAATACCCAAGTGCGATGATTCGCTCGCTCCTCTTTTAAGTGTGATTCCGTTACAGCTTCTCAGTTATAAAATAGCTGTCTTACGCAATTGCAACGTCGATCAGCCTCGCAATCTAGCAAAGTCAGTAACGGTGGAGTAGCTTTAGAAGCCGTTTTGGTCTAAAAAACAGCTTTAACATACCATCTTACTAATAGTGAATTTCCATTCTCGTCTTCAATCATAGTTTTGACCTCTTTATGTTTTATGTCAAATAGGTAATGATATTCATTACCTACATCACTTATGACATTATATCTAAATAGACCATCTTCACCAGATACTTTTTCTTTTATATAATACGTGGATTTCATTTCAGATGTAGTGTGGACAAACATTGTTTCGTCCTCATTCATTTCAAATAAACAATTGTTTTCGAAAGGATCACAATCCATCTCCCACGCTTCAGTCACTTCATTCCAGGCACAATACTCTTTCAAGTTACAGCTTAAAAATGTTTGACCAAACAAAATAGTTGGCATAACAATCATTGATAATAAAATGGATTTTCTCATAATTAAAATTTTGTATTGTTCCTTGTTATAAAGTGTAATGTATTGCTTAATTGAGCTTTAATGATATAATCTTCAACTTTAATGATACAATTAATGACGCTGAGCTTTATATGTCAAATTAATTTTTCGATAACTATTCTGTCACAGTAAAGTAGCAGCCTGACGGGGTTGTTAAAGGAAAAAGTTCGTGATTATCCACAAATTCTGCTAGAAACGGCTGATGATTTACGTAATTGCATCTTGAAATACGAAACTAATTAATTAGGTCATGAAAAAACTGATGTTCTCTCTAGCGATTTTTTCGCTAGTATTCACAAGCGCTCAAGCGCAAAAGCAGTTGGGCGGTGAGCACAACATTGAGGTAAATCTTAATCCTCTTGGAGATTCTCCAATCGACGGAACCACACTGAAGTACCGTAACTTCTTAGATGATGATAAAGCTTTCCGTTTATCAATTACCGTAAATAGCACTAACGATTCGTACGCTTATTTTCAGGCAAACGAAGGCTCAGAAGATCTGGACGATGTCTTTCCTCAGTTGATGATGGAGTCGGGAATAACAGTTTTCGGAATTGCTGCTGGTTATGAAATTCACTTTAGTGGAACTGACAATCTAAGCCCATACATCGGATTTGAGGCTGGGTTTTTAATGAGAACTAGAAATGATCGTATTGAGTCATATGGACCCAACGACCAAGACAATGCCGGCCAACCAAATGCATATGTTATCTGGGATGTCACAAATAAGCAAACTCAGACTAACATTCAATTGAATTTATTGTTTGGTGCTGACTATTACTTCAATGACGCTATCTATGTAGGTTTTGAGGCAGGTATTGGATACCGTAAAACAACATTCGGAAACCATGCTGTTAGCACTTCCGATTTAACTGCTTTTAATATGGAATTCAATAACGCTCAAATATCGGGTGACTACGGAGCAGCTTTACTAGACAACTATGTTGGAGAGTTAGTCTTCGATGTATTAGACGCACAGCAAACAGGCGGTTCAGATAATAGTTTTATCGGAGGAGTGTTTGTTAATTATGATGATGATGCGTTATTTCCTAACCACCTATCTGGGTCAGCTTTCGGAAACGTCTTCAACGCTTCGTTGCGTTTTGGGTACATCTTCGACTAGGTTAGAGATATAGTTTAGAATAAGCTTTTTGAAAGGCGTCCTACTTGGGCGCCTTTCTTCGTTTATTAGCAATATGAAAGACGCGTTTGAACTGACAATGAATTGGGAAGGCAAAAGTTTTCCCATAGATTTAAGTCAGATAATCGATCTAAGTCTTCCACTCCGCGACGAGAAGAAAGGCCTGGGTACTAGCGCGTGGTATGTG
>Ga0115000_10000952_pt1 | contig 26359 bp, 27 predicted proteins | sample ArcticOcean_MG_C_6_FD_89690 | JGI IMG/M metagenome (GOLD analysis project Ga0115000, IMG submission 89690) | Marine microbial communities from western Arctic Ocean - ArcticOcean_MG_CB8_128 | ecosystem: Environmental > Aquatic > Marine > Oceanic | place: Arctic Ocean: Canada Basin | collected... | reverse complement strand
CGTAAGTATAGAAAACATGCTCTTGTAGGAATACTAGTTCTTTCAAGATATACTCATTACCCCCATACCTATTAGTAGGAGAAATCCACCAATGACTAAAAGTGGTTCGCGGCCATATTTATCGGAAGCCTTCCCGGCTATAAATCGCATTGATATAGAAGCGACAACAATAATGGTGTTAAACAGTCCTTTGTACTTAAAACCTAGATCGCCGACGAAATCTGGTGTTACTGTTAGAAAAACTCCGAAAGTAATAGCCACAGGGAGTAAGAATAATGCTGAAGGCCAAACAGAAGCCTCAATGTTCCCCCCCTTAAACACATTGAAATCGCTCATAACTACTGAACGACTGTTAGGCAATGTCTCTTGGATTCTAAGGGTGAGAATAAGTGAGATAACACCCAGGATTGACGACACAATAAACATCGCATCATAGCCATAATCCACAGCCAACCAGCTACCTATAGCGGGACCCCCCGCCATACCGGCATTACCGGCAACACCTAAAAACCCTAAAGCCTCGCCTCTTCTACTTACGGGAACGATATCGGTGAGCAATGCGCTCGTTCCTGTGGGTCTAAATCCAGTACTCAACCCATGAAGCACTCTCACACCTAGAAAAACCCATACACCTAGCATTGCCGTTTTTGGGTCATCACAAAACCCCTCGTGCAAGTACCCCACACCTACATACGCGAACCCTGCGATAGCAGTCACTGCGGTTCCGAAAATCATAACCACCTTCCTGCCCGCCCTATCGGCTATCCTCCCAGAAAAGAACCTTGAAAAGAATGCCCCTAGGGTAAACAATCCGATTATATACCCTAACAAATGACCAGCACCCATCATAGTTAAGTATCCGGGCAACTCCGGCATAATCATTCCGAAACTAGCCATAAACAATACGGTACTAGAACAAAGCAACCAGAAGGTAGGCGTGAATAATTTTGGTGGGGTTACGGATTCGTTTTTCACAGTCGGCAAAGTTACCTTTATAGCATCTTGAAAGAATACCCAATTAAAATAATTGTTGCATGGGGTGAAGCAATCAGTGGAAACGAAAAAATCCGCGACTGGCTTACCGCAAACAACTACCCTGAATTAGCTGCATTCACTTATGCAATTAATCTTCGAGATGATGCACGGGAGTGGCTGATAAATGAAGGCCACCCAGAATTGATGGCTTTAGTTGTCGGCTCCGAAGGTGACGTCAATGCATGTAAATGGCTGAGGAAGAATGGATATTCAAAACTTGCGTTAGTTGCTGAAGGTGCAGACAATGACGAAGAGGCTATAAACGCACTACTTAGAGATGGGCATAAAGAATGGGTTATGATAAGCTTGAAGATTCAGTTTATAAAAAACATGATACAGTCTGATAATGATGATGTGCACAGAATATCAGCGAGATAGCTTACGATCTATCTAGGTAAACCAAATGACTCATCTTCTCAGGTGAGATAAATTCATTTGAAACTCTCAATATATCTTCAGATGTAATGGATTCTATAGCCTTGAAAAAATCAGCTAGCGGCTGTACTTTATTGTACAAGAGATAACTTTTTGCAAGCCCTGACATCATAGCTGTCCCCGAATCTTGGTTTAGGGCTATTTGGCCTATAAGCTGCTTTTTAGCATCGTGAAGTTGACGAGTGGTGAGCTTAGTTGAGCACATGAGCTTCAGTTCCTTATTCACAAGCTTCTCCACCTTGTTGTGAAAACGTCGATCTGTACCGAAGTATATAGAAAACACCCCACTATCCTGATAAGGTGAATAACCAGCTTCGATGTGATATGCCATTCCATACTTCTCCCTAATATTCATACTCAACCGGCAATTCATAGCCGGACCTCCTAAATAATTAGCTAATAAAGTCAGTGGCAACTTATCCTTATGATCTGCTCCAACAGTTACCCCTCCGAGCAAATGATGCACTTGATGCGTATCCTGCTCTACCCTCTCATTAAACAAAGCAACCGGTTTAGGCGCTACTCTTTTCACCACACCACTATCACCCTTAAACTCTCCCAAATACTTTTCGCATATCTTCTTAAACTTCTTAAACGGAGTAGCTCCCACAGAAGCGAACACCATTTCATCTGGCCTGTAATTTCTCTCTACAAAACCTTTGATATCGTCTCTAGATAAGGCTTTCACAGAATCCGGTGTACCTAAAATAGTTCTACCTAAAGGATGAGCTCCGAACAACCTCTCTTCAAATTCATCGAAAATCACATCACTAGGATTATCCTGAATAGATGCTATTTCATCTAAAATCACATCCCTCTCTTTCGCTATCTCTTTCTCGGGAAAAGTAGAATTAAAAACAATATCTGCGATCAACTCTACGGCTCTACTTAACTCTCTCTCTAGAAATGAAGCACTAACCCAGGTCTCCTCCTTAGTTGTATATGCATTCAACTCACCGCCTACCCTCTCCAGCCTATTTAGAATATGAAATGTCTTTCGCTTCTCAGTCCCTTTGAATAAGCAATGTTCAATAAAATGAGCTACTCCAGCTTCGCCAGGTCTCTCGTCACGGCTTCCTGCATTCACCACAAGTGCGACATGACTAGCGGCCCTAGGAACCACTTTATGTATCACACGTATGCCGTTAGGCAAGGTGAAAGTATGGAATTCTGCTGACATCTTCTTTTAGGTTATTTGGACCAAACCCACTACCAGTAATTAAATAGACAGGACGGAAGCCCGCTAAAAAATTAAAATGGCAGATCCTCGTCTGAGGATGGCTCTACGACCATTGGTTCTACATCCGGAAGTGGAGCAGAACTTACTGGTGGTACTGATTGAGAACTAGCAGAAGAATCAGATTGCGCACCTTCTGTTGAAGCAGTAACTGACCCACGCTCAATTCTCCATGCATTGAGATCCACGTAGTAATTACCATTGTATTCACGGCCACGCAAATCGAACTTCACCAGAACTTCATCTCCCTCTCCGAGTCCGTTTAATTGCTCTACACGCTCTTTCAAAGCTGCAAACTTAATTTCTTGTGGATACTGTTCGTTAGTCGTGATAACGAAATCGCGCTTATAGAAGCCGCTTGGAAAGTCTTGTTGATCGAACAAAACTTTGATTTTACCTTTTAGTTCAAATGCCATGGCATAAAGGTAAAATAAGAGTTGGGATTTAGGGCCTTATCCAAGGTTAAAACTCAGAAGTGTTTTCCACGCTCCATTAACATTTCCACGTTCTAATAGAGATGCCGCAAACTTGTGAAGCTCAAGTTCTAGAGTTTCACCATCATCTTGATGCTCGATGAAAATATCAGCTAGTTCTAGAAGCTTGTAATCATTTACATCGGTTTCATTAGGCAATACCTCTACATTACCTAGCATTGCTAGGTGTTTCCCTGTGAGAACGCTACTCGTTCTAATATCCGCAGGTATCATATCTACACCTATTCCTAGGTTAGCAAGAGGCTTAGGCACTTCAAAGAGAGCATCACCAGAGGCACGTACGTAAAAATCTCCGCCTCCTCTAGCAACTAAATCTAATTTCCTCGCATCCGGCACACCATCCGAGTTCAGAACGGAATCCTTGAAATGCATGCGCAACACCTCACACACCACTAACTGTCCAGCACCAGGATTATCACCAAAAGAATCTACCCTCAACACCTTACACTCGAATGATACTGGTGATTCCAGTACTCTGGGCGGCTGAACAACCTCAGACTTCACCTCTGTAAGCCCAGCTTTCACAAACTCATTTACTCCACGAGCATAATCAGTTGAAGCTAAAGAACACGCATGGACCATTGAATAGTCGACCATGTTTATCACCACTTCTGGAACAGCTAGAACATTATCTAAAGTATGTTTAGTTGTGTTATCTCGTCCTCTACGAGCGGGTGAAAATATTAGGATAGGTGGATTAGCTGAGAATACGTTGAAGTAGCTAAATGGGGCTAAATTTACATTCCCCTCCGCATCAACTGTACTTGCAAACGCAATAGGTCGTGGAGAAACTCCTCCTAGCAATAGGGCGTGGAGTTTTTGTGTGGACAGGTCCTCGGGGGTGAATGAAGAGTGAGACATGCGCGGCCTACTTTTTTGGTTTGTGATTTTCTACTTGGATAGCTGCATCGATAACTTTAGCTTTTAAGGCGCTCTTAAATTCTACAAGTCTCTCAAGGAGTTCTGAATCAGCAACGGATAGGATTTGGGCTGCAAGAATCCCTGCATTCCTACCACCATCAAGAGCCACTGTCGCAACAGGAACTCCCGCAGGCATTTGCAGAATACTAAGTATCGAATCCCAACCCTCTATAGAATTACTGCTCTTTACAGGAACTCCTATAACTGGAAGCGGAGTGTACGAAGCTACCATGCCTGGCAGATGAGCCGCTCCACCAGCACCAGCTATAATAACCTTTAGACCGTTAGCAACAGCGGAACTAGCATATTCTGCTAACCTCTCTGGCGTTCTATGTGCGCTTACAACGGTCGCATTATATTCAACGCCCAGTTCATCGAGAACGCTCATGGCCTTTTCCATAATTCCTAGATCAGAATTACTGCCCATTATGATACCTACTTTACTCTTCATCTAAATTCTTTTCTAAGGTTTCTAACATATCGCGGATCTCAGATGCTTTTTCATAATTCTCCTCGTCAACAGCTGAAGCAAGATTCGCTTTAAGAGTAGAAATACGTTTTTTCAAATCTCGAATTGTCTTTTTTGATTTTTGTCCATCCAAATCAGGTTCGGGACTTAAGATACTTAAATCCTCATCAGCGTCTTCCTCTGGAACTTCCTCACTCATTTGAATCATATCCTCAGGTGAAATCCCAGCCATATCTATGACAGAAGTAACACAACGGATAGGGGCTCTAAATCGAACTGCAATAGCGACAGCATCAGACACCCTAGAGTCGATTTGTTTTATTTGAGTTCCATCGCTAACGTATATGTTAGCGTAGAAAATCCCTTCCTCGAATTTGTAAATCAAAACCTCTCCTACTTCCATATCGAAGGAGAGAAGTGTGTTTTTATATAGATCGTGAGTTAAAGGCCTACTAGACTTCATGTTCTCAAGCTCTAATGCAATAGATTGAGCTTCTGCCCCGCCTATAACTATAGGCAGTTGCATATCACTTCCTACGACACCTAATAATAATGTATATGCCCCCGATGACGACCCCGTTAAGGTAATGTCATGTATTTCGAGGTCCACTTTTTTCATCTCATTTATGATAAAGCTTTGATAGCTTCTGTCAATTTAGGAAGAACTTCGAATACATCACCTACAATTCCGTAATCAGCTGCCTTAAAGAAGGGAGCCTCCGGGTCTGTGTTGATTACTACGATTACTTTGCTTTGGTTTACACCAGCTAAATGCTGAATAGCACCAGAGATCCCACATGCAATGTAAAGATCAGGTCTAATGGTTACACCCGTCTGACCTACGTGCTCGTGATGAGGCCTCCAACCCATATCACCTACAGGTCTAGAACAAGCAGTGGAAGCATTCAAAGCACGAGCTAAGTCCTCCACTATTCCCCAATTCTCGGGTCCCTTTAAGCCTCTACCAGCAGAAACAACCCTATCAGCTTCAGGAAGTGGAACAGCACCATCCTCACTAGATGGCTTGAAATCCCCGAATGAAATTTTTGATTCTCCTACTTCAGCAGAAAAAGCTTCAACTGAAGCATCTCCTCCACCTGTGCCTTTAACTCCGTATGCGTTAGGTGTTAATCCTAACACCGTCTTATCAGCCGATACAGAAACAGAAGCTTTAGCCTTTCCACTAAATACATTCCGTGAAAAAGTTCCGCCCTCGGGTAATTCGATAATCCCAGGAACATAACCAGCTCCTAATCTAACCGCAACTCTAGGAGCTATTGCTCCACCCTCAAGGTTTCCTGAAAACACAATAGTTGTAGCACCTGTTGTCGTAACAGCAGACTCAACTAGGCGTGCTAATTGCGAATTATCATTTAATTCCGTTGAATAATGTAACACCTTAGTTACTCCAACTGCTCCCAGACCACCGTCACCGGATAAATCACCGGAGACAACAGCAGAAACTTCTCCCGAGGCTAATGCACTTGCAAAAGATGCCGCTTCTAGCCCAGACTTAGTGGCTTGACCACTGTTTGTAGGTATATATACTAATACTGACATCTTAAATAATTTTTGCTTCCTCACGTAAAAGACGAACTAACTCCGCTGTATTCTCTGCATCCACCATAACACACGAACCTTTAGCTGGTGGTAATGTGAATTTTTCAATGGCAGTTGGAACTTGAACTCCGTCAGCTTCTATAACCTGTAGAGGCTTAGTTCTAGCTGACATTATACCCCTCATATTAGGGATTCTTTGTTCAGACATTCCCTTAGCTGCGCTCAACACGAACGGGCCTGTGACTTTAACGCTATTAGTTCCACCAGCAGTTTCACACGTGAGGCTTGAAGAGCCATCATTCATGTCTAAAGAAGTAGCAAAGGCTACGAATGGCAGATCTAAACACTCAGCTATCATAGCAGGAACAGCAGAAGAATTGTGGTCTATCGTTTCCTTGCCGCACATAATCGCGTCAAATCCTTGTCCATCTGCATAATTAGCAATTAATCTAGCTACTTGAGCTGAATCTGTGGGAACGGTATTAATCCTAACCGCATCATTAGCGCCTATAGCTAACGCCTTGCGAATAATAGGGTCACAAGAAGCTTCCCCAACAGTTATTGTAGTAACGGAACCAACTGAAGATTCGGTGATTTCTATGGCCCTCACTAGAGCATACCACTCATCATAGGGATTAATAATAAACTGGACATCACTTTCATCAAAGTTTTTATCCCCGTCTGTAAAGGCGATACGGCTTGTTGTATCTGGTGCTTTACTAATGCATACTAGCAATTTCATAGGCTTGAATAGATAATTATTAATCTCTTAAATAGGACTGCAAAGGTAGTGATGCAGAGGTATCATTAATAACCTATCTTTGCCGACCGAATTGTGCATCAAAATCATGCGTGAAATCACATATAGAGAAGCTATCGCAGAAGCGATGAGCGAAGAAATGCGCCGAGACGAGCGTGTATTCCTTTTAGGAGAGGAGGTTGCCGAATATAATGGCGCCTACAAAGCTTCAAAAGGTATGCTGGCTGAGTTTGGTGCTAAACGAGTAATTGACACTCCTATTGCTGAGCTTGGATTCACAAGTATTGCAGTTGGTGCAGCGATGAATGGCCTTAGACCTATCGTAGAGTATATGACTTGGAATTTTGCTGTTCTTGCTTCAGACCAAATCATAAATCACGCTGCAAAGATGCTACAAATGAGTGGTGGTCAATACAGTGTCCCTATAGTGTTCAGGGGCGCAAACGGCCCCGCCGGACAGCTTGCCGCTACCCACAGCCAAAGCTACGAGTCATTCTACTCAGCTATACCTGGCCTTAAAGTAGTAACCCCATTCACTCCATACGAGGCGAAGGGATTATTGAAATCAGCTATTCGCGATAATGACCCAGTCCTTATTATGGAGTCTGAAAAGATGTACGGCGACAAGGGTATGATTCCAGACGGTGAGTACCTAGTACCTATCGGAAAGGCTAACGTGAGAAAGAAAGGAACGGATTGTACCATTGTATCATTCGGAAAGATTCTTAAGAGCGTACACTCAGCAGCTGATGAATTATTAAAAGAAGATATAAATGTTGAGATAATCGATCTTATAACGATTCGACCTCTGGATCTTGAAACGATACTCGAATCTGTAAGAAAGACGAACAGACTTGTGATTGTTGAAGAGAGCTTCCCTGTGAGTTCTGTTTCTTCAGAAGTGGCTTATAGAGTCCAACGAAATGCATTCGATCACCTTGACGCTCCTATCATTAGGCTTTGTCAATCTGACACCCCGTTCGCATATGCGACAACATTAATTGACGAGGCTACACCTCAGATTAAAGAAATTGTGGAAGCCGTTAAAAGCGTCGCTTACACATCATAACTAGTAAACAACTCGCCTTAATAAGGCACTGACATAATTATACATCATGCAATTTTTGACTGAAAACTTACTTTATTTCGTTCCAGCAATAGCTGTTCTAGGCCTTATAATCATGGCCATCCAAGGGTCTTGGGTTCGCAAGCAACCTAAGGGAAATGCTCGAATGACTGAGATCGCGGGATATATTCACGAAGGAGCTCTCGCTTTTCTAAATGCTGAGTATAGACTACTCGCTATTTTCGTTGTCATTGCAGGAGCTCTATTAGGATACGTATCCACAGTAGTACCTGAAACGCATTGGTTCATTGTAGTTGCATTCGTTATCGGTGCTATTTTCTCTGCTGTTGCAGGAAACATCGGAATGCGCATTGCTACTCAAGCTAACGTAAGGACTGCTGAAGCTGCTAAGACAAGTTTGGCACAAGCGCTGAAAGTTTCTTTCCGAGGCGGAATGGTAATGGGATTAGGAGTGGCTGGTCTAGCTGTATTCGGACTAAGTGCTATATTCATTATCCTACTTAAGACTTCTATACTAGGAATAGATACTGATGCGCCTAGCGTTCACGATCTTACAATCCTTCTTGAAGCATTAGCTGGTTTCTCTCTAGGTGCTGAGTCTATAGCACTTTTCGCTCGTGTGGGTGGAGGCATATACACGAAGGCTGCAGACGTAGGTGCTGACCTTGTGGGTAAGGTTGAGGCTGGCATCCCTGAAGACGATCCTCGCAACCCTGCTACGATTGCTGATAACGTAGGTGATAACGTAGGTGATGTTGCCGGAATGGGTGCTGACCTCTTCGGTTCTTATGTAGCAACTGTACTTGCTGCAATGGTACTAGGTGTGTATGTAATTAAGGATATGGGTGCTGGATATGAAGATGACTTCGGAAATCTAGCTCCTCTATTATTACCATTGATTATATCTGCTCTGGGAATTGTATTCTCAGTAATTGCGGCACAATTCATAAAAGTAAAAGACAGCGCTAAAGAACCAGAAGTGCAATTAGCTCTAAATATTGGAAACTGGGGCTCTATCATTATGACAGCTATCGCTTGTTACTTCTTGATTGATTGGATGCTTCCCGCTGAACTTGAAATGGGTTTTTTCGAGGAGGGCATTAGGACTTTCTCTAGCATGAACGTATTCTACGCTGTGCTCGTAGGACTTGGAGTCGGTGGTGGAATAAGCTGGATGACTGAGTACTACACAGCACTTGGTAAAAAGCCCGTAATGGACATAGTGCGCAATTCTAACACTGGAGCTGGAACTAATATTATAGCGGGTTTATCTGTAGGGATGATGTCTACATTCGGACCCATCCTTCTTTTTGCTGCTGCTATCTACGCTTCATACGAGTTCGCTGGATTCTACGGAGTAGCTATCGCAGCATGTGCTATGATGGCTACTACAGCTATGCAACTTGCAATTGATGCTTTCGGCCCTATTGCCGATAACGCTGGTGGAATCGCAGAGATGTGTGAGCTACCTAAAGAAGTAAGAGAGCGCACAGATATTCTAGATACTGTAGGTAACACTACTGCTGCTATCGGAAAAGGTTTCGCTATCGCTTCTGCTGCTCTTACAGCTCTTGCACTATTTGCTGCATATGTAACGATGACAGGAATTGATGGAATCAACATCTTCAAAGCAGATGTTCTTGCGACATTATTCGTAGGAGCTATGATACCTGTTGTATTCTCTGCTCTTGCAATGCAATCTGTGGGTAAAGCTGCTATGGAGATGGTAAAAGAAGTACGTCGCCAGTTCAAGGAGATTCCTGGAATTATGGAGGGCACTGGAAAACCTGAATACAGTAAGTGTGTGGAGATTTCAACTAACGCAGCACTTAAAGAGATGATGCTACCTGGAGCTCTTACTATTGTTACTCCTATAATAATTGGATTCACTATGGGTGCTGAACCTCTAGGTTCATACATGGCTGGTGTTACGGTGAGTGGTGTTCTTTGGGCTATATTCCAAAACAACGCAGGAGGTGCATGGGATAACGCTAAGAAGAGTTTCGAAGCTGGTGTAGAGATAGACGGCGAGATGACATACAAAGGTTCAGAAGCTCACAAAGCGGCTGTTACTGGAGATACAGTAGGCGATCCATTCAAGGACACATCTGGTCCTTCAATGAATATCTTAATCAAGCTGACATGTCTTATAGGATTAGTTATCGCTCCTATTTTACTACAGATTAGTGATTCTAAGGCGGATGTTATCGAAGATCAAATAGAGATTACAACTCCAAGCGAAACAGAAGCTGACACAAATACTACTGAAACTAGTACAATCGTTGATAGCGAGGTTGAAGTAGCTGTGGAGCCTGTTGACGCAGTTAATAACTAATAACCACACATTATCATAATGAAATTATCAAACCTTTTAATAGCTGCATTAGTCTTAGTTATGGCTTCATGCTCGACTACTGACTCTAGCAATACTACTCAGGAGAACACTAATGAAACCGCAGATCAGGTTACTAATGACAGTACTCTAGTTGACGGAAATTATTCCATTGCTAAAATTGACCCCTTAGTAACATGGCGTGCGAACAAGGTTATAGGAAGTGGACACTCTGGTATCATTCCACTTAAAAATGGAAAATTTAAAGTAGTAGACGGAAAAATCGCTGGTGGTATCATCACTTTTGATATGAACGGATTTACTGTTACAGATATAGAGGGTGAAAGCAAGGATAACTTCAACAGTCATCTTAAATCTGAGGACTTCCTTTTTACTGAACAATTCCCTACTGCAGTAATAACTATTACAGGGTCTAGCGAGCTAGATGGAGTTACGGTTATAGAGTCAACTTTAGATATGCATGGGGTTTCTCAATCATATAACATTCCTGTTTCTATTACTCCTTTTGAGAAAGATGGACAAGTGATGTTTTCTATTAAAGGAGATGTAGCTGTAGATAGAACCAAGCATGATATCACTTATGGTTCCGGATCGTTTTTTGACGACTTAGGCGATAAAGCTATCAACGATGAGATAATCATTAAGTTTGAGTTCACTGCGAACTGAATATTTTAGGTTCTAGCAGGTCTAGATATTAGCATATATAAAAAGGTCCCGCATGTGCGGGACCTTTTTTATTACCAGTACTATTAGTCTTACTTACTTAGTCTTACTTCTCCCCCTCAAATAGGCCGTGAAGTTTCGCGTCGATAGACTCGATGATTTTACCTAGGTCCTCATTGTTTGTATTGAAATTATTATTGTCAACATCAATTATAAGAAGCTCGCCCTTAGTGTATGTAGAGATCCATGCCTCGTAGCGTTCATTTAAACGGCTGAGATAATCGAGGCGAATAGCCTCTTCGTAATCCCTTCCTCTTTCCTGTATTTGAGAAACAAGGGTCGGGACAGATGCTCTTAAGTAAATTAAGAGGTCTGGAGGAGAAACAAATGTTTCCATTAACCCGAACAACATTATGTAGTTGTCAAAATCTCTCTTCGTCATCAGCCCCATAGAATTGAGGTTAGGCGCGAAAATATTTGAATCTTCGTAAATAGTTCTGTCTTGGATAATGGGTTTGCCCTTTTCCTTAAGATCTATTAATTGAGCGAACCTCGAATTGAGGAAATACACTTGCAAGTTGAATGACCAACGTTGCATATCCTTATAGAAATCATTCAAATAAGGATTATCATCGACACTCTCAAAGTGGGGAGTGTAGCGATAGTGTTTCGCTAACAGTGTGGTTAGGGTGGTTTTACCTGACCCTATATTTCCGGCTATGGCTATATGCATCTTTTTATAAATAGAGTCGAAAAATAACAACTTTTACCTGTCGTTGCAAGTGATGTCTATCGATTGGTTATAACTAATAATTCATCTAACATTTGACGAGAGTTCGAGAGCCTGGGGATTTTATGTTGGCCTCCGAGTTTATTGTGGGAGGATAGCCACTTTTCGAATGTGCCTGGAGGAACGAAATTTATTATGGGCATAGAAAGTATCATACTGCCCGAACGCTTCGCATCGTAGTCAGAATTGACTGAACGAAGTTCATGGTCTATCTTAATTGCGAGGTCTTCAGCTATCAAAGATGAGGGAATAGTCGCACACTCGATGACCCACTCGTGACCTATGGGGTTGCCTGAATCGATGTCGAACCGGGGAGCAACTATGAAGTCCTTCAAATGGTGTGGTGATGCGCGAAAAGCGCGGGAGAGGGCGAGTTCGGTTTGGGCTATCATAAGCTCCTCCCCTACCACATTCAGAAACGAACTAGTGCGACCCATAATTACAATCCGCAACGGCGCTGTGCAAGTGATTCTAATGATGTCGCCCAGTTTATACCTCCACAACCCAGCATTAGTAGAAATCACAAGTTCATATTCACCGTTAAGTTCCAACTGCTCAGCGGTGAGGGTGCGGGGCTTCTCAGAGTTAAGCTCGGAGAGTGGAATGAATTCATAATAGATACCGTGACTAAGCAGAAGGGCCATGTCATCTCTCTGTAGATCGTCTTGAATGGCGAAAAAGCCCTCTGAAGCGTTGTAGGTCTGTATGTAGTGCATGTTTTCAGACTTAATAAGTCTGTCAAATTCTGCTTTGTAAGGTGCGAACCCTACCCCACCGTGCATATAAAGCCATAAATTAGGCCAAACCTCATCCAAGGTCTTTGCCCCGCTGATTTCGAGGACCCTCTTTGTAACGATAAGCATCCAGCTGGGAATACCTGCTAATATCCTCACATCTTCTTTGACTACCTTTTCTGCCATTAACTCGACCTTCTTTTCCCAATCGTCGAGCATGGTGATTTTCCTACCCGGGGTTCTACGCATTTCCACCCAAGGAGGGAGGTTTCTAATAATAATGGCCGAAAGATCTCCTGAATACGATCCACTGACGTCACTATGAAGCTTACTGCTACCACCTATTATTAAATGCTTGCCTCCATATAAAGGTGCGTGTGGAACCTGCTCGCAAAACATTGCTAGCAAATCCCTACCTCCTTTGTAGTGGCCAGTTTTTAAAGCCTCTTTAGTAACTGGCAGATACTTACTCCTATCAGATGAGGTCCCAGAACTTTTTGCAAACCATTGAGTTTTTCCAGGCCAAAGAACATCGCTCTCTCCAGCTTGTGATTTTATTATCCATGGCTTTATATCGTCGTAAGATCTAAGTGGGATTTTTTTCTTAAACTCTGATAATGATGGAGTTGCCTCTAGCGGACTGAACCCATGATCTAAACCGAATTGCGTCTGAGGTAGATTCGTTATCAGGGTGTTGAAGACAGTATCCTGTGACTGTACGGGGTGGTCTAATGTATTATTAATCTCCACCATCCTCCGCCTGATGATTTTAGAGAACAGCCTATTAAACGGCATCTTCCTCAACAGGTGAGAACACCCTTGAAATAGCTTCAAGAGCAGTATCTATATCTTCTTCTGTGGTATACCGGGAGAAGGAAAAACGTAGACTAGCGCATCTAGGGTCGTGGTAACCTAGTGCTATCAGCACATGAGAACCTGTAGTGGCGCCGGAAGAACAAGCACTACCACCTGAACATGAAATACCCTCTAGATCGAGTAAGAATAATGCCATGCCACTATTAGGGTGAGGAGGGAATTTAACACTCAGCACTGTGTATAGTCTACTCTCTAAATGAGAATCCGCATTAAACTGAACATCCGGATGATTCTTTAGAAGCCCATCTACCATGCGTTTCTTCATGGCTCTAACATGCGATGTATGTTCCTCGAGATGTTCATACGCCAAATCAATAGCGGCAGCTAATCCCACAATACCATGCAAATTTTCTGTTCCACTTCGCATTCCACGTTCCTGACCTCCACCTACGATTTGGCTGTTTATCTTATTCTTAGGGTGTGTGTACAGAAACCCAGTCCCTTTAGGTCCGTGGAATTTGTGAGCTGAACACGTTAGGAAGTCAATATCTAGAGCGTCTAGACAAATGGGGTAATGCCCCATGGTTTGGACTGTATCACTATGGAAAAAAGCTCCGGCATCCCTACAAATTTTAGAGATAATCTCTAGAGATTGAATCACTCCAACTTCATTATTAGCATGCATCAAACTAACTAAAGTTTTAGGGCCAGAAGCTAGTATCTCTTTCAAATGCTCACAGTCAACCATACCATCTGGGTGATGATTTACGTAAACTACCTCCACCTCAAAAAGATGAGACATTTTCTCAGCACTTGCAATTACAGCACTATGCTCAGCCTTAGAAGTCACAATACGTTTACACCCCAGATCCTTCACCGCCGCTCTCAACGCAAGGTTATCTGCCTCCGTTCCCCCAGAAGTGAAAATAATAGACCTTGGCTCACATCCTAAACACTTCGCAATATTCCTCCGACTAGTTTCTACTAATGCTTTTGCCTTCCTTCCAATTGCATGAGAAGAAGATGGATTACCATAGACTTCACATAAAACTGGCACCATAACATCAGCAACCTCTTGGGCTAGTTTCGTGGTGGCTGCGTTATCTAAATAGATTAGGTTCATTGTGAAAATCTTGTGGCTAAATTACTCTTATCTATCTCAACAAGCTTAATAATTCATCTTTGAATTGAGCAGCTAACCCCTCTGCTTTTCCTTTAGAGTCGGACTCAGCATACACTCTTATTATGGGCTCCGTATTACTTCTTCTTAAATGCACCCACCCTTCCTCTAGGTCAAACTTGACACCATCTACCTGGTTAACTATGGCTTCAGAATGATTAGCGACTAAAGCAGCCAAAGCTTCTTCAACACCAGAATCTGGTAAATCTATTTTATCCTTACAGATAACGAACTCTGGGTAAGTAGCCCTGAGCTGACTGCATGATAATCCAGATTCAACAAGGTGGGTTAAAAACAATCCCACACCCACTAAAGCATCTCTGCCAGCATGTGATGTTGGATAAATCACTCCTCCATTCCCCTCGCCACCTATAATTGCATCAGTCATTCTGATTGTTTCTACCACGTTAACTTCCCCTACAGCTGAGGCAGTGTATTTACCTCCATGTTTTTCCGTTACGACACTCAGTGCACGAGTAGAACTCAGATTACTGACGGTATTCCCAGGAGTCTTTGAAAGGACATAGTCAGCTACAGCAACAAGGGTGTACTCCTCTCCGAAAAATGTTCCGTCTTCGTTAACAAAACAAAGCCTATCAACGTCTGGATCCACACTAATTCCAAGGTCACAATGATGCGTCGTTACCGCCTCACTCAAATCTCTCAAATTCCCAGGCAAAGGCTCTGGATTATGTGCGAAGTCACCGGTGGGCTCACAATGAACTTTCACAACTTCAACACCCATAGCCTCCAGAAGCAACGGTATAGCAACACCTCCCGAAGAGTTCACTCCATCGACAGCAATTTTAAGCTCCGCATTTTTTATGAGATTACTATCTACGAGTTTTAAGTCCAAAACATGCTGCACATGCCACTTCAGCCACTTACTATCTAAAGTGGTTTTACCCAACGCATCAACCTCGGCGAAATTAAATTTCTGATCTGACAACCTTAGCATTTCCTCTCCAGCTGCTGCAGAAAGAAATTCCCCATTGGAATCTAGAAGCTTAAGAGCGTTCCAGTTTTTGGGGTTATGTGACGCAGTGATAATTATACCTCCTGCAGCAGTCAACTCAGGAACCACTAATTCAACTGTGGGAGTGGTGCTTAAACCTAGATCCACTACATCTATTCCCATTCCGTTAAGAGTTGAAGTAACAAGGGAACTTACCATCTCACCAGACATCCTTGCGTCTCTACCTATAATCACCCTAAGGTTCTTCGAATTAGAATTATTAATAACCCAAGCTCCATAGCCTGTTGCAAACTTCACAATATCAGGCGGGGTTAAACCTTCACCAGGCTCACCGCCTATAGTACCACGAATTCCAGAAATTGACTTTATCAGCATAACTACAAAGTAAAGTATTGATTTTTACACCTTAACATTAATCTGAAAAGTTATATATATAGTTTTCCCTTAATGATGTTAAAAACCCTAGCATGTAAGGTGATTATTCTCGACCTTTGCGGATTAGATTTGGTAAGGGATGAATGACGACGGAAGACAATATCAAGGCGAAAGCGAAGTTGACAATTTAGTCAAGCGTTTTGAGCGCATGATTGAGCAGGATGACCAGCGTTATTTTGACCTTGAAGAATTTGAGGCAATCATAAGTCATTACCTAGGATTCGGCGAACTGCAGAACGCTCAGAAGGTCCTTCGATATGCCAGCAGATTATTCCCTGAAAGCCTCACACTTCAATTACGTGAAGCACAGATATTAGCTGGAATAGGAAAGCACATACAGGCTATCCCTAGGCTTAACAACCTGCTATTGTTCGAACCTACTAATGAGGAGATACACCTGACTCTTGCAAGTATTTACAGTCAGATAAAAGAACATAAACAGGCGATTAATCATTTCCGAAATGCTTTAAAAGTGTCGGATGATGACATGAAGTCTGACATCTGCATTGACATCTCAATAGAATACCAGAGTATCGGCGAATGGAGGAGGGCTTTAGATGTACTTAAACAGGCAATCAGCATAGACACGACAAATGAATCGGCTTTGTATGAGGTTGCATTCTGTTATGATAAAATAGACTGCATGACTGATGCCGTTCGTTTTTTCAACTCATATATAGACGACAACCCATACAGTACTGCGGCTTGGTATAATCTAGGGAATACATACCACCGACTGGGAAAAACAAAACAAGCTGTTGACTCGTATGATTTCAGCATTGCTATAGACAAGAATTTCTTAAGAGCATACCACCAAAAAGCTGAAGCGCTTACCGCTGCAGAGCACTACGCTGACGCTCTTGTTGCCTACAGAGACATACTATCCGTTGAAGCTACATCTGCTTACATCCTATGCAACATAGGTGAATGCTATGAACGCTTAGGTGAATTAGAGAAAGCTGAAGAATACTACAAAGAATCACTAGATATTGATTCTGAATTCACGGATGCTTTCGTAGGGTTGGGAGTTTTAGCAGACCTTCAATCTCAACCTGTAGTTGCTGTTAGATATTTCGAACATGCTGTTAACTTAGATGAAGAGCATCAAGACATTAGGTTGTTACTAGCTGCAGCATTACTTAAACTTAATAAACCGCAAGAAGCTGAGACTCAATATTCGATAGTCTTAAAAAAGGACCCTAAAAACAAGGAGGCTTGGGAGGGTAGGATTTTCAATCTTCAACAAATTGAAGCTCACACAGCTGCTCTTGAAGCTCTTGAACAAGGACTTGTAGTGATTAAGGATAACGCGCACTTATTGTATTTGCAATTCGTAAGTCGCTTCATGTCTGGCGATGAAGCTAAAGCTTTAGACCAACTGGAACAATTGCTAACTCATAATTTTGACACTGCATCACGCGTTTTCGACCTGTTCCCCACACTACTTAATGACGAGCGAATAGCTGAAAGATACTCAAGCTTAAAGCCTTGATAAAATGAATACAAAATTATCGTTTATACCGGAAAGGCCTAGGAAGCCTAGGAATACCGGACTCAACATGATTATGGATAAGGGACTTAGTCTACGACAGGCTGATGATCTTATTGAGGTTAGTGCTGACAGAATAGATTTACTAAAACTCGGATTCGGAACCTCAGTAATCACCCCTAAACTGAAAGAAAAAGTAAAACTTTATCAAGATGCGGGGATAGAAGTATACTGTGGCGGAACACTTTTCGAAGCGTTCTATATCAGAAGAGCGTTAGATGATTATTTGAGATTCATCGATGACTTAGGACTTCAGTGTCTAGAAGTTAGCGACGGATCTATGGTGATAGAGGAGGCAGATAAATGTGAGATGATTCACAAGTTATCGAAGAACTACAAGGTTCTAAGTGAGGTGGGTTCTAAGGAAGCCGGCATACTCATCAGTCCTTCTAAATGGACGAGCATGATGAGCCAAGAACTCGAGGCTGGAAGCTGGAAGGTTATTGCAGAGGCTAGAGAGAGTGGTAATGTCGGTATCTACAGACCTAACGGCACGGCTCATACAGCCTTAATCAGAAAGATACTAGCCAAAGTAAGTCAAGACGACATACTATGGGAAGCTCCTATTAAGACACAACAGGTCTGGTTCATTGAACAATTTGGGGCTAATGTGAATCTCGGAAACATCGGACCTAATGACGTGATTCCACTTGAAACACTCAGATTAGGATTGAGGGGCGATACTTTCTTCAACTATTTACCAGATAGCCTTTCAGACGGGAGAAGACAGGAATTAGATCATGACGAAGGCGAATCAGATGAATGATATCGACTCGAATACTCTTGATGAATGGCGTAACAACTCTAAGGATCATCAACTAATTGATATCAGGGAGCCTTGGGAAAGAGAAATCGGACATATCACAGGGTCTGAACATATTACCATGAGTACACTTCTATCCGAGATAGAAAAAGTTTCTCGAATTAAACCGGTGGTTTTTTATTGCAGGTCTGGAAAACGGTCTGGTGCTGTTGTTCATCACCTCAGCAAACAGCTAGGATATGAAAACATCTTAAACCTAGATGGAGGTATTACGGCCTGGGCAGAGAAAGTGGACGAAAGTATTGAGGTAGCATGAGATCTCTAAGGGATTGGGGAATGATTCTCACGAAGGGGTTTGCAATGGGTGCAGCCGATATTGTGCCTGGAGTAAGTGGTGGAACGATAGCTTTCATAACAGGTATATATGATGAATTACTCTCGACCATAGCTGGTCTTAGACTGAAGATGGTTAGAGAACTGTTGTCGGAAGGGCTCCGTACGGTTTGGGTTCGATATAACCTATCGTTTTTAGCCATCCTAGCCACGGGAGTTATTCTCGGATTCGCCTCACTATCAGGAGTTTTAAAGTTTCTACTGCATAATTACCCAGTAGAATTAAGGGGGTTCTTTTCTGGACTAGTTATCGCATCTGTACCGCTCATTGCTAGGTCTGTAAAGAAGTGGGGGGCTAGCAGAATTATAGCACTAACATTAGGATTTGCATTTGCAGTCACCATCACCTCACTACCACCATTAGTTCAATCAGCTTCACCTGTATTCCTATTTATTTGTGGGGCGATAGCTATCTCGGCGATGATACTTCCGGGAATTAGTGGGAGTTTCATCATGATCATTCTAGGTGCGTACTCTACCATGATTACAGCCCTTCATTCATGGGACTTGATTAAAATCTTCTCATTTATGGGGGGAGCTATATCTGGAATTATTCTATTCAGTAATTTTCTAAACAAACTAATCAAGTCGCATAAGGATTTATCCTTTGCCGTTCTTACTGGCTTTATGCTAGGGGCAGTGAAAATGATTTGGCCTTGGAAGGAAAACATAAGGGTGTTATTTATACATTCTGATTGTAAAAAAGAGTGGCTGACAAGAAATATCATCCCGCAGGTTAGCACTGAGGAGTTATTAATCGTAATAGGATGCGTAGTGGTGGGCGCTGGATTTGTCTTTATTTTAGATAGAATTTCTAAGCACCAATGACCACCCTAGGCCTTATAGGATTTCCAGTAAATCACTCTAAGTCCCCTGAGTATTTTCTGAATAAATTAAAGGATCTAGGGAAGGATGAACACTCCTATGCAGCCTTTGAATTAGAGGACATAAACGATTTTCCTGCGTTTTTAGAACAAAACCCCGATCTCGTAGGGCTCAATATTACAATACCACACAAGGAAACAATTATACCGTTTCTAGATCATATTGACTGCGAGGCGAAAGAGATCGGCGCTGTCAATACCATAGTGAAAACTGAAAAGGGATGGGTGGGGTATAACACTGACTGCTGGGGGTTTAGAAGAAGTATGCAGCCCTTTTTAAAGGGAAGACATGAGCGCGCGATTATACTAGGCACAGGTGGAGCATCGAAAGCTGTGGGCCACGCCCTAAGAGGCCTAGGTGTATCTACGACTATAGTAAGTAGAACATCTAGTATAGGAGATATCTGTTATTCTGACCTTACTAAAGAAGCTATGTCTCACCACTTACTTATCGTGAACTGCACACCAGTGGGAACTTGGCCAGATGTAGAATTATGTGTAGACATACCATTTGAGGGGTTGACGGATGAACATTTGGTTGTGGATTTAGTTTACAATCCTGAGACAACTACCTTTATGAAGAAAGCTTCTCACTCGGGTGCTTCTGTAATGAATGGCAAAGACATGCTCAGACTGCAGGCCGAGAAATCGCTAGAGATATGGATTAAAAACGGTTTGTAATATGTCAAATGATTTACCTCCTACAGAACAAAGTGGACTCAACACCGATTTACACTTAAAGTCAACGCCTGAACTTTTAAGCGCGATGCACGAGGTAGATTTCGATGCATTAGTAGCAATAAAAAATTGCCTGCCACAAATAGAAAAACTAGTTGAGAATCTAGTGTTGAGAATGCAAAAAGGTGGCAGACTCTTCTACTTAGGAGCTGGTACTAGTGGTAGACTAGGCGTAGTTGACGCCAGTGAATGCCCCCCGACATTCGGAGTAGAACACGGAGTGGTAGTAGGACTCATAGCCGGAGGAGATAGTGCCATTAGAAAAGCAGTAGAAGGAGCAGAAGACGATTTCGAACAAGGCTGGAAGGATCTTCTCGAGCATGATGTGAATGAAACGGACAATGTCATAGGAATAGCAGCAAGCGGAAGAACACCCTATGTAATCGGTGCATTAAAGGAGGCTAGTGCTAAGGGACTATTAACTGGATGCATAACCTGTAATCCGAATACTAAAGTAGCGTTAGAAGCTGAATTCCCCATAGAGGCCATAACGGGCCCTGAATTCGTGACTGGATCGACAAGACTTAAAGCGGGGACGGTTACAAAGCTCATTCTAAATATGATTTCAACGGTCGCGATGATTAAGCTAGGCCACGTGGAGGGAAACAGAATGGTGGACATGAAGCTTTCAAACGTGAAATTAGTGGAGCGAGGAGCAAGGATGGTAGGTGAAACTACAGGGCTTGACGCTAAATCATCCGAAGCATTGTTATTGAAACACGGAAGCGTAAGGGCAGCTATTGAAGCGGCAGAGTCTGGAGAATAGATGCATACACTGGAGCCATATTATTCGTGGAGAAACCATTACGTCGCATCTGAAGATACACGAAGCCCCTTTTACGGTGCGGAATACAACGAGCTCAATTATGAAACAAAGTTGTACGACCACTACATTCACCCACAGTGGGATGAAATCGGATCCCAAACTCTATTCATAAAGATTCTATTTGTAGACTACGAAGACGGATGTGCAATTATCGAGATGCTTGGCGAGTGGAATGACTGCCTACACAACGATATCATGCACTTCAAACGCCAGGTCATAGATGCATTACAAGAGGAGGGTATTAATAAATTTATTTTGATAGGCGAAAACGTACTCAACTTCCACTACTCTGACGATTCATACTATGAAGAGTGGTTCGATGAGATCGTAGACAATGATGGCTGGATAGCGTTATTGAACTTCAATGATCACGTAATCGAAGACATGAAAACCATCGATCTAGACAGCTACTTCGTGCTAGAAGGGGAATTGTGTGAGATGGGATGGAGAACATACATGCCAGACCAATTAATCATACGGATTACATTATGTGTGGAGAACCGACTGGGGTTAATCGGGTAAATTGATGTGATTTAAAAACCCTCTATAGCTCCAAGGCCGAATAATGCAAAGTCGTATTTAACTGGATCTACTGGATCGAATTCTCTTAGAGAAGCATCTAATTTAGCGACCGCTTTCCAATCATTTTGTTTCCTTGACAACATACCTAACTGCCTTCCGACGTTGGAGGTGTGCACGTCTAAGGGTATGCTTAAAACGCTAGTGGGTATTTCAGACCAAACACCTAAATCAACTCCTTTATCAGCGGACCTCACCATCCATCTCAAGTACATATTTAATCTTTTAGCGGCTGAACCTTTAGCTGGATTTGCTACGTGCTTTCTAGAGCGTGGAGCGTGGGGCTGATCAAAGAAAACCTGATGAAAATGGGAAAGGGCAGATTTCATATTCTCTGGACGCCCATCTTTCACCCATTGCTTAGAAATCAGCGACTCTATTGAACCGTGAGTTACAATAATGCGCTTTAATGCCTGCATAAAACAAAAAACATCATCGGGCTGAAACGTTCTATGCACGAAACCGTTAAAAGCAGCCCTATCAGAATCTGTGAAATTCATTACAAAGTCATAGGGAGCATGATCCATCCTCTCCATTAGACTATTTGCATTCTTCAATATGGACTTCCTATTACCCCAAGCTATAGTAGCCGCAAGGAAACCTGCGATTTCTACATCCCTCTGATCACTGAACAAATGTGGTATAGAAATGGGGTCGTCTGGAATGAAATCTCGCGTTTCGAACAGATGAACTTTCTCGTCTAAAAACTCTTTTAAGTCCGATCTACTCAACTTTGAAATATTCATGGTGTAAAGGTCGGAAAACTAAGTAACTTTGCAAAAGAAATGGAGTGGGGAAAACCTGAAATACTTTGGGGGTTAATAGCGCTGATAATACCAGTATTAATTCACCTTCTGCATTTACGGCGTTACAAAGAAGTAGCGTTCTCGAATGTAGCCTTCCTAGCTGACGTTCATAAAGAGACTAAATCTCGTCACAGATTAAAAAACCTTCTAGTCCTTTTAATGAGACTAATAGCGTTCGGGGCTATAGTGTGTGCGTTTGCAGACCCTTTCATACCACTTAATACAGATGGCTCAGCTAATCATTATCCAACTAACACAGTAGGGATATACATAGACAACAGCCCATCAATGTTAGCTCATGGAGAAGATGGTGAATTGCTTCAAATAGCTAAATCTAGAGCTACCGAAATAATAAACGAATATTCTGAAACCGATAAGTTTAACGTTATAACCAACGATTTCAAAGGAGAATTCTCCCGTAATCTAACACAGGAAGAGAGCCTAGAGAAAATCGCATCTATTAAACCTATGCCTTTCTCTCGCGACATTAACACCATCGTGAGACGAGTTGGAGATAACACCATCGAAGCTCTCAATTCAAACCGCATACTTTACATTCTCAGCGACCTACAGAAAACAACTCATAAACTATCAGAGAACTTTTCTCCAGACACGAACGTCAGTATTCATTTCATTCCATGCCTGGCGAATGACAGACCTAATATCTGGATAGACTCTGCATGGTTCTCATCACCCATTGCCACATCACATAAGCCTGCAGATCTTAACTTAAGAATCAAGCATAATGCTCTCACAGAGGTTGAGGGGCTTTCAATGAGGTTGTTTGTAGACGGGAGCCGAAAGGCTGTGGGCACGTTTAATCTAAGTCCAGGGTTAGCCACTGATACAGTTTTAAGGTTCAGCTTCGGAGAAGCTGGTTTTTATAATGCTACCATAGAAATAGACGACTCACCCATCACATTTGATGACGAGTATAATTTAGGGTTCGAAGTAGTCGAGAAGATTCGAATATTACAACTCACGGATAACGTAGAGTCAGCAACGGCTAACGATCTATCAAGGGTCTTTAACTCGAACATAGGTTCTGTAGTTGCAGAAACAAGGACGAACTTACCCGAAGAAGCGGCTATAGTCAATTTTGATATGATTATTTCTAACGGTCTAGCGAATCCTTCATCTGGATTGATTAGTTCACTTAGGAGGTTTGCCGAGGGTGGAGGCACGGTGTTAATCATTCCTGACTCTTCTAGTTTTAACTCTAGGACCATTAAGTTAATTGAGACTTTCGAGTTCGGGACAGATTATACGTGGATTCATCATGAAAAACTTAAGTCAATTATAAGTTTGAATTTTTCTCACCCATTATTCAAAGGAGTATTTTCATATACTCCAGTAAAAATGGATCTGCCCAAATCGAACCAAATGATTTCTAGGAGGAAAAATCCAAAGGAAGAAAACATAGGAACAATGTGGGGCGAAGAGAGCTTCCTTTCGAGAATGAATATTCAGAAGGGACAAGCTTACCTCTTCGGATGTCCTATAACGAAAGAGTCTGGAAATATTACTTCTCACGCACTGTTCATTCCTATTCTATTGAGGATGACTGAAACCTCAAGGATGTCTGAAGTAAAAGCGGTCACATTAGGGACAGATGAAAGTTTGAACATTTCCAATGACATCACGAGTTCAACAAGTATTAGAGTTATTTCAACGGATAGTACTTCATCCATAATTCCAGAGAGCAGAACAGTAAATGGCACCACTGCATTGATGTTAGGTAATGGGCTACAAACAACTGGAAGCTACCATGTCGTGATTGATGATAAAATAGCAGCAGCGTTCGGAGTTAATGCGAGTAGACTTGAGTCAGAGTCATCGGCATGGGACGTTCCTACTTTCAGGGAGCAGCTATCCAAATTCAACTGGAGTAGAGCTGATATCATAGAAGTGACTCAGAGTAACATAAGCTCTGTAATTAAAAATATCGAAACGGGTTATCACATTTGGTGGTACCTTGTATGCGTCGTAATCCTCGCTCTCACAGGCGAAACTATCCTCCAAAAACGATGGAAAACCATATCTTAATTTCCAACGCTAGAGTGATAGACCTAGGTGGCCCATTTAATGGCAAACGGGTTAGCATTCGCATTGTAGATGGTGTTATTACAGAAATCGGAAAGGACTTAAAAGTAAAGAAAGCTGAGATTTGGTCTGAAGAAAACCTCTGTGTTTCTCCAGGATGGATGGACGGTCAGGCTCACTTTAGAGATCCAGGCGAAGAACTCAAGGAGGGATTAATCAGAGGCCTACATGCCGCGGCATCGGGAGGGTTCACAGATGTCGGAGTTCTACCATCAACAAATCCCGTCATAGACACTAAAGCTTCAGTGGCGTACTTGATTGCTCGAAGCAAAGACTCCGCTGCTCCTTGTAACGCACTTCCCATCGGAGCCATTTCAGAAAACTTAGAAGGACAGCAACTCGCTGAGATGTTAGACATGGGAGAAGCAGGAGCGATTGCATTCTCAGATGACGGACCTATAGATAGAGCTGGATTACTTCAAAAGGCCTTAGAGTACACAAAACCGTCCGGAGATGTTCTTATATCACAGCCTATAGAAAAGGATATCAACCCAGGCTCTAAAATGCACGAGGGACCTACAAGCACCGCCTTAGGACTGCAAGGATCGCCTTCCGAGGCAGAAACAATGAGGTTAAAAAGAGATATTGATATTTTATCGTACACAGGAGGGCGCCTCCATATACCCGTAATCTCATCGGCAGAAAGCGTGAAGCTCATTAAATCTGCTAAGAAGAAAGGACTGGCTATCACAGCTTCGACGACACCTCATCACTTGACCTTTATCGATGAGGATCTATCGGGATTTAATGGCACCCTAAAAGTCGTTCCGCCCCTGAGAGGTAAATCTGACAGAAAAGCTTTAAGAGACGCAGTTGCAGATGGAACTATAGACTCAGTAGTGTCTGACCACAGACCCGAGAATATTGAAACTCACGATGTTGAATTTACGTTGAGCCCTAACGGAATCGCAGGAATAAGTTCGGTTTTCGCAGCCATGAACACTGCGTGTGAGAAGTCAGATATTACAAGGAAAATAGACTGTATCTCGAACGCGACGAGAAGAGTTTACAATATTCCTGAGATCCACTTACATGAGGGAGCTGCAGCAAAGATTACTTTGTTTAACCCTAAAGCAGAATACATACACAACGGAGTTTCTGGCGGAGTAAACGACCCTTGGCTAATTGAAACAGGTTTACAGGGAGTAGTTTATGGCGTAATAAACGGGGTCGAGATCTTTAAAAACTAGGCCTCTCCTTTAGGTCCACCGAAAACCATAGGAATATTCGCGTCTGGGCCTTTGATTTTAGTGATAGAACCATGTTGAGACTCGTATCGCTTTACGTTTTCAGCTAAAGCTTTTAATAATCTCTTAGCGTGCTGTGGAGTCATAATAATTCTGGACCTCACTTTCGCTTTAGGAACACCAGGCATAATTTGGATGAAATCCGTTACGAATTCGGTGGGACTATGCGTGATAACTGCAAGGTTAGAATATATGCCACTCGCAACTTCTTCCGGTAGCTCGATGTTGAGCTTTGATTTTTTTTCTTTCTCTGCCATGATGCTAATGTAAGTCTATGTCGAGTATTTCAGCTAAGGTCTTAATCTCATATTCGACTTTTTCTAAATGTGGCGTAGAATCTGGATTGAAATATATCTGCCCCCACCCTGCTTCCCTAGCGCCGACCACATCCGCCTCCAGACTATCACCTATAATTAGAGTGTTTTCAGCTCTTGATCTGGTTTTTTCTAAAGCCAAATCAAAGATCTTAGGGTTGGGCTTTTTATAACCCAAAGCATCACTAGTAAGAACCATTTGAAAATAAGAT
>Ga0115000_10000950_pt1 | contig 26392 bp, 17 predicted proteins | sample ArcticOcean_MG_C_6_FD_89690 | JGI IMG/M metagenome (GOLD analysis project Ga0115000, IMG submission 89690) | Marine microbial communities from western Arctic Ocean - ArcticOcean_MG_CB8_128 | ecosystem: Environmental > Aquatic > Marine > Oceanic | place: Arctic Ocean: Canada Basin | collected... | reverse complement strand
GGGTGTTCTTCGTCTTCTTCGTCTTCTTTTTCTCCTTCTTTCTCCTCTCGGGGTGGTCGGAATTCTTTTTTGAAGACGGCGACGACGCAAAAATCGTCGTCGTCGTCGTCAGCGATTTTGCCGATTAGACGAAGGAAGATTTCTGTGCGCACGAACGCGGTTTTATTTTTACCTACGCCCGGGGGTGCTGGTGCTGCGATGATTGGTGCGATAGACGCCGATCGAATCGCGGAAGTTTATGATTTTTCGTCCTCGCGCTCGACGAATCAGATAGAGGTGCAAAGAGTGTTTGAAGTCGCCGACGCCGCATCGGCGGAGATGACCTTGGAACAAGCGCCGGCGGTGGACGCGACGAACAAACCACCGGAGAAGGAGAAGAAATCCGCCTTACAAAAAGGCGGGTGGCTCGGACCAATCACGAACGCCTTAGAGTCGACTTTAGAAGGTATCGATGGCATTTTAGCACCCGTCGCGGGGACGAATTCGTACGGGTTCTCTATTCTCGCGTTAACTTTGTTGGTGAAGTTGGTCACGTTTCCGTTGACGAAGAAACAGATCGAAGGTTCGGTGAACATGCAAGCGCTGCAACCGAAAGTGAAAGAGTTACAAGCTATGTATGCGAACGACCCAGAGAGGTTACAGATGGAAACGGCGAGATTGTACAAGGAGGCGAACTTTAACCCGTTGGCGGGATGTTTGCCCACCTTCGCGACGTTGCCGGTGTTTATTGGTTTGTACCGAGCGTTGTCCAACGCCTCGGTGGAAGGTTTGCTGCAAGATGGCTTTTATTGGATTCCGAGTTTAGGTGGACCGGCAACGATTGAAATGCGAAACGACGGCGCTGGATTTTCGTGGTTGTTCCCGCTCGTGGACGGGGCGCCGCCCATTGGTTGGCACGACGCCTTGTCGTACTTGGTCTTGCCGGTATTGTTGGTCATTTCGCAATCGGTGTCGCAAAAGATCATGCAACCGGAATCAGCAAAGTCAGCAGATCCAGCGCAACAACAATCGCAAGCGATTTTGAAGTTTTTGCCGCTGATGATTGGCTACTTTTCCTTGAACGTGCCGGCTGGATTGACTCTGTATTGGTTCTTTAACAACATCGTCACGACTGCGCAAACGGTGTATTTGCGAAAGACGACGAAACCGATCGTCAACGTTGGTGGTGCTACGGCGGCTGGTGACGGTGGTGGAGCGTCTTCGCAACCGGTGAGAGTGGATTACGTTCCGAAAAGAGAGAGAAGATCGGGCGCGACTATCCCAAAGGCGGCGGCTCCGAAAGTTGACGTCTCGAACGCCATTTCTGCGGAGTTTACCGATTTTGACGAAGGACCTGCGAAAGTGAAGAGCGCAGTGGAGAGCGAGTTTGGGGATTTTGAAGATGGACCGGCGAAAACTCAGGAAGATGGTGAGGATAGTAGCCGTGGAAGTCGAAGAGGCAGCCGAAAGAAGAGACGCGGAGGGTCCCGATAATTCTTTTTTGTCGAATAGCCTTCCATCTTTAAGAATGCTGTGCGTTCGTTCGGGTTAAGAACAAGAACGCGTTGCAGTATCACAGCGAGTCGCGTATAATTACCATACAAAAGTTTAATATCCTTGTAAAAACGAAAAATACAATACATAGAACATTTTCACGGCTCCAATTTCTCGTCTTTCTTCTTCTTCTCCTTCTTCTTCTCTATCTTTTCAAGTTTGTTTTTGGTAACATCATTATCATCGTCGTCGCGAGCATCCGTCTCGTCGCGAGCATCGGCTCGGTGTGGGAACTTGAAAGTTTCTATTTCTGTCTCGGAATAGTTGCATTTATCAAAGTTTGTCACGGCCTTGTCGCCTCGACATTTCAAGCTCGCCAAGTCGTAGCCTCGCGCGGCTTCTATCTCAGTATCGAACGTTCCCAGATACACGTACTTGGATCCTTTCACGCGGCCCAGACGCGATTCCCACAACTGTTTTGTCGACGCCTTGCCTTGTTGGTTGGTTGTACTCTTAACATATTTTGTCACGCCGCGATATTTTGAAACGCCTCGAGTAAATCCGCTGGATTCTCGTCGCAACGCGGCAACGTACGCGGCAAAATCATAGGATTTCATCATCTGGATATCTTCCGCGTACGTTTCGTAATCAAAATTTAAATTAGCATCTCTCCCCCATAACTTAATCGCGGCTTTATCGTAACTTTTCGCCGCCTCAAGCTCTGTTAAATACCCACCTAAATAAATCTGCCTTCCTCGCGTCCTGCCGCCAGGTTTAGGCGAAGAAGAGTCCCATAAGTGCGCTTCGTATCTTCCTGTTAATCTGTGCTTTGTTACACCTGTTTGTTACACATAAGTTATCAAAAAATCGTTACAAATTATAAAAATGCTGTACCTCTCATCTGCGAGGTCCTAGACGGATTTTGAGGTTTCGCCCGCCGATTGGATTTCGGCACCGCGTGTAAAGAACGTTTTTTCTTATTAATGTCTTTCATGGCGACATCAGGCTCTTTCTTCGACGGATTCGCTCGCCATATCTCTCCGTTCAAGGGAAATTTTGTTTGATCCGGGATGGTTACAGATATCATCATTGTGTCGTCGCTCGAGAAGAAATTGCCGCTCGGAATCAATGCCTCGTCATCTTCGTCTTCGAAATTGAAATTGCTTTTACGTTTCGGATTGTTCGCGCCCGTTGCATCAGACATGCACACTCCCCACACGTCAATATCTTTATCTCTGTTCATGAACCGTAATATCCCTTCTTGCTTCTCGTCGTGCATCAACATGGTGTTGTTTCTTTGCGCCTCTTCCTCGGGGGGCGAAGAAGGCAGATAGTGCTCTTCCTCGTGGTTCATGATCAACTCGAGGCATGATTTCAGACGTTTCTTTTTCCGTTTTTCCGGCTGCTCCAAACACGTGGAAGATACAAGCAAAGGCAAATGTCCTCCATCTCTCATTTCGTAACACGACGCGCCGCCTTCCTCCTCCTCGTCGTCGCTAGAGCTGTTTCTGAGCAACTGGTCCAAGTAATAATCCAGGCAAGGAGGCAATGAAAAAGTATCGCTCGTGGGAGCGTGAGCGTTTTTCTTCTTTTTTTCTTGATCCTTAAGAGTGAGCGTTTCAACGAAAGAACGGAGCGCCTCGTCGTCGTTGTCGTTATCGATCGCGAGAAGATTGCTGGTCGCGGCGGTGGTTTCATCTTCCGCGCTCATGTTTCTACATTCGTCGTTTACGTCGTCGTCGTCGTCGAGGGAATTTTTGGTGGTGGCGGCGGCAAGGAAGGAGGAGTTTCGAGCGCGTATTTTTTTGTGAAGGAAGCCAAAAGCCGTTCTTCCGTCTTGAAAACAACAAAAAAGAGAGAGAGAGAGAGAAGAGGGTGGTGCGTGTGCGCGAATGTTCAACTTTTATGCAATTCGTAATAATCATCACCAATATGTACTCAAAAGTAGTCATCAAAAGGGACCATATTTACTCACGGGATGCTCTCTCCAATCTCTCCTCTCCCGTTCATATCCGCGGAAACGCGTTCGCTGGAAAAGATCGGGAGTCTGTTTTGCATGTGGACTCTATCGATGGCCCATAAGACGCTGTCGTCTAATCTAGGGACGCTCGCGTCGAAATATTTTACAGTTTCTTTTAATTGGTTCAAGGACGTGTGGCCTACAAGAGAGGTTGTGTTCGCGCGATTATCTTTGGCCCATCGTAAGCTCAACTCGGTGAGTGACATACCGAATTGTTTCGCGATTTCATTGTACATGTCGACGGCCCTTAAAGCTGGCGCGGATCTGTACCTGTATAAAGTCGAACCCCAGCTGTAATCGTCCATTCGACCGCGCGGATTTTTCAGTTGCGCGACCATGGCTTTCTCTGAATCTAAATCTGGCGCGGCTAACTTGTCCAAATACTTTCCGGTCAAAACACCTCCAGCCAGCACGTTATACGCCATCCACCCGACATTTTCGTGTACCGGCGAGCTTGCTTCCGAAACTCCATTTTCTAACATCCTTCTATTAATTAAGGAAAAATCTCCTTGCAAGCAGCACGGTTCTGGCGCGTTGACGCTTCTTGCGGCGTAGCACATCGCTGTTAAACCGTAAGCGTTGTCGTTACAAGATCCCCATCCTCTCAGTTTCCCTTCTCTGATCAAATCTGCCATGGCCTCTGCAATTTCTTCAAACGACGCCGCGTTTCGGTAATACAGCGCCGCTTCGTTTTCTAAGTTGTACTGCAAAGACTGCCCCCAATTACTCTGAGGGGTATACCGCGCCGGCCAGTGCATTGTGTAGACGTCTACATAATCCGTGCCCAATCTTCGCAAACTACCTTCTAAATCTTTCTTAATGTTCTTCTTCGTGACATTCGCTCCACCTGTAATTTTAGTCGCAATGACAACCTTCTCTCTCCTCGATTTATCCTTCTTCATCCAGTTCCCGATGATTTCTTCTGAATATCCTTCTGGATGCGCTCGATCAGACGGTATCGGATATTGTTCTGCGGTGTCTATGAGACTAACGCCCGATTCCAAGACTCCAAAATCCAAAAAATCGTGGCAAACCTTTTCATCCGGAGCGTTAAAATCCGCGCTACCCCATCGCTGCGTCCCTAACGCAATCTCTGAAACGAAAATGTCCGTATTTCCTAACCGTTTTTGCCGTATGCCGTTGATAATTTTGACGGTTTCGTTCGTGGTGCCGACTTTTGCAGACGTTGAACTCGTCGACGCGTTTGCCGCTTTGTCGTTCTTAAAATCGAATGGATTCTTAAACGAAGGGAAGGACCCCAGGGCGACAAACCCTTGCATCACTCGTCGTCGTCGTGGAGAAGAAGAGGAAGAAGAAGATGATGATGAAGAAGAGGACGTTTGGTGCTCGGCGGAGAAGAGCAGGGAAGCGGATAAACTAAACATATTTTTCTTCCTTTGCTGTGACGATTTTGCTCGTGCGAGAAAAAATGAAGAATCTTTCTCTCTCCTCTTTTTGCGCCATTGCGGTATTGCACTGCTGCGTTTAACATGCTCTTTCTATACACTATTATTATTTGCCTCTCTATACACTATTATTATTTGCCTCTCTTATTATTATTATTATTGCTATTGTTATTAGTTTTTTTCGAGGTTTTCGCGATAGCACCAACCTTTGCGGACGAAGCTCTCTTCCTCGCGGCGACGATGGTTTTACTTTCTCGCTCGCCCGCTTTCGTCGACTTGGAATTTTTGGACGCAGAGGTGGTGCTCACTTTGACGACGGCTTTTTTCTTTGACGTCGTTATTTTCGCGGGAGAAGCGTCGTGAGATTGCATCCAGGTCGCCACCGGACATGGATTCTTCTTGCTATTCTTCTCCCGACACTTGGACTGACCGTAATACCAGCCTTTACCGTCGATGGAGGCAAACGGCGGGACTTTTCGTAATCGCGCGCTCATGACTTCAAACGCGAGTCGTCCTAGGTTGGAAGTAAAGGTGCCGATAAAAGCATCGCCGCTGGCAAGGAGCTCTACGTCGGCAGCGGTTTCCGCACCCACTTTGTCTGGATCGCCATCTCCCGCCTTCAACCTTCTTTCGATGAATCCAACTTTAAAATGATCCGATTCACGGCGCCTTTTGGCCACGCCTTTGGAATATTTGTCTCTATTTTTCTCCCAAGTTTTCGGAGAGTACCAAGTACGGTCGACTGGGGCAACTAACAGTCGATATCCGTTTCTTTTGGCATCTTTGCGTGCTTCCTTCACCGTACCGTCGTCGTCGGTAGCCAAGAAGACGAAATTGAAAATGTCTCTCCCGTAGGCGTTTCGTATGCGTTGAATCTCTTTTGCGTATCGTCCGAAATTTGCGCATCCGCCGTATTTCTGTGTGCGCCCTACTGCCACGCAACTATCTCCTTTACGAACATGCACAGATATAACTTTATTGCTATTATCTTTCTCGCCACCCAAGTTTGTCGGCTTAGGCCAACCCATCTTAATTTTTAAATCCCCTACTTTTTTGGCAAAATTGGCATTTGGCCTCCAAATTCTGGCAGCCACTGCCGCGTGGTAATGAAAGAACGACGGAGATTCTCGAATTGGCATCAAAACCGCCCGTTCTTCCGCTTTCTGAAAGTTATCCTGATTCGCATCAATCGATGCTCTTTCGCATTTTGAGAGCGGCTTTACATAACACGCCAAACTCTGATCGCCGCACGTCTTACCGCTGAAGCCAGGCAAGGAATGCGACGCAAAATCAAACTGTTTATTCCCACTCTTCGCGGCTTGCGCGTACTCGTAAATTGCGTAATTAACAATCGCACCAAATCCGGTCTCTGGCATGTGGTGCGCAAAAACTTTCCCGCACCCTTTCGCCTGGTGCGCGTCAAAGAAATCCGTCAAATCTGGAAAGATTTTCAAATTCAAGCGCTCGACTGGCGGCGTATACACCGGGACGCCGCTCATAGAAACGCACTTCATCGATGGAGACATTAATTTCCCAGGTGGACACAAGAATTCACCTAAAGTTTCAGTATTGGTGCCACTATTACTACTACTACTACTATAATTCTCTTCATCTGATTGACCATTCGCGCCAAAGTCGTCTCCCTGGGAAACACCCGTCGAGGAAGACGCTCTGAATTCAAATAGTCCCTCCGAATTCATATTACTATTACCACTCTCTCCGTCCGCATCATCATCTGCATCCATTTGATCGCCAGTAAACGTATTCCCATCGTCTTCAATCAATTCTAACTCTTCTTTATTCATCGTCAGCATCGATGATGCTCCAACAGTATCGTCTTCATCAAAATACAATCCCGCACTTTTGGAACTTTGGATATTTGCGAGATAGAGCACGAGACAGAAAAATAGGAACGGGTAAAGTTGGATGCGAAGAGATGACGACGAGAGTGATGCGACGAAGTTCATTACGCGTCCGTTTTTTGTGTCACAAGCTCTGCGACAGCGCGCGAACGCGGTGCTCGAGCACCAATAGTATCGGACAAAGAAAGTTTTTGGAAATGTGTCGAAGATTTGTTCGTATTTTGGTTATTTAAAGAAAGAATGTCAAAAAACCGCTAAAAAACGCTACAAAAGCGCTAAGATGAGCCGCCGACTGTCTTCCTCGACGACGACCCCTCTCACAACCCGTCGAAGAATTTAGCGGCTTTTTGTTTCGCCGCGTTGGTGTGCAAGTCGCCGCGTCCGGGTAACCGCCGGTTCTTGCCTTTGCCCTTTTTCTTCTTTTGTTTCTGCTTTTTTCTCTCGTCTTCGCTATCGCTTTCGTCCATATCACTATCTTCTCGGTTGTTATCCGCGTCCATGGCGTCTTCTCCCCCGTCTCCTTTCGCATCTTCTTCGTGTAAGAAGGACACGTCCCAAATTTTCACCGTGTGGTCGTGACTGGCACTCGCCAAGGTATTCAAGTCCGCGGTCAATCGCATGCGTTCGATTGGATACTCTCCGTGTTCACCAACTAAGCCTAACATTTGGTTTGGAAACACCGTTATGACGCGAATGAGCCCGTCTGAACTCCCAGTTAAAACGATGTCTTCGCTTACTTTCACCATCGCGTCTACGCTCGACGGGTGACCGGGAAACCTATCATTCGAGTCGATCCAATCCCCGTAATTCCAAATGTTCAAGTTCCCGCCTTGCGACCCGGCGACAACTTTCGTCCCATTCTTCACCACACAGCACGACAATAACTCGTCCTCCATGTTATCGCTCTGTCCGAGCACTTTCATCGCGTTCAAATCGAGACACGCCAACGTCCCGTCTCCGGAGGTTGCGACCAACGCGTTTCGTTCGCTCGTCGTCTCGTGGTACATTTCCGAAACGAAATCTACAAATATCTCGTCTTTCTTAAACGAATGCGCGCACCGTTCCTCTCTGACGTCCCAAATTTTTATCACGCCTTCATCGCACCCGGTTGCGATGATATTCGCGTCGTCTAAAACCGTCAGTCTCGTTATCGCTTCCTCGTGCGCTTCCGCGAATCTCCCAATCGCTTGCTCCGTGGTCGAATCAATCAGCATCACCGAACAATCTCCCGACCCGGTGGCTAACACGTCTCCGTTTCTCATGTGCGAGAGCGCTCGAACCGATTCCGAGTGCGCTTGAATCGTGCTCTGTTTCTTTACTCTCTTTCCTCCTTTTCCACCTGTTGTTGTTGTTGTCGTTCGCCGCCACATCTCGACGCCGCCGGTTATTAAACCAACCGCGAATGCGGTGCCGGAAGAATCTCGGAAAGACACGTCCATCGGGTTTTCTTCCGTCGTGATCGTTATCGATTCTTCCTCGTCGTCTAAATCATCATCGTCTTCACCGGCTTTATTACTCCTCATTCTTATTATTATCACTACTGTTTAAAGTAGTACCAGTAGTAGTAGTAGTAAGAGTGAAGAAGAATGAATTGGAAATAAAGCTGTCCAAAACGACGGCACAAAAAAGAATTCGATTTCTATGTATACCATGGGCACAGTGGCCGAGCTCGATCTCTCCCGATCATCTCGAGAAGAAGGAGGAGAAGAGGACGACGACGACGATCTAAAACTGCTCTCAACCAGCGCGACGACTTCGAGCGAACACACATATCCTCTCTCCATCGTCTGGTGCGCGATTCCAATCCTCTCGGACATTTTCCCATTCGTCGGTCACGTCGGCATCACGAATTCGAGTGGATGGATATACGATTTCATCGGCGATGGAACCATACACCAATCCGCGAGCAATAATTTATCGTTCAATCGAGTGATGCGAGTGATTCCGTTGAATGCTGTACATTGCAAGCATCCGATTGATGAGAGTTTAAGGAGGGTGATGATGCATTACACGAGAACGAACGAAAAATATAACTTGTTCGGGCAGAACTGCCACGACTTTGTCGGTATCGTTTTGAACCTCTCGGAATACGAGGGAAAAGATGATTGGAATTTATTAGACGTGGCTTTGTTAGTGTTGGGGGTGAGAGGGAACGGAGGGAGTTTTGTAGATCCGAACGCGGCGTATCGAACGTTTGGGCCGGCGTGCGCCATGTTCCTGGCGTCGGTTGCGTTTGGTTTTGCGAGAGCTTTCGGGCGCGTGTTGTTAGGTTTGTACGGCGCGGTAGTCGGATGGTTCGTCTTGTACGTGTTTGTGTTGAACAGAAGAAGGAGTTGTTCGATACGAGCCGGGTCAATTCCGTTCATTAGGAATAGTAACAACAACGACAACGATAACGCGAGCAGTCAAGGAGGAGACGTTTAGACGATAAAGTTTTTAGACGCCCCGCGACAAAGAAGGTACGTCGCAGTCGTTTTTCTTCAAAAAAGAGTCCGTGAAGATTCCAATCACCAGCTACTAGAACCGATCGATATCATTTCTTTGATGATATTTTGAGGATGACTGTGTTCATTTCTGAGACTCTCTCGTTCTTTATTGTTCTTTCTTCGAACGTCGCGCGAGTTTCGCGTTGTGCTAGGTACGATGGGATTGGTGAAATATCTCACAACTCTCAGTTTCAGTGAATCTTTTTTCAGTAATTAATTATCATTTGTCTCCATTTATTATCTCTCTTTTGCAGAAGAAGAAGGAAAGAAACAGAACAGAAAATGGCTGCGAAATCGAACGACCCGTGTCAAATATGCGATCGATTCTTCACGTTTCTGTTTACATCATTGATTGGGTTTTTTACGTGGTTCTTTAAAGGGACTTTCGATGGAAATTCACCATTTTCGGTACTTGCGTTTCCAATCGTGTTGTTATGGCATTCGATTTTTATTTACGCGTTACCGACTGTCGTCATATACGTAAAACGAGCCTACCGCGTTTTTTTAAGTTTCCTGTGTAAACCGTTCGGTGGGTACGTTCTGGATGACTCGCCTCATTTCCACACGACCGCGCTTGTTTTAGGAAAATACAAAGAAAAAGACGGCGAGGAGAGTTTGAAAAAGCTGTTCGAGAAACAAGGCTGTAAGACGTACGAGGAGTGGCACAAGACGATTGAACTCGTACGATTTAAAGATTTAGGGCCAATTGGGAGTAAGAAAGTGAGCGAAGAGGACAACAACACGTTTTTGTTCAAGAACGGCATCGACCCATCAGACATCGGCCAAGGCTCGCTGGGCGACTGTTGGTTACTCGCAGCGATAGCATGCCTTGCCGAACATCCAGACGCCTTGAGAAAACTGTTCATTGATAGAGAAATTAACCCCAGAGGATATTATAAACTCCGTTTATTTCACGCGGCGAGAGAAAAATGGGTCACAGTTGGCGTTGATGACCGATTTCCAGTTAAAGTAGCAACCACGAAGCTCTTAAAGGAGAAGACATTGTTGTTTTTAAGAGAAAACGACAACGAGTTGTGGGTTTGTTTACTGCAGAAGGCGTTTGCAAAGATTTTTGGAGGGTATGCGCAACTCGATGGAGGACATTCTGTCGTCGCATGGAGTTTCCTAACCGGGGGTAATTGTATGATCCTCGAACGCGAAGCAAACGAGACGGTTTGGGATAAGACTGAGTTTACGTTTGGTTCCGAGAAATCGTTCAAGGATTCGTATGGTATTCGTGTGGGTCGCTCCTCGGTATTTTATCGTCCTACCTCAGATCCAGAGTTTAAGAAAAAAACAGAGGACCAAGTTTTCGACATCTTGAGAGCGTATGCGAAAGCGAGATGTTTGTTAGGCGCGAGTGTCAATAAACGCGACGACGAAGAGGTGGAAGCGAAAAGAGAGACTGGATTAATCGCGCAACACGCGTATTCTATTCTCGAATGTCGTCGACCGGGGATGAAGAGCATGGACAAGGTGTACGACAAAGGCAAAACGGGAGTCAAACTCGTCAAATTACGAAACCCGTGGGGCGACGAGCACGAATGGAAAGGCGCCTGGTCCGACGGTTCCAAAGAATGGACAGAAAATCCAACCTTTGCGGAGGAATTAAACTACGTCCCTAAAGCCAACGACGGCGTCTTTTGGATGGAATGGTCTGACTTCAACGAAAATTTTACAAAGATTCAAATATGTGACCGAGACGCGAACAAAGATCTCTCCTTGGAAATTTTCGAAAACCACCCAAAATGTGGTCCTTGTTTAGGTTGCGCTTTTGGATGCGCTTCGTTTTGGTGCAAGTGCAACGGTTGTCGAGTTATTTATTTTGGAAACGAGAAAGGGGATGCCATGAAGTCTGGCGCTGGATGCACGAAAATTTGTACCGCCGTGTGATGACGAGAGAATTGCACAAAGAGAGAGAGAGTAACGCGCGCATGAAATTTGTATGTAATAATAGCAGGTACTAGTAGTAACATCATCTAAACATCTCGCGTTTTGTGCGTTTCTCGCGTCTCTGCATCGCATGTGGCAAGAAAAATTTCTTTATAAAAACACACGCGCACGACGAACTTATTATATTTTAATCATGAGCACAAACGCTTTAGCAGCATCCTCACATCTCTCGAGCGCGAGTACACGGCAGCATCCTCGTTTTCTTCTTCGTCGCGCTGCGAAAACTCATTCGTCCTCCTCTCTGTACCGTCCGTGTCGTGGCACTTTTCATCGGGGGCGTATCTTTTGCTCTTCCGACGATGAAAACAACAACAACAACAACAACAACAACATGCTCTCCTTCCTGTGTCCGTTGCTAAAACTCATCGGCGGTGGCGATGCCGCTAAACCGAGAAACAGAACGTTAGAAGTTGCCACTTCTGGGTTCGCCTCCATCGCGCGAATTCAATACGGGAAGAATGTTTTAGAAGAATGCATTCAGAGGAGGAGTTTTGGTGAACAACAACCGAAGTTAATTTTGTACGAATTCGAGGCGTGTCCGTTTTGCCGTCGGGTAAGAGAAACACTCTCGATGTTAGATTTAGATTGCGAAATACGACCGTGTCCGAAAGACGGTCGATTTAGAAAAGAAGTATTAGAGAAAGGCGGGAAAGAAACATTCCCGTATTTCGTGGACGAAACATCCGGAAAGGAGATGTACGAGAGCGCTGATATTGTAAACTATTTATACGAGAAGTACGGTAACGGAGCGCGAGTGCCGGAGAATTATTTCACAAGCACGCTCATCACGGGATGGATGCCGACACTTTTTCGTGCCGGTAGAGGAATGACGAAATACGAGCCAAGAAAGAAAGGCTTCGTGAAGCCGCAGTCCGGAAACATCGAGCTGTTTAATTACGAGAACAATCAGTTTGCGAGATTGTGCAGAGAGGCGTTGTGTGAGTTAGAATTACCGTATACGTTGCGCAATGTGGGCGCTGGGTCGCCAAAAAGAGAGACGTTGACCGAAGCTGGTGGGAAATCTGTCCCATTTCTTATCGATGGAGATGTGAAGATTGGCGAGAGCGATGAGATTGTCGCGTATTTGTTTGAAAAGTACGGTGGCGGATACGTCCCAGAAAAACGAGGAGTGTGATATACTTATTCTCCTTTTCCACTACTGCTAATATCTACTTTATCTAGTTTCTTTTGTAATGCCGCAGCAACTTTAGCCTTCCATTCCGCGCTTTCGTAATATCCGTCGTCGTCTGCTTCTGCTTCACCTTCACCTTCTTCTTCTTCCTCCTCCTCTTCCTTCGCTAACGGTACAAACTCCGGCGCATCTGCTTTCCAAAGGGCTTCGCCATCTGGTAACCCTCTAAACAAAGCGCACTCGTTCAACAATCTCTCGCACGTCGGGCGTTCGTTCCAATCATACGCGATGCACTGTCTACAAAAATCCTCGAGTTTTATATCGAACCTTGTTCTATTTGTTTCTCCTCCGGCGTCGTCCACGTCGTCGACAATCTCGTACGTCAAAACCTCCGGTTCTTTCTCAATCGCCTGCATGGTCAAATACTCCGTCTCCCTGCGAAACGGATTCTTTCCACTGACTAACTTATACGCGGTCAAACCTAACGACCACACGTCACACGCGTACGTCGCTTTCGCTTTCGCCTCTAAAATCTCTGGTGCGCAATATTCCGCCGATCCCACAAACGAGTACCCTCTCTCCTTCTTTTTCACCATCTTCTCTTCAATCTCTCCCGTTTCTTCATTCATAACTCTTCTCTTGATAAACTCTTCCTTATATTCCACATTCAAATCGAAGCACGAGCCGAAATCGCATAATTTCACGTGTCCATCCGACCCTAATATTATATTTTCCGGTTTCACGTCTCGATGCGCCACGCGCAAAGTTTCGTGGCAATACCGCAACGCCTCCGTCACTTCCTTAATGTAAAACGTCACCTGTTCTACACTCAACCGTCCAATGCCAAAATTTCGCGTTCGTTTCATCAGCATCGCTAAATCGCCTTCCGGTGAACACTCCATGGCTAAATACAACGAATAATAATCGTGAAACGTAAAATAGAGTTTACACACTCCCGGAAACTCCGCTCTGTTCATCACGTCTCTCTCTTTCGTCACGTATCCCATCTTCTCCTCTTTCGCGATGAACTTTTTATCCATAACTTTCAAAGCGATCGGTCGTTTCAGAAATTCCTCTTTTATCTTCGATTTCTTGTTCTCGTTCAAGCGAATCAAGTCAAACTTCACCATTCGAACTTCGCTGAAACTCCCATCCCCTAAGTGTCTCACGGTGACAAAATCGGAGACCGAAAATGCGAGTTGTTGTTGTTGTAGATTTTGTTCTTTCACAGCAGGTGGAGGAGTGTATTTTATATACTTTCCATCGATTGGTTTCACAACAGTAGTAGTATTATTAGTATTCCTCCTCCTCGCATCATCATCATCATCACCGCCGTCCGAAGAGGACACCAACGCGGCGGGTTCTTCTTCGTTCGTCATTTATTAGTATTGGATTTTTTCTCGCGTCTCTTCGTTGTTGTTTTTTACGTAAAATTTTACGAATTTTGCCTCAAAACGAAAAGTCAACCACGTGCAAAAACGAACTTTAGAAGGAGCAAGAGCAGAGAAAACACACATAAAAAATGACGACGACGGAAACAACGTTTAATAAAAGGACGTACTCGAGTTCCGCGGTTCGAATAGGGAACTGGCGAGAAGACGAGGCTTTAGAATTGGTACGTTTGAAAGACGATGGTTTGTTCTTCTTCGTTTGTTTCGTATTACTCCTATAGGGGAATTTTGTTTGAAAATTTTCTCTCTTTCTCTCTCTGACTCTCCCTAAACAACAACACTCCGGAGACGTAAGCGTTCACGACTCACTATCTTCTTCTCAACATGATGAACGATTGAAACAAACAGGCGAAACTCGAGGCGTACAAAGAGGCGAAAAAAAATGGCACTCGACACGTGGACGTGTTGCTCGAGAGAAGAGAACGGTGTTTGCGAGAACTTTTGCTCTTCAACAAAAAAAGTTCTTCCTCTTCTTCTTTTGGGACGACGCCGAGAAGAAAGGATGACGAGGAAAAGAAAAGAGTTGAATTCGGGTCGATGATTCAACTCGCCAACGGGGCTTCGAATTTTGAGGATGTGATGGCATTATATCCAGCCGATTGCGATTTTGCGAAGAAGACGACAGGATTGGAAAAGGTGGAACACGAGTGCACGGTGGCGCCGTCGCGGGAAGCGGAGGCGATGCCGAACGCGATGAATACGTTTTTCGTGAGAAAAGGAAGACCACCAAGGAACGATGTCAGTGGTAGAAGTAGTAAAAGTTGTGACGAAACGTTTGTGAGATTCGGGGACCGGATCATTTTGAGCGCGAATCCGATGCTCTTCGATAAAGAAGAAGAGGAAACGCCGGCGCGTTATTCGATTAAAGATTTAGTCTGTTCGACGGTTTCAAAGGAATTCAACGAGTATCTCTACGGAGGTCGAAAGAATGCAACGAGAAAAACGTTCACCGTTTTTCGCGAATCAAATTTAGCGAGAGAGAATGAGTTCGAAATCGTTTCGTGGCAAAGCGTTGGCAACAACAACAATACGAGCAGCGCTTCTTCCACGATAAGAGGAGAAGACGCGCATCCACTGGTAGATACCAACGATGTCTTTATGCTCAAGCATTGTGGTCGTGGCGGCTACTTGCGGTGTCGCAATCAAGAGAACTGGTCGACGCCGGATTTTGAGGTCGTAAAACCAGTCGTCAGCGATGAAAACGACGCGTTGTTGAGTAAGCGACGCTTTGACGCTTCGTATTTGTGGAGATTCCGAGCGATTTTTTCATAAATGCATAGGAGTAGAATTATTATCTATATAAATATTTGCGCGCTTTAGTATAGAATTGCGTTTACATTATGCTACAACAAGAGGGAGTACGCTCAGCGTCCCGAGCGGCTTTCGCTGCGGCGATGGACCGCGTTCGACCGGTGAAATAATCGTCTCGCATGGGTAAAGACGTTCGCTCGCCGTCCTCGCTCACAAACATCATATCGCCCGTCTGTCTGTCGTATAGACAATAGGTTTCTAAAGTATCCGTATCGCTCCACGTTATTGATTTCTTCATCGTCACTTCTCCTTTCTTCACGGAAATATCCCGATCCTTCCGAGAGCTTGGAAAATTCTTCAAGACGCCAAAGGATGGTACTCGTAGCATCTCTCGTTTTGCCGCCAAGACGGAACCGTGTCGTTCTACTTTATATTCTTCAATGCTTAATTCATACGTCTCTTCAGCTAGCGCGCCCGTTTCTGCGCTTTGCTGGTCTTTGCTATCTTCGCTGTTGTTCTTATTATTTTTACCACCTCCTTTCTTTCCTCTTTGCATGAGCTTTTCCTGCGCATCTTTCTGCATTTTTAAAGCGCTCTTCAGCAAAACTTTCTCGGCGAGTTCAATCGTATCCGAGGACGATAAATTTGAATGCACCGATCCGTCTTCAAAGTCATCCATCTCACCAACAACGCCATCAGAACCCAATTCAAAATTCGACATATCTTTTGTTTGCTGCTCCCGTAACACTTTCAACTCAGTCGCTAACAATCGAGTAAACTCTTTCGTTTTCACTTGCCCGTTGCCGCTGGTATCGGCTTGCGCCATCATGGCGACGATGTCCGCCTCCGAACTCTTAACGCCCAACCGTTTCATCACCGTCTTCACGCTATCTACGGTGACGTATCCGGTATCCATCTCGTCCAAAATATGTGTCGCGTGTAAAACAGCGTGTTGATCAAAGTGTGCAAAGACCGTCATCGCTTGCGCCACGTTCGCGTGCGCGTTGTGCAACACTTTCGAGAGCGTCCCGACAGACACGTCTGCGTTTTCTTGCCTTGCTTTATCGAGCAAAGCTTCAATAGCCATCGTATCCACACCAACCGACCGTAACCTTCCCACGTTGAACCTCACCTCTCTCTCCGTGATTCTCCCATCCGCGTTTTCGTCCCAAAACGCCACGTTCAGCAACACCGCGAATTCCGACAACGAGCACGTCTCTTCCGCCCGGTCGTCCACGCTCGACTCGTCGTCCGACGGCACGCGGTAACTAAAATTCGCCACCGAATCGTGTCTTTGCAGCGTCGATTTCATTTGTGGTTGCGCACTTGTCGGTGAGTCTGCGAACAACGACGCCACCGCCGACGAAGTTCGTAATCGCAAGGGCGACGTCGCGTTTTCCGGTGGCGTTTCAACTAAAGGCCTCTCGATTCCCGGCGAATCTTCATCCGTCTTCTCTCCGTCGTCGTCGTCGTCGTTACCATCGTCTTTAAAGTTTTCTTCTCTCTCTCCTGAGTCTCCTTCGTCTTCTTCGTCTTCCGGCTCTTCTTTCCTCGACCCTTTTTTCTTCTTCTTTTTCTTCGTTCGAGCGACGAGATACCCGCCGGCGATTTCCCCGTTTTCATTCTCCTCGTCCGAGTCGGGAAAGTAGTTCATCTGGGTGAGCAAGTGCATCGCTCGCGCCATGATGATGACGATGCTTTCTCTCTCTCTGTGTGTGTGTGTGTGTGTTTTCCGACCGATCGACTCGCGCGCGAGAGCAAGCACGCAAGCGACGGAGAAAAAGTGTGACTCGATATCAAAAACCTCCTCTCTCTTCTCGTTAAAGCGATTGGATATAATTATTTTATTCTTTACTAGTATTATAGATGTATATCGAAACTTTGTCGCGCGAGCGTAAATTCAAAGGAGAGCTTCACCACCACCAACCGTCGTCTGTGCTTCTGTCTCTTCTGCGACTTTCGCGTCTGTCTGTCTGTCTGTGCGCAGGCGTGTTTTGTTCTGGTCCGTTATCTTCGATCAAAAAGCGCTCTTCTGTTTTTCTCTAGCTTCTCTTGAATTTAATTTTGACTTGTGTGAAAAGAACAGAAAGAGGGAAAAAACTGCTCGACGAAAAAGAGAGAAGAGTTTATTTAAACGCGAGAAGAGAGCAAAAAGAGAGAAACGCGCTTTTACTCTTCAGAGAGAGAGAGAGAAAAAAAAAAGAAACGAAGAGGACGCACCACAAAAGCGAAAAGCGTTCGTTTCGTTGTTCTCCCTTCTTGTTTTCTTCTCGACTTCTTCGAGCGTTTATTAAAGAGAGAAGAAGAAGAACAGAGTTTAAGAGAAATTCATCGACATGATCGAAGAAGCGCAAAAAGAACAACAAGAGGAAGAGGAGAAGAAGAATGCGACCATCATCAGTACTGAGGACCAAGACCCCGCGAAAACGAGAACAGCATCATCGAGCAAAGAAGATGAAGATGAAGATGAAGAAGACTACTCGACGTTAGAGGAAGTGACCAAAGAACTGTCCGACTTACACGCTCGACCGGCGTGGTTCGACCCGCACGTTTTCGAGAAGGATGATTTCAACCCAGACGTCTACATCGACGAGATGTCTCCGTTTGTGACTCCGGAAGATTTAGCCGTGGAAGTGGAGAAATACGCGGACGACTTGCAGAACAAGTTAGTGGAAATGGTCAATCGAGATTATAAAGATTTTGTGGCGCTGACGACGGATTTAGTGGACGTGGACGCGTACGTGAAGGACATAAAAGAACCTTTGGAAGTTTTAAAAGGCGAAGTGGAAGAAGCGCGGGACGTGGTGAAGAAAGAGTTGGAGAAGTTGCAAAACGCGTTAGATAGGAGAGACGAGTTGGCGAGAGAGAGGGAATCGCTGGAGTTGATCATGGAAGCGACGACGGTGTGTAGTAAAGTGGAACGGTTGTTGGAGGAGTTTGGGACGTCCGGGGACGGAGACGACGGAAAGAGAAAGAAGAGTAGTAATTTAAATAATAGTAAGGCGGAGTTTGTAGGAGGAGATGGAGGAGGAGGAGGAGGAGGAAGAGAAGAAGGATTCGAGGACGACGGGGACGAGATCGTTCTCGTGGCAACCAACGTGGACATTGATATGGACGTGGATGGGGAAGGATTAGAATTCTTGCGCCCTTCGAAGACGTTTTTAGCCTCGGCTGAGAGAGCAGAAAGAAACGCGTCTTCCTCGGATAATAATACTTTGGCGGACGAAAATAGCGCGTTATCACCGAGAAAAGGTGGTTCATCTTCGGATGCGACGACGAGTAGTAGTAATAATGATAGAAGTGACGGACATAATTCTGCGGAAGAGAGGGCGCGAATTTTGTCGCGCGTCGCCGGCGAAGTGAACAGATTGAAGTTCTTCCTTTCTCAAGGTAAAGATTCGCAACAAATCAGAGCACTCAGCGACCGCGTGAAAAGCTGCGACGAGACGCTGCTGAAAGAACTCAACGGCGCATTCGCGGCTGCGTTGTTAGGCGCGAGTGAAGAGAGCAAAAAAGGTGGCATTCCTGGGACGAAACTAAAATCGGCTGCGTCTGTGAAGTTTCTATTGGAAGCGTACCAAGCCGTCGGACGCGCGAGCGATGCAGAGAAAACAGTCAGGAATGCTTTGGTAAAACCACTTATATCAGAAGTCACCGACAGCGCTCCAGCACCGGCTGGTATCGGTGCTCGCGAGGACGTTTCGGAAATCTTGAAGAATTGCTCGGGAAAAGCGGTCGACGCGGTGTCTTTTCTTCTCGATATCGCCAAGGATGTTTCGTCGTCGGAATCGTCGTGCGATTTCTTAGGCGGCTCTGTTTTAGCTGAAATCGACGCGCAACTGCATGAAAAGCGACCGAGCTCTTTCTCTCCGGGCGTACCCGAGGCGTTCATCTCGAACTACGCCGCTTCGATGGCATTTATCGATGCTTTGCAGGCGAAAGCGAAGACGATATCGCAAGTTGCCGCGGATAAGTTCTTCGATTCAGATGCTTTGCGTATGTTTCATAAGCGATGGAATTTGAGTGTGTACTTTACGCTGCGCTTTCAAGAGATTGCCGGTGACGTAGACGCGACGCTCACAAGACCGGGACTGGAAAGAGTGGGAAAAGGAGATGCGACGACGCCAACGGCAAAGTCACCGAAGAAAGACGGACCCCCGCAGTCCCCGAAATCGCCCAAAAAGCAACAAGCAATTAACGACGTACCCGGAGTATTCTCTCTTGCCGCTTCTGACGCGGCGTTCCGAAATGCCATGCGGTGCTTTGCCGATGACGTGTACGTACCGGCGCAGGCGGACAAGTTTGTTCGTCTGGCAGCGCAAATTGTGTCGCGATATCGCGCGTGGGTTTCGGTTGGAACTGAATACCTGGAAGAAACTGCGCTTATTAACGCTGCCGCGGAGAAGAGTGAGAATACTTCGGATGATGCGGGTGGTTCCTCCTCAGCAGCAACGGCGGCGAGACGGACGACGAGCTCGAACACGTGGGGCGCCACGGCTGGTTGCGAAGATCTCGCCACGGTTCGTTCGGAGGTTGAATTATTCTCTAAAAAAGTAAAGGAAGATCTCGTTAAAGTTGCGGCAAAGAAAGTTGGTGGTGGTATTAAGGACCCTGAAGATCGCAATGCCGCTACAAACGCAACGAGCCAGTGCCTAGAACTTGGCGCGGTCACGCTCGATGAATTCCTGCCCAAAATTACGTCCGCCATTGCTCTCATCGTGACTGAAAGATGCACCGAAGCGTTGAAGCAACTGAAAGGCATCACGGCCACGTTTCGAATGACAAACAAACCAACCCCGAGCAAGCACTCGCACTTTGTGCCAATGTTGCTCCAGCCTCTTTCAAAATTCTGTGAAGAATCGCAACGAACGAGACGTCTGTCTCCCATAGCCGCGAAGGAGTTGACGAGAGAAGTCTGCGAAGGCGTGACGAAGAAATATGCGGAAATGGCGAGCGATTTAGTCGCTACTGTCCTGAAAACCGAAGCGAGTTTGAATCGCTTAAAAGACAGACAAGGCAAAGGTACGGCTGCTTCGGCTGATGCGACAAAGACGGGTGGTAAATTGAGCGACACGGATAAAATCTTAAAGCAGTTGCATCTCGATGTTGCTGAGTATGCGTCACGATTAATTTCTGTGAACGTGCAACCGAGCTCGCTGGAGGCGTTTCCAGCGCTTTGGAAAGCGTTGGCTCCCGAGGACGAACCGTTGCCGGCATGATGCACCAAAGCAACTGCAACTATGTACGTTTATTAGAACTATTGCAATCTATAAGTTATTTCTATACAAACTATTATTGAACTATTATTGAAGCCTATTTAGTACGTACGAATCAAATCGCTCGGCTTTTCTTCACGTACGTTCGACTCATAACTTCGATTGGGTATCTCCACTCGACTTTATCACTACCGACGTTAAACTCAAATCGAAGCACCCAAGCCAACTCCATTTTCGTCGTTCGAAACGATCCTGGAGCTTCTAACGGGACTGACGCAGAAAAGAACGTTCGACGAATGTGTTCTACGCACCGTTCAGAGCCTTCCGCCCATATCTTCCGCAATACTGGCAACTTTGAAGAATCAGCAGCTCCATTACTATTGCTACTGCTATTACCGCTACCACCACCTTCAATACTACTCAACGCAATCTCCTCCGTTTCCAAAGTCCAAGAATACGATTGAACTGGCATTGCTTCCATACTTTCTGGCTTTGTGTTTTCAAAATCAAACACGCACGAGACCAACTCCCCGCAGGCAACCACCGGTAATGGGTTCGCCGGCGTTATCTTACAAATAAACTTATTCCCTGTTGTAATCGCGTACGTTCTCTGTTGCGATTTTTGCATTTTCGACATCTCTAGAATTTCCCTCAAGCTTTCGTCTGCGTCGCCGCCTTGCAACGTCGCCTGGCGCAACTCTACCTCGTCGCCCCAAGTATCGGATGATGACCTGTCCGACCAAGACGGTAAAACACCTCTAGGCGTCACCGGTCCACTCCTGGCAGCTGGATTACTACTGCTATTATTATTATTATTATTGTTATTATTATTATTATTATTATTAGATCCACCAACACTGTGATTGCCGCTGCTATTAAAACTCTCGCTTATTCTCAAATCCTCGAATCGAGGCGTCCCGCTCAAGCTTTTCGGCGGCTTTGGCCCGGCGTGCACTTTCAAAGGCATTTCAATTACAACCGGTTCCATCTCTCCTCTCAACTTGCACGAAAAGATCACGCAGTAATAGTACCGACAAATCTGACCTCTGTACGTCGGCGGTAACCCAGGCGGTATTTGAATCGTAAACTTTAAAACGTGTCGTTCGTTCGGTCTCAGGAGGACGTTCTCTAAAACGCTCCCAGGTGGCGAACGCGCGATGAACCGTTCGCCCGTTTTCAACGAGTTATGCATCGCGTTACTACTGGTACTGGTACCACGTGGTGGTTGCACCCAAACCGGGTTCAGGCGTTCAATCCCTCGCCATTCGACCTCGATGGTTTCCACAAACGGGAGGAGGGAAACGTCGTCGTTGGTCTCGTTTCTTTGCGTGAGACTACTTTGAGTAGGTGATTGATGATGCGGCCCCCCGGAACGACTTCGCGCACCAGCAGTGGCGCCGTCGCCGCGGTGAGTAGCATCGTACCCGTCCCCGAGAGAGACGACCAACTTCACGACGGATTCTTTTCCCGGAGTCACTCGCGCGCGATCGCCGAGGTCTGCGAACAGTTTTACTTTCGACGAAGAGGGGAACATTTTTGAAGAGGTTGTTCTCTCCAATGTTTTTTCTTCTTTATGCGTACGACTAAAAACAATGTGCTATTAACTTTAGAAGCTATTATTATTACCCGCTTTACACCAGATCCGCCCACCCGTTAGACGGAACGTCGCTCTCTTCTTCTTGTCCCACTTCTTGTTCTTCGTGGCCTTCATGCTCATCTACTTCTTCTTTACTGTCGGCGTCGTCTTCGGTCGCGGCGTCCCCCTCTTCTTCCGCGTCATCTTCTTTGTCGTTGTTGTCTTCTTCTCCTCCTTCTCCTCTTTCAGACGAAGCAGATGATGTCGATTTCGGGAACGCGTCGTTACGAAAGTGCAAGTTACCACAGTTCATGGTCGTTTCCTCTCCGTCGTCGCAGTAGACCACTTTTTTTTCTCTGGCTAACGCTCGGAAAATAGCCACTTCTACATCCATGCCGGTACTCACGATTTCCCTCGTCGGCGGGTACCGACCTTTCCCAGAATCAAAGTATCTGTACTTTTCCAGCTTTGACCCATCGGAGTGCGTTCGACCGAAGCCATACAACGATACTCGATCGCACACTTGCATTAACGCGAACGCGGCGACAAATCCAACCGACGGCTGCGTGCCTTTCGTTTTCAAAGTAAAACCCATCTTCTCGAGCTTCCATCTGTACAATTGGAAAAAATCTCTCGCCGCCGCTTCCATTCTCGGCGTGACCACGATTAATTGCACGTCCGTTCGCCGCCATTTCTCCCTCAACGCTTGCGCCAGTCCGACTGATTGTAACGTGATACCTTTTGTCGCGCCGGTTAAAATTAAATTCGCTCCCCACTCCAACGGCAAATCCGCCGGCGATAACCCGCCTTTTTCCGGAAGCGAATACTTGTGGATCCACGGCTTCGATAAGGCTCTGAAATTAGACCGCTCTCCGACATCCTTCGTCTGAGTATGTTTATCCCCATTACCTTTCAACGGCGAATCCGCCCGCGCTTGGTTCAATCGCACGACCGAATCGTGCGACTCAATCGCGCTCGCAAAATTTCTCCCCACCACGTTGCCGCTCGACCCGACTAAAGCACAACTCGAATCCGATAACTTTGAATCCACATCTTTAAACCTTAACTTAATCGCATCAAAATCAATCGCTAGATACCTCTTTGGCAATGTTTCGAACCGAAATTTCTTCGCATTCGATTGCGTGATAAACGCGTCGCGTTTGTGTAATCCAGTAGGTAAAATTTTCGGATCGATATCTATTCGCGGGAGCGCGTCCAAGGTAACTTTCACGTCGAGAATAGTACCTTTGATGGTTTCGTCTACATCTGGTTCGGTGATGTTATACATTCGTCTGTATATCCCTCCATCCGAGGCTCTTTGCTCGCTATTGTTCGAACTACTACTACTGCTGCTACTGCCGCTGCTGCTACCACTACTGCTTCCAGATTTTTTACCGCTGCTGCTCGAAGAAGAAGCTCGTCGAGGGGTCGTCGTCGTAGGCCTCGTCCTCCCTTCGCTATCTCTTTCGTGCTGCGGCGCCAAACTCTTTTGCTCCTGTTGCTCTGATAATACGTTCTTGTTCCCGTTCTTACTCCTCGAGAGGTCGTCCTCGGTTGTTCTCAACAAGACGTTCGGCAAAGCGAACAGGATGAGACTCAACAAGAACAAACCGAGCGTGATTAAAGTGTCCCTCGATACTAGTAATGCAGCTTTTCGTCGTCCACGCAGTTGGTGTTGGTGTTGGTGTTGTTTCGGAGAGAAGAGTCTGCCTCTCATCGTCGTCATCTCTTTCTCTTCTGCGTAGAAGAGTTTCGATGCTTGTTGTGTATAATACTAATAATAATATATGAAGCCGTTTTGAAATACGAATGTGATGAAAGCGAAAGCGCATTAAATCCCCTAATAATAATAACAACAACAGACTTCAGACTTCACAGAAGACAAAGCGATAAAACGATGATGAGTACGCGTGCTGCTGCTGCTGCTTTTAAGGTGGGTATTATTCCCACCAATACTAAAACGTCTTCTTCTTCTTCTTCGAGAAACAAAGAACAACACCATCCCAACACCATCGTCAAACGGGGAGGAAGAATGCACCGTCGTCATCATCAACATCTTCTTCGCGCGACGAAGAAGGGACAACAGAAGACAGAAGACAACAACAAAAGTAGCAGCAGTAAAAGTAATTTCATCAAATACCAATCGAAACCGTACACAGATAAAGACGGAAACAATCCTCGTCCGTGGTACATCGATGAAGCGACGGGGAAAGCGAACGGTCTCGTCGTTATTTTCGTCTTTTTAGCCTCGCAAGTGTTCATAGGAACGGTGTTGCAACCGTTGGCGGTGTTTATCAATCAGCTGTGGGAACCCATCGTCGGTGGAAATTTGTATTTAGACAACATATATTGATGTGTATACGTGTCCGATATCCCTCCATATCGCGCCCCGCTGGTGAGTTGATGAAACACATTAGTATTCCCCAGAACACATCCTCACTTAAACACACTCCCCGCTTGCTTTATATGTTCTGAAAAAAGTGAATGACCACCACCACCACCACCAAAAGATACGTTCGCGAAGACGGTCGCTTACTCGACACGCTCCGCGAACAGCACTCGGTGTTAAACACCATCACTCGATCGACGTCTTCGTGCGAGTGGCACTCCGACGAGACGAAAGTTGTCGCCTCGATTCAAGGCCCGAGAGAACTCCAATTCTCCTCTCTCTCTCAGAGCAAAGAAGATGGAGAACGGCTGGTCGTGGAGTGTTACTGCAAGTTACTTCCACCGAAAAATGACGACGAGGAAGATGGGTCGTCCTTCGACGACCCGATGAAGGAGGAAAAAGAGAAGGAAAGAACGACGGAACAGTTTGTGAAATCCTGCGCAAAGGCGGCGATTGAGTTGGAGAAAAACGCCTCGTTTGGTCTCATTGTGAGCGTGCAAGAGCTGAAAAACGACGGGAGTTTTCTCTCCTGCGCGTTAAATGCGGTTGGGTTAGCGTTGATTTTATCTGGAGTCGAAACGAAAGGATGGATGTGCAGCTCGACCGCGTGTTTGATGGAAATTAGCGATGGGAAAGGGGAGGGGGAGACACCCACATTCGCGCTCGTGCTCGACCCGACGAGAGAGGAAGAGATGAAAGCGAAAGCGACGATGACGTGCGCGTTTTTAATCAACGAAGAGACAGAGGATAAAACGATAATGCTAGGCACGAAGATGCGTGGAAAAATGACCGAGACGGAAGTGTTTGAATGCGTGGCGTTGTGTAGAGATGCGGCGACGAGCGTCTGCACGTATTTCGATCGAGTGTTGACGCTTCGCGAGAGAGAGTTTGAAGAGAGATATCGAATCACCGACGAGAAGGTGGAAAAATGGAAGAACATGATGGAGAGCATCGCGGAGGAGACAAACACCAAGGCGGTATGATAGAGATATTTAGGTAGACGATAGATTTAGTGATAGTTTCAGGATATTTAGTATGTTAATAGTACCATGGTATGACACAATATGAATGAATTTTGTTTGTAATGTTCCGTGAATGAAATCGTCTCTTCCTCTCTCTCCCTCTCTCTTTCTCACTCTCTCTTTTATATTGTAGTTAAAGCGTTCCTTCTTTACGCGTGGTAGCCCAAATCGCCGTGCGCTTGTATATTTTGCGCCGCCTCGGCTTGCGCCTTTGCAATATCGTCTTGCCGCGATCGCCCACTTTTCTGGTCTCTGAACGCCGCTGCTTTTTTCTTCTTCTCTTCCACTTGAGCTTTTACTTCTCGCACGCGTTGCAACAACTCTGCGTTCATGTAACTCACTCGAAATGTGAACCCAGGAGGTCGGCTCGCGGCCAACGTCAAGTTACGCCACTTATCCTTCAAATCTACCCCTGTTCTTTCCGATTGCCCGAACGATTGCGTTAAAATTTCCGACCACTTTCCTAAGCCGTACGTGGCGACGCCATCGATCAACGCTTTAACCTCTTCTTCGGTAAATCTTTCGCGATCTTTCGCTTTACCGTCGGCGTTGCGGTACGGTTTCTTTTGTTGCGATTTGACTTTATCCTCCGGGTCGATGTCGTCTACGACGTCGACTGCAACGCCTACCATTTGTAAGGCAGCGCGGACCTCCTCTTGCGTCATGTCTCGCTCGTCTGAAAGAGACACCTTAAATTTAGCTAAATCCTCTTTCAACGTCAATATGATTTGAACGTTGTTTTTAATTCCGGCTTGCCTTACGGTCATGGATCTCTTACACACGTTTGCACCCAGGGTTAAAATCATATCGTTCAAAGCCAACTTCCCGCCTGTCCTATCCGATATCTTCTTCTTCAACGCGGTTATCGCCGCATCCTTCTCAATATCTAATTGCAACGGAATGTTAATATCTTTACCCATCATACACATAACGGAGAATTGGTACTTTTTGTTCGCGTCTGCCTCATCGTCCGGCGAGAACGCATACGGGTCCAACGGTATGTTGTTGCGAGCAGCGATGGGTTGTTGCGGGCGAGGGACGAGTTGTTGTTGCTGTTGGTGGATTTGGATGTGCTGCTTTTTCTCTTCTTCGTTCGCATCGTCGTCGGAGGAATCCGCCTGGGGTCGTTGTTTCTTCACCGCCGCTTTCTTTGCC
>Ga0115000_10000943_pt1 | contig 26492 bp, 16 predicted proteins | sample ArcticOcean_MG_C_6_FD_89690 | JGI IMG/M metagenome (GOLD analysis project Ga0115000, IMG submission 89690) | Marine microbial communities from western Arctic Ocean - ArcticOcean_MG_CB8_128 | ecosystem: Environmental > Aquatic > Marine > Oceanic | place: Arctic Ocean: Canada Basin | collected... | reverse complement strand
TGGCGTTCCACTTAATGTTATGGAATTCCCGGCGTAACTAGCGGTTACTCCTGCTGGTAATCCTGTAGAAGACACAATAGCAGACACTCCTGTTGTAGCATGAGTAATGTTTGTCAAGGCAGTCGTTGCACATAGTGTAGGAGAACTAGAAGCGCCTCCTACTGTTCGATTACCTGTTACAGTTATTGCTCCTGTTGCTGTTGCTGTTCCACAACCACTAGTAGGGGTTATCGTGTAATTATATGTTCCGGCTGCAGTCGGTGTTCCACTTATTGTAATCGTGTTCCCCGCATAAGATGCAGTTACTCCTGCTGGCAATCCAGCTGAAACACCTACGCCTGTTACATTTGTCGTGGCATGGGTGATATTTGATATCGCTGAATTTACACAGACTGTCAGTGAACTTGAGGCCACTCCAACTGTTCTGTCTGTACAATTGACACAGACTCCTACACGCCTCCATTGCCTCCATCCTGCAGAAGTCTCATCACGACACAAACCATCAGTAAGATGACAGGTAGTCGAACCATATCTTGGAGTATAATAACTAGTACCTCCGGGTAACCGAACATTCTCTCCAGTATTGTAAAGTCCAGAACCTCCCCTGTTTGCGGCATTCCATAACCCTATACTGGAACAAAGTACTTGAGCATTGCTTATACTCACGATCAAAACCATAAACACCAACAAAATTCTTTTCATACAATCCATTTAACTATTTCTTCCTATTTCTTTCACCAATATATCTTTGCACTGCAATAAAATATTGACAATTATTTAAGTCACAGCAAGCTATCAACTTGTAAAAGTACGCTCTTGTCCTGTTTTGTAAAGGAGTTCTACGTTTTCGTAAAATATTTCAGATGATTTGTTGATGATTAATAATGAATTGTATACTTACCAAGTAATTGTATACTTGATTTTTGCACTTGTCGAGATAAAACTTAAGCCCGTCGTTGTTTATAATTAGATTATGTGAGCAATTAACGAATACAGTCAAACCTAATGTATACACTCAAAAAATACGTGAATTCCCACGACGCATCTAACTCTCCTACAACCACTTGTAAACAACAAAAACAATCTGATAGAAAAGTTATGAACAATGCGGGACAGACGCCAATTGATTTCTATTTCCCTTACTTTTTTAGCAAGCACCAGGAGCTTATCTCGTAAAATTATCTTTTTATTATCCAATGCACACGAAAATTAAATAGGGACAATCTCCGTTTAAAAGGAAATAAAACGGTCGCTATCTTTACTTGTTTCTGTGACACTTTTTAAAATTAATTCCGAAGACCTAAGTATGAAGATAAAAATGAGCCATAAAAGATTATTCATGATTATGCTCCTGATCACCGGAACAGTTACTATCAGTTGCAAAAATGATGTGCAAGATGAAGAAAGTCAACCACCTCGATCTGAAGTTGATATCAAAAGAAAAGTAATGGAAATTGTGAACGGGGATTCCATTGTCGTTGGACAATTGTAGTGTTTACATTAAGTTTAATTGGAATTACTGCTGGGAAGGATGCTCATACTATTCACAAAATGACACGATGACAACTTCGGCTACCGGAGAGTTTATCCTTTCAGAAAAAGCTTATGATAAATGTTCATATGGAATTAAAATAGCAAAAGCTGGATATTCTACTTTAAACATTGAAAGTGTAGACGATACGTATCCAACAGGATGTCCACAAATATTTGAAAATACCATTTTCATTATATCAAATATATAATACTCCCAGAGGCTATTTAAATTTTATTTTTCCAGCTTACCGAAATTCAAAATTAAATAGGAAACACTCTGTCCCTGATTTTTTTTTAAGCTTCCACTCCCCTTTTCATTACTCAAAATTCACATTATGGGGTCCAAGCACATACCTTACAACGAACTCCACTTTAGCAGAGTTTCTATTTTCATCGTATAAAAGTGAATCCAAGAGATGGACCTACGGAGACTGAAGAATAACTAACACTTAATTTACCTTCTCTCTCTTTTTCTGTATTTTCATTAAAAGCTTTGGCTTTTGTCACAGCTTTACCACTCATCATGGTTCCATTAACTAGAAAGGAAATGCTTACTGCCTCAGTAATATAATACTCATATGAAACTACGACCATACTTATCGCACCTCCTCCCGCATAAGTTCTATTGCGATTATTTGCTTTGTACTTGGTATTGCTGTTGTTATTAATCAAAGCAGCGTCAATTTTATTGAAACTTAAAAAGCCACCTGTTTTAAATTGAATACTTAAGTTTCGTAAGAAATCAGAACTAAAGTTGTGCTGAAGTCCTAACAACAACAATGGAGACATACCACCTTTTTCGTATTTAAATCTGTCGTTGTGGGTATTACGAAGCTGATGCTTTTTATCGTGGATTATTCCCGTTGTAATAGTAAATTCAGAAGATTGTTTTCTAATGGTAATTAGATAATTATTAGCTTGATCCCCTTCGAGTTGGGAAGTCTTCTCCCTAGAATCGTAGGAATAAAACCGAGCATTAATTCCCGTTGAATAATCATCAAATCTATAATCTTGAGAAGTGCTTTTGACAGTAAAATCTATATTAGTAGCCCAACCAACCTGAACAGTGTAACTCCATTTATCTTGTTTTTTAAAGTGATGAAACTGTCCATTACCGTCTTCATTATTTTGGGCGATCACACATTGTGTATTAAAGATAAAAAGAGTCAAAAACAATATAACATGACCTATGGTTACTCTATTCTCAAGAAAGAGAAAAACTTTAGAAATACTACATGAATTTTTTAATTGTTGTTTCATTTCTTACATAGTTTATTAAAATAACATTCCAAGCTCTGCCGAACCTAGTTTAATTGTACTTTTAGTGTTGTTTTACTGACTAAAAACAATCTCTATTGAAAACCCCTTCTGTCAATTCAGAAGTAATTCAAGAAACCATTTTCTTTTACAATTCCAGAATAACAAGTACAGAATTGACTTTAGAATTACTTCGCTTTTTTAACGAGGTTGTTATTTTTCTGCTGTATACAATAACTAATGTCCGCAACTATTTACTCTTTCCTATTTCTTCCATATTTAATAACTGACTGCCTCAATTAAACACCTCCCGAATCTTTTCTACAGCCCAATCGACATCTTTTTTATTTATTATTAATGGTGGCGCTAAGCGAATAATGTTTTCATGAGTTCCTTTGACTAGAACTCCTAGATCCATTAGTTTTTGCGAATAATAACGTGCTGACTTTGCCTTTTTCGTTAATTCAATTGCTACCATGAGTCCTTTCCCTCTGACTTCTTGAATTTGATCGTTAGCTATACTTAGCAATTGATCATTCAAATACGCTCCAACATGAGCTGAATTTTCTACCAACCCCTCTTCGATTATAACTTTTAAAGAAGCAGATGCAATCGCACAAGCTAGTGGATTACCACCAAAAGTAGAGCCATGGCTTCCTGGTTCAAAAGCAACATCCATAATTTCGGCACTAGCCAAAATTCCAGAGACAGGGTAAACCCCTCCTCCTAAAGCTTTGCCAACGATTACAATATCAGGCTTAATATTAGAATGTTGGTAACAGAATAGTCTTCCTGTCCTTCCTAATCCGGTCTGAATTTCGTCAACAGCCAATAATATGTTTTGTTCTTTGCATAATTGAGAACAGGCCTCTAAATAGCCTTCTGGAGGAATAACAACTCCAGCTTCTCCTTGAATTGGCTCTAATAAAACAGCAACTGTACTGCTACCAATCGCATCTCGTAAAGCAACTATATTTCCATATTCTACAATTTTAAATCCAGGATTAAATGGCCCATATCCTTCTCTACTACTTTCGTCAGTGCTAAAACTTATAATCGTGGTGGTTCGCCCATGAAAATTTGATGACATGACTATAATTTCTGGGTTTTCAACTTTCTTGGTAACACTCCCCCAACGCCTAACTGCTTTAAGAGCTGTTTCAACTGCTTCTGCACCACTATTCATCAATAAGGCTTTGTCATACCCACTAACCGAACACAACTCTTCCAAAAACACTGCCATTTTATCATTATGAAAAGCCCTGGAAGTGAGTGTCAAACTATCCATTTGATGTTTTGCAGCAGCTATAATTTTAGGATGACAATGACCTTGATTCAACGCAGAATATGCAGATAACATATCTAAATACTTCTTCCCTTCCACATCTTTTACCCAAGCTCCTTTTCCGTGGGAAATAACCACAGGCAATGGTTTGTAATTATTGGCGCTAACAAGCATCTCTCTGCTAATGAAATTATTTGTTTTTTTATTCATATTTTTTTTGAATTTAATTAACACGCGTCAACCTAATATAAAATAGTGAAATTTTCAACACAAGTCCAGTCTTGTTTTTACAATTCAAAATATATTGGAATAATGTTTCTCTATTAACTGCCCTATTACAGTAGTAATGTAACTTTTAAACAATTATGCCGTTAATAAAATAAAGAATAACCAATGTCAACACGAAAAAACATAATTTCAATTTTAGGAGCAGCAAGTGATCTTGGAGCCAACCGGGCAGGCGCACGAATGGGTCCAGATGCAATAAGAATTGCAGGACTTCATAGGAAATTAAAACAACTAGATTATCAAATCACCGATTCAGGAAACATCCCTGTTCCTTTAAGAAACTTCGGATTGGAGGGTGCTTATAACTACCTCATTGAAATTGCTGACATCAACAACACTATTTTTGAACATTGCTATCAAGCCTTACAAGGCAAAAAAATTCCGTTAACTTTAGGTGGTGATCACAGCATTGCAATGGCAACCGTTGCTGCTTCAGCAAACCATTTTGATAATTTGGGTGTAATATGGATCGACACTCATGCTGACATGAACAACCCACAAAGCTCTCCATCTAAAAATATTCACGGCATGCCTTTGTCCACCTTGTTATATGATGGGTTTGATGAATTAGTAAAACTAGTTCCTAAAAAATTAGAACCTCAAAACGTTGCCTTAATAGGGCTTCGAGACATTGATAAAAAAGAAAAAATACTGCTCTCAGATAGTAAAATGCATTATTACACCATGAGAGACATCGATGAACTAGGCATTCAAGGAGTATTCAAAGACTTATCTAATAAAATGCTAAATAGACTGGACCACCTTCATGTGTCTTTTGATTTAGACGTCATGGATCCGATACACGCTCCAGGTGTAAGTACACCTGTTAATGGTGGGTTAAGCACAAGAGAAGCTCACTTGCTATTAGAATTATTATACGAAACAAAAAAAGTAAAAGCTTGCGACTTTGTGGAACTTAATCCAATGAGGGACTTAAAGGGAAAATCAGCAAAGCTCATGGTAGAATTAATCACCTCGTTGTTTGGATCCACTATTATTTAAATCATGAATGAAGCACAGTCAAATAACGAAAGAAAAAAATTACTACAGCAAGTGGTACTGAAGGCTGAAACTTTACAAAAAGAGTCAACTACAAAGACTCAATCTCCATTTTTAAAGCGTTTACAGCCAATACTTAGTAACCTAAACACGAAGTTTTTCTTAATTAAGTTATTAGATACAGCTTTGAGACCTTCAGAACCAAAAGCAATTAATAAGCACATTCAAACTTTATTCAAAAACTTCCCAAATCATGCTGTCTTATTTAGTCCATTTGAGCGCACATTAGTTTTCCTTTATAAACACGTTGGAAAATTAGTACCATCCATCAGTATTCCACTACTAGTAAAGCGTATAAAATCAATTACCAATGACGTAATTTTTGACATTCAAGAGACCAACTTTAACAAAAACATAAAAAAAAGGAAAAACGCTGACATCAAACAGAACATTAATCTGATTGGAGAGGCATTACTTGGAGAGGAAGAAGCTGCGCGAAGAATACAAGCTTATAAGGAGCTTATTAACCATCCTGAAATTGATTACATCTCGGTAAAAATATCAACGCTTTATTCCCAAATATCAAGTTTAGCGCACGAAGAGACTTTAAAGGTTTTAAAAGATAAGCTAAGCGTACTTTATAATGAGTCAATATTAGTAGCGTCTGCTACAGGAAAAAAGACATTCATCAACCTCGACATGGAGGAGTTTCGTGATTTGAGTTTAACCGTAGATTTGTTTCAGTCGCTTCTATCCGAACGGCAATACAAACAATTATATGCAGGAATAGTTTTACAAGCATACATACCAGACTCTTTTAAATATTTAAAAGGCTTGCAAGAATGGTCTCAAGCAAGAGTAAAGGAAGGAGGATCGCCGGTTAAGGTTCGCATTGTTAAAGGAGCAAATCTTGAAATGGAAAAACATGAGTCATCACTAAAAGGTTGGCCACAAGCTCCTCATAACTCTAAAGTTTTAGTTGACGCACAATTCAAAAAAATGCTACTAGCAACACTCACTAAAAAAAGCTGCCATAGCTTGCGCATAGGAATTGCTTCCCACAATATTTTTGACATTAGCTTTGCTGTTTGTCTTATTAAAAACCAACAACTGCATAATTTTGTAGACTTTGAAATGCTTGAAGGTTTAGCGGAAAGCTTCTTAGTACCATTAAAAAATCAGGGGCTACATTTATTACTATACACTCCTGTAATTAAGTCAAATGAATTCTTAAGCGCCATAGCTTACTTAGTGAGACGCTTTGACGAAGCGACAGCAAAAGGAAATTATCTTAGGGAATCGGTTGGTATGTCGTTGCATGATGAAAACTGGAAAGGCTTGTACAATGCCTTTGAATTAAGTTATGAGGAAATAATAAAACTGGATACGACATCCAATAAAATACAAAACCGATTAAATCAGAAATTTGACGCACAAACTGTTTTTGAAAACAGTATTGATACCGACTGGAATATAGTTTCAAATAGAAAGTGGGCTCAATCAATTAGCCTTAAATGGCAAAGTAAAAACACGGTAATACCAAAAAAAATTCCTGATTACGACATAAAAAGAAAGAGAGAAACACTTAGGGTGACAAACTGGGAAGGTGAACTACCTTGGCTTTACGAGCTGGCGGATTTAAAAGATTACGAAGAAGCAATTGAAGGAGCAAAACGCTCTTCATGGAATCGATTTACTGCAAAAAAACGAATTAAAATACTGAAGGATGTAGGACGAAAACTTGAAGAAAAAAGAGGAGATTTAATTGGGGTGGGAATGGCTGAAGTTGGTAAGTTAATCACGGAAATGGACCCCGAAATATCTGAAGCTATCGACTTTGCCAATTACTACGGGCAGTCGTTAGATCAAATACAAAATATTCCAGACTTAACCTCCAGTACCTCTGGCACATCTTTGGTGCTATCTCCTTGGAATTTTCCCATTGCAATTCCAGCTGGTGGAATATTAGCTTCATTAGCTATTGGTAACACTGTGATCTTGAAACCAGCGAGTAAAAGTATTGCCTGCGCTTATTTATTAGTAAAAACAATGCATGAGGCTGGCGTTCCAAAAGACGCTTTGTACCTGCTCCCAACTCGTTCAAAAGAAATCCAACCTTTATTAACACCCAAAAGCGCATTCTCATCAGTTATATTAACGGGAGGTACGGAAACTGCCAAAACATTGTTAAATCAAAACCCTGATTTGAACCTTTATGCAGAAACAGGAGGTAAAAATGCCACAATTGTTACCGCTTTTGCTGACAAGGAACTTGCTATAAAAAACATCATAGCATCAGCTTTTAACAACACAGGACAAAAATGTTCAGCTACCTCTCTTTTAATCCTTGAAAAGCAGGTGGCTACTCCACAGTTTTACCAATTACTTCAAGATGCTGTTAAATCTAAAAAGGTTGGCTCTCCTTGGGAATTTGACAGCAAAATAGGACCGTTAGTAAATCCGATAAATGGGAAATTAGAGGATGAACTGTTAAAGGAAAATAATTGGTTACTTAAGGGGAAAATAAAAGGAAGTCATTTTGTAACGCCTTTCATAGCGAAAAACGTTACAGAAAATAGCTCTTGTTTTAAAAACGAACTATTTGGTCCGCACCTTAGCATACTGGAAGTTAATGACTTGCATGAAGCCGTTGAGCTCGCAAATAAGGTGTCTTTTGGATTAACAAGTGGAATTGAAAGTCTCAACAAAAAAGAGATTGAATACTGGAAAAGTAACATTCAGTCTGGAAACCTTTACATTAACAGAAGTACCACCGGTGCAATTGTAAAACGACAGCCCTTCGGAGGGGTTAAACTTTCTAGTTTTGGTCCAGGAATGAAAGCTGGAGGAAAGAATTATCTTCTTCAATTCCTTGATCATGCTATGAACACAGCACTTGAAGATAGCTTTTTATACGCTCAAAAAAGTTTTCAGTACTGGAAGGACGAATTATTTGATAAAGAATTAGACGAGATCAAAATTAGAGGACAGGCCAATACCTCTAAATACTTAAAACCAGACCAAGTGCTTATCCTAATTTCAACTGATATTTTATCAAAAAATTTAAACTTGGTGAAATTGGCTTGTAAAACATTAGACATAAATTACACGGTTTTCTCCACTTCAGAAATTCTTGAGATGAAAGACGAACAACATGTCATTATTAATAATTGGCAGGAAATAACAAAGACTTTAAATTGGAACACCAGAATTAGGAGTTTAACAAATTTCCTTCCTCAAGAATTCAAAAGACTGATAAAAACTAATGGCCACCACATTTATGAAAGAGAACCAATTCCACATGGTCGAATAGAACTTTTAAATTACTTACAAGAACAAAGTATTTCATACAATTATCATAGATACGGCAACCTGATGGGCAAAGAAATGGGGTAAGATCACTTTTTCTTTGGCCTAAATATTCATCTATTGACAAGCGCTATTTGAAACTTTATAATTGTTAGCACTTACTTTATGACCGAAGAATGTTCGAATTTTAGCCGCCTTGAATCCACAAGCAATTATTCTGTCTAATTGTTTTTGGGCTTTCTCATAACATGTGTATGAAACACCTGTAAAGAATAATTTTGATCCGTTTGGCAGTATATAAACTTGTTTCGCTTTTACTTTATTTAAGTCGTATAAATAGCTTTCATCTTGTTGTGAAACATATTGAATACGAAACTCTCTGGAATAACTGACTTTTGAAAAAAGAGTTAATCCTATCAATAGGATAACTACAATTGCGATTTGATTTTTATTTGATCTTTTCATGGTTGTGTATTTTTAGGACATTACTCCATTTAATAACACTACAATGTTGTTTTTAGAAAGTAACCCTTTGGGTTGCCTATTTTACAACGACTGTGCCAAGATTTGAAAATGAGGACACTAAATTCTTGATTTCATTTGAATCAAATTATCAGCGCACCAAAGTAACAGTACCGACAACATTGTCATTCCTTTCATCCCCGTTGGATTTCAAGAAGGAATAACTTATTTTGTATACGTAAACATCAACTTGCACTTTACCCCCCATGTAAGTTCCATCCCAACCTTCTTTAGGATTGTCAGTTGAAAAAAGTTTTAATCCCCATCGATCGTATATGTCCAGCTGATAACTTGTCAAGTTGTAATTTATGGATGGAAATAAATCATTTTTACCATCACCGTTTGGAGTAAATGCATTGGGTACGTAAAATTTGGCTTCGCAAAACTCTACTATTTCAATTTCAGCTGAGCTTTCACAGTACCTATTATTTGCCACAACTGTATAAACTCCTTGCTCAAATATTTCTATTACCTCAGTAGTTTCATTGGTTGACCACACATAAGTAATGCTGTCTGCGTTAGTAGACAAAACATGTAAGCCGACCTCTTGTAGGTCAAAGCAAAACTCTAACCTCCCATCTAACCCCTTCTCTGATATTGAAACAACTTCAATTAGTGGGATTTCAATTACTTCAAGTGTTAACTCAAAGGTGTCGGCACAAAAAGTAGTTGATACCTCACTAAAGTAGCTGCCAGATTCTGTCACATCAATAGCGCTTGAATTACCGGGAAAATTAAGCCAGTCAATAGTATACATACTGTAGCCATCTTGGGGCTTCAACTCAACTTGCCCCCCTTCACAAACATCAAATGGTTTTATTGGATAAGGGTCAGGAATAAGATCCATTGAAATATTAATGGTATCTGAGGACTTACAATTAAATTGAGTAGTCGCCTCTACCACATAAGAACCTTCAGCTACAATTACCGATTGGTTTATATTTTGAGCTGCGTCACCAGTATTCCATAAATAGGTTAAATTAACTCCTCCAGGATCCAACGTTAATGTTTCGTTGATACAAATTGTAGTATCATTTCCTAAATCAATCATCGGTAACGGGTTTATCACGATCTCCACTGTGTCATATCCGCTGCACTCTTTTAAATCTTTTACAATTAAAGTGATCACTTCAGAACTAGTAACTGTGATTTGATTTCCAGTGGCTCCCGTACTCCATAAATATTTATTCCAAGGTGCTGCAACAATCAATGCCGAGTCAGGAGCACAGTATGTTTGATCTGGCAAATTGCTTGTAGGGTTCTCGTTAATTTCAAGAGTCATCGATTGTACCCCTACACAACCATTGTTATCGGTTACGAAAACAGTATACGTATCTGCTGTATCAATAGTAATTGTTTCAGATATCGCTCCTGTACTCCATAAATGAAATAACCCACTATTAGTTGTACCTACAGCTATCTGATCACCTCTACATATATTAGTATCATTTCTCAGAGTAACTACTGGTAATGCATGTACTGTTACATTTATTGAATCATTGGTCGCACATCCATTAGCATCAGTTACATCCAAATAAATTTGACTTGATGTTGAAATGGTAATGCTATCAATAATACTTCCTGTACTCCATGCAATTGAATTCCATTGTCCTGCATCAATACTTGTTGAATTAGGTGTACAAAAGCCTCTATCAGGTCCTAAGTCTAACACTGGAGCAGTATGCAATAGTAACTCCATTGTATCATTTCCTCTACAACCATTAACATCAGTTAACTCTACAAAGTACAACCCGGCTGTGGATACTAAAATTGTTTGAGAAACTTCTGTTGTACTCCAAATGAAGGAGGAACCAATATTTCCTGCATCTAATTCAACTGAATCCTCGGGACAAATGATCGAGTCAACTCCAATGTTTACCAGCGGTAAAGGAAGGATAGCTACCATTACACTATCACTGTCTGAACAACTATTTACATCCGTTACAACTAATTTATAACTTCCACTAGTATCTGCAGTAATTGATTGAGTGGCACCACCCACACTCCAACTCAAGATTAAGTTTGATCCTTGTCCAGCGTCAATATTCACACTACCTCCTTCACAAAAAGAAGTATCGGACCGAAGCGTAACATCGGGATTTGGATGCTCTCCTACATTAATTGCAGCCGTATCCGAACAGCCCAATGGGGTTGTTGTAACCACATAATATGTCCCGACATTAGCTGTCATAGGGGAATTATGTGGAACAGTTGCTACAGCATCAGTAAAGTAGGTATTAGCACCCATATTAATTGAGCCCACTGTCCATAGCGAATCTGTGATGTCAACCCGTGCTGGAGCACAGGGAAACGGAGGATCGGTGATGACCAAACTAACTGAATCAACTGCTTTTATGGTTGAATTTGCGATCATCATTCCTGCATATCCAGGTCCTGAATTCACTACAATCTCAATCGTGTTGGTTCCAACTTTAAAGTTTTGTGTTATTGTGTGAGGTATTAATTGATAACTTCCCAAAGCCTTAGGTCCTTGCGAAACACCATTTACGACAATATCCATTATGTTGTTATCAGCAGCAACACTAAAAGACAACTCACTGGCAGCCACTTGAGCAGCAGTCATTTCGAATGTTTTAGAAAACCTCAATATTACAGCATCTCCCGTTCCGTTTATTGGCTGTCCTCCGCTATATTCTTGAATAAAACCATCTCCGTCCACATCGATGTGTTTTCCTGGACCATTATTAGCTCCTGTCCATGGGTAACAAACCCACAAATAATCAGGGTACGAAGCATCACCCCATACCCCAGCGGCTTTATTCATTCCAACCGCAGGAATTACTGCGTTGCTGTTTGGATTTGCATAACTGTTTGCCGAATAAACATGATACGCTGGATCATTTATCCATTGAATTGTCCAGTTAGGATCATTTTCTCCTGGATTAATTTTAACACCAGTGTTGAACTGTTCCTCAAAACTGGAGGTTGTTGCTCCCAAACACAAACCATTGTAATCCGTATCAGTAGCAATGTCGTTCACTGCATTTGTATCAATAGATACTGAAATTGTTACCGTATTAATTAAGTCACCTTTGTACGCTGGAGGCACCGCTATGTTCACCGAATACACCACACTATCACCTACTGGAATACTTACTATATCATTTAATAATCCTTGCTGAGAACCTATCACTGATGTTGATGCACCTCCGAAAGCTGTTGCACCCCAACTTACATCGCCAGAAGAGATTCCACTTGGCAAAGGGTCAGTAATAGTTCCATTGCTGAAGTCAGTTGGACCCAAGTTTTTTGCAACTATGGTATAAGTTGTTGTAGTACCAGGAGTGTAATCATCTCGTCCGTCTGTTTTTGTAACAGCTGCATCAGTGTTACAACTGACTACAGATAAATTCATGGTATCAATATACTTACAACCATTTACATCCGTAATCTCAACGTAATATTCACCTGCTGCTTTCACTGAAACCGTTTGTGAGCTTTCAGCTGTACTCCATAAGAAACTTGAGCCTAAATTTTGCGCATCAAATTGCACAGAATCTCCTGAACAAATTGTGGAATCAGCAATACTTACTACTGGTAATTCATTTACCACAACTATGACACTGTCAGTTTGCTCAAGTAACGCTTCAAAAGTAGCGGCATCAATCAAATTCGCGGCAGCATCCCCATCGGTAGCTGAGAATAAAAACCTCGTTAAAGTTTGACCCACTGGAACAATGTACTCACCAGAATAGTATCCCCACGCGGTGGGACTATCTGTGTAATCACCAATTTTTACATATGCTCCTCCCGCTGGTCCAATCTTAAATTGCATCGTTTCATTGGTGCTCCTTCCTCTGTGTGCGAACCCCCAATGTATTGTTTCCCCTGGTGTTGTAGTAATATCTTGATAAAGTGCTGAAGGCTGCGTTGCATTTAATTCTGCAAAAAACTGTCCTGAGTAAGAGGGATGACCCAAGAATCCATTCCGCCATATTTCAATTTTGTTATCGGTAGCCGTGGTATTCCAGCCAGTAACCAAACTAGCGTCTAACTGAGCATTAGTTCCAGGTAAATTTACATTCTCGAAATCACTGTTAGTCAATAAATCGCCCCTACTCAAAAACCTTTGCACTGTATACGTTGTCGTGATTATTGGATAAACGCTTACAGCACTGTCGTTTATCGACAAAAGAGAACCCCCAGACCATGTTAGAGTACTTAAATCAATTGCTTGCATCAGCGCCGTATCGCCTTTACATATGGTAATTGTGTCTTTCAGAATCAGGTTAACTGGACAAATTGTAGCTGTTGTAATCACAGATGTATCAACAAAGCACTCTTTGGCTACATCTGAATAAATCCGAACGGCTGTAGATCCGTATGTATTAATGTAAACTGAAGCAGTTTGAGCACCAGTCTCCCACGACAAACTATCATAACCAGACCCTATAATAGAAACTAGAACGCTGTCACCAGGACAAAAAGCTGTATCACCTTCAAATGAAAATTGATTTACACCAACTGCTGGTATATTTGCTGAAGTATCTTTACAACCTGCTAAGGTTCGTTCAAACGTATAATCTCCTGTCTCCGTGGCAAATAAACTATCATTAGTTTCTCCGGCAATTTCAACACCATCTTTGAACCAGCGAAAAGTCCCTTTTAACTCGTTAGGCTCAAATAAGTACCCAGGTAAACAACTTACTGCTTGAGATATTTCCGAATCAACAAATCCAGAGAAAAAACCTCCATAACCCGCAGCAGCATTCTGACCCACTATACTCACCAAAGCAATGGTATTTGAATAAACAGCCACATTGCCAGTTAATCCAGTAATTTTATACGCAACATAATTAGAACCAGGAACCGCTTTTGGGGCACCAATAGCTTTATTAACTCCATTTGCAGTAACAGTTAAAGTTGCTCCACTTGTGGTAACCACACTAATTGCACCTCCGTAATTTTTGGTTGAAATTTTTTCAATAAATGGAATATTGTCCACGAAACTAGTTGTTTTACAGGAAATTGGCGGTAAAAAATTCATCCCCTGAGTTTTGTAATTATAATCATTTGCTCCCATCATGAATTGATAGGCATAGGCCGGGACACTTGTTTCAATGAACATTGTCCCGTTAGCCGCATACTTAGTGGAAGGAACGTAGTAAGTGCCACCAGCATTTGCTATGGTAGCCACTATCACCCCATTTACTTTTACCTCAGTATTTGCTTGATGAGCAACAATCAACACTCTTTCATGAGCGGGGTTGTTCCTTGTTAACGCCCCTCTCACAACAACATACTCTTTTCCAATTTTATCGGCTCCAACTATTTGATCCATTCCAATGTCCATCACATCAGTATTGGTAAAATTCCCACCCCACGAGCCACAATTCACAACAATCCCTTTGTCCGAAGTGATTAAGCCTCCAATCATTCCCAAATTTCTATTCAATGGTGAATCGGCTCCTTTAATGGCAATTACATATGTTTCCCCCTTATTCAAGGTGATGTTGATGATATTAGCCGTTGACGGTGCTCCTGCCCCACGTAAAACTGGTTGTCTAGTAGTTAAATCAATGCTAACATTTGTACCGTCTTCGGTAGCATAAATACCTACAGTTGAGGATTTATTAACATGCGCACTTGGACTAGGAAAGTGTCCAATCCTAAAAGCAGTTCCCAAAGCTGCCCTTCCTTTTGCTGTCATAGAAGTTGCATTTGGTCTAGTCCCACCTCCCGCTTGAGCCCTTAAATTACAATACACTTTTTCATCAGCTTCAATGTGAAGTCCCCTATCGGTTAAAACTTTATTCAAATCAGCATCCGTGACAACAAAGTCTGAAACGTAAGCCGACATTTGATAAGAAATCGGCGTCGCATTACTTACAACTCCTGATTTAAGGATATTTCCAGCTCCATCCTTGATGGTATAACTAAAAGGCGTGACAGTTGGAGTCGAAATATAAACCACCTGTTCCCTCGGATAAACCCAAGCATGTGTTGATGGATAAACAGGAGGAATAAAATGTTCTGTATCCAATTGAGCAGACCCAACTGAACTTAACAACATTAAAATATACAACTGTAAAAATTTCATTGTTATAAAAAACCACAATAAATAGTAGATTCTATTTACAATTAAAGTTTTTCAATTAACAATTAAGGAAATGAGACCACACTTTTCAAAAATAAGCACCTCTAAGTCTTACTTTAATCAAAGGCCGAAACACTCCATTTTAACTGTACACACTCGAATTAAGGCCCTAAAGACAACAAAAATGCAAATTCCATTTACAAATCATCTTTTGTAAATAAAATGGGAGTAATTGTGAAGCGTGGAGAGTAGTAATTTAAGAATATTGGATTCGGAAACTAAGAGTAATACCTTAATTAAACATTTAACTCATTCTTACCTTAACCACTGAACTCAATCTAAACTCCAACTAAGCTCTATGAAACCTATATTACTCGCTAAGGAAATACAAGAAATCATTGTTCAACTTTGTAAAGTTGCAGACTTCACTATTCCAAGCCAACCTTTAGAGGGTTTTCAAATACCAACTCGAAAAATGGGGTTCAGAATATCATCTAGTGAAACAGTGAGCGAAAATAGTTTCAATGCCGACTTCCAAAATCGCGGAAAAAGCGTTGCAGAAATGATGTGGAAAGACACCGATGGCTCACCTGCTTTTGCATCCCTATCTCAAGATTTAAATGGAAATCTATTTGAACTTGACATTTGGAAATCAAATTTTAGCCTACCATCTACACTTTCCTTTAGTTAGAGTACATCAATATTTCAAACCAAAGACCTCGCTACCTGCCATTTTTGTATTGAATGAGGTTTTCTTTAGAAAATCACAATTTTAACAATTTAATTGCAGGCAACGCTTCCTAACCGGCAGACAGCATTTTAAAGTTTGAATCAACTTAAACAATTGCTAACGGTAACCGATAGAATATTCGTTTCTTAATTAGCCTTTACAACTTTAACAGTAGTTGTTCCCGCACTGTTACTTACTGTCAAATAATAAATACCAGATCCTAGTCCACTTGTGTTAATTGATGATGTATTACTGTTAATAACAGTTGTAGCAACTTTTCCACTAGCATCGACCAATGAGTAGTTGTAATTTGATTTAACACCACCGAATGAAATGTTAAGCACATCACTTACGGGATTTGGAGAAACAGTAAAAACTGGTCCGCTTGCGTTTGAAATGTTATCAGTGGCACTTCCAGTGGAAATGTACACTAAGTGATCTTCAGTTTGACCATATGTCGCATCGTGGCATGAGGAAATAGCATCAACTCCCCAACTAGCATCTAAATCACCAACAACCCTCATTCGCAAATATAGTCCGGCAGTAGCATTTGCTGGAACAGTGAAGTTACCTGAGTCTTTTGGGGCAGAACCATGCATATCAGTTCTCATATATATTTCTTCTCCAGCATCTGTAAAGTCTCCATCGTTGTTGTAATCAATCCAAGCACCTACTTGATTCCCATAGGAACTACTTGGGATTGTTACATTAAATTCATACGTAGCGCCTTTTGACAAAGCGGCAAAACCAAAACATGAAGTAGTTCCATCAAAGTATCCTCCATCTTCAGAGGGAGTTCCAGAACTAACATTTAAAGCCCCTTCGATTTGCACATTCGTGATACCACTTATACCCCAATCGGATCCAGTACCCGAGCAAACTGCACCTACAACAGTTCTATCCCCAGATGCTACTGTGAAACCATTTGAGGTCAACAACGTACCTCTTGAACCTTCCATAGTTGCTCTCATTCTTGCTTTTTGATCTTCAGTAAACATTACTTTACATGATTTTGCAGAATAATCCATCCAGTTTTTAATGGTGTTATCATACGGCAAACCAGTACATGACTCTGTACCTGTTGGACAAGTAAACAACGTTCTTTTATATGGCGAAGTATCTGCACAACAATCTCCATTACCTCTACCGCACAAATTTCCTGCACCAGGACAATCAGCACCGCTGTTGTCACCTTCAAATACGTGCCAAAGATTTAACCCATGTCCTAATTCATGAATAAGTGAAGAACTTGTTCCTCCAAATGCTGTTCCAATACCCCCGAATTGAGAATGGAGAATAATTGTACCATCCACATTGGAACCTGCTCCTGGATAATAAGCATATCCAGCTGTAAAACTTCCACTCCCGCCCTGACCAGCATTACTATCATCCAATTCAGTAATTACCCAAATATTGTAATAAGAAGCGTTGGACCACCTACTTAAAGCTTTAATATCGTCTTCTGTAGCGCCATTAGTTGTACTCAATTCTACACCTAATGTTGAGTAATCAGGAACCACACTACCATCTACTCTATTTATTCCTGAATGAGCCATACAATTTTCATCACTCTCAGCCAGTTTAAATTCAATTTTTGTATCAACACCTAAACCACTAGCGTTCCTAAATGCAGCATTCATTTGAGCAATTCCATTATGAATTTGAGCATCAGAAATATTACTTCCAACACCTACTGCTTCACCTATATGGATAACATGTACAACAAGTGGAATAAGATAAACTTCGTCAGCTCTTCTACTCATTTTGTTGTGAGCAATTACTCTTTGAAGTTCCTGCTCATTGACTTTAAATACATTCTCAAGACTTGAATCTTTCTTTAAAGATTTTTCATAAGTATGATTAAAACCACATGTTACTTCTTGTCCCTGAAGCCCCGTTAAACTTAAAATACCAATTGATAAAGCAAGTAATATTTTTCTCATGTTTGTTTTTATTGCGGTTCTAAATCTATTTGTCGTATTGTGTAATGCGTAATTTGTCAAAGGTAACAAGCACAAGCATTTTACACATTATTACTAGGCACGAAAGTTGTCCATAATAGTTGCAGATTACTTTAAATAAATCAATCTTGAATCAGTAAAATTGACTGGTAATAAAATAGTTTTATTAATAGCTCAAGTCATGAACTATATCCAAGTATTTTCCTGCAAACCATTCTACAATTGCTCCTCAAAGTCTACCATTAATTTAAACAGCTCTACAAATTTGGTCAATGGAAGTATTTCCGATCTGTCATCTAAATCGTGGTATGCTTTAATTCCACCTTGTGTATAAATAAAGAAACATGGAATATCCTTTTCAGTAAAGAAACAATGATCACTGTTGCACGCCTTACCCCTTTTGTCAATTTTCGGAAGGTACTTCTTATTGATATTGATACTTTCAAGAAGACTAAACTGCTTGGTAAACACTCTACCGTTTACAGTATTAATTCCCTCTCCTCCAGTACCTACAATATCAAAGTTAATCAGGAATTTTATTTTACTAAGTTCAATGGTTGGATTGTCTAAAAAGTGTCGCGACCCCCCAAGGTTCAGTTCATTTGCTGAAAAAGCAATTAATACAACATTGTGTTCAGGTTGATTCTCAGCGTAATATTTCGCAAGATTTAACAGCAACGCAATTCCGCTAGCGTTATCGTTTGCCCCTGGAAAAGGAGTTGAACTTCCAAACATACCAAGGTGATCGTAATGAGCAGTAAAAACCACAGTTGAATCCTGATCAGACTTTCCTTTAATGTTACAAATGATGTTTTGAGTCTTGTACTCTTTTTTGAAAACAGCCTTAATGTTAACCTTGATAGACTTAATCTTGTTAATATCAAGCTTCTTATTAATTTGTATTGCTGGTCTCACTGCGTCAAAAACAGAGCTCCTCCAAGATAATTTATCCGAAGAATAAAGCAAGAGCCCTTTTGCTTCACACTTATCACTGTACCTTATATAATTAATGAAGTCATTAATGGTTTTAGTTAACTCTTTATCTTCACCCTCAACCTTGCTGTTGTCTATAAAAATGAACGAACCATTCGACTTCCTCAGTATTGAAATGAATTTAGCCTTCGTATTTATTCCTTTTCTAGAAGTAACAACAATTGGAAACCTCCCTTTTACTGAAGGACTTTGAGGCTCCACTAAAAACTCTCTCGCAGGCACAAGCTCCTGCCCATCAATAGCAACCATCATTTTCCCAGGATAAGTATTCACCGGAGTCGTAAACTTCTGAACCTTAGGGTCCAGTTTAAATTTTTCAAATTCACCAATAATGAAATCTGCGGTTAGCTTATTTCCATCTTTCACATATCCTCTGCCAAACATATCTGGGGCACTTAATTTCTTGACGACTGACTTGGCATAATCCAAATCTTGACCATTCATAACAAGAGAAGTAAGTAAAAGTAACATTACAGCGAATCTGTTTTTCATGTTTTAATTTTAAAGGTAAAAAGTATAGATGGGAATAAATTCAAGAGGCAATTACTTTACTAATCCCGACCGTTTTAACAAAGCATCTGGGTTAGCATCTCTTCCTCTGAAGCATTTGTACAATATTGATGGATCTTCTGTTCCTCCCTGTGAAAGAACATTGTCATGAAATGCTTTCGCTACTTTTTGACTAAAAATACCTTCTTCTTTGAAAAACTCAAAAGCATCGGCATCTAATACCTCTGCCCATTTGTAGCTGTAGTATCCTGATGAGTACCCACCTTGGAATATATGCGCAAACCCTGTAGACATGCATGAACCTTCTGCTGAAGGGTAAAGTTCGAATTTACTCATACTTGATGATTCAAAGGCTTCAACATCACTGACGGCGTCTATCGGTGTCCCATGCCAATCCATGTCAAGTTTACCAAAAGAAAGCTGTCTGAGCGTACCAGTTCCACTTCTGAAGGTTTGTACTGATCTTATTTGATCGATGTATTCTTGAGGAATGCTCTCTCCTGTTTCATAGTGTTTTGCAAATAAGTCTAAACATTCTTTTTCATAGCACCAATTCTCCAATACTTGAGAAGGAAGTTCTACAAAATCCCACATTACATTAGTTCCTGAAAGGCTTTCATATTTTGTGTTAGCTAACAAACCATGCAATCCATGACCAAACTCATGAAACAGAGTTGTCACTTCATTAAAAGTAAGTAGTGAAGGTTTTGTGTCTGTAGGTTTTGTGAAGTTGCACACATTTGCAACATGAGGCTTATAATCAATACCATCTGTTTTGTGTTGTTGTTTAAATGATGTCATCCATGCTCCACCTTGTTTTCCTTCCCTTGGGAAAAAGTCACCATAAAATAAGGCTACAAAATTGCCGTCTTTATCGTTAATTTCAAAGGTTTTTACATCCTTGTGATAAACATCTATGTCTTTTCTTTCCCTAAAAGATAACCCAAACAATTTGTTAGCTACAGTGAAAACCCCATCAATTACATTTTCCAGCTTGAAATAAGGTTTTAACTTTTCCTCGTCAAAATCCAATGTAGCTGTTTTTAGTTTTTCAGCGTAATACCCTACGTCCCATTTTTGTAATGTAGCAGGACCATCAATTGAGTTGGCAAAAGCTTGCAGTTCAGCAGTTTCTAGCGCTGCTTTTTCATAACTGGCTTCATACATTTTATCTTGAAATTCTAAAACTGTTGCGGCCGACTTAGCCATCCTCTCTTCTAGTACATAATCCGAATGAGTATTGTAACCCAATATTTGTGCTTTCTCTTGTTTTAGTTTTGTAATCGAAAGAATGTTATCCTTGTTATCGTGCTCATTTCCTTTGTTTGACCTTGTAGTAAATGCGCGGTACATTTTCTCTCTTAATTCTCGGTTACTTGAGTAAGTAGTGAAGGGAACAAAACTTGGATAGTCCAAAGTAAATAACCATCCTTCCTTTTCCTTTCCTTTTGCTGTGATCGCTGCTGCTTCTTTAGCAGAATCAGGCAACCCTGAGAGCTCTGCCTCATCAATAATATGAAGTTCAAAAGCTTTGTTTTCGGCTAATAAGTTTTCACCAAACTTTAGAGTAAGTAAGCTCAAATCTTTGTTTATTTCACGAACTCGGTCTTTTTCGGTTTCATCCAGTAAGGCTCCATTTCTAGCAAACCCTTTATATGTTTTAGTAAGTAATGTAAGCTCTTCCGGACTTAGTTGTAATGATCTTTCATGAACTAACATTACTTGATCATAAACCAATTTCACTCGTTCAAAAAGCTCTTTATTCAATAAAATATTACTTGAATGCTCACTTAATAATGGGCTAACCTCTTGAGCAATGACTTGCATTTCTTCAGAAGTTTCAGCACTATTCAAGTTAAAAAACACACTACTAACTTGACTCAATGTAGATCCACTTTTCTCTAAGGCCTCTATTGTATTCCCAAAAGTTGGTGTTTCCTCTTGAGCAACAATATAATCCACCTCTTGTTGAGCCTCTTCAATCGCTTGTTCAAACGCTGGCTTGTAATGTCCTAATTCAATAGCTGAAAAAGGAATGGATTGGAAAGGAGTGTCGAAAGTCTTTTGTAATAACGGATTGCTCATGTGGGGTAATTTTGTGATAAAGTATTGAAATTGTATTAAAACAACTGTGAAAATACAAATAAGAAACAAGGTAATCTTAGTGCGACACCTCCGAAGAATCAGATTTGTTTTCACTTTCATTTTGTTGGTTGTTTTGTTGACTATTTTCAGATCGGCGCTGATCATTTTTTAGCACAAGGCCTATAAAACACAAATGTCCTTTGTACGCTACAAAAGTTAACCCGCTGTACAATAGTGTAGTAAAAATGAAAGCATCAACTACTACATAGTGACTAGCATCTGTACCGTCCATGTCATAGGACATCCAGCGAGCAGACAACTCCATGATTAGTAAAGCAAGTGACGCCACTACACTGATGGCGCAAATTAATCAACATTACTAGCAAAGCATATTTTCCCACAACGTTAAGTATGCGCTTAACAGCTCCTTTTATCATATCGAAAAACTTGATATGCCTTAATTTTTTATCATCATTATAACTTCCTGAAATGGTGGTTTGCTTTATAATTTTAGCTTTCAGCTTCACTTTTGCGTTAGCATAAATACCAACTTAACACTTCTACGTTACGTTATAAAAATAACGGGATGAGCCCCATTGATAAAAAGAAGCAATCATTTAATGTTGTATCTTGTCTCTTAAATTCAAAAAAAAAATGATAAAATTTACTGTGCTTATTGTTTTAATTGGAATGCTCTCAATTGCGATGCTATCCTGCTTTATTTTCGTCTGGAAAAAATTAGGAAAGAAAAGCTTCGTCTTGGTGACTTCTATAACAATATGGCTACTTGCTACAATCTACTTTATTGGAACAGGAGTTACCTTAACTTCTGTTTATGTAGTGAAAAGTAAAGAGGTAACTGATCATTATAAAGCTTACGAATCAGTAAACTTTGAAATATCAAACGGTAATTTCGTCCCTATATCTGGGGATACCAGCACCTACATAGTTAATGAGTCGGACATGACTTTAATACTTGAAGAAGTGTTTTACGGAATTGGATCCGGAGACAGGTACTTTAGTGAGTCACCAGAGATGTCAATGGAAATAAAACCACACGACACCGAAGTGGTTGAATTTTACACTTACAACGCCAGTATCGATCACTTTTTTGCTGATGTTCCTCCGTCTGAAGTTACCCAGGATGAAAAATCAAAAGGAATGATTGCACTTTGGTTAAGGGAAAAGACCAGCCTGGAAAACCTTAAAGACAATTTGGAAGAACATATTTTAGAGCACAATTCCAATGACAAAGACAATAGCAATCTTGAAAATAATGATTCAAATAATCCAGCTGAGTAAATCAGCATTTTCTATTACCGACAAGCCACATAGGTTGAGGTACTCTTCGTTGTGTTTAGCCTCATCTAGGATGTTACTCATTGCATTATCTGCTTGTTCAAAATCACCATCAGCGCAGTTTAATTTCGCATATTCAAAATAGGATTTAGTGTGCAATGAATCTAAATCAATAGCTTCAAGAAAATAATGTTCAGCATTTGAAAAATACATACTAGCTCCGTTGGTTTGTTCAAGAAATTCCAAACTATCTCCCTCGATCACTTCTGTTAATCCAGCTTAACAATACTGTTCTGCCGTACCAAATGTTTTTGTTTCAACAACTGTTGCAACATATTCTGATTCACTTGAAAAAGAAGAACTGCTCAAATCAAAGATATTAATGACAAATCCTGTCTAAAGAACAAGTCCCCGCAGTCCAGCAGGTAAAAACATGAAGTTCATTTGTTGACACTAACTAAGGGAGGTGCAACCAAGGTGAGGCACAAGCTTAATTTGTCTATTGCTGAAATGGGTGAAGTTCGTTTCAAAGAAATGTTGGATGTTGAACAAAGTCCTCGGCTTAACTTCAATGACAGTTCTGGATTATCCTGATGGTGAAATTGGTCACACAGATCCAAAAGAACTTGAAGCAGTCATTCAAAAATACATTGACCAGGTTAAACCAAACATAATCATCACTTATCCTGTACATGGAATTAGCGGACACCACGATCATTTGGCTTGTCATGCTATTGTTAAAAGACTGTATACTGATTTAAAAAGCAAGCCGGAATATTCATATTTGAAAAGACTTGCTTTTATGACCATGCCTACTCCTAAAGCGAATGAAAATGCTGGTGGAAATTCAAACCTAAACACGTCAAATGAAAAGCACATTGATTGTATAGTTAATTTGAGCAATGAGCACCTTAGCAAACTTGGTAAGGCTTTGCATTGTTATAAATCATATAGAGAAGTAATCCAAGAGCACAATCCTGCTAAAAGTATTGGATCGAAAATTTACTTTGAATTTTACGACGAGAATTTTGACGAGCCTGTTGATGCTCTAACTCACGGATTATAAGTTACAAATCCAACAATACCGATCAGCAACTTTCAAAACGGCTCTAACTGAGAGCTAAAATTGATTAAATTTGTTACCACTAACTTTGCACCTATGAAAAAAAGAATAAAATGGATACGCATTTTGATGACTTTAAGCATTTTATTAGTAGTTCTAGTGGCATCAGTTTTATTACTCGTTTATAGTAAGCAAGACGAAATCATTCAGAGCCAACTTGACAAGGCCAACAAAAACCAACAAGGTTATATTAAAATTGGAGACACACATTTAGAGCCTTTTACAAATTTCCCTTACATTTCCATTAAGATTGATGACGTTCAGGTTTTCGAACACAAAGGAAACAATCCTGCAAAAATAATTGATGTAGAAGATATTTATATAGGGTTTGAACTCGGTGACATACTCGAGGGAAACTACGACATTCATTCTTTGTTAATTGAAAACGGCTATTTCAATTTTATTCAACATGAGGATGGAACAAATAACATTGCAAATGCCATTGCAAAGTCAGATGACAATGAAGACACCACTTCATTAAACATTCATTTACAAAGCATCAGTCTTAGGAACCTTGATGTTCACAAATACGATGAATCAACAAAATTAGACGTAGAAACTTTCATCATTGAAGCAGACGGTGGATTTAAATCTCACGGAGATATTGTTGAAGCGCATGTGGATTCGAAATTTGAAATGAACATCATTAAAGGACAAGACACGACATTCATTAAGCACAAACATTTTCAGCTCCATACTGATGTTTCTTTTGACAAAGGCTCGGGTAGAATGTCCTTTAAACCTTCTGGTATAGTTATGGAACATGGGGACTTTGAGTTAGAAGGAACCCTTGACACAAAAAACCAGAAAGAAGTAGATCTTACGATAAAAGGGACCAAGCCAAACTTTGATATGCTAATCGCATTTGCACCAGAGGACATTATTCCTGTGTTGGAAAAGTACAAGAACGCTGGTAAAATATATTTTAATGCCTCTATCAAAGGCCCAACCGCTAACGGAGTTACGCCTCTTATAGACGCCGAATTTGGTGCAAGTGAAGCTTATCTGGAAAATACCGGAGTTGAAAAACGTGTTGACAACATGGGGTTCAAAGGCCATTTCACTAATGGTTCGGAGCAAAAATTAGAGACCATGGAATTCTCCTTGACGGAAATGACTGCTAGTTTAGAAAAAGGAAATTTCTTAGGCTCAATCGTAGTTAAAAACTTTAAGGAACCAGAAATTGACATGACTCTTAAGGCTGATTTTGAGCTAAAATTTTTAGCTGATTTCTTTAATCTTACAGATGTAAAGTCGGCTACCGGTGAAGTAAGAATGGACATGAAGTTTCACGATGTCATTGATTTAGAACATCCTGAACACGCTCTAAAAAAAATTAACCAAGCTTACTACTGCGAGCTGGTTGTAAAGGATCTAGCCTTCACTTCAGTTGACTTACCTGCTCCACTAAAAAAGTTGAACTTGCACGTGACAATGAATGGAAAAGAGGCTGATATTGATGTGTTTGACTTAGCTATAGGTGAGTCTGATATATTTGTCAAAGGGCACATATCCGACTTACCAGCCATAATTCACCATACCGATCAACAGGTCAAAGCACATTTAGAAATATCATCTAAAACGCTTGATCTTGCTGAATTAACTAAGTATTCCAAAAAAGATAGTCTTGGGTTTGATGAGCAAATTGATGACTTGAGCGTAGGGTTTTCTTTCGTATCCTCTGCTCGAGCTTTCACAGAATCCAAATATTTACCTAAAGGAGAGTTTTTCATAGATAGTCTCCATGCAAAACTAAAACACTACCCACATGAACTGCACGACTTCCATGTGGATGTCATGGTTGGAGATCGTGATTTAAACATCAAAGACTTTACTGGTTTCATTGACGAATCAGACTTTCATTTTAATGGGTTAATTCACGACTATGGGTTTTGGTTTCAAGACACTCTCAATGGTGATGTTGATTTAGATGTTACCATGCGCTCTAAAGCATTACATCTTGATGATATTTTCTCCTACAAAGGAGAAAATTACGTCCCAGAAGACTATCGTCACGAAGAGTTTGACAAATTGGTTCTACATGTAAACTCTAGCATGCATTACAAAAACCACAATTTGCATTCGATTGACGTAGACCTTGACAGACTTAGTGCTAAAATGCACCTCCACCCTTTTAGGTTTGAAGATTTCAAAGGCCAATTTCATTACGAGGATGACCACATAAAGATCAGAGATTTTCACGGAAAAATGGGAAGAACTGTTTTTAACATTGGCATGAATTATTATTTGGGTAAAGATGAAGCCATCAAAAAGCGAGACAATTTTCTTTCATTAAAGGCTAATTACATTGATTTCGATGAGCTTTTTGATTTCAAAACGGCTCCAGTAAGCAAGACTGTGGTCGCTCATGACAGTTCAACTGATGTGAAACAACATGCCGAAGCGTTCAACTTTTACGAGTTGCCTTTTACGGACATGAAGTTTGACATAGAGGTTGGTCATTTCATGCATCATCGTGTAGATCTTAAGGACATTAAAACGTCTTTTCGAATAACTCACAATCATTATATATATGTGGA
>Ga0115000_10000942_pt1 | contig 26499 bp, 20 predicted proteins | sample ArcticOcean_MG_C_6_FD_89690 | JGI IMG/M metagenome (GOLD analysis project Ga0115000, IMG submission 89690) | Marine microbial communities from western Arctic Ocean - ArcticOcean_MG_CB8_128 | ecosystem: Environmental > Aquatic > Marine > Oceanic | place: Arctic Ocean: Canada Basin | collected... | reverse complement strand
TTTATATAGCCTCACAAATAGCGGAATAAAACTGGGAATAAAAAACACCTCCCGGCTTTTGCAATATTTTGATAATCCGCAGCTCGGCATCCGCACCATCCATATAGCAGGAACCAATGGCAAAGGTTCTACCGCAGCTATTACTGAATCAATTTTGAGAGCTACCGGATTAAAGACAGGATTTTACACATCCCCTCACTTTCTTGATTTTCGCGAACGTATTCAAATAAATCGCAAGCTGATTAAAAAACAGGATCTCATCCAATTAATACTAAAAATAAAAAGTGCTGTCGAAAAACTCGAGATACCGGTGACTTTTTTTGAATTCGGCACTGTCATGGCCTTCCTATATTTTAAAGAGCACAATACCGACGTGAATATTCTGGAGGTCGGATTAGGAGGAAGGCTTGATGCCACCAACCTATGTGAAGCAGATATTTCCATAATCACCTCAATTTCTCACGACCACATGGAATACTTGGGGGACGACCTAAAGCAAATTGCTTTCGAAAAAGCTTCCATTATCAGGCCCAGCGGTACAGTTTTTGCTAATATACCAGATAACGAAATATTCAATGTTGTCAATAGTTTAGCCCAAAGTCGAAAGGCCTCGGTTTATAGGTTAAACAGCGAGTTTAAAGTAGCCCAAATTGAACCCGGACAAGGTTGTCAGACATTCGATTTTATTGGCGAAAAAAAGGAATTCAAAAGCCTGAAATTGTCCCTGATAGGTCAATTTCAGGTCCATAATGCAGGTTTAGCCATTGCCGCCTGTCAAAAGTTTTTGGATAGCGGCAATGAAGGTGACATTAGAAAAGGATTAGAAAAAGTTCAATGGGAGGGTCGGCTTGAGATTGTTTCCGACCACCCCACAGTAGTTCTGGATAGTGCCCATAATGTAGCTAGCGTCAGGAATATGACGTCAGAGCTATGCAAAAACATCAAGTTTTCGCGCTGTCTAGTGATTCTTGGGCTCATGAAAGATAAAGAAATTGACAAAATTGTAGAAATTTTGAGCCAATTTGGTGATCGTTTTTATTTGGTTGAGGTGAATCCCCCCAGGGGGGAGGACCCCGAAAAGTTGCAGGAAAAATTTAAAAAATACAAGAAACCAGTTCAGGTATCAGAAAGTGTTTCCAGTGCGCTACAGGCAATCAAAGATTTTTCAAATCCCAACGATTTGGTCTGTATCACAGGGTCCATTTTTACCGTGGCTGAAGCTAAAAAATATTTTCAATATGAAAAAAGTTTTTCTAATCCTGGGAATTCTCCTCGCTCTGGCAAATGATGCATCTTCGGATGATGCCGTCCAATCTATCACACCTGAGCCTGATGGCATTGTTTCTTCTTCGCAGGAAGTTGATGCATTGCCTCAGAGTTTGGACCGGATCTATTCAGATGACGAAGTCTTTTTAACGGATTCCGGGTTCAAAATACAGCCTGGCTATATCCCAAATTGGTTTTGGGCAGATGGCACACCTCTAACCCCAGCTGAATCTGAAACACTGGATCAAAAGTTTGGGCCTTCCACACCAGACGACACTCGTGAATGGTATTGGGCCGATGGCAAGCCTTTGTCTGCATATGAAAATACCCTTATGCCCGACCCGCTAAATATTCCGGAATGGATTCAAAAGGCGGGTCATAAGATAAGTTCTCCAAAAAAAAATGGCAAAAGAAAACGCGCAAAAGGTGAAATATCCATTCTCGCTGACCATGTAAAGCAAGACATTAAAAGGGAAATTATCTGGGCATGGGGAAAAGTAAAAATCAGGATGAAGAATAAAACGATTCAAGCAGATAAAATCAAAATCAATAATAAAACAGGGAAAGGTGAAGCCAAAGGCAACGTTATTATCAGGAGTAACGATGGTACACGATTGAAAGCTAGCAAATCGCGTTTCAATATAAAAAACCAGAAGGTAACGATTCTCAAAACGCGAGGGCGACTAGGGAAAACTCACTACATAACAAGCCGCGAGTTATCCCGACTTTCAGATAACCACTATAAAGCCAAATCTGTATCCCTCACCACGTGCACTGGAAAATTGCCAGACTGGTTATTTGAAACCGAGACCATGGATATCATTACCGGTGACAGGGTTGTTTTCACAGGTGGGGTTTTAAAAATAAGAGATATTCCTATACTCTATATTCCTGCTGGCTACCTACCCATGGATCAGGACAGAAAAAGCGGATTACTATTTCCTTCATTTGGCAACAGCGATATCGATGGGGCTACCCTCAACAATGAATATTTCTGGGCCATTGATGACCACTCCGATGCAACCTTTAAAATGGGGTACAGAAGCAAGCGTGGCTTTTCCCCCGGAATTGAATACCGGTACACTCCCAGTCCGACAACTCAGGGAGTTTTTAACGGATCACTTATCGATGACAAAATAACGGGTGAAACATTTTGGAAGGTTGATGCTAAACATTCGCAGAACTTGCCTATGGATTTTAAATTTAATGGAACTCTAGATTTGGAGGGAAAAGAATTCAATAAAACTTTTAACGACGACAGCAATCAAAGAAATCGTCGCATTTCTAATTCTTTTGCAACCATTAGAAAAAGTTGGCATAGTAGTAGCTTGGAAATCCTTACTCGTTTTCGAGACAGCACCGACATCTCCAGCGATCAAACTCTTGGCGAGCTACCTCAAATAACGTATAAATCTCAAAGGCAAGCTATTGGAGACTCTGAGTTTTATTTTAATCAAGACACCAAGTTTACCTCTTTTTTAACCGATCTCAATTCGGCTCCAGACATTGACGATAATTTCTTAGTTCAGAGACTCGATTTCCATCCACAGCTCACTCGTAGCTTTGCATTAGCACCCTGGCTCAGCTTTACGCCAACTCTAGGTGTGCGCGAAACCCTCTATAGCAAAGGCAAAAATGACGAAGGCTTCTTTTCCCGCGAAGCCTTGGATCTGGTCGCAACTCTTAAAGGACCTACATTTGAAAAGGTCTTCGAGACCCGTAACAAACTCATTCCTAAAATCAAACATTTAGTCGAACCCAGGATTACACTTAATTATATTCCTGACCTGGACCGAAAGGATAAAGATAAAATACAAACATTCGATGCCATAGATACGATCAGCCCTCAAAGCTTGGTCACCTATTCGCTGACACAAAGAATCTTGCAAAAAGAAGCGGATGGAAAGGATGAATTTAACACCCGCCAGGTATTAAGATTCGATGTCAGCCAGAGCTTTGACCTACAAGAAGCAAGCAGAATCGACACGACTGACAACCCCATCGAACCTTTCTCGGATGTCCGTTTCGATCTGGACAGCAGACTTGTCGATCCCCTTTTACTAAACTTTGATTCTACATATGACATAAACGATAAAGTTTTAAAAACTTTCAACTTCCAGATTGGGTTTAGACCTATAGAGGAGGTCACCCTTTATATTGAAAGACGATTTACCCGTAGAGCCGACGTATCCACCGTGGCCACACTGGATTGGGATTTCAAAAAAGGATGGAATTTTAAAGCCAGTACAAGGCTAGATGAAAAAACCGCGACCCATAGGGAAACTAATTTAAGTTTGCTGTATGATAACCCTTGCGAGTGCTGGGGATTTAATCTTGATTTGATCCAGCGGAACAACTTCAACAGCACTTCAGTTACTAGTGCAGGGGCTAGCGAAACCAAATTTCTCGCAGGAATCACATTTCGTGGGTTGGGTTCCATCAGTTCCGGACAAAAAGGAAAATTTATTCACAGAAGTTTTGAGCCACTCAAATGAACGATTCATCTAAATTATCTAAAATGGCTTTGGAATCAGGTGCCATACGCCTCAGTCCGGAGAAACCTTTTACCTGGGCATCGGGATACAAAATGCCCATCTATAATGATAACCGTCTCTTACTGGGAAAAGCGGAGTACCGGTCTTTCATCTCACAAATATTTGCAAAATATTCAGAGGCTTCAGTTGGTAAGGTCGATGTCATTGCAGGAACAGCTACTGCGGGAATTCCTCATGCAACTACATTAGCAGACAAGCTTGGCAAGCCCCTTATTTATGTGAGAGCCACCACAAAATCTCATGGCATGGGCAATCAAATTGAAGGCCCCCTTGCTCCCGGGCAAAATGTTTTGCTAATCGAAGATCTCATCTCGACAGGTGGAAGCGCAATAAACGCCGTGAACGCAATTCGGAAAGCAGGGGGTATTATCAAACACTGCTTCTGCATTTTTAGTTATGGGTTCATTGAGGCCCGCCAGCGATTCGATGAAATCAATTGCCAATACCACACCATTCTAACCTTCCCAGACCTGCTTGAGGAAGCCGAGTCCATGCAAATACTGCCAAACGATCAAATCGAGTCCTTACGCATCTGGTACAAAGAACCCTTTAAATGGGCAGAAAATAAGGGGTTTTAGAGGTGCGCTTGATCAAGCACCTGAGATACTTATACACGTCACAAATTACCCCAATTTTATCCATATAGATATTGACATAAGCCTTTATAAATAATAGTATGCACGTTTCTTGACTAGGGGGATTCTCCCTACTGATTTTAAAATTATAAAAGGCTTTTTCAAGAAAGGTTGTATTCCTTTCTAAATTAAAGCTTTATTACCAGCAAATATCCCGGAATATATAATTCCTTTATTGCTAGAAACTCTTTGGAGGTTTGTTTAGATGCCCAAATTAGAAGTTGGTCCAATCGGTTTACTTCCCCCGTCTGCTGCTAGAATGGGTATATTCAACCCTGCGCAGGGATCGGGAATGGAGTTAGTGGAAGGAGAACATGTACCCACTGACGAAGCAATCGAAAAGGCAGCCCGTGAAATATTGTCACGACGGAACCCTACCCTTTTCCCAGGGCCTATGATCGTGTGGGCTTGGAATGATGAAACCATACATAAATCTGAATTGTGCATGGAGCTGGTCAAAGAGGTTCCTGGTATGAATGTTATTACCATGCCCGACTATCGTCCTATTTATCCTAAAATTGATCCTGAATGGGTAATCAATCCATGTCATCCAAACCTGACCATTCAGCATAATAAAATCGAAACTTGTATATTAATTGGTGTCCACTGTCATTTTGCGAATATTACCTTAAAGATGATCCGTGCAAATACCAACTGTTATACCATGGCGTTCTGTCAATACGATGGTCATGAAGACGCCCTTATTTCTCTTCGAGATATAGATGGCGAAAAACTTCAAAAAGTAACGGCAGCCGTTCGAAAACTAAGAAAAGAAGGCTTTGATTGCTGGGGAGAATCAAAAGTAGGAAAGGAAGAGCTGGAAGAAATTGCAGCGCGTAAATTGGCAGATAAAAACCCTGTAAAAGAAGAGACAACCCTTTTCATGGGTGAACTCGAACAAGGTCTGGACGAAAACGCCGAATAGTTTCTAAACTTCAGCATTAGCTTAAGAAAATACCGCCCGCTTATACTTTATAATATAAGCGGGCTTTTTTTTGCCCAAAGACAGAAATAAAATTCTTAAATTTCTTTTTTTCAAGCTATTTACATAAAATCACCTTTAAATATTGGCAGAAAAATATAATCCACTACCCTGTTATTCAATACAATTTTCAATCGTAGCAAGACACTTATTTGGTTTATGTAAGATAGCAAAACTCACCTCATTTTTCCAAACCGACCATTCCAGTTTTGTTATTTATATGAGGTGCTGCGTCCATTAGTAATTGATGATTCACGAGCCATTAGGATAATTCTAGGGCAAATACTAAAAGCTTTGAAGTTTGAAGTTCATAATGCAGGACATGGGCTAGAGGCTTTGGAAAAATCAAAAGAAACAGGCCCTGTGGATCTGGCTTTAGTCGACTGGAATATGCCCGAAATGAATGGCTATGAATTCGTTTGTACAGTAAGAAAAGACGATCAATATAAAGATATGCGTCTCATGATGGTCACCACCGAAACTGAAATGGCACAGGTTGTAAAGGCTTTAGAAGCCGGAGCAGACGAGTATGTTATGAAACCCTTCACCAAAGAAATGATTGTTGAAAAACTTGCAATCATGGGTTTGTCTCTCGAATAAAAAAATAACCAGAACAATTTGTGAAATAAGGAACAGAATGGCCATCAACCCCGCAGATTTTGACCATATAAGCAAAATAGTAAGAGAAAAATCAGCTTTTGCGCTTGATACCAGTATGCTCACCCAATTCTTTGTAAACGGCATCTGCGGATTGGTGCGAGTTGTAGCGAACCAGATTTAAGGTGCTTATAGCCTTCAAGATCAACTTCCTTAAACTCTACAGCAAGCTCCTGATCAGTAGAAAGTCCGACCCTTCCCTTCATATCCATATGAATAGGAGGTTGTTCGACCCCTTCCAGAAACACCGAAACCTCGCAAAGCGTATCAACCGCCAAAGGGGTGTCCTGCTGTTTTAGGGATATGCCTGTCATGCTCAAATCATGAGATTCATGAGTCTTAATCGTACAATCTCCAGCCCGAACCTCAACCCATACACTTATAAGAACTCTTGTAAACTCTCTATGCTCTTCTTTTCCAGCCATCTTCAAAGTCTCGAGTTTAAATATCAAGTCGTCTTATTAATAAGATAACGAATTTAAGAGGAAAAGCGAGAGCTTCCACTAAATAACCTAAAGCAAGGGAGTTATAAGTAATCCCCATCAATAAAAAAATTGCTGTTTTTCCACTCTCTCACCTTGACATGATAGGGTTTAGGTCTTATTTAGCAACCAGTTCAACAAAATTTTATATCCATTTACTCAATCAGGTAAATTTAAAAGTATCTATAAAGAAAGGACTCACCAATGGGAAAGATCGTAGGCATTGATTTAGGCACCACAAATTCTGTGGTAGCCGTTATGGAAGGTAGCGAACCAAAAGTTATCCTAAACGAAGAAGGCAGCCGAACCACCCCTTCTGTGGTGGCTTTTACCAAAGACGGTGAAATACTGGTGGGTCAGGTAGCTAAACGACAGGCAATTGCTAACCCGGAAAACACGATTTTCTCGGTCAAAAGATTTATGGGCCGTTCCCTGAACGAAGTATCGGAAGAAATGAAGATGGTGCCTTACCAAGTAGTGCAAGGCGATAAAGGCGACGTAAAAATTAAAGCGGGTGATAAAACTTATACGCCTCCCGAAATTTCGGCGATGATTCTTCAGAAACTGAAAAAATCTGCTGAAGCCTATCTTGGACAGCCGGTCACTGAGGCAGTTATCACCGTTCCCGCATATTTTAATGATGCGCAACGACAAGCCACAAAAGATGCCGGAAAAATTGCCGGACTAGAAGTAAAACGAATCATCAATGAGCCGACTGCATCTGCATTGGCCTATGGTCTGGATAAAAATAAAGATCACACCATTGCGGTTTATGATTTTGGAGGTGGTACTTTCGATGTGTCTATTCTGGAAGTCGGCGACAATGTTGTCGAGGTTAAAGCAACTAATGGCGACACCCACCTCGGCGGGGACAACTTTGACCAACGTATCATCGACTGGCTGGTAGCAGAATTCAAAAAAGATCAAGGAGTCGATCTCTCCAAAGACAAGATGGTTCTGCAAAGATTAAAAGAATCTGCTGAAAAAGCCAAGATGGAACTTTCTAGTACAAACGAAACCGATATCAATCTTCCATTCATTACGGCAGACGCGGCGGGACCTAAACATCTAAACGTCAAGCTCTCTCGTTCTAAATTTGAATCAATGGTAGATGATCTCGTTGAAAGATCTAAAACTCCCTGTGTTCAGGCTATGAAAGATGCAGGAGTCAAGGCAGATCAAGTTCATGAAGCAATTCTGGTAGGTGGTTCCACAAGAATTCCAAAAGCACAGGAGCTGGTTAAGAATCTATTCGGCAAAGATCCTCATCGTGGAGTTAACCCCGATGAAGTCGTTGCTCTTGGTGCAGCCGTTCAAGCCGGAGTTCTTTCCGGTGATGTAAAAGATATTTTATTACTGGATGTCACACCACTTTCTCTTGGAATCGAAACTATGGGAGGCGTAACAACCCGTCTAATAGATCGAAATACAACCATCCCAACCCGAAAAGCAGAAACGTTTTCTACGGCGGCTGATAATCAACCATCCGTAGAAGTTAATGTTATTCAGGGTGAGAGGGAAATGGCGAAAGACAACAGATCCATAGGCAAGTTCCATCTCGATGGTATTCCATCTGCACCCCGTGGCATGCCACAGATCGAAGTGACCTTTGACATTGACGCAAATGGCATCCTTCACGTCACGGCTAAAGACAAAGGTACTGGCAAGGAACAAAAAATCACCATCACCGACTCCACAGGCTTATCTGATACCGATATCGAAAATATGGTGAAAGATGCAGAAGCCAACGCTGAAGCTGATAAAGAGCGACGTGAAAAAATCGATGTCAAAAATCAGCTCGACTCGGTCATCTATAACCTTGAAAAAACCATTAAAGACAATAAGGACAAATTCAAGGAAGAAGATATCAAAGAAGCCGAAGAAGCCATGGAAGAAGCAAAAAAACATCTTGAAGGTGAAGTTGATGTTATGAAAGAACAAATCGAAAAAATTAATACGATTGCTCACAAACTCGCTGAGGCCATGTATACCCAAACTCAAGAACAACCGAGTGAAGGAGGAGAGCCAGGAGATTCAGGCGACGCTGCCGATGATGGCGATAAAACTGCAGAGGGCGAACAAGGCGAGCAAGCCAAGACTGATGATGATGTTGTCGATGCAGAATTTGAAGACGTCGGTAAAAAATAAACCCACCTTATACCCCTCCCGGTTTAACGACCGGGAGGGGTATTTTTTTCCCTAAAAAAAACAGCCATGGCAAAGAAAAAAACAACTTCTAAAAAAGAGGAAGAACCGGTAATCAGTGTCGTTGATCGGCGCTCTGCTATGCTCGAAGAAGACGAACAAGCAACCTTTCAGGAGGAAAGATTACCCTCTTACGTAGAGAGACTCAAACAAGAAGCACAAGAAAAAGACCAAAAACTAAAAGACTATGTCGCCGCTTACAAAGAAAAAACGGCAGAGGACGATGGTTTTAGAAAACGTCTGGAAAAAGACAACGATGTCCGTCTCGATCAGTTTAAAGCCAACCTCTTTTCAAGACTCGTTCCTATTCTCGACAATTTAAACAGAGCCCTTCAAGCAGTAAACAGCAATCGCGATTTCGATGGATTAAATCAAGGTGTCGAGATGGTGTCTAAACAATTCAGTCGTGAACTTAAGAACAACGATGTCGAAGTCATTGACACCAAAAATCGAAAATTCAATTCCAAAACTGATGAAATCTTTCTGACAGAAGAAACAGATGATCCGAAAATGGAAAATATGATTGTGCAAGAACTCGAACCGGGCTATATTTTCAAAGACAAATTAATCAAAGCCGCAAAAGTAAAAGTTGCACACTTAAAAACCTGACTGCCCTTGCCTTTTTAAAGCAATTCTATCCCTGAAAAAAAATTCCCATGAGTCAACGCGATTACTACCAAGTTCTTGAAGTTTCTAAAGATGTTAACGAGGCAGAACTAAAAAAAGCCTATCGACAAAAAGCACTAAAATACCATCCAGATAAAAATCCCGGTGACCACGCAGCAGAAGACAAATTCAAAGAGGCCTCAGAAGCCTATGAAGTTTTAAAAGACCCTGAAAAACGGCAAATCTATGACCAGTATGGTCATGATGGGATAAAAGGAAAAGGGTTTAACGGACCCAGTGGTTTTGAAGATATCTTCTCCCAATTTGGAGATGTTTTTGGAGATTTTTTCGGCGGTGGAGGCCAGCAACAAAGAACCGGCTCCGACCTGCGCTTGGACATTCGTATAACATTCCTTGAAGCCGCATTTGGCACCGAAAAAGAAGTAGAGGTCAGCAAACATAATTCATGCGGAACATGTAGAGGATCTGGGTCCAAACCAGGTCACTCCCCACAAACATGCAGAACCTGTCGAGGTAGCGGGCAAGTCATTCGCGCACAAGGTTTTTTCAGCGTGCAAGCACCCTGCCCCGATTGTCGAGGAGCTGGACAAACCATCACTCATCCCTGCAACGAATGCCGTGGCGAAGGTCGCGTTCTGGAAAAGAAAAATTTATCGGTCAATGTTCCGGCAGGTGTCGATGATGGAGCCCGCCTCAGACTACGCAATGAAGGGGAACAGGGACCACAAGGTCTGCCTCCAGGAGACTTATATGTCATCATGCATGTCGAACAACATGATTTTTTCCATCGTGAAGAAGATGATATTCATTGCAAAATGACATTGACCTTTGCGCAAGCAGCTTTAGGGGCGGATATCGAAGTTTCATTATTAGAAGAAAGTAAAACAAAGGTCATCTCTTTACCTGCAGGCACTCAAAATAACGGAAGCTACCGCATCCCAGACGCGGGCATCATCAGACTACGCGGTGGTGGACGAGGGGATCAGATCATTCACTTCGATATTGCAACACCTAGAAAATTAAGCAAACGCCAAAAAGAGCTCTACAAAGAGCTTGCAGAAATAGATGGCCACTCCCTGAAGGATACTTTGAAAGGGTTCTTCCAAAAATTGAAAATGTAGCAACCCCTCTTTAACTTTTCATAGCGTATTAACCCCATCTCTATAGGAAGTTAACAAGCCCTCATTAAGTTTTTTTAATTCACCATTAACAAAAGTTTAATCTCAAGATTCTATTCTTATTAAAGACAAACATAAACACTAGTCTTTAATAAAAATAAATTTTTCGGAGGGTTCTCATGGCTATTTATAAAAGCAAACATTTCTTTGCCTCTTTTATTATCTTATTCCTAAGCTTTCCAATCTTTAATGGAAACAATTTAAATTCTGCTTTTGCTTTAAGCGCCAAAGTGAATCCGGTAGGAACTAATTTAATTGTTGAAATTGCTAAAAATAAAAATCCGGCAGTTGTTTTCGTAACCTCAAAAACAAAATTTCAACCGGCACGAGGCAAGCTTCCACAACAACAAAGTCCCTTTCGCCAACCCGGCCCCTTTGGAGCTCCCAGCCCTTCCCCTCAGCAACCTCATCCTGGGAATGGATCAGGAACCGGTTTCATTATTGATAAGGAGGGGTACATCCTAACCAACAATCACGTTGTAGATAACGCAGATATTATTAAGATCACCCTTCAAAACGAAAAAGAGTATGAAGCCGAATTAATAGGTTCAGATTCCAAAACAGACATTGCACTCCTAAAGATTATCCGACAGTCCGATGACAAAACAAGCTTTCCCTATTTAACCATGGGAAACTCGGAAAAAGTAGAAGTTGGCGAATGGGTAGTAGCAATCGGTAATCCATTTGGACTTTCCCATACTGTAACAACAGGAGTGGTTAGCGCAAAAGCCCGTAACATCGGTGCTGGCCCCTATGATGAATTTATCCAAACCGATGCTTCAATCAACCCGGGAAATAGCGGTGGCCCCTTACTTAATATGGAGGGAAAAGTAATTGGAATCAATACTGCAATTTATTCCAGAACCGGTGGGAATGTTGGAATTGGTTTTACTATCCCTATCAATATGGCAAGTGACATCCTCGATGAATTAAAAAAGGATGGAAAAGTAACACGCGGCTGGCTCGGGGTCATGGTTCAAAAGATCACAACCGAACTGGCCGGAACGTTCAAACTCATTGACACGCATGGCGCATTGGTCAGCGACGTTATCCCCAATGGACCCGCAGCACGGAGTGGGCTCAAAAGAGGCGACATTATCGTTAAGTTTAATGGGAAAGAAATTTTATCCGTAGAAAACCTACCCAAACAGGTTGCCGCCGTTGAACCGGGAAAATCCGTAAAAGTAGAAATAATTCGCGACGGTAATAAAAAGTCGCTGGACGTGACTTTGGATATAATGCAAGAAGAGAAACAGGCTTGAGTCCCCGAAAGGCTAATCCCTAAAAGGAAATTGGAGAACTATAGATCACTTGTTCGCTTTTTTATCCATTTCTTCGGGACGTGGCACGGCTTGCTGAAAGGCAAGCAAACCTCCGAAAAGGGAGCTGTTGTCAAGGTAGCTCCCTTTTTAGAATTTATTAAGATATAAGGTTTTATTTTAGAAATTGACTGTGCGGGAGTTCAGTACTCTTCATAAGGTATTGATCAACCGATCGTGCAGCTTCACGACCTTCGGCAATAGCCCAAACCACAAGAGATTGACCGCGTGTCATATCCCCCGCTACAAAGACTCCTTCGGCACTCGTCATTTTATTTTCATCGCAGGAAACATTTTCGCGCGCATCCAGATCAAGCCCCAACTCCTGCACCATTCCTTCGTGAACAGGATGGACAAAACCCATCGCCAGAAGAACCAGATCAACATCCAACTCAAATTCGGAGTCTGGCACTTCATTCATTGAGGCACGACCGGTTTTAGAATCCGGATCACCAAAAACCATTTGCACCCCATGAATTTTAGAAACCTTACCGTCCTTGCCTCCCAATTTTTTAGTGGCAACACAATATTCGATAATTTTATCTTTTCCTTCCCGCTCATTTGCTTCTTGGTGCGAAGAAGAAATCCGGAAAGTTTTTGGCCATTGAGGCCAAGGGTTGTTATCGGTTCGAGAGCGCGGAGGTTCTGGAAGAAGTTCAAAGGTGGTCACGCTCTTTGCACCTTGCCTGAGAGAAGTGCCCACACAGTCTGAACCGGTGTCTCCACCGCCAATGATCAGAACATTTTTTCCTTTTGCTGTGATGGAGATGTCATCAGGAATGACGTCACCTTCATTACGTTTATTTTGCTGTGGCAAAAACTCCATGGCGAAATGAACACCATCTAGTTCCCGACCTTCCACCGGCAAGTCTCTTGGCTTTTGCGAACCGCCACATAACACTACCGAATCGTATTCATCCTTCAATTCTTTTGCCGGCTTATCTACACCGATATGCACTCCGGTCTTAAAATGAATTCCCTCGTCCTGCATTAATTTGATTCGACGTTTTACAATTTCCTTATCCAGTTTGAAGTTAGGGATGCCATACATGAGCAGACCGCCAACACGGTCATCCTTCTCAAAAATAGTAACTTCATGTCCGACTGAATTGAGTTGCGCCGCACATGCCAGACCCGCTGGCCCAGAACCGACAACGGCAATTTTCTTGCCTGTTCTGCTTTCAGGAGGTTTAGGGTGAATGAAACCTTCTTCAAAACCTTTCTCGGCAATCATCTCCTCAATATTACAAATGGTCACTGCTGGCTCACTTATGCCTAACACACAAGCTCCTTCACATGGAGCCGGACAAACCCGTCCCGTGAATTCAGGGAAATTATTTGTCTTCAGCATAAGCTCCACCGCATCTTCGTAACGACCACGATAGACCATGTCGTTCCAATCGGGGATCAAATTACCTAAAGGGCAACCCGTATCACTTTGACAAAAAGGCACACCACAATCCATACACCGTGCACCTTGCTCTTTATATTTGTCTTCGGGGAAAGGAATGTAACATTCTTTTTGGTCCTTCAGTCTTTCCTTAACCAGCCGACCCGCCGGGGTCTCCCGTTCAAACTCAATGAATCCTTTAATTGCACCCATCTATATTTTTACTCTCCTGTTTCCGTTATTATTCAAACAATTTTAAATTCGTTCTGCTTTTTATTTTTACGTGCTTCAATAACTCTCCGGTAATCGGTCGGGTAAACTTTTACAAATTTTGGTAGGGTTTCTTTCCATTCATCCAGTATTTTTTTGGCAACGGCACTGTGAGTCGATTGGAGATGTTCTTCGATCAAAGATTTTAATTGCTGAGCATCTTCCTCTTCATCTACACTCACCAAATCAACGGCACTCTTATTACAATGAATTTCAAATTCGTTGTCACGATCCAGCACATACGCCAGTCCACCACTCATCCCTGCAGCAAAGTTTCTACCTGTGGAACCGAGCACGACAACGGTACCTCCAGTCATGTATTCGCATCCATGGTCGCCAACTCCCTCGACAACTGTTTGCGCGCCACTATTTCGCACTGCAAAACGTTCCCCTGCGATTCCTCGAAAAAAAGCTTTACCAGAAATCGCACCATAAAGCACAGTATTACCAATTAGAATATTATCTTCCGGCACGAGTGTGGATTCTTTAGGGGGATAAATAAATATTTTTCCTCCAGACAATCCTTTGCCCACATAATCATTAGCATCCCCCGAAAGACGAAAGGTGACCCCCGGCGCAAGAAAAGCACCAAAGCTCTGGCCTGCAGATCCTTTAAAACCAAGTTGAATCGTATCAGCAGGTAGCCCTTCTTCCCCGTGCTGTTTAGAGATATGATAACTGAGCATAGCTCCGGTAGCCCGATCTGTATTTACGATAGGAAACTCACCATAAACCTGGGTTTTATTATCGAGGGCAAGACGGCTCTTTTCTATCAGTTGAAGGTCCAGTACATTATCCATATCTCCACTTAGATCCTGTGTGCAAATATTTCTCAACGCGACCTTTTCATCCACTTCCGGTTTAAATAAAATTTTGCTAACGTCCAAGCCACTTGCTTTCCAATGACCGGACGCTTCTTCCCCCTCCAAAAGTTCTACTTTACCTATCAAGTCATCAAATTTTCTAATTCCTAACTCGGCCATAATTTCTCTAACCTCTTCAGCAATGAACCTGAAAAAGTTGACGACATAGTCTGCTTTGCCATTAAATTTTTTCCGGAGAGCAGGGTCTTGTGTTGCAATCCCCACCGAGCAGGTGTTGAGGTGACATTTCCTCATCATAATGCAACCCATTGTCACCAAAGCTGTAGTAGAAAATCCGAATTCATCTGCACCTAAAATTCCACCGATCACAACATCGCGTCCTGTTTTAAGTTGGCCATCCACTTGAACGCGGATTCGGCCTCGAAGATCGTTGAGAACCAAAATCTGCTGAGTTTCAGAGAGACCTAACTCCCAGGGGAGACCTGCATGTTTTATTGAAGTCTGAGGGGAGGCACCGGTGCCACCATCGTGCCCAGCGATGAGAACCCCTTCAGCATGAGCTTTAGATACTCCCGCTGCAATGGTTCCCACTCCTGCTTCTGCAACAAGCTTAACACTCACCCTAGCATCGGGGTTTGCATTATGAAGATCAAAAATCAATTGCTGTAAATCTTCAATAGAATAAATATCATGATGCGGAGGAGGTGAAATCAACGCCACACCAGGAGTCGAATGTCTGATCTTAGCAATGTACTCGCTGACCTTATGTCCCGGCAATTGTCCACCTTCACCAGGCTTTGCCCCTTGCGCAACTTTGATCTGCAATTCATCTGCGTTAGCAAGATAAAAGCTGTTCACACCAAATCGTCCGGACGCAACCTGTTTGATTTTACTTCGGCGAGAGTCTCCATTCTCATCAGGTATATAACGCACGCTGTCTTCGCCGCCTTCTCCGGTATTGCTTCTTCCTCCCAACCGGTTCATCGCTATCGCTAGAGTTTCATGCGCTTCACGAGATATCGAACCGATTGACATAGCTCCAGTACAAAATCGCTTGGTAATCGCCTCTTCAGGTTCCACCTCTGTTATTGGAATCGCCGTTGTCTTCTTAAAATTAAACAGTCCTCTCAACGTACATTGACGTGTGCTTTCCATATCTGCGTGTTGGGAAAACTTTTTAAATGTTGCGTAATCATTGGAGCGAGTAGCATGTTGCAGCAAACCAATTGCGTTTGGATTGAGCATATGTTTTTCTTCGCCACGCCGCCATTGATAATGACCTCCAAGATCCAACAATGATGAACGGTCACTACTAAAAGCTTTTTTATGCCTCGCCAAAGCTTCTTTAGCCAGCACATTCAGACTAGCCCCACTAACTCTCGAAGGGGTACCCGTAAAAAACCGTTCGATCACTTCTTCGCTCAATCCGACAGCTTCAAATATCTGGGCACCACGATAACTTTGAATCGTTGAGATTCCCATCTTTGCAGTGATTTTAAAAAGGCCTTTTCGAGTGGCTTTGATGAAATTACTAATCGCTGTTTCGAAATCCATTTTGTCAATGTATACCGCTTCGTTCGCAATTTCAGCAACAGTTTCATAAGCAAGATAAGGATGAATCGCACCAGCACCGTAACCAATCAACAATGCAAAGTGCATCATCTCTCGCGCTTCTCCAGTTTCAACAGCAAGCCCTACACGCGTACGAGTTCGCTCACGCAAAAGATGATGATGAACACAAGCAGTGGCTAGAAGGATGGGTAAGGGGGCGCTATCTAAATCAACACCTTTATCTGACAGAACCAAAATAGTGGCCCCCTCATCGATCGCTTTGGAAGCATTCTGACATAACGCATCCAAGGCATGTTCCACGCCCTGTTCCCCTTCAGAAGCCGGAAACAAAGTTGAAATCAAAACAGACTTTAATCCCTCCTGATCGAGCTTTAGAATTTTATCCATCTCTTTGCCAGTTAGAATGGGATGCTCAACTTTTAATTTACGGCAATGCTCGGGACTTTCATCCAAAAGGTTTCGTTCTTTTCCCAGCGTCACCTCCATCGACATTACCAATTCTTCCCGAATGGAATCGATAGCAGGGTTCGTCACTTGCGCAAAGAGTTGTTTGAAATAATTAAATAAGAGTTGCGGTTTTTGCGAGAGAATTGCAAGAGGAGAATCGTTGCCCATTGAGCCGGTTGCTTCCATGGCTGTTCCAATCATGGGCGCCATAATAAACTTGATATCTTCAACCGTATAACCAAATGCAATCTGGCGCGTCAGGAGAGAATCAAAATCCGGTTCAAATTTAAAATCCGACTCTGGCAAATCGTTAAGATTCACCTGATTTTCTTCCACCCATTTTTTATAAGGCTTCTGGGTCGCAATTTTAGCTTTAATTTCTTCATCAGAAATTATACGGCCTTCTTTAATATCGATAAGGAACATTTTCCCCGGCTGCAATCTCCCTTTATAAGCAATGTCCGCTTCATTTACCGGAACCACACCTACTTCCGAAGCCATGATGACCAGACCGTCCTTAGTCACATAATATCGAGATGGACGCAGGCCATTTCTATCCAACACCGCTCCACAAGTTTCACCATCAGTGAATGCAATCGAAGAAGGACCATCCCATGGCTCCATCATGGATGCATGAAATTCGTAAAACCCACGCTTATCATCATCCATTGTCTCGTGTCCACTCCACGGCTCAGGAATCATCATCATCATGGCATGAGGTAAAGAACGGCCTGTCAGAAACAGCATTTCCAATGCCTGATCAAAATCAGCCGAATCACTCCCGCCCGGAGCAATAACAGGAAGAATCATATCGATATCTTTAAATAATGGCGATTCGAACATCGACTCTCGGGCATCCATCCAGTTTTTGTTTCCTCGGACGGTATTGATTTCTCCATTGTGAGCGATGTAACGAAAGGGCTGTGCACGTCCCCATGAAGGGAAAGTATTGGTACTGTATCGGGAATGAGCTAACGCCAAAGCCGAGGTCATCTTTGGATTTTTGAGATCCAGATAATAGGATTCCAACTGCGGCGCCATCAATTGCCCTTTGTATATAAGGGTCTTACTAGATAAGCTACAGACATAAAAGTTTTCGTTATTGTCATTAAGTCCGGCTCGGCGCACACCCCAGGCGGTACGTTTTCGAACACAATAAAGCCTGCGCTCAAAAGTTAACTGGTCTTTCACATCGGCTGGTGCTCCTACAAAAATCTGCTTGATAACAGGTTCTGCCGAACGCGCCGTCACTCCAATCGTTGAGTTATCGACTGGAAGTTCACGCCATCCTAAAAGTTCTAAACCTTCAGTCAGCACAGCACGCTCCATAATTTCCATACCCTGCTTAGTATCATCACCTGTGGGCAAGAAAACATTCCCCGCGGCATAACGGCCTGCCTCTGGCAAATCGATGCCAATTTTAGGGCATTCTTCCTGGAAAAACGCATGCGGTAGCTGTATCAATATTCCGGCGCCATCCCCGGTTAGCTTGTCAGCCCCACAAGCACCTCGATGCTCCATCTTTTTCAGAATCTCCAATCCCTGAAAAATTATTTCATGGGATTTTTCACCCTTCATATTCATGACAAACCCTACCCCACAACTGTCCTTTTCGTAGGCAGGATCGTAAAGTCCTTGTTTTTTAGGAAAAGCGTGCATAGTTCAAATAACTCGTTGATTTAAAAAGACTCACTAATACGATAAAATATCGATTTTACAGCGGTTTTCGCAACCTGAAGAGTAATAAAAGCAATTACCATGCCTTTACAAATTCAACCAACAAAACAATAACTTACAGAAACCTATAAATATAAGGGTAAATTTTATATACTAATTGGAATAATTTTAACACACTATTGTGTATGGTGATAAGGCCCATACGCAAAACTATACGATAACACCGACTAGAGAAACAGCCGCATTGCCCACCTAGCTATAGAGATGAACCCGAATTTTACCTACGTTTATTCCTTTTTGCACTCTAAAATTGACCTTCTATTTTGGTCTCAACAAATATCTGGAGTGACATACGGCCCCACACGCAGCAAGCTACCCCCTTAAACGCTTGTATTTTTTCCGGTTTTGTTTAAAATGATAAAAATTCGAATTTTAAAAGACACATATTTCGGGTATTTTTTAACCCAAAAAAATGATCGCATTCTCAAAAACTCAATTTACTTTTCTCTCGCCTCTACAGTTACGCCTCTTAAACAACGCCCTGCTAAAAAAAAGCCGCTACTCTGAACCAACCAGCCTTTTTTAGTAACCCCAGTTTTAAATTTTCGATTTTTAATTTTTCTGTTTTTTTTCTGATTCCCAGGGAAACCTTTCAATCCTGTGAAATTCAATTTGCTTTATAATAATGGAAGGACAATATATTTTAAAAGGACTTTTCAGCCATGCAACGCGAAAAACTCATCATCTTCGACACAACTTTAAGAGACGGGGAACAATGTCCCGGTGCCAGCTTGAATATCAAGGAAAAACTTGAGATCGCAAGGCAGCTGGCTCTGCTCAAAGTCGATGTGATCGAAGCGGGTTTTCCGGTTGCTTCGCCTGGAGATTTCGAATCGGTCAAACAAATTGCAGAAGAAATTCGCGGCGTTACCATTGCCGGACTTTCGCGCGCGCTAGAAAAAGATATCGAAGCCACTGCAAAAGCTTTGGAAAAAGCTGAATCACCACGCATCCACGTCTTCTTATCCACGTCCAAGGTCCACCGCGACCATATGGTAGAAAAGGCCAAAGACGAGATTGTAGAAATGGGTGTGAAGGCAATACAATTCGCACGCAAATATTGTGATGATGTTGAATTCTCACCCATGGACGCCACACGCACGGAAAAAGATTTCCTCGCTGAAGTCACGCGCGAAGTTATTTCGGCGGGGGCAACAACGGTGAATATTCCTGACACGGTCGGCTACACCATCCCGGAGGAATTTGCCCAGCTCATCACCTACCTAAAGCAACACGTAGACAACATCGACAAGGCCGTCATCAGTGTGCATTGTCATAACGATTTGGGATTAGCGGTTTCAAATTCTCTGGCGGCGGTGCAGGCAGGTGCCCGACAAGTAGAGTGTACGATCAATGGCATCGGCGAGCGCGCAGGCAACGCGGCGATGGAAGAAATCGTCATGGCTATTCGAACACGAAGAGATTTTTTCAGCACGGTGGAGACAAATATCGAAACGCGCCAAATTCAACCGTGCAGCAAGCTGGTCAGTAGTCTCACCGGGTTCTTTGTGCAACGTAACAAAGCCATTGTAGGCAAAAATGCGTTTGCTCACGAGTCTGGCATTCATCAACATGGGTTTCTAAAACGCAAAGACACATTTGAAATCATGGATCCTGCCGATGTTGGAGGTGAAGAGTCTGAGCTGGTTATGGGTAAACATTCCGGACGAAATGCTCTGCTCAATAAAGTCCAGGAGTTGGGATACAGCCTGAGTCAAGAAGAATTGAATCGCGTGTTTGAAGATTTCAAAATTCTTGCGGATGAGAAGAAAGAAATTTTTGAAGACGATTTCCACACTCTCATTCAAAAACAAAAGTTCTGCGAAGAACAGCAGGTTACTTATAAACTGAAGACTATCGAAAGTGGCTTTGAAACAGGTAAAGAGCCACATGCAAGTGTTACCTTGGTAAGTCGCGATGGCAAAGAGCATCAAAGCTCAGCTAATGGCGATGGCCCAGTCGACGCGATTTATAATGCGATCGATAAGATCACCGGACTCACCTGCAAACTGCTCGATTACCAAGTGATGGCAAAAACCAAAGGTCAAGATGCCCAAGGCGAAGTCACCGTTCGCGTTCAACACGAAAAACGTGAGATACTAGGCAAAGGGGCAGGCGTAAACACCATTGAGGCCAGTGGTTTTGCTTATATCAATGCAATCAACAAACTGTTACTGAAATCAAAATCCGGCCCCGTCGAAGGAAGTGACGTTCCCGGCCCATAACCTAAAAACCTTCATCACCCCTACCCCCTTCAAAAAGGAAGGCAGGGATGAGTTTTAATTTTTAAAGAGAAACCTTATTTCTAACCGCGATACATTATTTAAAAATCCCAAATCGACTGAACCATTCGAGTTTAACGATTCCGTAGCCCGGGTTTTTGATAACATGCTACAACGCAGTGTCCCCATGTACCAGGAATGTCAGGATCTCGCTGTGCACTGGTGCGCAAAATACGCAAAACCTTCCACTTCTGTTTACGACCTCGGTTGTTCAACTGGAAAGCTTTTGTTAAAACTGGCAGAGGAATTAGAAAATCCACAAAACATAAAGCTTATTGGACTCGACAATTCCGCAGCGATGCTCAAAAAAGCCAAAGAGACATTGAAAAAATCACCTTGTTCCTGCGCGATGGTCGAAGCAGATTTAAACAAAAAACTGTCCATCGAAAACGCATCGGTTGTCATCATGAACTACACACTCCAATTTGTTCAACTCGACAACCGATCCGCAATATTAAAGTCAATTTATGACGGATTGATTTCAGGCGGATCGCTGATCCTCATCGAAAAAGTTAAAAGTGAAATTCCCGATCTAAATAAGACCTTCATCGAATTCCATCACCAGTTCAAAGAAGAAAATGGCTACTCCAAACTCGAAATTTCGCAGAAAAGAGAAGCTTTGGAGAATGTGCTCATCCCCTGGACAGTTGAACAAAATAGCGAATTGATCAAATCTGCTGGATTCTCAACCGTAGACCTGTTTTTTAAGTGGAACAATTTCGCTGGGTTTATTGCGTTAAAATAGAAACTATTGTATCCTTAGGTGCTTATTTTCAAGCGTGTTTAAGCACAATCAAAGAGGTTTTTCGATGCCAAACTACGATCATACTTGCGAAAAATGTAAAAAGGATTTCATCATAGAAATGAAAATGTCTGAAGTGGATAAGAAAAAGGTTTCTTGTCCTGAGTGCGGCTCTAAAAAGGTTTCGCGCAACGTAACCAACAACACATTTTGGAGCGAAAGTATCGATCGCTACAATTATTCCAAAACACAAAATAATGAATAAATATGCTTACTGAAGTTCAACCAGCCACACAAAAATTTCCAGGCCGATTTGGCGAGTTAGTCCAATTCCCATTACAGCGAATTCATATCGAATTGACCAACGTCTGCAACTTTGACTGCACCTTCTGCCCCAAGCAGGAGATGACCCGTCATTACGAATATATGGACTTTGAAAGGGTCTGCGGCATCATAGACGAAATCGCCGAATACAAAATGGCAGAAAAGATTACGTTCCATGTCATGGGCGAGCCATTCATGCACCCGAGATTTTTTGAAATCCTCGAACATGCTGCCGAGCGCGGAGTGAAGACCGGCATCACCACAAACGGCACTTACCTTGATGAGGAAATGGGCATCAAGCTTGAAAAGGTTACAGCATCTCAGGTGAACATCTCCTTGCAGACACCGGATGAAGAGTCATTTAAAACTCGAAAATCGCGGCGCATGAAATTTGAAGAATACCATAACCGGATTCTTGAGTTTATTGGCACCTGTCTAAAACAGGCAAAACCACCCAAAATTAAAGTTCATTTCCTCAACACATCTATTAAGAGTGAAGTTCCTGGTGATGACTGGAACGTTGGCACCATGAGTGTAATCAATAATGCAAAAGAACTTAGAAAAACATTTAGCTACTGGGCAAAAGAAGTCCACAAAGTCTGCCCCCCCATGAGCGATGAAGAAAAAGCAAAAGTCGAAAAGAAAATCGACAAACTCTCTACCTTCAAATGGAACGTGGTAGAAGTAGCGCCTAACATTTTTTTCGAGACTTACATCCTCAACACCTGGGGCAACGCTTTTGCCGAAGGCGGTAATGTTGTTCCAGCAAAAACCGGATATTGCAGTGCCTTGAGCGACCACTTCGCTATTCTTTGCAGTGGCGATTTAATTTATTGTTGTGTCGATTTCGATGGAAAAACCGTGGCTGGGAATGTGTTCCAAAACTCCATCACCGAAATTTTAAACACACAACCGGTTATCGACGCGGTGGAAGGATTCAAGAACCACAAAGTAATTCATCCGCATTGCCAAAAATGTTTAGGGGGAAGCACCTGGCTCAAATCGAAGCTCAATAGCATCGGCTCGATCATCATCTGGAAATACCTCAAAAACTTCTTCTACAAAAAATCTTAAGTCAGAGTCAAGACATAGCGCAGCCTCTTAGCGCACTCGCTTCTGGGGGGTAGGGGCCGGAATTTCAAATCTTCTCCCCCCCCCCTACCACTGAAAAATCAGTCATCCCCCTACAAACTACAAATCCTTTTTTTTGGAATTGAGATATGAGCGCGAAAAAAATAGTCGTATTAGGGGGTGGGCCGGGAGGTTACGCGGCGGCGTTTCTTGCTGCTGACAGGGGGGTCGATGTCACCTTGATTGATGCAGGCAAAAAACCAGGCGGCGTGTGCCTGCATCGTGGTTGTATTCCCTCAAAGGCGTTACTGCATATTGCCCATCTCATAAATGAAACTAAAGAGGCAAAATCCTGGGGCGTTGATTTTGGCAAGCCCAAAATTGACCTTGATGGTGTTCGAAACTGGAAGAACCAGGTCATCGATAAAATGGCTACCGGTCTCGTCCAGCTTTGCAAACAAAGAAAAGTGGAATTTATTTCTGGAAAAGGGATATTTAAAGATTCCCAAACCATCGAAGTGGATGGAAAACCTTATTCCTTCGATCATTGCATTCTCGCTACAGGGTCGCGCCCTATTCAACCTTTTGGAAACGATTCGCACCTCATCGATTCCACTGGCGCACTCGATTTGGAAAGCATACCTGAAAAACTGCTGGTCGTAGGCGGTGGCTATATTGGATTAGAAATGGGCAGTGTTTATGCTGCGCTCGGCAGTCAGGTCACTGTCGTAGAAATGATGGCCGGACTTTTGACCGGGGTGGATCGCGACCTTGTAAGGCCTTTGCAACATAAAACCAAAAACCAATTTGAAGCGATTCTTTTAAGTACCAAAGTTGGTGAGATCAAGCAGGTCGAATCAAAAACTCATGTAACATTTGAAAATGAATCCGGGACGGAACAAAAGGTTTTTGACCGGGTACTTGTGTCGATAGGCCGCACACCCAATACCGATGGACTTGGACTCGAAAACACCAAAGTCAAACTGAACGAAAAAGGTTTTGTGATTACTGACTCAAAACAGAAAACAGGTGACTCCAAGATATCTGCTATTGGTGATGTGATCGGCGGTGCCATGTTGGCCCATAAAGCAGCCCACGAAGCTAAGATCGCAGTGGAAGTTTTAGATGGAGAGAATTCTGACTTCAATAATCGAGTCATCCCTGCGGTGGTGTTCACCGATCCTGAAATTGCTTGGGCCGGGTTGACGGAAACAGAAGCTCAAGCGCAGGGCATTAAAATTTCTATAGCTAAATTCCCCTGGGGCGCATCTGGAAGAGCGCAGACGATAGGACGCGGTGAGGGAATAACCAAGTTGATAATTGATCCTGAATCTGAAAAAATTGTCGGTGTCGGTTTGACCGGTGCGGGAGCTGGCGAGTTGATTGCCGAGGGGGTTTTAGCTATCGAAATGGGGATGAAAGCCAAAGACCTTGCCTTATCGATTCATCCGCATCCCACCTTATCCGAAACATTGATGGAAGCGGCAGATGTGTTTTATGGAACAGCTACCCATATTTACAAAAGAAAAAGGAATTAATAAGCCTATTGAATGAATAAACATGACAGCTCCAAAAAAGTTAACCCCACACCCCCCCCTTTTGTCAACAGGCAAGAAAAAAGTTCTCGTTGTCGATAACGATGCTCTCATCCTCATTATATTGTCCAGTTTTCATTCCGAAAGCCACTACGAAGTAGAAACCGCGGAGAATGGCAAACAAGCATTTACAGCCCTCGATGATTATTTCGACCTGCTTTTATCCGATCTAGAAATGCCCGAAATGGGTGGATTGTATCTTTTAGAGTCTCTTAGAAAATCTAAAAATAATATTTTTGTTGTAACCCTTACGGGGAACCAAGAAATTTTCGTCGCCTTGAATGCATTAAAACTGGGACCAACGATTATGTTATTAAGGATGAAAATATCACAGAGACGGTCTTAACCGCCGTTGCGAACTCGCTCGAAAGATAAATGTTCGCGATACGGGGCCTGGCATCCCGCAAGATAAAATGGAAACCCTGTTTGAAAAATTCAACAGACTGAGTGCGGAAAAAACCAATATCGAAGGAACGGGAATTGGACTTAATATACGCCGCACCTGATCGATCCGATGAGCGGCAGTCTGAATATAGAAAGCGCGATGGGTAAGGGAAGTTGTTTTTCTATTTCAATCCCTTTATCGCCTAAAGGTCTGGATGGCAAAGAAGGTCATCCCACATCCTCTAAAATATGCTTCGAAATATTATTAATAAACCCGCAAGACGATGATCTCGAAAAGCTCAGAAACATGCTAATTCCACGGCCATTTATCAAATTATCGATTGCAGTAAATGGGTTGGCTGATTACAAAAACACATAATTTTGACAAGGAACGCAATAATTCCGACGGTCCGAGTAGATAAAGCCGGCTCCAAAAGTGGACGAAAAAATCAGTATTAATTCTTATTTTATAATAGTTTAGAAATCATTTCGCCTGCAAATTAAGTTTGGCACAAAACTTGCCGTTAAGAGGTAATAATACAAGGAAGTTATTTGTTAAATATATTTAACTGGAGGATCAACTACCATGGAAAAGGTAAACGTTGCTTATCCCGCTGCTGAAGAATTGATCGATTCAAAAGAATCATCTAACCAAGAATCATTCGTTTTAAAAAGTATTGCTGCATCCTTTGCCGGCGCATCCATTCCCGCCGCAATTTTTTATTTTCTGATGTAAATCAGAAAATAAAAGCCTCCTGAAATTAGAGGTAGTCTACTTTTAAAAATACTTTTCGTGACTCGACATTATGGGTTGCTGTGCGGTTTCCTGCTCCCGCCTCCGACCCCTTTCGATTCTGAGTCACGCCCCCCAGTTCTATCCACTCTACAATTCCGCCTCTGACCACGGTATTGAGACCAAAGTTTTTAATATAATTTCCGTTTAATCACGTAATTTGTGGAGACACTTCCAGAATTATCTGATCGTCGTTTAGTCTCGGCAACACCATCAACCCGGTACGCACATCTTTAAAACGAATCGACTCAACCTCTGTGATTTGGTTTCCTGACCGTAGATTCCTGACTTTTCTGATAGGGATTGACTGCATTATATGAGTCGATGCTGGCCTACTTTCAATAGTCATTATCGTTTGCATGTCCATTTCATCAAGTCGCCTCTTTGCATCCAATAATCGAGCCTCGAGCTTTCCATCACCCATTCCACGTCAAACAATAAGATTATCGGAGTTAGGACATCCAATAATCACCCGGCCATATCCCCTCGACAGGTATCTCTGCAGTAACAGATCGCTCTTCTTCCTTCAATCTGAGCCGAATTCCTTGTTTCACAGTGATTCTCAAATTTTTCAAGGCAATATCTATTTGTCTCAGGATATGTTTCACCTATTCCAACGCTTAAGGGTGGGCCCGGATTATGAGCTGCCCCTGCATACCGGTTACGGTGAAACGCTTTCCAAAAATAGACCGAATTATTGGGATCACTTCTTCAACCAATCTACTTTTTAATGGGATGATTTCTAACTTAGTCTACCCGACAACAGGGGAAGCAAGTAATAAAGAAAATAGAAGCAGTGGGATTAAAGCGCGAAAGAGAACCATCATAAACCAAGGGTCATTGGTAATAAGGCCAATAGGGAGCATAGGAATGCGGGCGATACCTGGGATCCCAATAGGGCGGATAGAAATAAGGGTTCCTCTCCACATCATCTAGTAGCTCCAGTTTTTCAACTTCAATAACAGGGAACTCAAAAGGTCGCTCTCCTACTTTGCCTATCTGGGTACCTCTTATTTTACCTACGCCCGTTACGCCTCTTCCTTTGGAATATATTTCCGGTTCCAGAAACCCTTTATTGAAAAACATAAAGCGTCCTCCCGTCTGATTTCCCATTTCTGGGTATCCGCTAAAATCGATTTTCTTTTGTACGACTTCAACCTCC
>Ga0115000_10000939_pt1 | contig 26519 bp, 24 predicted proteins | sample ArcticOcean_MG_C_6_FD_89690 | JGI IMG/M metagenome (GOLD analysis project Ga0115000, IMG submission 89690) | Marine microbial communities from western Arctic Ocean - ArcticOcean_MG_CB8_128 | ecosystem: Environmental > Aquatic > Marine > Oceanic | place: Arctic Ocean: Canada Basin | collected... | reverse complement strand
TTCTTTTTTATCTAAGCCATAAACCGGGTGATAAATAATTTGTTCTTGAGAATACACGGTGAACTTGTCGCCTAATTCCAAGCCCTGTTGTCTTCCGATATCGATGAAAAGTTTCTCCGGTCCAGTTGTCGCTAGTTTATCGTTGAAAACCTTTGACACCTTGCCTACCGGAACCATATTGTTCGATATAAACCCCGCACTCGCATAGGGGTCTGCGCGTAAATTTCGTCGAGATTCTGCAAGAGCTATATCGCTGACATGAGCGGAATTTGAATTCCATGACTTCCCGGTTTCCGTTTCCGGCTGATCCAGGTTTCCTGTTGTATGCGGAAGTAAAGTCATCCCAGAAGTTATTCCCGCCACTTCATTCTCAAACGATATCTGCAAGTCCTCGCTCCAGACCGTTTGGGTGAAACTTCCGACTGCTTGAATCGAAATTAAGATCAGAAAAGTCGCAATACGCATAGTTGATGTTTCCTTCCCAACAGAATTAGACAAGTGCAGAAATAGTAGGCTTTTCTACCGCCTACTTCCCAAGACTTACTCTTATTTGCAATTGATTAAAAATAGTTTACCTTGTTTTGAGGAAATTTAATAAAAAATCCAACCACTGCATTTAGGAAGAAATATTAGCAAAATATAGAAAAGACTTTACGGTGATATCTTAGCTCCCGGTGAGCCTGAGTTCTATTTAAGCGGGGCCTGAAATTCATTTGACATCAAATTTCGGCAACGTATAATCTTATGTTTAAACGACTTATAAAGCTTTTTCTTTCTGGACAAACTCGAAAATTCTTCGCAAATTTTATTTGATTAATTCCGTAAAATTGAAGGAAAGTTTGTCGGTATCTTTAGCTCAAAAAAAAGGTAATTAACATGCTCAAAAAATATTTTTACTTGTTGACGGGTCTGGCCCTTTTTCTAGGATACGCTTTTCCTGGAACCGAGGCTTTGGCCAAATCACTTCCAGCGACTAAAACAGAGATTTCACTCGTAGATGGTATTGCCGTAGATAAAAAAGGCAACGTTTATATAGCCATGCGCGATAACAATATAATCAGTCGCATTGACCTTAAAGGAAATATGACCATCTACGTTGGCACCGGTTCTTCCGGTTTCAGCGGCGATGGTGGTAAGGCTACCGAGGCCAGATTGAATGTGCCTGCCGGACTGGCATTCGACAAAAGCGGAAATTTATATATCGCTGACCGAAACAATAATCGCATCCGTAAAGTTGACACAAGCGGCACTATCACCACGATCGCCGGAACCAGAACTGCTGGTTTCAGTGGCGATGGCGGCCTAGCCACGCAGGCACAATTAAACCTCCCTTCCGGAGTAGCTCTTGATGGTAAGGGTAATATATTCATTTCAGATCGGTCCAATAACCGAATTCGCGTGATTGATTCCAAGGGCAAAATCCGCACCTATGCGGGAAGCGGAAATGATGGTTTTAGCGGAGATAACGGCCCCGCCCTGAAAGCCTCGATAGACAGGCCTTTTGGGATAGCGCTGGATAGAAAGGGCAACCTTTATATTGCCGACCGCCGAAATAATAGGGTCCGCAAGGTCAATACGCAAGGAATCATTACCACCGTGGCAGGTGATGGTGGGTACTTTATGATGGGTGATAACGGACCTGCCTATAGAGCCAGTATTGCCGGGCCGACAGGTGTCGTAGTCGATGATCAAGGCACCCTTTATATTGCTGACCGGGAAAATAACCGTATCCGTGCAGTGGACTCACAGGGGATGATCTCGACTGTTGTAGGAACCGGGCAACAGGATTACAACGGAGATTCGGAAGTTGCTAGGGATACAAACCTCCATTTACCTTTCGGAGTCGCATTGAACCCAGATGGTAAGTTACTTGTGGTCGACCGATCGCATTATCGCATTCGCAGCATTGACTTGAAGCGGGGTAGCGTAAAAACCATCGCAGGAAATGGTAAAAAAATGTTTGCCGGAGATGGCGGCCCTGCAACAGGAGCCTCATTGAGCTTTCCGCATGGCATCGCAGTAGATAAAAAAGGCAATGTGTTGATTTCTGATAAAGGAAATTATCGAATTCGCAAGATTTCCCCAGATGGCATTATCCACACCATTGCCGGCAACGGCATCCGCGGAAATATCGGTGACGATATGCCCGCTATGAAAGCTTCCATTTATGGAGCCACCTCGCTGAAACTGAACAGCAAAGACGAAATGTTTATTCTCAGCCCAAGCGGATTCGTGAGCCTGATTCGAAAGATTGATGAAAAGGGAATCATGAGAAAATTGCTTGATACGGTTGCTCCAAAATATCTCAAATCTATAGCAAACAGTAAGTATAAAGGCAAGGTGCAAACCGGGGAACTAGCCATTATCACTACCTTTTCTGATATCGCTTTCGACCAAAAAGACAACATGTTTATCTCTGACCGGCTCAATCACCAGATTCGAAAAGTGAATTCAAAAGGAAACATCTCCACGATCGCGGGAACCGGTGAGTCGGCTCATTACGGAGATGGAGGGCCGGCAAATGAAGCGGCATTTCGAGACCCTAGTGCATTAACCACCGACAAAGAAGGAAATTTATATATCGGGGATAGCGCCAATAATATGGTAAGAAAAATTGATACAAAGGGTATCATCTCTACCATCGCGGGTAACGGTAAACACGAAGCAACTGGCGATGGGGGACCTGCATTGAAGGCAGGTATTCGCAATATAGACCAACTGGCAGTTAGCCCAAATGGGGAAGTTCATATAGTGGGAATGAACTCAAACTCTGTCCGAAAAATCACCAAAGACGGAAAAATAGTTACGGTAGCTGGAACAGGCTATCAAGGTTATTTTGGTGATGGTGGTCCCGCGACCAAAGCCATGCTTAAAAGTCCTGTCGCCATAGCATTCGATTCGAAGGGCAATTTATATATTACCGACATGGGCAACAACCGTATCCGGAAAGTGGACACAAAAGGTATTATGTCGACGTTTGCGGGAACCGGCAATTTCGGTTGGGCTCAAGATGGGGAAACAGTAGAAATTATTTTGCAGCATTTCCCTTAGATTGATAGCGTTTTCATGATGCTTAACAACAAATCAGGCACATCATTTTAAACAGAAAATTTTAATTTTTTATCTGGAGAAATTTCACAATGAATCGTTTCATTCTCACCGGGCTGATTTTCATTTCATCTCTGGTAATAAGCAATAATACTTTCGCGGCCGACACGGATATGTTTGCTGATATATTGAAAAAAACAGATAGCCTCGCTTGTACCCAACCCGAAAAACTTCAGGGTGTTTATGGTCAAAATCTGGTCATTATGGAAGATGATAAACGCGCGCTATTGGCAAATAGGATTAAAGATTATCGTCATATGATGTCAGATTTTCGAGATATTAATTGCCGGGTTCAGCGCCAGATTCTCTCAGGACATATGGGAAGTAAGGTCGGATATGTGCTGGCTGATGAAATCAGCAGCATCACTTCGAAATCGAATGACACAGATGAGCGACAACACAGTGTCTGTAGTTATAATTTTATCAAAGAAGGTTCAAATTGGAAAATAACTCTTGAGCATTGTTCCAGCTTACCCGATTACAGTATCAATCCGGGGGACGATGCCTTGTACTATTTTCACAATCCTATTTACTGACCCCTCCCCTTACAGGGTAGGCGAGGTATTGAGGAAAGCTTTAGGAATAACATCTGTGTTGTTACAAGCCTTTTCTTCTTAAGTCTGGCGTCACCTTGGAAGGCGTGATCCGGTAAAATGGAAAATTCCAGTGAAAAAAATTATTGCACATGTCGATCCTGATTTACGCGAACTGATTCCGGGCTACTTGCAAAATCGTCGCAAAGACATAAAAGCCATCGGTGCCGCACTTAAAGGTGCTGATTTATTAAAAATACGTACCCTCGACCATTCCATGAAAGGTTCGGCTGGGCGGGTACGGATTCATGCCCATCAGTGTGATTGGCGCCGCTATCGAAAAAGCGGCAAAAGAAAAGGCCCCGGACGATATCCAAATTCATCTTAATGAATTGGTAAGTTATTTGGACAGCGTTTCCGTGGTGTACGATTTGCCCTCCTGATTTGCTTAGACGATCCGGTTGTTTTTTTAACTTCGCTCTCACTTCCAAAAATATTGTGTTCACTTTTAAAAAGGGACTGGCAATTTTTCTGATTACCCTGATGGGGGTCTGCTCTGCCTATGCTCAGGAAAAAGATTGGACTTTCTGGCAGCAAAAACTTTTCCAAACAAAAGCGGACGATACCAGCGATCATGAAACGGCGCATTTCTGGAGGACCCAGGAACCTCACATTAAAGAAGTCCAGGTCACCTCGACTTTGCCCGATTACCCTTGGGTGAAAGTCTCTAGTTACAGAAACCGTTCAGTGGAACGTTGCATCACCTGCCACGATGGCATATCTGCCGTCAGCTCATCACATCCACAGGAATTTGGTTGCACTGTCTGCCATGGCGGCGAACCCGAATCCGTCGACAAAGACCAGGCCCACGCCACATTGATATATGACCCCAAAGCTGGGACAGGGAAGCGCAATCCATCGAGCCTCAGTGTTGTTGAGCAATCCTGCGGGCAACTTTATTGCCACTCTGGTCATACACAGGAAGATCGTAATCATATTCAACGGTTAAAAAAATCCATAATGAATACCATGGCCGGGGTGATTTCAGGTTTGCGCTATCAATGGGCCGGGCAAAATAAAAAAACCGCACGTTATGCAACAGAAGATATTGCAGACAAAGACGGCAATACACCACATGAATGGGGTGCTTTAGAAAAGCTGGATAAACTGCCCTACTTTTCTTCTTTGGATATCCCAAAATCGGATAAAAAACCCATCCACGCGATTTCAAAACATCCCGGCGACCGCCTTTTACGCCAACAATGCTTTCAATGCCATTTAGATTCCCCACCACCGCCGGGACAATATCGGTCTCAAGGTTGCGCGGCTTGTCATTTTACTTATTCGAACACAGGGCTCTATGAAGGCGATGATCCGACTATCTCCAAAACGCAAACCGGTCATGCAAAATTCCATAAGCTTCAAGCTCTGCCAAAACGCACTGTGTGCGTGCAATGCCATAGAGGGTTTTCTTTACAGCCTTTGGGCAATGACCCTTCTCCGGTCAAAGAAGATGATGCATCCAAATTCAATAATGAAGAAACAAATGACGAGCTAAATATCGATCTGCGACTTCAAAAAGAGGTGTTTATCGAAGAGGGGCTAGAAAGAGTTGAAATACTTACAGAAGAAAAAGTGCTGGATGATGAAAACAAGCCGCTCCTAAAAAATCTTGATGAGAGCCCTGAAAAAGCCGTCATAGGAAGCGAAGAGGAACAACCCATAAAAGAAACGCCTCTATTTGCAGGCCAGGGAAATGTTCAGGTCGATGTTCATACCGCTCGTGGAATGGATTGCATAGACTGCCACACGCAACGCGATATTATGGGAGATGGCAACCTGTATTCTAAACAACATCAAGCTGTGGAAATCCGTTGCGAAACCTGTCATGGTAATGAGAATAGCTATCCTCTGGTATCTCAAGTTACCGATCCCAAAGACGCGGTCATTCGACTCAGCAAATACTACGAGGGTGAACCCAATTCTGTCGGAGACTCGATGGCTGTTTCCGAACGAAGAAGACGAATGGCAAATGTAAAAGTTCAAAATGGGAAAATGGTTACCCTCGGTAAGCGCAGCGGTCGGGTTTATGATATTCCTCTTGTTCGAGATACAGATGCGCATTTTATCCCACAACATCGATCTCGATTGGAGTGCACCGCTTGTCATTCCCAATGGGTGGTTCGATGTCAAGGTTGTCATGTCTCCATGAAATTAGGAGAGAACAAGTTAGATTTGAAAATTGTGCCACCAATTCAAATTCAGCAACCGGCACTTATGATAGGGCCTCGTGGAAAAGTTACGCCGATGCTTGCGCAACCCGAAAGGCATTTTTCGCTGCTAGATGAAAAGGGGAACCCGGTCCCAGCATTGGGGCCTGCAGGACAACATCATGGGGAATATCAGGAATGGCCTTTCACCAATCCTCACAACACATCGGGGTCAAATCTTGCTTATTCGTTGAACCCTCATTCCACGGGCACAAAAGTTCGTTCCTGCGAAAGTTGCCATTTGTCTCCCAAAACTTTAGGATTAGGAGATGGTGACTTAAAAATTGGCGCAAATAATACCGGGAAAAATGATTTCTTGATTCCGCTTAACCGTTCCGATGAACGGGTCAAGGCATCAAAATTTGATCCCGAGGCAAAAGTCTCAATGCGGGGAGAAATTCTTGCAGGAAGCCATCAACTCAAGGCCAGGCCGTTTAACCAAAAAGAAATTATAAGAATTTTGAAAGTGGGAAATTGCATTCCATGCCACGATCAATATGACGACTCTATATATCAGAATATTAGAAAAAGCTATGCCTTCGAAAGCACAATGAAACACCGTAAATTGCGCGAAAAAATATTGAACCTAGAGCAAACACAACCGTGAATAAATTGTTTCGAATTTTCCTATCGCTGGTCTTTATAGTAGGGCTCTGCCTTGCCAGCTTCCTTACCTATTCCTCGGGCCAGGATACAAACGATTTCTCTGATTTTTTTGAGGGAAAGCAAAATGACGAATCGATTACCGCCCCGCCTGAAAAAGATTCGTCCGGGATACTGGATTTCTTTCTAAAACCGGTATCCAAACCCAAAGATATCCAAGAAACAGAAATCACTCCCAGGACTAGAAAAACATTGCACACCAAAGATATGGTTGAGATGCCTGCCTCGTCGCCCAAGACTCAAATCGATGCTTCCGATTTCGAGGACCCTTTTTATCGAGTCAGAGGACTCCAAGGAAACTCAGAAAAAGTCCTGCAACCTGGCACAACATTGGATGGGGTGCAATTTCAATCGTATGGAGACACCAACAAGTTCATTGAAAAGTTCTATAAAGAATCTAATTTTTCACTCGAAGATGTGTATGGGAAAATAGAATACCTTGAAAGACGCGGCGGTTGCTATACCTGCCATCAGGGGATTGAGAGAATCAGCAACAACCACCGGCTTTCCTGCGTTCGCTGCCATGGTGGTAACAGGAGATCCAGTGCATTGCCGAATGCCCATAAAGGGCTTGTTGCCAATCCATCCTCGGAAAAAAATGCTCCCCGATTTTGTGGGAAATGTCATGGAGACCATGTCCGCAAAGTGGAGCGATCGCTCATGTCGACGGCTAAAAGAATGGTCAATATCACCCGCTTCGGTTGGGGCGTGCAACTTGAGGATGAACTTCCATTTTCATTGCAGCCGGATGATGACGAACAGGCTCTGCCCAGTGCTGCAGCGGGTCATCCTGTAGACGGGTTTCTCAGGGCTAAATGCCTGCGCTGCCATATTGGCTCGGAAAGTCCTCATCGCCCCGGAGATTACCGCGCATCGGGATGTTCTTCCTGCCATATGATTTACTCGAACGATGGCATCTCATTGTCACATGACCGGGCGATACAAAAACTACAAAATAAGAGTGGCAAAGAAAATCGGTTTGCCAGAAAATTTTCCGAAAATTCTTTGAACAATCCACGCGGTTATCCGTTGCTACATAAATTCACCGTTGCTGTTCCCAGTTTGCAGTGCGAGCATTGTCACAACAATAACGGCGTGGGGCAAGAGTTCGAAGGGCTGTTTGCAAAACCCTCACGCCCCAAGGAAACACCGGAACGAATCAACGCAGAGAAACCCGTTCTATATGGTAAAGAGCACGAGTTTCTGGTTCCCGATATCCATCGTGAAAAAGGCATGCATTGCATCGACTGCCATATTGGCGCTGAAATGAAACCCGAGGTAGAACCAGACCAGCTTCATTCCGGAGTGCAGATCCGTTGTGTTGATTGCCATGGTACCCAGAAAAAACTTCCTGAAGAATTTCTTTTAATCGAGTCGGACCCGAACACAAAAAAAATGATCGCGACTGCCAACCTTAACCCTAATCTTAAGAAAAAAATTCGCGCGGGTGATACTGTTTTAGTTAATTCAAGCGGTTCCCCTATGTTGCATGTCAAACGGATTAAGAAGAAATGGGTTTTAATCTCAAAGGTCTCAGGAAAGAAGCACAATATCCCTTTACTCAAAAATCTCAAGCCTTCCATAGCGCACCAGATTCCAAAACATATGCAAGAAATGGAATGCGCCACCTGTCATGCACGTTGGGCGGCGATAGAATGGGGCATGCACGTTATACGGGAAGAAAATTTTAATCCTGAAAAATGGAAAAGCTGGAACCTTTCAGATCCTTCTCTGCAATATTTACTGTCAAACCCTTCAATTGAAAAAACAGGGGTGCTGGATTGGCCGACTGCCAAATCACTTCCGCAAAAAATTGAAGCCAACATATTAGATGAATACTGGTGGACCATATTCTCTGATGCCGGATGGTCCGATATGGTGATGGGTAAAAATTCGCGTGGAAAATATGCGATCCTGAAACCTCGTTATCAATATTTTATCACCAACCGAGCAGGACCATCAGGCCTCCCTTCGAAACGCGCGGAGCCTCCCTTAACGCTGGACGATTCCCCTGGCCTGATCTGGACGGCTTATTCACCCCATACGATTCGAAAAACAGTTCGTTCCTGTGAAAGTTGCCATCAAAACTCTTTATCCGTGGGGCTTGGAGATCCCTTGAAAAAATCCATTCAGGATGCCGGACAATTTTTCTCAGAATTAAAACAAAACAATCAGGTAAATCCGGATTTCCAACTCAAACAAGGGGTAGCCCCGAACGGTATGGCAATACAGACTCTCTTTCCGGGAGACAAATCGCGTTTTCTCAATAGCGAAGAGATCACTGCCTTGCAGGAAACCTCAAACCGCTACCGGGCATTTCGTTCTCTAAATTTACGAGAGTTGAATTTTTCCAGACTATTGAATCGCAAAGAATTCCCTTATGATGTTCAGCATCGGCTTCGTGAAAACAATATGGGGCAATCGCAGCCTCGCGAAGACCTTTTCTACAATGTTGAGAAAAACCAGTTTGTTGAAATTGAAAAACCGAAAGAAGCTCAAAAACTGCCCGAAAAATTTCCACATGAACAGCCGCAAGAATTTGAGGATAGTAGCGAAACAATGAAACCGGGTAACGAAGAAGACGGAATCATTGAATTTCTATACGATATTTTTCAGAAAAAAGACGAGCCCCCGGTTAGCGAACCTCTGCCGATACCTGGTGACGCTACCCCACTATGAAAAATTTTCTTTACCTTCTCATGGGTGGATGGCTTCTTTGTAACCCAATGCTTTCCCACGCCTCTTTAATTCAAGAAAAAAAATGTTCCGAATGTCATCGCTTGTCGAAGGATGAAAATGAAAAAAGTGGACCTGATTTGTTCTATGCAGGCAATAAATTTCAAGCCTCTTGGCTGAAACAATACCTTCAAAATCCTATGACCATCAGAATTGCAGGGGGCACTGGAGACCCCGGTTTCCTAAAAGGAATACAAGCAAACAGTCAGAAGCATCCTGCGCTCTCTAAAAAAGATGCGGGACAAGTCACTAAAGAGTTGATGGCATTAATGCTTCTTGAACTACCAGAAGAGGTCGATCTCCTTGAGCCTTTAACAAAAGGACAAAAAGCAAAAATAAAATACGAATTCGAGCGTACGTTCAGTTGTATTTCTTGTCACCAAAGTTTGAATCTTGCTGGAAAAGTTCGGGGTGGAATTTCTGGCCCCTCTCTCGTAAATGCGGGAAATCGGTTGCAGGCGAGCTGGGTAGCAAGCTGGCTTAAGAGCCCCAGAACATTTTCAAGTAAAAGTCGTATGCCTATTTACAAGATGGAGGACGAGGCACGTTTACGGCTTACACAATTCATTGCCACGTTGAAAAATGAAAATAAGCGCTGACGTATGAAAAAAAGTTCCCCAACATTTATTTTAAGCTATTGTGTTTTTCTGATTGTCGTAGGCATAACAGGCTGCAGCGAAAAGTCCGCAGAAGAGACCAGGCCTCCACTGAAATCACCCGCCTATTTGGAGGAGGCCACTCCAGAACCTGTTGTGGTGAGCGAAAAAACACGAGAAACCTATCAATGGTATTGTGCGCAATGTCACGGCATTCAGGGTAAAGGGGATGGCATCAATGCCAAGTTCTTGACCGTACCACCTCGGAACCACACCAAAGCCAAATATCTGGAAACCCGAACCGATAAACAATTCTTTGAAGCAATCAAGTTTGGCGGTCTATCTGTCGGTCGGGCACCTTGCATGCCAGCGTGGGGGAATACCATGAGTGATTCGACGATCCATGAACTCGTGCGCTATATTCGTGAGTTGTGTCAATGCGAAGCTCTATAGGCAAACAAACTACTTCTATGCAAAACGAATGAGATATTCGACAGAAGTTTTTATCTAAAAGACGTGGCAAGTCCTAGTGAGTAAAACTGTATTTGTTATAATATTTTTTCAGAAATAGAAACTCTGCAAATTTCCTGTGAGATCAAAACATGATCGAAGTCAATCCCTTCAACGGCTTGCTATACAACCTTGAAATTGTAGGCTCCCTCGATGAAGTTACTGCACCTCCTTGCGATGTAATTTCTCCAGATCGACAGGAAGCGTTGTACAAAAAAAACCCGCATAACGTGGTTCGACTGATACTGGGAAAAGAATCTGATCAAGATTCTGACACGGACAATCGTTACACTCGATCTGCGAAAGTTTTTGAAAACTGGATAAGTCAAGGCGTTTTGAAGAGAGATGATGAACCCGGGCTTTATCTATACAGTCAGGAATATGAGTTTGAAGGAGAAAGATTCTGCCGCGTCGGATTTTTCGCGCGTATCAAAATAGAAGACTTTAGCGAAGGAAATATTTGCCCTCATGAATTCACTCTTGCTAAGGCCAAAACAGACTGCACTAAACTGCTCAACGCCTGCCATGCCAATTTCAGTCCCATATTCGGTTTGTATTCCGACCCAGAAGGAGAGATCGACTCCTTTCTTCATGAGGGTGTAAAATCCAAACCATTATCGATCATTGATGACAGCAAAGTAGTGCATAAACTCTGGCGTTTAAGCAATACTGAAAGCAATCAAAAGATCTGCGACCTGATCTGTGATAAAAAAGTATATATTGCCGATGGCCACCATCGATATGAAACAGCACTGGCTTTTGCCAAAGACAATGAAGATGACGTGGCCGACAGTGCCCATGTGATGATGTTTCTGACTAACATGGACTCCGATTCGATGTCCATTTTTCCAATTCACCGTGTTGTGAAAAGTCCGACTCCGTTTGATCTTGAAATTTTTTTAGAACAGGTTAGCGAATACTTTGATGTCATTCCTTGGAGCACAGAAGTGAGTGGGCCTGAAATAAAATCTCGATTACAGGAGTTTGGGAAAGACCGAATCACCTTCTGCGCTTATATGGGTAAAGATCAAACTTATACATTGATTGCACATGATCCAAAAAATATTCTACCTTTGCTGGATAAAAATGAGCCAAAGGATTTGCAGATGCTGGATGTCATGCAGTTACACGCTATAATTTTTCGGGAAGTTTTGGGTATTGACACACGAGACACCGCAGGGCAACAATATGTTTCTTATAAGGTAGACTCAGAAAAGGCCATGGAAATGGTCGATGCGGGAGATTATGATGTGGCTTTTTTTATAAATCCCACTCAAATAGATGAGGTACGGCGTTTAGCAGGAATGGGAATCCGCTTGCCACAGAAGACAACGTTTTTTTATCCTAAGCTGTTATCGGGTCTGGTTATAAACAAGTTTGAAAAATAAAACATAAAACATAAAACATAAAACATGAAAGTAATAACCAAAGTAATAACCACGGAGTTTGTCACCGGTGCTGTTTCGGCGAAACAATATCCCAAAGATTCTCATCCAGAGTTTGCATTTGTCGGGCGATCGAATGTCGGCAAGTCTTCGCTGATCCGCTCTCTTTTAAATCGCAAAAAATTGGTTCGCATCAGTTCCACACCTGGCAAAACAAGAGAGATCAATTTTTTCCGAATCAATGACACACTGATGTTTGCTGACCTTCCCGGCTATGGATTTGCACGAGTCACCCCCGCCCTGCAAAAAAAATGGAAAACAATGATTGAAGAATATCTGACTACGCGAGACCCTTTGATAGCAATCGTGTTCATCGTTGATATCCGCCGCAAGCCTACAGAACTCGACTTGACGCTTAAAGAATGGCTCGAAGATCTGGGCAGGCCTTATATTCTGATCATTACTAAATCGGATAAATTATCAGGGACAGAACGTAGCAAGCAAACCAAAATAATCAAAGCCGCCTTTAAGGGGGATCAGACCCTGGCAACGGTGACTTATTCAAGTAAGAATCATTTAGGAAGAAAAGAACTCTGGAGTGAGATACAAAAACTAATCTCAGAAAAAAAGAGGAAGGAATTAATCTTTTCAGAGCCGCCCGGTTAAAAAGTAAATCGATATTGCTCAAACAATTCCATCGTTACAATATCTTTGCCAGCCTTGGTCACTTCCTGCTCAATACGTTTCACAGCCATATTGCGGATAAAAGGAATAGGAATGCGAGATACCTTGTCCAGCGCATCGTCTTCCCACTTCATAGAAACTTCAACTGGCGCGTCTTTATCTTTATTGATCTGCTCGTCCTGTTTAAGGTCTTCTTCGGTCACCTCCATGCCCATCGCTTCTTTGGCGGAGGAGGGCATAATATTGGTGAACACCTCATCAATGATATCGGGAGTGATCATTTTGTCTCCCCTTTCCCTAGCCCGTCCTTCAATGGTTTGCTTGGCCATACCGAGGACAAAAGGAGGTACCTTTTCCATCTTCTCCTTGGCTTCTTTGCTCCAGGGAACGCCTGAAGTGGGTGTCTCTTCCATATAACTTTTGAACTTTTCTACAATGTCATCTTTTTTTTCTGTGCGCATTGAGAGAAAATCTTCGATCTCTTCAATCACTTCCACCTTACGTGGACTTTCCCGCATTTTTTCCTTGGCCACATCAAAGGCATCCATGGTTAATTCTTCAAATCCAAATCCCTTGACTCGTTTGGATACCAGCATCATGGACTCGTTTCTGATTTCCGTCAGAAAATCAGACGTGACAATTTTAAAGCCGCGTTTCATGCAACGTTGCACCATGAGCTTGCGGATTCCGGGACGAACAAATTCTGGCGCATGTTTCACACGTTCCCAAGCCTCTTCGGCCCACACCACGCCATTTTCTTTAGCGTAAGGATGGTCGGCATCTGTTATCTTTATTTCTTGAGTTCCCATTTAAAGAACCTTCATTTATTGTTATAAAAACACGGTATTTATAAAAATTACTTGAAGCCTGAGCCAATGTCAATTATTTTGAACGTTTGTCGGGGATGTGAGCACAATAGCGGGGTATTATTGAAAAGAATCAGCCTGATTTTCGATTTTTGAACGTAATATCCCATTCAAGTTTAAACCTGAAAAAACATATAAAACATGCAACGTTCGCCCATAGTCTACTTTTTATTTTTTGTATCTGGTATTACGGCCCTGATTTATGAAATCGTATGGACCCGAATGCTTACCCTTGTTTTCGGGCACACCGTTTTTTCAGTCTCTGTGGTGCTCGCCGCCTTTATGGCTGGCCTGGGGCTGGGCAGTTATCTCTTTGGTTATGCTGTCGACCGGTTATCCTCATCCTCCTCCGCTCTTAAAGTCTACGGTTGGATAGAAGTTTCGATATTTGTGAGCGGTGGTCTGCTTTCACTTTTGTTTGCTAATTTCGCGGATGTTTACTCCCTGTTTCACAGTGTTATTCCAGAATCCCCACCGCTGCAAAACCTGCTGAAGGTTCTTTTTTCCTTCACCTTGATGCTGGTGCCAACAACATTTATGGGTGCTACTCTTCCCCTTATCAGCAAATATTGCGTTACCGATGACAAGCGCATGGGAACACAAATAAGCATACTTTATGCACTCAACACCTTCGGTGCAGCCTGCGGTTGCCTGCTGACAGGATTCTTTTTGATGGGAACGTTCGGTGTGCTGCAAACCGTATTAACAGCTGCTGCCGGCAACTTCTTAATCGGCATTGGCGCGTTGAATATCTATAAGGAAAACGGCGGCTCTTTAAAACTCAACCTTCCTAAAATTAAATTCCCAAAAGTGGACTGGAGTGCAGAGCAAAAATTCTGGATGGGAATCAGTTTCGTTTGTGGTTTTACCGCGCTCGCTTATGAGGTTTTGTGGACGCGGCTACTGGTATTCAGCATTGCCAGTACGGTTTACTCGTTTAGCATGATGTTGGCTGTTTTTTTGCTAGGAATATTCCTTGGAAGCCTTTTTCTTATTCCTCTACTTCCAAAGATCAAGAACTTACGCACCGCTCTCATCGCCTTGCAGGGAGGGGTGGGGATTTATGTGATCGGTTCTATATACGGTCTGGAATCCATTCTCTCTCCGCCTTGGAATGCGTACAATCTGGGGAATCCTACCGCAGCTTTCTGGATATATTTCAAAGATTCAGCGGCTCTCATGCTGGTTCCCACATTGTTCCTGGGTATGTGCTTCCCGTTGCTAATTCAATTGATATCGAAGAAACACGAAAATATTGGGCAAACGACCGGGCAAGTTTATGCAGCAAATACAGTGGGAGCTATCTTTGGTACTCTTTTTTCAGGATTTCTTTTCCTGCCCAATTTCGGCAGTCAGACCAGCCTTACCCTTATCGCAACGATTAATTTTTTCACCATGATTCTCTTGTTCCGCACCGGGGACTACCTGACACCCTCCACCAGAAAAGGAATGACTGTCGTATTCGCGTCGCTGATTCTTTTTATCAATATAGCCATTCCTGGTGACTTGTTAAATCCTTTCTTCATGCGCGATAGTGCCGGCAAACGAAACCTTAATAAACTGATGTACTTTGAAGAAGGTTTGTCCGATACCGTTGCCGTTTTTAAAGAGGATTACGGATTGCTCGATCCATCGGCGAAGCGATTGATCACCAACGGCATATCCATGTCAGCTTCTAATATGATCGCCACTCGCTACATGAAGTTGCTTGCTCATGTCCCCATCCTGCTGGTGGATAAACCCGATGACATTCTTGTTGTCTGCTTTGGTACGGGTCAAACCACAGGAGCAGCAGGGCTACACCCTAGGGTAAAAACCGTTGACAGTCTGGAACTATCTTCCAGCGTTATCAACGCAGGAAAAATGTTCGCCGATCAGAACCACAATGTTCTGGCAAACCCTAAAGTGAATTACGTGATTCAGGATGGGCGCAACCATTTGTTAACGACTCATAAACTTTACGATGTCATCACATCCGAGCCGCCGCCGCCTCGCACAGCATTCACCGTCAATCTGTATACAAGAGAGTATTATGAGTTGCAGAAAAGCAAATTGAAACCCGGCGGTATCGCTGCACAATGGATTCCTCTGCACAGTCAGGGCCCAAAAGAAGTGGCCATGCACTTTAAGACGTTTCAGTATGTTTTTCCCTATACGATGGGTTGGCTTTCTGTGGCTAATGAAATGTTCGTCATCGGTTCCAATCAACCCATTAAAATTGATTTCAATAAACTGAATGAGCGTTTGCAGGAACCTGAAATCAAAAAAGCATTAGCGGATATTGAAATCCCAAACATCTTTTCATTCTTGAGCAACATCTGGCTACTCAATGAGCAAGTGGAAAAACTTGGAGAAGGCTTCCCTCTTATTACAGATAACCATCCGGCCATCGAGTTTTATCTCGATTTGGGCAAGGTGATCGGTGTACCGGGACAAGAAAGGTATGTGTTCAACCGCGCAAGATTTGATGATGTTGTGAGTCAAATTTCAAACCTGTCCGAATCTGACCGGCAAAAGCTGGAACCTTATTATGATGCGATGGACCTTTATCAGCGTGGAGTTATGTATGGCAATCGCGGCCAACTCTTGAAAGCTATGACGCTGGTAGATGATGACGACCTTTTCCGTTACCACCTTCAGGCAGATCGCAAACAAATGCAACGCCTGGCTCAGCTCATTGAAGAAGAGCCTGGTAATCTAAAGTACCTGCTCAACCTGGCCCACAGTTTTTACCAGATCGGTAACTATGAACAAAGCATTGAAATCTTGCAGCTGGTTCTTGAAAAAAATCCGAATCTGAGTTTTGCCAACCTTTATATGGGCTACAACTTGTTGGAAGTGGGAAAAAAAGAAGAAGCCTTAACATTCTTTAAAGCCACCGCCAAAAATGATCCCCAACAAATGGGAACGGTTATGCGAGAAATTGGGTTGGTGAGCTTATTAAAAGAGATAGACAAGAATCCCGGAGAACCTGTTCTCCTGCGGTCCCTTGCAGAGTATTATAACTTGAAAAAGGAATACTTAAAATCTCTGGAATATTCCCTTCCGTTGCTACAACAAGATCAGATGAACCTGACGATATTGCAGATCATTATTTACAGTTATCGCGGACTGGGAGAAGCCAAAGAGGTTCTAATGTATGGAGGCCGTTATAGCTTGATAGACTCTGAAGAAATACATTTGCAGTTTATAATGGCAGAAATTTTTGTTCAGTTGAATAAGTGTATGAAAGCATTGCCGCTTCTTGAGAAAGTTTTGAAGGAAGATGACACCTACCGCAATGCCTGGGAATTGAAAGAATCATGCCAAAAATCACCCTCTGCCTAATAACTAGCCCTCATATTGCACAAGTATCTTAGAGCTTGCACAATCCCCCTTCCTTAAATAAAAATTTATCAATACGTCATTGCCTCTTTTTATTGCGTAAAAGACCTGTTTTAAATTAGGTATCGGTATAAAAATTGATAGGCCAATTAATAAACAATTTGTTTGAGCATGTTTTGAACCGTTTAAAAGACGGAATTTCAAGGAAAAGCAATATCTTCAAAATTTCTCAATACTTATTATCATTTAAAAAGTGAAATTACGAACAAAAATAATCACATAAAATAAGGTATTTCAATGCTTTAAAGGCATACCTTGAATATTGTTTTGAAATAGCATGTAAATATAAATATGACAGTTCGATAAGTTCGGGGAAACCTTAATCGTGGGTGGAGACCAATGTCTACTCCTTTATTGCATAAAGAAAGAGGATCCTTTTTATCGGATAACAAATATTTACCCACATTAGTTGGGATAATGGCCTTATTCATTGCCATTGGCGGGTTTGGTGTGCATTCGGTAACAAAGGAAATAGAAGACAATCTAGTAGATCAGTTGCAATTAACACTGGTGGCCAATGTCGCATCATTGCGACTTTTTTGAAGATAAAAAGCTCGATGCCCACCCAAGTGTTCGCTGACCAACCGGAAATCCGCAAAAATATTCTTTCCCTCATCGAGCTCACCACAAAAGACGATGCCTCTGTAGAAAAGCTCAAACAATCTGCTTCCTTAAAATGGCTACGCGAACAACTTTGGCAAAGCCTTTAAAAAATACGATTTTATCGGATTCGTAATATTCGATCGGATGGGATTACAAGTAGGGGAACTACTTGATGAACCTCTCGGGAAACGGGTATTGATCGAACGTGCGGTATTTTTTTACCAAGCCTTGCAGGGGGATATCATCGTCTCCAATCCCTTTATGGGGGGGAGTAGAACTCCCTAATGAACGGGGAGAGTTTCATGCCAACAAGCCTACCCAGTTTGTTCCCACCGCATTAAAGGATCAAGACGACAATGTTTTTGGGGTTCTGGCTTTCCGCATGCGACTTCATAAAGAGTTTTATAAGGTTCTTAACTATTAATCGATTTGGAAAAACCAGAGATACTTATGCTTTTAACAGTGACGGTATACTCGTTTCCAACAGCCGATTTGACCAGCAACTGGTAAAAATCGATTTTTAATATTTAGATTCGCGATCCGGGACGGGGCTTAAAAAAGAAACCCCTTCTGCCTACCGAGTCCGCAGAAAGCTGGCCAATTAACCTTCATGGCAGAAAATGCCCTAAAAGGAGAAACGGGTATCAATAAAGAGGTATAACGATTATCGCGGGATTCGAGTCGTCGGAGCCTAGACCTGGATGGAAGATCAGATGCTGGGTATTGCCACAGAAATCGATACTGATGAAGCGTTCTCCCCTCTTAACACTTTACTATTCTGGTACCTGAGCTTATTAGGGTTGCTTGTTATTTCGATGATCGCCGGCCTGTTTTTGCGATTGATCAGAAAGGGATCGTCCAAACCGTCAATCCCGCTGTCGAAAAAGTATTTGGTTTTAGCCCCAATGAAGTGGTCGGCAAAAATATAAAAATGCTGATGCCGAAACCCTATTTCAGTGAACACGATGGCTATCTGGAAAGTTATCTCAGAACTGGAAAGAAGGAAATCATCAACATGGTGAGAGAAGTTCAAGGATTACATAAAAATGGTTCCACCTTTCCCCATGGATTTAAGCGTTTCCAAATCCAATGAAGGTGACAAGAAAATATTTATAGGTGTTCTTCGCGATATTTCTGATTGCAAATCCAGCAAATTGGCCATGGAACTTGCTAACCGTGAACGCAATCTAATACTCAATTCGGCGGGCGAAGGAATTTATGGATTGGACATGGAAGGCAACACAACACAACTTTCGTCAATCCGACAGCATGCAAAATTCTGGGGTACTCAGAAAAAGAACTTTTAGGAACAGGGCAACACATAATGTCCCACCATTCTTACCGCGATGGCACTCACTACCCCAAAGAAAAATGTCCTATCTATGCTGCCTTTAAAGATGAAAAAGTTCGCCGTGAAAGTGAAGAGGTCTTCTGGAAAAAAGATGGTTCCAGTTTTCCTGTCGAGTACATAAGTAAACCCATTATTTACGGAGGGAAATCGGAATTCATGAGGACAAGCTTGATCGCTTATTTGAACCTTTTGACAGGCTTGGGTCGGAAAATAGTGAAGTCGAGGGTGTAGGAATTGGATTGACTATTTCCAAAAAACTTGTCTCCTTAATGCACGGAACCCTTGACGTGCAAAGTGTATTCAACGAAGGCAGTCATTTCTATATAAGACTTCCTCTCGCTTCCAAAAGCAAAATAGTTTTCAAAAAAAACTGCAAAAAGTACAAACGAAAACTTTAAAAAATTAATTCTAGGAAAAATTTTAGACTGCTCTACGTTGAAGATAATTTCGCTAATCTTGAACTGGTTAAAGATATTTTTTCAGAGTATTCAAACCTTCAGTTCCTGTCCGCACCAAATGGGGAAAAAGGTGTAGAACTGGCGGAAACCACTCAACCCAACTTGATTCTAATGGACATCAATATGCCAGAAATGGATGGGTTTGAAGCCATAGAATACTTAAAAAACTGCCAAAGAAGTCAACACATTCCGGTTATCGCTCTAGTGCCAATGCCATGCAAAAAGATATTGACCGAGCTATGGAAGCAGGGTTTAAAGATTACATAACCAAACCTATAAACATATCAAAATTAAAAAATACAATAGATGTGTTTTTAAAATCTTATAACTAGCAGAATATGATTAATAGTAAGTTTCAAAAAGAGAATGAGAATCATGAATATTAATTTCCTAAAAGCGAAAACTTTGATCGTAGATGACGAACCAGCAAACGTTGCATTACTGGAAGACATCCTCGAAGAACAGGGCTACACCTATTTTCTTAGCACTACTGGTTCACGTAAAGCTATAGATATGTATAAAGAAATACGCCCGGATCTAGTTTTGCTAGATTTGAATATGCCTCATCTCGATGGATTTCAGGTTATGGAACAACTCCAGGAATTGGAGCAAGATTCTTACGCACCCATCTTGGTTTTAACCGCACAACCGGATCGGAATACTAGAGATAAAATCTCTTGAGGCAGGGGCACGCGACTTCTTAGGCAAACCTTTTGATATCATTGAGATAAAACAACGGATCGCCAACATGCTTGAAATACGTTTATTTCACAATCAAACTCGCGACCACAACCGTCTCCTTGAGCTCAAAGTAAAAGGAAGAACCTATGAGCTGGAAGAAACAAGGCGTAAAGCCATTTTACGTTTAGGCCGCGCTGCCATATCGCGATAATGAAACGGGTATGCATGTCATTCGAATGAGCAGATTGTCTGCCCATCTAGCTAAAGAAACTGGATTAAACGAAAAAGAATGTCGGCTCATTCTTCAGGCCAGCCCCATGCACGATGTTGGGAAATTCGATATCCCCGATAGTATTCTGCTCAAACCGGGAAAGCTCGATGACAAGGAATAGAAAACCATGAAGATGCATCCCGAGATTGGCGCAAAAATTCTTTCAGGCAGTCGTTCTGAACTCATGCAAATGGCAGAGGAAATTGCGCTTTCCCATCAAGAACGATGGGATGGATCGGGTTACCACCATGGCCTAAAGGGAGAAGAGATTCCTCTTGTTGGAAGGGTTGTAGCTGTTGCCGATATTTTCGATGCATTAACAAGTAAAAGATATTACAAAGATGCTTTTTCTGTAGAAGAGTCCATGAAAATTATCGAAGATATTAGTGGTAAAGACTTTGAACCACGTCTGGTTGAAGCATTTAAAAATGCCTTACCGGAAATGATTAAAATTGTGAAAGAACTTGCGGATACCGAACCCGCTCATATCCTTAAAGTCTACCGTGAATCTTTCGAGTAATTCCGCCACTCGACTTATAATCTTTTAAACCTGAAAATATTTTTAACCGATACCCTGAACAAACTTTCTTAAAACTCTAAAAACTGTTCTCGCCAAGTCGAACAACTTATTTTTCAACCAGGCTTTCCGGTTGAATAACCTTTCGTGAGTGTCGAACAATAGCTTTGGTATTTCCAGTTTTTCAGGACATCGTGGAAGGCAGTCACCACACTCGGTGCATTTGGACGCAAAGTTTCCTGGAAACCAATGACCCTCGCCTTCAAACATATTATAACGAAAATTTCCATAGTCCTTCATATCATATGCTTCAAGCAAATTTCGAAACCGCAGTACTTCTGGAATATTTATTTCTTCAGGGCAAGGAAGACAATCGTTGCAAAGGGTACAAAGGTCTGCCACTTCATTCAACCGATCATCCATCTCTAAGCGAACTTCTTGTTCTTTATCGGTGGTAATTTTTGCTTCACTTATAATCGAAAGATTTTGTGGGAAATGTTCTGGCGCATGCATTCCCATACTCAATGTCGTGATTTGAGGATGTTGCAGGCAAAACCTCCCATTGAACTGAATCGCCGTCAGCGGATCACAAGTCTCCTGAATAATATCTGAAGGCTTCCATAGCATCCCTCCCTTTTCATTTGGAGAAATAATGAATACACCGATGTCCTTTTCTCCTGCCAATTGAACTGCTTGAAGATTACGCTGGAAAAAGTAGTAATAGTGTAGATTGACAAAACTGAATAGGCCCGTATCGAGTGCTTGTAAAATAACATCCAGAGAACCGTGAGTGGAAAATCCAATATGACGGATCAATCCCTCCTCCTTAAGGCGATGCAAAGTTTCAACAGGCCCTCCCGGATTGATAGCCGATTGTAACCTTTCTTCATTATTGATTCCATGCCAGCCATAAAAATCTACAAAATCTAATTGCAGGTTTTCTAACTGTTCCTCTACCAAGGCACGGGTTTCATCGCCCGTCATCGGTGCTCCTTTCGTCATAATCTTGAACTGGTCACGCGGCGTTGCCAGCTCCTTCAACGCGATTCCATAAAGATGCTCACTCTTCATATACCCATGAGCAGTTTCTATATGGTTGATGCCAACATCAAACGCCTGACTTGTGGTATCAATGCAGTTTTGAATAGACTCAGCGGGTAATAGACTGCGCGGTGGATTCCATCCATGCTTGAACCGCATCCCCCCTAGAGTGATCACAGAAATTTTTTCATTGGTTTTTCCAAAACGACGATATTCCATCTCGAAAGTATGGGCGAGCTACACAGCGTAAGCAAGAAAATCATTGAGATTGTCGTCAATACCCCATATACTTTTTAAGAACAGTAACTTACAATCCAGCTCCAAAGAAAAATCATGGCAGAGTTTCGCTTTATTCATTGCTCCGACCTGCATATTGACAGTCCCTTTAAAGGGCTGACTTCGCAGGCTCCGTCTCTTGCCAGCGCATTGCGCGAGTCTACCTTTAAGGCGTTTCAAAAAATTGCTCGTTTAGCTTTACAGGAAAAAGTAGACGCTGTTCTCATTGCCGGAGATGTCTTTGATGGTGCCGATCGTAGTTTGCAGGCGCAATTGAAGTTTCGCCGTATCCTTAAAGAACTTTCGGATGAAAACATTCAATCTTTCATCGTTCATGGCAACCATGATCCTTTGAACAGTTGGGCGCACACTCTGAAATGGCCCGAACATGTAACTATTTTCCCGGGAAATAAAGTCAATCGCGTTCCGGTAAAAAAAGAAGGAAAAAATATAGCTTGGGTTTACGGAATCAGCTATCCGCAAAAAGAAGTTACAGAAAACCTGGCCTTAAAATTTAAAAATGAAAAGGAAGAAGGTTTTTCCATTGGACTTCTTCATACCAATGTTGGGCAACAACCCGGACACGACAATTACGCTCCCTGCTCCATCAACGATCTGGTTTCAAGAAATTTTGATTATTGGGCATTGGGACATATCCATGAGTTTAAGGTGTTGCGGGAAAGTGATCCCGCAATCGTCTATTCCGGAAATATCCAGGCACGGCATTCAAGAGAAGCCGGACAAAAAGGTTGTTGCTTGGTTACCTTATCTACAGACCGTCCGCCGGATATTCGGTTTATGTCTACAGATGTCGTTGCCTATCGTTCCGCCACCGTTGATTTGCAGGCTGCTGAAAGTATCAATGATGTTCTAAGAAACATTCAGGTTCAATGCGAAGAGCTGGCAAAAGAATCCATACCTCGCGAGGGACTTGTTGCCCGCCTCACACTGACAGGTCGGACACCCATACACAAAGAGTTGCAAACTTTGGATGCTGTAAATGCCTTGACGGAAGAAATTCACATATTTTTTGAAGGCCACTCTCCCTGGGTTTCAGTTGAGCTAAGCATACAAACTTCCGGAACGTATGACATACAAAACTTGAAAGAAGGAAAAGATTTTATTGCTGACCTGATCAACCTTTGCGATGACATAGAAAAAGATACGCTGAATGGCAAAATTCGCGATTCCATTAGACCTGTTTTTGAATCATGGGCAGGGAGAAAGTATCTCGAAGAAATTTCAACAGAGGAAATGGATGAACTCATTCATAAATCCCGCGACTTGGCTCTCGACCAACTGGTTGATAATTCTTAAAAAATATGCAACTTCGAGAAATACATATTGATGGCTTTGGCATCTTTTGTAATACACGTTTGATCGGATTAAAACCCGGCCTAAACATCATTTATGGAAAGAATGAATTCGGGAAAACAACGTTGTTGGAATTCATACGCAGAATCCTATTCGGGTTTCCAACTAAAAAAGATAAAATAAACTTGTACAATCCAGTGAACGGCGGTTCGATGGGAGGTAGCCTGAAAGTCGAACTGCAAAATGGCGAAGGACTTGTTATCTCGCGTACGCCCGGTACCCATGGTGGCGATGTAAGAATATCTACCCCCCAAGAGGTACTACAAGGTCAGGATGTACTGACACATGTTCTGGGGAACGCATCCAAAGATATTTATCGCAATATTTATGCTTTCACGCTAGACGAGCTACATGACTTCAACAGCTTAACCGGTGACGAAGTAAAAAATCGTATTTACGGAGCAGGATTGGGTCTAGGCAGTTTATCTCTCAAAAATATAGAAAAAGAGTTAGAAAATTTATGTACACAAATTTTTCGTCCGCGAGGCTCTTGTCGGCTCAGTGATTTGCTTGAAAAAATTAAAGCCAATGAGCAAATAATATTTTCTATTCAAAAGAACCTGACCCTCTACGATGAACTACAAAATCAATATATAAAAATGGGGGATACCAAAACGGTAGTGCAAAATTCGCTGCAACACTTGGAATCCGAAAAAAGAATTTTAGAAAGCCAAATCCATCTATATGAAGATTCGGTTCAATATATGGAATCGAAAGCCAAACTCGAATCGCTGGAAGACCTGTCACAGTTTCCGGAAGGTGGATTAAATAACTTTAAATCTCTACAGCAGGAAAAGGAAAGTCTGGCACGTCGAATAGATGAAGAGCAGAGAGCACTCGCCACCTTAAATAGCTCGCTGGAAGAATTAGAAATAAACCATGACCTTCTAAAATATGAAGAGAGCATTCACCGCCTGCAACAGTCTACTCATTCGATCCATTCTGCTTTACAAGATTCAGGCAAAATCCAGATCGAACGCGAGGATCTGGAAATGCAAATCACCGAAGAAATTAAATCTATCGACCGAAACTGGGACGAAGAAATATTATTGGAATTCGATTTGACCGAAGCCGATAAGGACCAAATCGATCAGTTTGCTGAAGATTTTGAAATCCTAAGAAAAGAACAAGACCTGTTCCTGGACCGACTTGAAAGCCACCGCAGGCTCAAAGCCGAAGAGCAATCCAAGGGTTGGAACATTCCAGAGTGGTTGAGGCAGTTCCATTATGGCTTCACGGGAGCAGGAGTGATCGGCGTTATCGTGGCGGGATACATAGCAAACATTCCTCTTTTGATAGCAGCCATATTGATGGTGGGTGGTGGAATTTTTCTATTCAAAAAAATTCTTGCCGAGAAAAACAGCTTCGCAAAAGAAGACATGACTGAAAAAAATCTCGCACATCAACACGAAAAGAAAAAAACTGATCTGGATGGAAAATTTGATGAGTGGCGCGAATGGCTGAAACAACGCAAACTGGACCCCGGAATTGCCCCCAACACCACCAAGAATATAGGAAAAACCACACGGCAAATTAAATCTATGATTGCTCAACGTGGTAGACTGGATGAAATAATCGAGAAAATGCAAAACACTATGAAAGAAGCACTCGACTGCATCACTTCTCTGGCTACCCTGGTAGACAATGTATCGCTTAAAAACGAGATACCGAATAACATCGAAATTCTCTGCCTTGCATTTGAGAATAGCAAAGCCAATCGCGAACGCCGCAACCTTATAGAAAATCAGCATAAAGAACAGAACGGAAAAATTTCCGGCCTGGAAGATCACCTAAAAAACAAAGCCAACGAAATTGAAAAGTTTGTTCGCTCCGTGGGTGCCATAGATACGGAAGATTTTTACCGTAAGCAATCTGCTTTTGAGACATATAAAGCACTGAAAAAAAAAGTGGAACAAAAGCGCGGAATTATCCATTCCAATGTTGGGTTGGGCCAGCACTTCGACCAGTTCTTGGAAGGTATTCAATCTACTCCTCTAGAAGAGATAAAACAAAAACTCGGAAAACGGATCGCAGAATATTCAGAGCTACAGGAAACCCGCGAACAATTGTTACAAGATATTGGTGAAACGCGCAACGAATTGGAAAAGCTGTCTTCGAACAACGACCTCGTTGATCGACAAAATGAATTGGAATCCCACAAGCAGGAATTAAAAATGGTTGCCGAAACCTGGGCTTCTTATCGCAGTGCGCTTGTGCTTATTGACGAAGCCAAAAAAAGATACGAAAAAAACCGTCAACCGGGTGTTATCCGCGCAGCAGAAAATTTTTTTGCAAAAATAACGAATGGGACCTATAGCCATATAATCAAACCCATTGACAGCGAAGACATTCTCGTTGAGGACGCTCAGCATAAACGAAAAGGCGTTCAAGAAATGAGCCGCGGGACACTCGAGCAACTTTATCTCTCCATGCGCTTTGGCTTAATTGATGAATATGAAAGTCGATCGGAGCCTTTACCGGCCGTTTTGGATGATGTGTTCGTCAACTTTGATGATGAACGTGATGAAAGACTGATCGAAGTATTGAACCAGTTTGGCCAACAAAGACAAGTCATCGTCCTCACCTGCCACCAACGCTCCCTTGAAGCCTATAAAAAAATTGGCGCAAACCAAATCACCTTTTAACCCAAATAAATCAACGCTCTGATCTGCCTATTTGTGTCACAAACTGAAAATACCGTTTTACTCCCACTTGACAATGAGAACTTATTTTTGCAGAAGTATAGTAAATATTTAACATTATATTTATTATTTATATCATGAAATTAGCAGAAGAGACCACTGAGGTAATAAAACACGACATCCTGGACAAGGCATTTTTCGCTTTGGCCGTTACGGATTCGGGAAAACAACCATGGCTGAGATCGCTAAAGACTGTGATATGTCTGCAGGCAATCTTTACCGTTATTTCGATAATAAAAAGGAAATCGCAGCAGGTTGTGCTCAACGGTGTATGCAGCAAAATCTGGAACTGGTGCGAGAAATTATACGAGATACTAATTTGAGCCCTGATAAAAAGTTGCAACAATTTGCATCGGATATCCTTGAACACATCCAAGAGCAGTTCTCTAACTAGTCGTCCCTGAAAAACCCTATTTCCAGAGAAAAATGGTAAAGAAGGTCCGTGTTTTTATTCAGCAATCGGTCGAAAATGGTTTTTGAACAACCACGAAAAAAGAAATAATAAGAAAG